>JGI12109J20283_10045480_pt1 | contig 10413 bp, 8 predicted proteins | sample ElkSlonscriptome_12_FD_20283 | JGI IMG/M metagenome (IMG submission 20283) | reverse complement strand
GTCAAGGCGGGTGTAGTTCAATGGTAGAACCTCAGCCTTCCAAGCTGATGGTGTGGGTTCGATTCCCATCACCCGCTCCATCGCGGTGCAATGCTATCTCGCCCATGTAGCTCAGTCGGTAGAGCACACCCTTGGTAAGGGTGAGGTCATCGGTTCAATTCCGATCATGGGCTCCAGATATCGGTTTGTCGGCGTGCGGCGCGCGCTGAATGTCGTCATCTTGCGGAGGTCGCCTCATGTCCAAAGGAAAATTCGAGAGAAAGAAGCCGCACATCAATGTTGGGACCATTGGGCACGTTGATCACGGCAAGACGACGTTGACGGCGGCGATCACGCTGCGCCAGGCGAAGGCCTTTGGTGGTGAGGCGCGCGCGTACGATCAGATTGACAATGCACCGGAGGAGCGTGAGCGCGGGATCACGATTGCCACGGCGCACGTCGAGTACGAGACCACGGCGCGGCACTACGCGCATGTGGACTGTCCTGGGCACGCTGACTATGTCAAGAACATGATCACGGGTGCGGCGCAGATGGACGGTGCGATTTTGGTGGTGTCGGCGGCCGATGGGCCGATGCCGCAGACGCGCGAGCACATTTTGCTGGCGCGTCAGGTAGGTGTGCCGCACATTGTGGTGTTTTTGAACAAGGCGGACATGGTGGATGACGCCGAGCTGCTCGAGCTAGTGGAGATGGAGGTTCGCGAGCTATTGGACAGCTATGGTTTTCCTGGCGACGACACGCCGATCGTGACCGGTTCGGCGCTGAAGGCGCTGGAGGGGGACGAGTCGGAGCTGGGTGGTCCGGCGATCGACAAGCTGCTTGAGGCGCTGGACAGTTACATTCCGGCGCCTGATCGTGCGATTGACGGGCCCTTCCTGATGCCGATTGAGGACGTGTTTTCGATCTCGGGTCGTGGCACGGTGGTGACGGGTCGTGTTGAGCGTGGTGTGGTGAAGGTCGGCGAAGAGGTGGCGATCGTCGGGCTGCGCAAGACGACGAAGACGACCTGCACGGGTGTGGAGATGTTTCGCAAGCTGCTCGATCAGGGTGAGGCGGGCGACAACATCGGGGTGCTGTTGCGCGGCACCAAGCGCGACGACGTCGAGCGTGGTCAGGTGCTGGCCAAGCCTGGGACGATCACGCCGCACACGCACTTTGAGGCTGAGGTGTACATTTTGAGCAAGGAGGAGGGTGGTCGTCACACGCCGTTCTTCAACGGGTATCGGCCGCAGTTCTACTTTCGCACGACCGATGTCACGGGTGCTTGCGAGCTGCCTGAGGGCATTGAGATGGTGATGCCGGGCGACAACGTGCGCATGACGGTGCAGCTGATTGCGCCGATCGCGATGGAGGAGGGGCTGCGTTTTGCGGTGCGCGAGGGTGGTCGTACCGTTGGCGCCGGCGTCGTCTCCAAGGTTATCGAGTAGCGCCCATACGCGGAGCCGCTCGCCCCGGCATCGGGGTGGCGGGGGCTGCGTGCGCTCGTCGCGCGCGCCCGGATCCGCATTCTGTTTCTAGGCCAGTAGCTCAATTGGCAGAGCAGCGGTCTCCAAAACCGCAGGTTGGGGGTTCGAGTCCCTCCTGGCCTGCCATTCATTGAATCCAGCGACCAACACGGTCTATCAATATTATGAACGCACGTGCTGCGGCGTCGAGCAGTCGCATGGATACGGTCAAGCTGGCGATCGCGGTTTTCCTATTGGTCGGGGGGCTGTTCGCCTTTTATTTCTTCTCCGATTATTCGACCCTGTTGCGCGTCCTGGGTCTCCTCGTGATCGGTGGCGCGGCCGCGGCCATCGCCTTGCAGACGGCGCAAGGCCGGCGTCTTTGGCAGTTCGCCACCGATTCGCGCACGGAGGTGCGCAAGGTCGTGTGGCCGACGCGGCAAGAGACCCTGCAGACGACCTTGGTGGTCATGGCGATGGTTTTGGTCCTGGGCCTGATCCTGTGGCTCTTCGATACCATCCTGATGGCGATTCTGCGCTTACTGATCGGCCACGGGGGCTGATGTGGCCAAGCGCTGGTACGTGATCCACGCCTATTCGGGGTTCGAGGCTCAGGTGAAGCGCTCTCTTGAAGAGCGCGTCCGCCGCGCCGGCATGGAAGATCGCTTCGGGCCGATCCTCGTGCCGACCGAGGAGGTCGTCGAGATGCGCGCGGGTCAGCAGCGTAAGAGCGAGCGCAAGTTCTTTCCCGGCTATGTGCTCGTGAATATGGAGTTGACCGACGACACCTGGCACTTGGTCAAGAGTGTCCCGCGGGTGATGGGCTTCATCGGCGGAACCGGTGAGCGGCCGGCGCCGATCCCCGAGAAGCAAGCCGAGGCGATCCTGCAGCGTGTCGAGGAAGGCGTCGAGAAGCCGCGTCCGAAGGTGCTCTACGAGCCGGGCGAGGTGGTGCGTGTCGTCGATGGCCCCTTCACGGATTTTAATGGCGTCGTCGAAGAGGTCGACTACGAAAAGAGCCGCTTGAAGGTCTCGGTCCTGATCTTCGGACGGGCGACGCCGGTGGATCTCGAGTTCGCTCAGATCGAGAAGGGCTGATTGGCAGCCATGGGAGCCGTGCCCCGGGGCCCGGTTGGCGTGCGATCCGGCGCGCAGCCGGGTGCGGTGTCCGAAACCCAATCCGTTCGATGGCGATGAAACGAGTCCCGCCCCCAGGGGTCGGGCAGGGGGAGCCGGCGCTGACGTCGGCGTTCGTACCCACCAGGAGATAGTCGATGGCAAAGAAGATTACAGCTTATATCAAGCTGCAGGTGAAGGCCGGCGAGGCCACGCCAAGTCCGCCGGTGGGGCCGGCGCTCGGCCAGCACGGCGTGAACATCATGGAGTTCTGCAAGGCGTTCAATGCCAAGACGCAGGACCTTGAGAAGGGCATGCCGACGCCGGTGGTGATCACGGTCTATTCGGATCGCAGCTTCACCTTTATCACCAAGACGCCGCCCGCCGCGATTCTGCTCAAGAAGGCCGCGGGCATCGCCAAAGGCAGCCCGAACCCGAATATGACCAAGGTCGGTACGGTGACGCGTGAGCAGCTCGAGGAAATTGCCCAGACGAAGACGCCGGATTTGACTGCGGCGGACCTCGATGCCGCGGTGCGGACCATCGCCGGCAGTGCCCGTGCCATGGGTCTGGTTGTCGAAGGAGTCGAGTGACATGGCGCACACGTCGAAGCGAGTCAAGGCGATCCGCGAGCGGATCGAACGCGGTCGGCTCTACGCCGCCGAAGAGGCCTTCTCCCTGCTCAAGGAGCTGGCCACGGCCAAGTTTACCGAGAGCGTCGAAGTCGCCGTCAATCTGGGCGTCGACCCACGCAAGTCGGACCAGGTGATCCGTGGCTCGACGGTCCTGCCGCACGGCATCGGCAAGACGGTGCGCGTGGCGGTCTTTGCTCAGGCAGCCAGCGCCGAAGCGGCCCTCGCGGCCGGAGCCGACCGGGTCGGCATGGAGGACCTGGCCGAGGAAATGAAGGGTGGTGACCTCTCCTACGACGTGGTCATCGCCGCGCCAGACGCGATGCGCGTCGTCGGTCAGCTCGGCAAGCTGCTCGGCCCCCGCGGCCTGATGCCGAACCCAAAGGTCGGCACGGTGACGCCGAACGTGGCCGAAGCAGTCAACAACGCCAAGGCCGGGCAGGTTCGCTATCGCACCGACAAGGGCGGCATCATCCACTGCCCGCTGGGTAAGGTGGACTTCGAGCCGGCGGCGCTGCGCGAGAACCTCGAGGCCCTGCTGGTCAACCTGATCAAGGCGAAGCCGAGCACCTCGAAAGGGATCTACATGCGCAAGGTGACTGTCTCGACGACCATGGGGCCTGGCATTGCAGTCGATCATGGTGCGTTGAGTATCTGATTCAGAAAGACTTTGGGGCGTCGGCCGGGAAGCCGGCCGATGGCCGTCAAAGACCGCAGGTGTCCGCACGCCTGGGCCCAGCCCGGGGAGGTGTCGGACTTAAGCCGACCGGGCCTGCGCAGACGGTGCTCCCGATTCAGGTAGAACCCCTGATGACGGCGCACGATGGTGGCCCGTCGCGGGTAGGCCGCGGGGGGTGGGTCCGGGGTCGCGATGGCCTCGGCAACCGTAATCAGGAGGTGACGAAAGTGGCGCTGAATTTCGCGCAAAAGCAGGCTGTCGTCGCCGAGGTCGCGGAGGTTGCGAAAAGCGCCTATTCGGCGATCGGTGCCGAATACCGTGGTTTGACCGTCGCGCAGATGACGAATCTGCGCGCCGAGGCGCGCAAGTCCGGCGTCTATGTTCGGGTGGTGAAGAACACCCTGGCGCGCCGGGCACTGGCCGACACCGAATTCGCCTGCATGGACGAAGGGCTTGTGGGCCCGATGGTCCTGGCCTTTTCGCAGGAGGATCCGGGCGCGGCGGCGCGTGTCATCGAGGCCTTCGCGAAGACCAACGACAAGCTGCAAGTCAAGCTGATCGCGATCGGTGGTCGATTGCTGCCGGCCAGCGAGCTCGGCACCTTGGCGACGATGCCGACTTACGACGAAGCGGTGAGCCAGTTGATGGCGGTCATGAAGGCACCGGTCCAGAAACTGGCCGCCACCGTCAACGAGGTCCCCGGCAAGCTCGTACGGACCCTGGCGGCGATCCGCGACGCCAAAGAGGCAGCCTAGCTGAGCGGTCTGGCATCGTCCAAGACTTAAGCACAAGCCAAACCCTATATTCTGGAGAAACCAACCAATGGCCGTCTCGAAAGACGAAATATTGGACGCCATCGCCAACATGACGGTGATGGAGGTCGTTGACCTGATCAGCGCGATGGAAGAGAAGTTCGGGGTCACCGCGGCGGCGGCCGTGGCGGCGGCCCCGGCGGCGGGCGGTGGCGCTGCCGCCGAGCCGGTCGAGGAGCAGACCGAGTTCAACGTCGTCCTGGCCTCCTTCGGCTCGAACAAGGTCGGCGTGATCAAGGCGGTGCGCGGTTTGACCGGGCTCGGCCTCAAGGAGGCCAAGGACGCCGTCGAAGGCGCGCCGACCGTGCTGAAGGAAGGTGTTTCGAAGGAGGATGCCGAGGCGGCGAAGAAGCAGTTGGAAGAGGCCGGAGCGAGCGTCGAGATCAAGTAACGACTCGTCGGCATCGCTACCAAGTTGGTCTCGCAGGACTTGGGCTGGCGGCATGAGCCGCCGGCCTTTTCCTGTTTGTAGTGCCGCCCCCTGCTTGGGGTCACATAGGATCGAGCGGATCCGGTGGGGCGCCGGGTTGTGGGCGTGGTCGCCGCGCGGCGCGGTGTCATCGGGGGTCTGGAGCGACCCCATGATTGACGAACGTCGTCAGATTTAATCAAGCACTCTTTCGAGGAAGGGCAGTATGGCCTATTCGTTCACCGAGAAAAAGCGTATCCGCAAAGATTTCGGCAAGCGTCCCGGGATCCTGGACGTGCCCTACCTGCTGGCGACCCAGATCGACTCCTATCGGGACTTCCTGCAGGCGGATGCCGCGCCGCGGAAACGTCTGGAGAAGGGTCTGCACGCTGCCTTCAAGAGTGTCTTTCCGATCGAGAGCTACTCCGGCAACGCCGTCCTCGAGTACGTGAGCTATCGCCTCGGCGAGCCGCCCTTCGATGTGCGCGAGTGCCAGCTGCGCGGCGCCACCTATGCGGCGCCGCTGCGCGTCCTCTTGCACCTGGTGATCTACGACAAGGACGCCCCGGCCGGCTCCAAGGTCGTCAAGGATATCAAGGAGCAGGAGGTCTATATGGGGGAATTGCCCCTGATGACCGAGACCGGCACCTTCATCATCAATGGCACCGAGCGGGTCATCGTCTCCCAATTGCATCGTTCGCCCGGCGTCTTTTTCGACCACGACAAGGGCAAGACGCACTCCTCGGGTAAGCTCCTGTTCTCGGCGCGGGTCATCCCCTATCGGGGCTCCTGGCTGGACTTCGAGTTCGACCCCAAGGACAACCTGTTCGTGCGGATCGACCGGCGGCGGAAGTTGCCGGCGACCGTGTTGCTCCGCGCCTTGGGCTACGGGGTCGAGGAGATCCTCGAGCGGTTCTTCGAGACCGATACCTTCTATGTCGCCGGGGATCGCATCGAGTTGGCCTTGGTCCCCGAGCGCCTACGCGGCGAGACGGTCGGCTTCGATATCATGCTCGGCGACAAAGTCCTGGTCGAGGCGGGACGGCGCGTGACCCAGCGCCATATTCGCGAGCTGCAAAAGGCCGGCATCGAGCGGCTCGAGGTGCCGATCGAGTTTCTCATCGGGCGCGTGCTGGCCCATAACCAGGCCGACCGGGAGACCGGAGAAGTGCTGGCCGAGGCCAACACCGTGCTGACCTCGGAGCTGGTTGCGACCCTGCGCGTGCGCGGCATAGATCGGGTCGAGACCCTGTTCGTCAACGATCTCGATCAGGGGCCCTACATCTCGGAGACCCTGCGCATCGACTCGACCACCAACGAACTCGAGGCGCAGGTCGAGATCTACCGGATGATGCGCCCCGGGGAGCCGCCGACCAAGGATGCCGCGCAGAACCTGTTTCATAACCTCTTCTTCACCGGCGATCGCTATGACCTCTCGGCCGTCGGGCGCATGAAGTTCAATCGCCGCCTCGGCCGTGCGTCCGAGGAAGGGCCGGGCGTCCTCTACGACGGGCGCTACTTCGCCGGACGCCAGGAGGAGCCGGCGCAAAGCCTCAATCGCGAGTACGGGGAAAGCTCCGACATCATCGATGCGATGAACGTGCTGGTCGAGTTGCGTAACGGCCGCGGCACCGTCGACGACATCGACCACCTCGGCAACCGGCGCATCCGCTGCGTCGGCGAGATGGCCGAGAATCAGTTCCGCGTTGGTCTGGTGCGGGTCGAGCGGGCCGTCAAGGAACGCCTGTCGTTGGCCGAGTCCGAGGGGCTGATGCCGCAAGAGCTGATCAATGCCAAGCCGGTCTCGGCGGCCATCAAGGAGTTCTTCGGCTCCAGCCAGCTCTCGCAGTTCATGGACCAGAACAATCCGCTCTCCGAGGTCACACACAAGCGGCGCGTCTCGGCGCTCGGCCCCGGCGGCCTGGCGCGCGAGCGGGCCGGCTTCGAGGTGCGCGATGTCCACCCGACGCACTACGGTCGCGTGTGCCCGATCGAGACCCCGGAGGGGCCCAATATCGGGCTGATCAACTCGCTGGCCGTCTACGCCCGGACCAACCGCTTCGGTTTCCTCGAGACACCCTACCGCAAGGTCGAAGGCGGTCGCGTGACGGACCAGATTGATTACCTCTCGGCGATCGAGGAGGGCAACTTCGTCATCGCCCAGGCCAACGCGGCGCTCGACGAGACGGGTCAGCTGTCCGATGCGCTGGTCTCCTGCCGCTACCTCAACGAGTTCACGATGAAGGCCCCCGAGGAGGTCCACTACATGGACGTCTCGCCACGACAGATCGTGTCGGTGGCGGCCTCGCTGATCCCCTTCCTCGAGCACGACGACGCCAACCGGGCGCTGATGGGCTCGAACATGCAGCGCCAGGCGGTGCCGACGCTGCGCGCCGAGAAGCCGCTGGTCGGCACCGGGATGGAGCGGGCCGTGGCCAAGGACTCGGGCGTCGTCGTCTGGGCGCGCCGCGGCGGCGTCATCGAATCGGTCGACGCGGCCCGTATCGTCGTGCGCGTCAACGACGAGGAGGCCGAGCCGGGGGTGCCGGGCGTCGACATCTACAACCTGACCAAATACACCCGGTCGAACCAGAACACCTGCATCAATCAGCGTCCGCTGGTGCGGCCGGGAGACTTGGTCGCGCGCGGCGACGTGCTCGCCGACGGTCCGTCGACCGATATGGGCGAGCTGGCGCTCGGGCAGAACCTGCGGGTCGCCTTCATGCCCTGGAACGGGTTCAACTTCGAGGATTCGATCCTGATCTCCGAGCGGGTCGTGCAGGAGGATCGCTTCACCAGCATCCACATCGAGGAGCTGACCTGCTTGGCGCGCGACACCAAGCTGGGCCAGGAGGAGATCAGTGGCGATATCCCGAACGTCGGCGAGGCGGCGCTGTCGAAGCTCGACGAGTCGGGCATCGTCTATATCGGCGCCGAGGTCCGCGACGGCGACATCCTCGTTGGCAAGGTCACGCCCAAGGGCGAGACCCAGCTGACCCCTGAGGAAAAGTTGCTGCGCGCGATCTTCGGCGAGAAGGCCTCCGACGTGAAGGACACCTCGCTGCGCCTGCCCTCGGGGATGGCGGGCACCGTCGTCGACGTGCAGGTCTTCACCCGCGACGGGGTCGAGAAGGACAAGCGCGCCCTGCAGATCGACGAGTTGGAGCTCGACCGGATTCGCAAGGACCTGGCCGACCAGCAGCGGATCATGGAGAACGACGCCTTCCAGCGGGTCGAGCGAATGCTGATCAACAAGGTCGCCGACGGTGGGCCGCGGGGCTTGCGTCCGAACGCGAAGGTGACCAAGAGCTATCTCACCGATCTGGCGCAGAGCGACGGTAAGGATGCCTGGCTCGAGATCCGTCTGCACAGCGAGGAGGCGGCCGAACAGCTCGAGGCCGCCGCGGCCCAGATCAAGCAGCTGCGCGAGGATTTCCGCCAGCGCTTCGAGGCGAAGAAGCGCAAGATCGCCAGCGGCGACGACCTCGCCCCCGGCGTGCTCAAGATGGTTAAGGTCTATGTCGCCGTCAAGCGGCGCGTCCAGCCCGGCGACAAGATGGCCGGACGCCACGGCAACAAGGGCGTCATCTCGATGATCGTGCCGGTCGAGGACATGCCCTTCTCGGCCGACGGTGAGCCCGTCGACATCGTGCTCAACCCGCTCGGCGTGCCCTCGCGCATGAATGTCGGGCAGGTGCTCGAGACCCATCTTGGCTGGGCGGCCAAGGGGCTCGGCCGCAAGATCGAGTCGCTGCTTCGCTCCCAGGCAGCGGTCGAGTCGCTGCGCGGGTTCCTCGGGCAGATCTATAACAGCAGTGCCAAGCAGGAGGACCTCGCCAGCCTCGACGACGCCGAGGTCGTCGAGCTCGCCAAGAACTTGGTCGGCGGCGTGCCCTTGGCGACACCGGTGTTCGACGGCGTCACCGAGGACGAGATCCGCGCGATGCTGCGCCTGGCCGAGTTGTCCGAAACGGGCCAGACGGCCCTCTTTGACGGCCGTTCCGGCGACCCGTTCGAGCGTCCGGTGACCGTTGGTTATGTGTACATGCTCAAGCTCAACCACCTGGTCGACGACAAGATGCATGCCCGCTCGACCGGCCCTTACAGCCTGGTGACCCAGCAGCCGCTTGGCGGCAAGGCCCAGTTCGGCGGCCAGCGCTTCGGCGAGATGGAGGTCTGGGCCCTCGAGGCCTACGGCTCTTCCTACACCCTACAGGAGATGCTCACGGTCAAGTCCGACGACGTCAACGGCCGGACCAAGATGTACAAGAACATCGTCGACGGCGACCACCGTATGGAGGCCGGCATGCCCGAGTCCTTCAACGTGCTCGTCAAGGAGATCCGCTCGTTGGCCATCAATGTGGAACTGGAACAAGACTGATCTGGGTCCAATCCTCGGAAGCTAGGCTCAGTCAGGAGGCAAGGTCTTGAAAGATCTACTGAACATTATCAAGCAGCAGGGCCAGGCATTGGAGTTCGATGCCATCAAGATTGGTCTTGCGTCGCCGGACATGATCCGCTCCTGGTCCTATGGCGAGGTCAAGAAGCCGGAGACCATCAATTACCGTACCTTCAAGCCCGAGCGCGACGGCCTCTTCTGCGCCAAGATCTTCGGTCCGATCAGCGACTACGAGTGCCTGTGCGGGAAGTACAAGCGTCTCAAGCACCGCGGTGTGGTCTGCGAGAAATGCGGTGTCGAGGTCACCTTGGCGAAGGTGCGCCGCGAGCGGATGGGCCACATCGAGCTCGCCAGCCCGGTGGCGCACATCTGGTTCCTGAAGTCGCTGCCCTCGCGCATCGGGCTGCTGCTCGACATGACCCTGCGCGATATCGAGCGGATTCTCTACTTCGAATCCTTCGTCGTCGTCGATCCCGGCATGACGCAGCTCGAGGCGGGTCAGCTACTCACCGATGAGCAATACCTCGAGGCTCTGGAAGAGAACGGCGACGAGTTCGACGCCCGCATGGGCGCCGAGGCCGTCTTCGAACTCCTGCGCACCATCGATATGCCGAAGGAGATTCGGCAGATGCGCGAGGAGATCCAGGCGACCAACTCCGAGACCAAGATCAAGAAGCTCTCCAAGCGGCTCAAGCTGATGGAGTCGCTGGTCGACTCCGGCAACCGCCCGGAGTGGATGATCCTGACGGTCCTGCCGGTGCTGCCGCCCGACCTGCGGCCCTTGGTGCCGCTCGACGGCGGGCGCTTCGCGACCTCGGACCTGAACGACCTCTACCGGCGCGTGATCAACCGCAACAACCGGTTGAAGCGGCTGCTGGACCTGGTCGCGCCCGACATCATCGTGCGCAACGAAAAGCGCAT
>JGI12109J20283_10012871_pt1 | contig 10416 bp, 11 predicted proteins | sample ElkSlonscriptome_12_FD_20283 | JGI IMG/M metagenome (IMG submission 20283) | reverse complement strand
GAGCGGTACTGGTGCTCATGCCGGCTGGTGCTCATGCCGGCTGGTGCTCATGCCGGCTGGCGCTCATGCCAGCTAGCGCTTATGGCGCGTACCCTACCAGGGGCATGTTAGGCGTGCGTTTTCAAGCGCCGGGGCTGACATCCGCGCTGGGCAAGCCATGATAGTGGTCACGCGTTGGCATGCATTGCAAATCATCGCTGTCAATTTGAGGGTGTTTACGGAAACGGTTATAGGCGTTGGTGTTGACCGCTGTTCCAAATTAAGGTTTCCAGGTTCGGGGCTGGCTTCGGGGCTGGCAGGTTCGGGGCTGGACCGGCTTCGGGGCTGGGCCGATGCCTAGCCGGTATAGCAAGGCTGGCGCTTACCGTGGAAATCGACCTCCGGACCCAGCCTGTTCCGATGCCGGAGTCGGCTATGGGTGCGACCATGCACCAGATCCTGGTCAGGATTCAAGGCCCGCGCCCTTATTCGGGTATCGGTATGATCAAACGGCTGCTGTCGCAGTACCCGGACTGGGGGCGTAGCCGGCTCTCGTGGGAGAGCTACCCGCGTTTCGCCTCAAATAGGTCGAAACAAATCGGGAGATTCAGCGCGGGGTTTGACACTCGGCGCACTCAAGGCGCTGTTTCACGTCATCGGTCTTGGCGTGGCGCTAAGCGGGCGCTGTTCATTGTGCCCGCGGCGGCGATGTTGCTCAACGTCAGGATTTATGCGCCTTTCGCGCCGCTCTGGAGTCTGGGTTCTTGCTCTCGGTGCCGCCGCCCCAGCGCCTGCGCAACTTGTCCAGATTGTCTCGGTGGGTGATCAGCAGTACCTCGTCCCCGGGCTCGAACGCGGCGATCTGCTCGGGCAGTAAGAAGGCGTCGTTGCGGTACAGGCAGATTACTCGACAGCGCTCCGGCAGCGGTAGCTCGTCAATGGCAACCGCGTCCTCGTCCGCGACCCTGAAATCGAACACCATGGCATCGCCTCGGATCAGTGACGACAGCTCCAGGGACTTGTCACCGGTGAGCATATCTTTGAGGTGCGAGGCGACGGCGCGGTTAGGCATGATGCTGTCTTCTAATCCAAGCTCGTAGCTAATGCATTGGAACTGGGTACTGTTTACCCGTGGTACGACGCGCTTAAAGCCGAGCGAGCGCCCGATCAAGGCGGCCAGTATATTGGTCTGATCGCTGTTTTGAAGACAGAACAAGACGTCGGTATTCTCAGGCTCCGCGTCGCCCAGGATAGCGGGCGCGGTGCCGTCGCCGTGGATGAAACCGACTTCGAGCTGATCAGAAAGCTCGTCAATGCGGGCTTGATCGCGCTCGATGATCACCACCTCGTGCTTGGCCTCAAGCAACGCTTGGGTGACGGACAGGGTCAGTGAACTGGTGCCGATAAATGCGATCCTCATGGAGATGCGCGCCTCCTTCCGAGCCAAGTGGGTGGGTAGAGAACCACCAGCAGCGCCAATATCTCGACGCGACCGAGCAGCATATCCGCGGTCAAGACCAGCTTCAGCGATGGCGCCAAGTCCGGACCTGCGAGTCCAGCGGAGAGACCGGCGTTGGAGGTTGCGGATACCACTTCGAAGAGACTGGCCATGGGTGGCTGTCCAGACAGCAGAAAGATGATCCAAGACGCCAGCAGTACCAAGGCCCAGAGAGCCAGAAGTTGCAGGGCGCCGACGATCATGTCGGGTTGCACCCGAGCGCCGCCGATGCGCAGATCCACCACGGCGCGCGCGGAAATCGCCGTGCGCTGCAGTGCGACCTGAATTAGCCGCAGCATGATGAGCAGGCGGATCAGCTTGATGCCGCCGGCGGTCGATCCGGTACAACCGCCGGTTGTCATGGAGATCATTAGCACCAGTTGAGCGGATGCAGGGAGTGCGGCGACATCGCTGGTACTGAAACCGGTATCGGTCTGCGCCGATACACCAAGAACCAGGGCGTCGGTGACCTTGGCGGTCCAATTCACCGCGGAGGATGTTGCCGGACTTGAGGCGACGTCGATGGCGGCGAGGCAAGCGGCGGTCATAAGAATAGCCCAGAACAACGCGCGCACCTCTGGCTCGGAGAACAGCGCCCCAAGGCCGCGGTGGCGCAGCCTCGGGTACAACGGCAGGCTGATCGCAGCGGCCACGCAGACGACGCAAAGCACCGCGACACTGCTGGCTGGCAGGGGCGCGATGTTCTGATCAGATTCCGCGAAGCCTCCCGTGGCGACCGCTGCCAACCCGTGGATCAGAGCGGAAAAGGCGGGCAGGCCGCTTGCCCAGACTGCCGCGACTGCGATCATCGTCAGCGCAGCATAGACCAGGAAGACCCGTCGCGCGTGCATGCGCGCGCTCGCGTCCTTGAGCGACTCACCGGTCGTTTCCAGCAGTCGGCGTGCGCCAGCGTGGTGGCGCATGATCAGGGCAATGGTCATGGCCGCGATACCCAGACCGCCGTACCATTGCATCCAGGCCCTAAGGAACAGGAACTCCGCCGGCCTCTCCGACATGCCCCGCAGTGTCGTGAAGCCTGTGGTGGTGACGCCTGAAACAGCCTCAAACCAGGCGTCGACCGGGTGGATGCCAAGACCCATCAGCGGCCACACCATGACCAGGGGGGCAATGACGAATGCGATGCCGGTGATCGCAAGCGCCTCATTCCACTGAATATCGCCGCCTCCGCTGATGCGCGATAGCGGCCAGCCGAGCACCGCGAGCAGGGCGCTGACCGTGCTCAGCCGCCATAGCAGCAAGGCGTCGTCGCCGAACAGCGAAACCAGTGCCGGAACCGCGGATAGGGCCGCAAGGGTCAGCAGCAAGCGTCCGAGCATGGTCAGGACAATGGCCGGGCGCACGGCGCGCATCAATGAATCGACTGCTTGTGTCATAGCCCCGCACCCTCGGGTTGCTGCATACGCAACTAAGCTGATAACGCCGACGGTCAGTGCTCCCTAGGTTTGGCATAGTCGCGAGCAACCTCCTCGCAAGCAACCTCCGGGTCCGTCTCTTTTCTGAGCATTGTTGTTCCTTGTCGATTTTCCATTGGCTTTACCTAATGCGCGACGCGACAGGGTTTAAGCAGCGGACACTGGTGCTCAGTGTCGCCTTTGCTTCGACATCAAAGGGGTAAGGAAGCATGGTGCGTGCCAAGCGCCGCGCACTCTCTACCCGCACATTCGTCTGAGCACAACGCGGCGGCGTTCGGTGGATATGAACAGTGCCCCGGTGCATCTGAACCGCAATGATTGGGCGTCGGGCCTGCGTTCGCAATGGCGCGAAGCCGTTCCCGCTCACTTTCTTCAATGGACTGCCGTGCGATGCGCGAGCGGAGAACGCGTTCGTGCTGCTTGCATTGGCTCGAGGATTGCTTGTCCCTGTGCATCGAGTCGAGATGAGGCCCTTTGGGTGCGTCTTGCTCGTCTAGCCGCCCGTCAGTGGTTCAGTCGCTGGCAGGTGTGATCTTAACTGGAGGGGACAAAACCATGAAGCAACTACAGATCGCCTTAACCGCCGCTGCCTTGGTCAGCGGCTTTGCGTTCGCTGAGACGGAGACGCCACATCAGATCGAAAAATTCGGCGCGCCGGCAGACAGCAATCCAGATGTGGTCGATGATCGCGATGGCTTGAAAATCGAGTCTGCGGCTGAAGGGGCCAAAGGGCCCGCGGCAGGCACCGACGAGGCGGAGGTCTATCCGGATGCCCTCAGCGAAGGAAACCCAGACCTCGGGCCCGAGGTCCCTGAAGCCGATCAACCCTCAGCGGAGGCTGCGACTGTCTATCCCGATAGCGTCAGTGAGGGCAACCCGGACCTGGAAGAGCGCTGATTAAACCGCTGCTGGAACCCCGTCCCACGACCCGAGCGATGAGCCTGTGGCGCCCTCAGGTCGGGACGGTCGGAAGCCGGCTGGTATGCGCGGCGTTCCCGATCACTTGGGCGCTGCTTGGCCGTTTGAACAAGGCATGAAGCACTGACATTGCGAGCGGCGTTCGTTTTGCGCATGCGGCGTTCGTCGGCGTCTTGATGAAGTGCGCAGGTCTTGCCGTCAGGTCGCACAGGTCTTGCTATGCCACTGATCGCAATGATTCTATTCCCGCTGCTTGGGGCCATCCTGGCCTTGGTCGCGGGCCGACGTTGGCGGCGCTCGCCGTCAATGGTCGCGGCTGCTGCAAGCACCCTTGCCCTTGGCGTCATGCTGTTTCATCTGCCCGCCGTGCTGAGCGGCGACACCAGCTTGCAGCAGTCGCCATGGGTACCGGCCATCGGCTTGGAACTGGCGCTGCGCCTCGACGGATTGAGCCTGTTCTTTATACTCCTCATCCTCGGCATCGGTCTGCTGGTCCATCTCTATGCCCGCTATTATTTGCCGATCGATACGGACCGAGGCCGCTTCTATGCATTGTTGCTGCTCTTCCAGGCGGCGATGCTTGGCATCGTGTTGGCGGACAACCTTCTGTTGCTTTTACTGTTTTGGGAGCTCACCAGCGTTGCTTCGTTTTTGTTGATCGGCTACGACCCGTCCACCGCTGGCGCTCGCCGCGGCGCACGCATGGCGTTGCTGGTTACGGTCGCCGGAGGGCTGGCCCTGCTGGCGGGGTTCCTGTTGCTTGGCAGCGTTGTCGGTAGCCTGTCTCTCAGCGCGGTGTTGGCCGATGGCGAGACGGTGCGCAACCATCCGCTACACCTGCCGATCCTACTCTTGATCCTATTCGGCGCCTTCACCAAGTCCGCTCAGGTGCCGTTTCACTTCTGGCTGCCGGCGGCGATGGCCGCGCCGACACCGGTGTCGGCCTATCTCCACTCCGCCACCATGGTCAAGGCTGGAGTGTTCCTGCTCGCGCGGCTGTTCCCGGTCTTCGCGGACGGCGGACTGTGGTTTGCATGGGTGGCTGGAATCGGCCTCGCGACCTTCGTGTTCGGCGCCTACGTCGCGCTGTTTAAGCACGATGTGAAGGGGTTGCTCGCCTACTCGACCATCAGTCACCTGGGTCTCATGACATTTCTCTTCGGCCTGGGGACGCCGCTCGGTGCCGTCGCCGGCCTGTTCCACATCCTTAACCATGCCGTCTTCAAGGCATCACTGTTTATGGTCGCCGGCATCATTGATCATGAGGCCGGCAGCCGCGACATGCGCCGCTTGGGCGGGCTTTTTGTATTGCTGCCGATGACGGCGACGCTGGCGATGGTGGCGTCCGCGGCCATGGCCGGCGTGCCGCTGCTGAACGGTTTTCTGAGTAAAGAGATGTTCTTCGCCGCAACCCTGCACAGTGACCCCATTAGCAGTTCGCCAATACTGCTGCGGTGGTTGATGCGGGCGGGCGCGGTCCTGGGGGGCATGTTCTCGGTCGCCTATTCGCTGCGCTTCATTCACGACGTCTTTTTCAACGGTCGATTCGACCCTGCTGCCCGGGGCCTGTCGCGGCCACCGAGGGAACCGGCGAAGGGAATGCGGCTGCCGATCCTGGTGCTGGTCGCGATTTGCCTCCTGGTCGGCATCTTTCCGGAGCAAAGCGTGGGGCCTCTGCTCAGTGTTGGGGTGCACGGAATGCTCGGCTTCGTTCCCGAGTATCATCTCTCGATCTGGCAGGGGTGGTCGCCGGCCTTTGTCATGAGCCTAACCGCGCTCGGTGGCGGCGCTCTGCTGTATCTACTGCGTCGACCTCTATATGCCGCGCATGAGCGCTGGTTTCCGCCGGCGCGCGGGGAGCGCGGCTTTCAGCGTCTGAGCGCCTACCTCCTTGCACTCGCGCACCGCGCCCGCCAGGGGCTCGAGTCGCTATCCTTGCCGCGCAATCTTGCCTGGTTGGTGACGACGGCACTGGCGCTGACTACGGTCGGTTTGTTTGCGGCATCGCCGTTGGCCTTGCTCTCAATCGGATGGAAGATTCCTCCGCCGACGCCGCTGGATCTGCCGAGCCTTGCCGCGGCTCTGATCTTAATCGCCGCAACCGTTGCTGTCGTGCTGTATCGCGGCGATCGCTTGCGTGCGCTGCTGCTGGCGGGCGCGGTGGGTCTGGTGATCAGTCTTGCATTCGTGCACTTCTCGGCGCCGGACCTGGCGCTGACTCAGCTTGCCGTGGAGATCGTCACAACCCTGCTGCTGTTGTTGGTGCTGGTCCTACTTCCGCGCGGTCGCGGCATCAAGCCATCGCGCCAGCGTCGCATACGGGATCTGGCACTAGCCGGCTTCGCCGGGCTAGGCAGCACCCTGATGGCCGCGCTCATGTTGCTGCGTCCGCGTCAATCCATCTCTGGCCAATCTATCTCGGACTGGTACATTGAGGTCGCCAAGCCTCTCGCGGGTGCCGACAATTTGGTCAACGCCATTCTGGTGGACTTTCGCGCCCTCGACACCCTCGGCGAGATCACGGTGCTAGCGGTCGCGGCCGCGGGCATCGCCGCCATGGCGCAGGGGTTGAAGCTCGCCGTCCCCGGATACGAGTCGGCACTGCGCTCGGGGCCGGAGCAGGGCTTCGTCGACGAGCCCTTTCCCTTGAGCTTGACCGCGGTCGTACGGCCGATGTTGCCGGCGGCGCTAATGATCGCCGTCTTTCTGTTGTTGCGCGGGCACGAAGCCCCCGGCGGGGGTTTCGTCGCTGGCCTGATCGTCGGTGCCGCCTTGATCATGCAGCAAATAGCCAAAGGGGTCGCTCGGACACACGCGCGCTTTCATCCGGACTGTCTGCGGATGATCGCAACGGGCCTGTTGCTGGCGGTTGTCACCGGGGTCGGCGCGCTGTGGTTCGACCGCCCCTTTCTGACGAGCGCGACGTTGCATTGGTCGCTTCCCGCCCTCGGCGAGCTAAAGCTCTACAGCACCCTCGCTTTCGATATCGCCGTGGTGCTCGTCGTGATCGGCACCTTGTTGCTGATCCTGGAGACCCTGGGGCGGCTCGGGGGAGCCCTGGATGCGTCCGGCGATGCGGCTGAGGATGTGCCTCCTGATGCCCTGGCCAGCCGCGCCGCGGAGGCCCTGTAATGGAATGGTTGTTTGCCGTATCGATCGGCTTGCTCACGGGCTGCGGCGTCTATCTCCTGCTGCGCGCCCGGAGCTTTTCCGTGGTGCTGGGCCTGCTGCTGTTGTCCCATGCCGTCAATTTGTTCGTGTTCGCGGCGGGCGGGCTGTCCGTCAATCAGGCGCCGTTGATCGGTCGTGGCTCGCCTTATGCCGACCCACTGCCGCAGGCATTGGCATTGACCGCAATTGTGATCGGCTTCGCCATGATCGCTTTCGTGCTGATGCTGGCGCTCAGGGCGCTCAATGATCTGGGCTCCGACCGTGTGGACGCACGTCGAGGCGACGAAGAGCAATGAGCACCTTGGTGCTGGTCCCGCTGCTTGTGCCTCTGAGTCTGGGCGCGTTGCTGCTGCTGGGCTCGCGGCTGCCGATCGGCCTGCAACGCGCAATCGGACTCGGCGGCGGGCTCATCTTTCTCGCCGCCGCCCTCGGACTGCTGGTACAGAGCATCCAGGGCAGCGTCGCCGCGACGCTGATCGGTGATTGGCCCGCGCCCTACGGCATCCTGCTGGTCTGCGACCGGCTGTCCGCGCTGATGCTGACGCTAACCGCGCTGCTCGCGTGCGCTTCGCTGCTGTCCGCGACAGACGGCACCGATACCCGCGGTCGTCACTTTCATGCCCTGTTTCAGTTTCAGGTGTTTGGGCTGGCCGGCGCCTTCCTGACCGGAGACCTATTCAATCTGTTCGTGTTCTTCGAGGTGCTATTGATCGCATCCTACGGGCTGTTGCTGCATGGCGGCGGCGCGGCGCGGACCCGTGCGACCTTACTCTATGTGGTGCTCAATCTGGTGGGATCATCGTTGTTTTTGATGGCAACGGCGATGATCTATGCGGCGACCGGCAGCCTCAATATGGCCCACCTGGCCGGCGAGTTTGCAGGTCTGGAGCCGACCGATGCGGCGCTGGTCGGCGTCGCTGGGATGCTGTTGGTTACGGTCTTCGCGATGAAGGCGGCACTGCTGCCGCTGCATGCCTGGATGGTACCTGCCTATGCCGCCGCTACTGCACCGGTTGCGGTGCTGTTCGCGATTTTGACCAAGGTTGGGGTCTATGCACTGCTGCGTCTGCTCATCCTGTTGGCCGATGTCGGCCCCGATCAACCGATGCTCGCGCCGCTGGAGCTGATTCTAAGCTTGGCGGCCGTGCTCACCATTGCCGCGGGCAGCCTCGGCGTCGTTGCCAGTGCACGCCTGCGCCCGATGATTGCTTATCTGGTGATGGTGTCAGTGGGAACCCTGCTGGCCGGTATCGCAGTGGGGACCAGCGACGGGCTTGGAGCGACGCTTTACTACCTGATCCACACGACGCTGACTACCGGAGGCCTGTTCCTGCTCGCCGATCTCGTGGCCGCTGGCCGCGTGCAGGGCGGGCGGCTGCTCATCGGCGATCAACGGCAGTCAACCAGGGTCCTGGCACCATTGTTCTTGCTTGGCGCGCTCGCCGTCGTCGGTTTGCCGCCGCTCAGCGGTTTTCTCGGCAAGGTCTGGATCTTGGACGCGGTCAAGGCCGCCGCGCCTGTCAGCGGTCCGGTTGTTTGGCCCTGGGTTTGGGGGGCGGTGCTTGGGTCCAGTCTCTTGGTGCTCCTCGGTCTGTCACGTGCCGGGGTGTTATTGCTTTGGCGTGGTCGCGACGGCGAGCCAGCTCGGCTGACGGTCTCGCCGCGGTCCGCGGCGGCGGATAGATCGCGACCGGGTGCGCTGGCGGCGACTATTGGCCTGCTTACGGCGAGCCCGCTGCTCATGCTATTCGCCGGCCCCTTAACGGCCTATACGCTGGCGACCGCGGACCAGACCTTGGACAACAACGACTACGTTGCCGCGGTTGCCGCACTAGTGCCGACGTCTGAAGCGGTTTCGGCGCGATCAGGAGGTCTGCAACCATGATGGGATGGATGCAGTTTCCGTTGAGCACCTTGTCGCTGTTCGCACTCTGGTTGCTTTTGGTGGGGAGCATCACGCCGGGACAGATCCTTTTCGGCGCGGTGCTTGCCGCCTCCATCACCAGCATGACCTCAAGGTTTTGGCCGCGGCGCCGACGCCTGCGTCGGCCATGGTTGTTGGTTCTCTATTTATCGCGGCTCTGCGTCGACATCGTCGTCGCCAACTTCAGCGTTGCATTGCTGGTCATCAATCCATCGCGGCGCGTGCGGCCCGGCTTCGTCGAGTATCCGCTCACCATTTCCGACCCCTTCGCCATCTATCTGCTCATGAGCGCTATCTCCCTGACCCCGGGTACGGTGTCGGCGGACCTGAGACGGACCTCGGAACAGGGTCATCAGGTCCTGTTGATCCACATCATGGACGCCGGAGATTCGGGCGAGCAGGCGCAAGCGCTTTGCCGCGACTTGAAGCACCGCTATGAAGATCCGCTGCTGGAGATGTACCGATGATGCTCGCATTCGCCACCTCGACAGCCCTGTTGATGATCGGTCTTGCCCTGCTGTTGAATCTGTGGCGGCTGCTGCGCGGCCCTTCCATCACCGATCGCGTCCTGGCGCTGGATACGCTCTACGTCGACAGCATCGCGCTGTTGGTCCTGCTCGGCATCCACTATGACAGCCTGTCTTATTTTGAGTCGGCGCTGGTGCTTGCGCTGCTCGGCTTTCTCGCGACTGCCGCGCTGTGCCGATACTTGCTGCGCGGCAAGGTGATTGAATAACGGAGATAATCATGCTGGTCGAGTTACTCATTTCGTTGCTCGTGCTGCTTGGTGGCGCTTTTGCGCTGATCGGCTCCCTTGGTCTGGCGCGTTTGCCGGACTTTTTTACGCGCCTGCATGGCCCGACCAAGTCCACCACGCTGGGCGTCGGCGCCATGCTGGCCGCGTCGACGCTGTACTTCAGTTCTAAGGGACCTGGCGTTGCGCTGCACGAACTCTTGGTCGCGGTGTTCCTGTTCATGTCGGCCCCCGTCAGCGCCAATCTGCTGGCAAAGGCCGCGCTGCATCTGCGGGTTCGCTCGCTCGTGCCGATCCCGAGTGCGTTTCGCGGTAATCCGTCTGACAGGTCCGCCGAGGACAACTGAATGTCCGCCTGGGAGAATGGTTGTCGCTTCGATCATGCCATCGCGGACACCGCTGAGCCATGACAGTAAAGCTTGTCGTGGTCGGGACCAAGCGCCGTCAGCGTCATCGATCGATAGGGACTGTTGTTGCTTGTCGTACAGGGTGTAAACTCCGGTCTCCGCGACCCGATCGAATGGGACGCTTCGCCGACGTCAAGCGCTGTCATGTCCGACAATTCCTCCCGCTTCCAAGCAACGCCCGAAGGGGTTCCCACCGAGGCCGGATTCCCGCTGGTCGAGATCGGTGCGTCCTCAAGCGCTTGGGAGTCGGTGCTGGAGGACGCGGACCAGCGCACTATCGCCAACATCGGCGGGGCCACGGCGCTTTTTCGCGATCCGCACGCCTGGCAAGT
>JGI12109J20283_10821852_pt1 | contig 10419 bp, 7 predicted proteins | sample ElkSlonscriptome_12_FD_20283 | JGI IMG/M metagenome (IMG submission 20283) | reverse complement strand
CGTTGATCTTCGATAAAGACTACATCGCAGCCCTCGTGGCGAATCGGCAGTTGACTTTAAAACCCACAGAAATCGACCCCGCTGCTGACTTTGATCCACGAGAAAATCCACGCCGCCGCCCGCCTGCCGAACCCGGGTTGGATCAACAAAACCGAACAAGGACACTGCCGCAAAGTGCTCGGGAAACGTGTCGAGAGGTGGTGGGGCGAAATCTCGAGGCCGATCCGGCCCATGAAATCGAATTGCCCGCTGATACGTGGAAAGAGTCCAGAGCGAAGATGACCCGAACGGCGCCTTGGGCGTCCGTCCGGGCCGGCTCGGTCGGCTCGGCCACCGCGTCGGTGGCCGAACGAACTACAGCTGGATACGAATGCCGCTGATGAAGGTGCGATCCAGGTTCGGGCGCGCGCCGCGCGGTTGGCGCCCGGCGATGCCGTCTTCGTCGGTGAGATTCTTGGCGATGCCGTAGAGCTGGATCCTGGGCGTGAGGTCGAAATGCACCGAAGCGTCGATCATGGTCAGCGAGTCGGTCTGTTCGAACTGCCCGCAGGATGCAAACGCGCAGGATTCGCCGACATGGGTCAGGCTGAGATAGCCGGCCCAGCGTTGCCACAGCACGCCCTGCTCGATGTAGAGCTGGTTGTCGGGAATGTAGGGAATCGGATCGCCCTTGGAGACATCGCCGAAGAAGTTCGAATCGGCAAGGTCGCTGCGGAATTCCGAATCGGTGTAGGTCCACGTCGCCTTGAGCGGCAGGCCGATGCCGTTGTTCGGCGACCAGTCGGCTGCAAGCGTCGATTCGATACCGCTGGCGCGTGCGGCGTCGCCGCGGAAGACTTCGCCGACGTCGCAGCCGGTGCCGCTGGACGCGGTGCACACGCCGACCAGGTTGTCGAAGTCGTTGACGAAGCCGATCACTTCGAGCGCGATGCCGTTGCCGGCGTAGCGAATTCCGGCCTCCCAGTTCGTCGACTCTTCTTCGGCCGTCGACGGATCGGAGGACGGCGCAGAAAATCCCTTGTGGACGCCGAAGATCAGATCGAACGCGTCGGTGACCGCGTAACTTGCGCCGATTCCCGGCAGCGTGACGGTTAGATCATTGGTGCGCGTCGAGCGCAGGTTGCCGTCGGTGCGCGCCGAGGGATCTTCGGTTCGGCCCGGGCGGGTTTCCCAGCGCGTGCGAGACAATTCGATGTCTTCGAACCGTATTCCCGGGCTGACGGTCAGCTTGCCGAACTCGATGGCGTTGTAGATCCACCCGGCCCAGGCCTCGGCCTGCTCGACACGGTTGCCGGCGTTTCCGAGCAGCCCGAAATCCTCGAGCACCAGCGAGCCGTTGACCTGGCTATAGCTCGATTGGCGCTGCAGCCGATCTTCTTCATCTTCGTGCAGGCGGGTGCCGATCCGGAGGCTGTGCGAAAGCGGTCCGGTGTCGAAGCGAACCACGGCCTCGCCCTGGATGCCGCGGGAGTAGTACTCGCGCGAGTTGTTGCGCAACTCGATGGCGCCGGCTGCTGTGTCGACCGTGCCGTCCAGGATTCCCTGTAGCTGATCCGTCGAGAATCCACCCAGCGATTCGCCGCGGTTGATGGCCTGAATGACGCTGAACCAGCTGGTGCGGTCGAGTTCCCCGGCGATCGGGCTGCCGTCGAAATCGATGCCCTCGGTCTTGAACCAGGCGCGCTCGAAGGCGTTGTTGTAGGCCTTCGCCCGGACCGTCAAGGCATCGCCGAACCGGCCCGTGTAGCTGAGAACGACCTGTTCGTGCTCGGTGTTGATCTGGTCGAGCTCGGAAACGCCGTAGCGGCGGTTCGGATCGACGCCGAAATCGGCGTCGGTCAGGCCGAAGTAGGTCTGGTCCGAAGTCTCTTCGGCGTATTGAAGCTTCAGTTCCAGTGCGTGATAGTTCTCCGCCGAGCGTGGCGTATTGACGCGGAATCGGGCCATGTAGTCGCTTTTGTTCAGGCCCGTGTCGCGGTTGGAGCGATCGATGTCCTGGAACCCATCCGAGCGCCATTCGTGGCCCTCGACCAGAAAGCCGAACTGCTCGCGGCTGTCGCCGTACCAGGCGTGGCCGCGGAGGTGACCGTGGCTGCCGGCCTCCATTGAGAGTTGCCCGGAGGCGAGATCCGGAATTCGCGTCGACATCATGTTGATCGCGCCGCCGGTGGTGTAGGGACCTTCCAGGATCGCTGCCGGACCTTTAAGTACTTCGATGCCCTGCATCCGTCCCGCAGTCGGGAAGTAATAGGCAGCAGGAGCGGCGTACGGTGCCGGTGCGATCGGCACGCCGTCCTCAAGCAGCGTCACGCGGGCCGATCGGTCACTGGGCGTGCCGCGAATGGAAATATTCGGCCGCAGACCGTATCCGTCCTCGACCTGGATGGAGACGCCGGGCACCTGGCGCAGGATGCGCTGGATGTCGGTGAACTCGAATTGCTCGAGGTCGCGATCGGAAATAAAGGTCGCGCCGCCGGGAACCTGGCGAGCCGCGTCGCCGGATCCGAGAATGGCAACCGGGGCCAATTCGACGGGCATCTCTCCGGGAGTCTGCTTGGGTCCAGCCTGCGTGCCGTCATCGGTCGGGTCGGCGAGCAGGGGTCCGGTGCAGATTGCCAGTCCGGCACCGACTGCGAGGAAAATTGAAGTAATCCGGTGTTTCCGGTGCGGATCGCGTTGTGAGGTGAGTGCGTTCAATTAGGAATTCCTTTTTGTTCCTGGCAACTGTACGAGCGGTCTGGATCCGCCCTTTGTAGGAGTGTGAGCGGCACGGAGCGCCGCGCCGAGTGGCGCAGTAGTTTCCGAACTCAGTGCAATTCTACATGAGAAGCGTTTGCAGTTGCAAGTGATTCGCAACAGGCGCTTTGGGTTTTCGGGGAAGATCAGCAGAAGTTCTTTCCCGCTCCTCGGACCAACGGCTGCGGAGTCACGAGCCTGCTCTCGAACGTGTTTACGAAAACGGTTGACAATCGTTCGCATTCGTAATAGATTGGCAACATGTTCGTTTGCCTCTGCAACGCCGTGACGGACCGAGACATCCGCAAACAAGCGGCCTCCGGGGTCACTACGCTGGAAGAACTCCGAATGAGAACCGGCTGTTCGGACTGCTGCGGGCAGTGCGCCGACGAAGCCGAGTCGATTCTGTTGAGCGAGCAGGCACGCACGCCCATCACAATCCCGTTGTTCGAACCCCAGCCGGCCTGATTCCGAGCCGGCCTGGCGGCCGGGCCTCCGATTGAAAAAGTGTTTCCGCGGCCCCGCTCGCACAATGCTCGGCAAATCTTTCGGGTCGACACCGCCTCGTCCGCGGCGGGAACTCCAGCCTGGGGCTGCCACGGGAATCGGTTCAGCTGTGCTGAACGGTCTTACGAACCAGGACTTGACGGCCCGGATGAAGTGCTTCCTTAAGTTAACCCCCTCACTGGAAGCAGGGTCGAGCCTTCAGCCGGCCGGCGTTCCCAACTGATCCAGCAATTCGGCGGCTTCGTTCAGGCGCAGCATTTCCGGATCAGCGTCGCTCCACTGATCGAGCAGTTCGATCAGGTCGGAACGCATGGATTGCTCGTCGCCGTCCTCCTGGGCCATTTCGATGCGCGCCCAACGGGCGTCGGCCATGGACGGATGGCGCTCCAGGATGTCGTCGACCAGACGTCGAGCTTCTGCCCGCTCACCGTTCGCGATCATCAGCTTCGCCAGCTCGAGGTCCAGATATTCCCCCGCGCTCATGTTCAGCCCGAGTCCGGAGGCGCGGTGTCGATCGCGCGCTTCACGCATCAAGGCCACCGCCTCTTCGGTCTCGCCGGCGCGGCCGCGCACCAGCGCTTCGCCCCAGCGAACGACGGCCACGATGCCGCCGAATGAAAAGTTTTCCTCGAAGAACTGGAGTCGCTCCAGCAGCGGTTCGAGATCGAGCGATGAATCGCCGTGCTCGATCAGCAGGCGAATCCGGTTCAGCGACAGAATACGGTTGAACGGCTCGCCAAGCCCTTCCTGCGCTTCGTCTATCGCGGCCATGGCGGCATCGAAGTCGCCGAAGCTCATGTAGGCCGAGCTCTTGTAGTCAGCCCATATCGACCAGAACTGGCTGGGTGGAAGCACCCGCAACAGCAGGTCGCGCTCCGCGTCCAGCTCCGACAGCAGTTGGCGATAGCGGCCGGCGGAGGCCAGAAGCGGCATTCGAGCCGTCAGAATCTGGGCTCGCCGGGCAGGGGCAGTGTTGGTGGCCAGCAGCGCATCGAGCGTGCGTTCGGCCTGATCGAAGTCGCCGGCGCGGTTCCAGACGGCGACCTGGCTCAGCCGGGCGCGAAGGGGGTCGTCGGCAAGTAACTCGGCCTCCTGAAACACCTCCAGCGCTGCTTCGGAGCGCCCGGTCCGGGCAAGGCTCTGCCCCAGGTCGATGCGCGCGGCGACGTCTCCCGGCTCGCGCTCGATAAGCGCCCGCAGTCGCTCGGCGGCGGCATCATAGTCGCCGGTCAGCTGGTCGATTGTCGCCCGCCGCCTGAGTATCGCCGCGTTGTCCGGGTCCAGTTGCTCGGCCCGGTCGAGCGATTCGATGGCTTCGTCGAATTCGCCGATCGTCACCTGGTTCTGAGCCAGCGTCATCCAGGCACCGAAGTTCGACGGATGAACCTCGGTCCACATGCGCAGCACGCGCATCGCAGTCGCATAATCGCCGGTCAGGGCGTGCCGATTCGCTTTGAGCGAAAAGCGAATCGTATTGTCGAGCTTGTATTCGTGAACCAGCGCCCGATCCGCTGCCTGCACGGCCGACGTCAAGTCGCCGGTCATTCGATGAACGCCATGCAGGTATGCGGCAGCCAGGGCGAAAGCGGGATCGATCTCCAGTGCCTCCTCGAAGTGCTCCTTGGCGGCCTGCTGGTCGCGCGCCAGGTGCTGTGCGTTGTTTCCGGCAATCATTGCCTGCAACGCCTCGATCGACGGGGTGGCCGCTTCGGCCAGCGGGATGCGCGTGAAATCGAGTGCTTGATCGGCCACGTCCGGCACCAGCAACGGTCGGAGCGAGGCCGCCAGCGCTGCACTCGCCTCGATCACGTTTTCGCCCTGTGCTTCGACTTCACCGGTGACCGCCCCGGAATCGGCTTCGATCACGGTGGCGGTGAGCCGCAGTCCGTCGTCGGTTCCAGCCAGTCGGCCCCGAATCAAGTACCGGGCCCCGAGCCGCTGCGCCTGCCGAACGGCCAGGGCCCGAGGCTCGCCGACCGCCTCCGGGAAACCGGCTTCGATGTAATCGCTGATGATGCGGCCGCTGTAGGGGGTGGCCAGCGAAATCAGCGGGTCTCGATTGAGCTCGACGGAGAGCAGCCACGACACGGCATAGCGACGCCAGTCGTTTTCCAGCTCCGGAGAATCGGCCTGCCAGAACGACGTAAACACCAGCCGGTGGAATCCGGCCCGGGCAACCGTGAAGGTCTGCTCCGCCCCGGTCTCGTCCACGACCGTACGCTCGACCAGCGCGCTTTCCGCAGTCGCGATCGCCGAGCCCGGCGCGCCGGGCGGTGCGTAGCCGAAGAAAGCGACCACGGCAACGATGGCTGCCAAAAGATTCGTCGGCACGAACAGCTTTTCGAACCGGGTCGAGCGGTCTTTTCCGGGGGCGCCGTGATTCCAGGCCAGAACTGCAACGCTGGGCAGGAGCGCAATCATCAGCACGAACAGATAGGCAACGAGATTCGGCGCCAGCCCGAGCTGTTCGCTCATCCAGTCGCCGATCTCGACGGTCATCCAGCAGGCACCGATATAGATACCCACGATCTGGGGCACTCGTCGCGCCAATAGCTCTGCCAACAATCCTCTGCTTTCGGACGACATGCAATGCGCTCCAGACGCGATTCCGGACGATTATACGGAGGCGTGCGAAGACGGCTAGCGGGAATCCGTGGCTTTTCGAAGCTTTACTCTGCGGTTCGCCGGGTCGCCCGACGGCCTATGGCGATCAGGGCAGCTGCGTCGCCAGTGCGCCTCGGTGTACCTCGGGGTTGTAGTACCGGGTGGTGATACCGCTGTCGGCGAATCGCTCCTCGCTGGGTGGGGCAAGCACGCCGCTTTTGCGTGCCTGCGTGGCCGACCACCAGCCCGACGGGTAACAGGGCTGCGGAAAGCCCAGCGTGCGAATCGTGTCGAAGCCGGCGCTGGTCATGTTCTGGCGGATGCCCTCGATCAGGTGCTGGTGGATCAGCGGTGATTCGCTCTGCTGGACCAGGATGCCTCCGTCTGCCAACGCTGAGAAGCAGTCGGCGACGAAGGCCGGGCCGAACAGCCCCTCGGCCGGACCGACCGGGTCGGTGGAGTCGACGATGATCAGGTCGATTGAATCGGGCTCGGCGTTGCCGACGAAGGCCAGCCCGTCGTCGAACACCAGCTCGGCGCGTGGGTCGTCGTTGCGCTTGCACAGTTCCGGGAAATGCTTTTCGCTCAATCGCGTGACCTGCTCGTCGATTTCGCACTGGACGACCGACTCGACGCCGCGGTGGGCCAGCACCTCGCGCAGCGTGCCGCAGTCGCCCCCGCCGATGATCACCACGCGCTTCGGGTCCGGGTGGGAAAACAGCGCGGGGTGCACCAGCATCTCGTGATAGAGGAAATTGTCGCGACTGGTCAACATCACGAACCCGTCGATGGCCATCAGATTGCCCCAGTGCCGGGTCCGATAGATGTCGATGGTCTGATAGTTCGTTCGAACATGCTCGAGATGGGCATCGATCGCCCAGCTCATCTCGGTGCCTGCCTCTTTGCATCGTTCGCCGAACCAGGGCTGTTCCGGAGGGGTCATGGATTCGCGCTTCCGTTTCGATCTTCAACCAGCAGCGATTCTACCGGCACGGCCGTCCGTACAATGGCGGTCTGTTCCAACGGAATGCAAGTCATGAGCCGAGCCGCGATCGACGACGCGCGCAAGCGATACGCCATTCCACAATGGTCGGAGGGCTTGTTCGACATCAACGAGAAAGGACGCCTCGAAGTCCGGCCGTTCGGTCCCGAGAGCCCGGGCTTCGCGCTGGACGGTGTCGTCGACGCCGCCGCCGCAAAAGGCTTGCGCCTGCCGATGCTGCTGCGATTCCCCGACCTGCTGCGCCACCGGGCGTCTCGGCTGGTTGACGCTTTCGACACCGCGATCACAGAGACCGGATACCCGTCCGGTTACACGCCGGTGTATCCGATCAAGGTCAATCAACAAGCTTCGGTGGTCGAAACGCTGGCCGCGGTTCCCGGCATGGGGCTGGAGGTCGGCAGCAAGCCCGAACTGATTGCGGCGCTGGCGGTTGCGCCGCCGGGCGGGACCATCGTCTGCAACGGCTACAAGGACGGACACTACGTTCGCCTTGCGCTGAGCGCGATGAAGCTCGGACTGCGCGCAATTCTGGTGATCGAAAAGCCCGGCGAATGGCCGCTGATCCGGCGTCATGCCGAGCGGATGGGCGTCGAGCCGACGCTGGGAGTCCGTCTGCGGCTTTCGGCGATCGGCAAAGGCAACTGGCAGAACACCGGCGGAGAGCGCGCGAAGTTCGGGCTGGCCGCCGGCCAGCTGCTCGATCTTGTCGGTGCGATTCGAGCGGCCGGCTGCCTCGACTGGCTCACGCTGTTGCACTTCCACATGGGGTCGCAGATCTCCAACCTGCGCGATATCCAGAACGGCGTTCGCGAGGCCGCGCTTTACTACGCGGAGCTTCGGACCCAGGGCGTTCCGATCAAGATGCTCGATATCGGCGGCGGCCTGGGCGTGGATTACGAGGGCGGTCGGGCCCGGACCTTCTGCTCGATGAACTACAGCGTGGATCAGTATGCCCACGCGATCGTCTCCGGCCTGGGCGATCTGTGCCGTGATCGCGGTCTGCCGGCCCCGCACCTGATTTCCGAGTCCGGTCGTGCGCTGACCGCGCATCACGCTGTGCTGGTCACCGACGTGACTGCAACCGAAGCATTTCCGCGCCTGCCGCGAGACGCCAGCGCCGACGGCCATCCCGTGGTCGATCACCTCGAGGCCCTGCTCGAGGGCGCGGCGCAGCGAGAACCCGAAGAAACCTTCCTCGAGACCGAGCACTGGCTTGAAGAAGGCCGCAACCTGTTCCTGTACGGCGACCTTCCGCTGCATGACCGAGCGAGGCTGGAACCGCTGTATTTCGCCATCCTCGAGCAGCTGGCCGAGCGGCTGGACCCGGAGAATCGCCGTCACCGGGAGTTGCGCGACCGGATCCGTTTCCAGCTCTCTGACAAGTACTTCATCAACCTGTCGATCTTTCAGTCCCTGCCCGATATATGGGCCATCGATCAGGTCTTTCCGATCGTCCCGCTGGCGCGATTGGACGAGTCGCCGACTCGGCGCGCGGTGCTGGAGGACCTGACCTGCGATTCCGACGGCCGCATCGATCAGTACGTCGAGCGCGGGCTGCTGGAGCCGACCCTGCCGGTGCACGAGATCGGTCCGGACGAAACCTACCTGCTGGGAATCTTCCTGGCCGGCGCCTATCAGGAAACGCTGGGCGACATGCACAACCTGTTCGGCGATACCGACAGCGTCGATGTCGTCGTCGACGGCGACGGACTCGCGCTGGAGCGGGCGCGTCCCGGTGATTCGGCGGACGGCCTGCTGGCATCGGTCGGGTTTCGTCCCGAGGAACTGCTGGAGGCCTGCCGCCTCAAGGTCGCCGCGGCCGACCTGGAGGCCGAGACCGCCGAGCGCATCGAGCGATTACTCGCCGAGGGGCTATCGGCCTACACCTACCTGGCTGCCGAATGAGATCGACGGGCAGCAGCACGCGTCTTCGGGACGGATCACGTAGGCAAAGGGTCTTCGAGGGATCGCGACGGCCGGTCTCGACAACGAAGAACTGATCGTCGCGCAGCCGCGGATTATGCTCCGCTCATGATCCATCGATCCGACCCGAATGCAGAAGGACAGCAGCAACTTGCGCTGTTGTTCTGCCGCGTCGGCGCCTATCTGGTCGACATCGCGCTGCTGTTTGCGCTGCTGGCCCCGATTGGGTTCGCGGTCCAGCTTTTGCTCGACTTCACGCCGACGGGTCGCGAGATCTGGTTCGTGCTGCTGGTCAATTTTTCGCTGCCGTCGTGGCTCTACTTCATCTTCTTCGAGTGTCGAAGAGCGGATCGACCCTGGGCAAGCGACTGGTCGGAATACGCGTTTGCAGCCGCTCGTCAGCGCGCGTCGGATGGCCGCACATCGTGCTTCGCACAGTAGTGAAGCTGTTGCCCTGGGAGCTGGTCCATCTGGCCTCGTTCGGCCTGGCATCGCCCGACGGCGACTTCACGCGTTTGCAGGGCGCTCTGCTGTCGCTGGCGTGGCTGCTGATCCGGTTCTACCTGGGCTGGACGTTGGCGACCCGCGGGCGATCCAGCCCGCACGATCACATCGCCGGCACCTGCATCGGGCGCGTCAGTCCAGTCTCCGGTTGAGCGCGATCGCCGCGTTCGACCAACGTCGAATTTCACAACAAGAGAACCGCTTGCATAGTGATCATCCGGGTCGGTCGCGCACTCGTTCGGTCCGGTTCATTCGATTTTTCGGGGTGGTTCATGAACCAGATTGCAATCGTTACCGGTGGGACGCGCGGAATCGGCGCGGCAATTTCCTCCGAACTCATTCGTCTCGGCTACACGGTCGCGGCAAATTTCGCCGGCAACACCGATGCCGCAGAGCGCTTCGCCGCCTCGAGCGGGGCGCACGTTTACCAATTCGACGTCAGCGATTTTGAAGCATGCCGCGAGGGCGTGTCGCGGATCGAACAAGACCTGGGCCCGGTATCCGCGTTGGTAAACAACGCCGGAATCACGCGCGACGGCACTTTGCACAAGATGTCGGCCGAATCGTGGGAAGACGTGATCCGGACCAATCTGGGTTCCTGCTTCAACATGTGCCGGGCCGTCATCGACGGTATGCGCGAGCGCGAATACGGGCGCATTGTCAACATCGGCTCGATCAACGGACAGGCCGGTCAATACGGCCAGGTCAACTACGCCGCTGCCAAATCGGGTATCCACGGTTTCACCAAGGCGCTGGCCCAGGAGGGTGCTGCCAAGGGCATCACGGTCAACGCCATCGCGCCGGGCTACATCGAAACCAGCATGGTTGCGGCCGTCCCCGAGCGGGTGCTCGAAAAGATCATCGCGCGCATCCCGGTCGGCCGACTCGGCCAGCCCGAAGAGATCGCCCGGGGGGTGGCTTTCCTGGTCGCACGCGAGGCGGGTTTCATCACGGGATCCACGTTGTCGATCAACGGCGGGCAACACATGTATTGAGGTTTTTTTGTTCTTCTTTTCGCGTCAGGGGCCGGTCGCAGGTTGATTCGCCGTGTCCTAGATTGGTTTGCGTGGCTGGTTTCCGAAAGAGATTTTGCCCCGTGCTGCGCTCTGGCTGGCTTTGGCGCCAGCTGTTGGCTACAAGCG
>JGI12109J20283_10598028_pt1 | contig 10420 bp, 10 predicted proteins | sample ElkSlonscriptome_12_FD_20283 | JGI IMG/M metagenome (IMG submission 20283) | reverse complement strand
CTCGACGCACCGCGCGTCGCGCGCACGTCGTGGGGTCGCTTCGGCACCTTGATGGGCGGCGCACTCGCGTCACCGATCGGCGCGCGTGAACTGGTTCACGTCCAGGAACCGCAAGACGTGCCCTCCGACGTCGATTGGTGGATCTGGGATCTCGGAGCAACCGAGGCTTCTCCCGAGGACCTCGCATCGTGGGAGATCGTCGATCGGCCGCGCTCCGGTTTCGTCCTCCTGCACCGGATCGAGGATTCCCACGGGGGCTCGCCGGGCGACGGGTTCACCGCGACGCGCTAGCCCCACGGTTGTCGGCACATCCCATGCAAATCCCGCCATTCGTTGGAGCCCGCCCTCGTCCGGGGTCGCGGTCTCGCGCCCATGTCCGGCGAGCTCTCCCGGTCCGATCCATGACTCGCCCCCCCTTCGTTCTGGAGAGGAAATCCGATGACGAAACTCGCGATCCGCTTCGTGCTGGCCGTTTCGGCCCTTTTGTTCACGGGTCAGGCCATTGCTTCCGGGGACGCCACGTCCTCGATCACCCCGACCGAGGCCCAAGTGCGCTTGGCCGAAGGCAACGCACGCTTCGTCGCGGGGGAGAACACGTTTCCGCACTTCGATGCCGCTCGGCGCAAGGAAACCAGCCAGAACGGTCAGCATCCCTTCGCCACCGTGATCGCTTGCTCGGACTCGCGTGTGCCGGTCGAGGTCCTCTTCGACCAGGGAATCGGTGACGTCTTCGTGATCCGGGTCGCCGGCAACGTGTCCGACACCGACGAGATCGGCTCGATCGAATACGGCGTCGACCATCTCGGCACACCGGTCATGGTCGTCCTGGGCCACAAGTCCTGCGGCGCGGTGACTGCCGTCGTCACGGGCGCCGAGGTCCACGGCAGCATCCCACCGCTGGTCGACAACATCGAGCCCGCGGTGGCCCGCGCGAAGGCCGCTCATCCGGAACTCGAGGGCAAGGCACTCGTGCCCTATGCCGTGAAGGAGAACGTGTGGCGTTCGATCGCCGATCTCCTGAAGAACAGCCCAGCCGTCGCCGAGCGTGCGGCCGACGGACGCGTGAAGGTGGTCGGTGCGATCTACGACATCGAGTCCGGCGCGGTCGAATGGCTCGGGACCCATCCCGCAGAGGAACTCCTGCTCGAGGCGCACGGCGCGGCGGCACGCCGCTGATCCGAGCTTCCGAGTGCACGATGCGGAGACGCCGCGCGAATTCTCTCGCGCGGCGTCTTCGTTTCGTCTTGGCCGTACGTCACACGGTCGGCGCTTTTCGTGTCGTGATCAGTTCCGCCCGCGCAGCTTCGAGAGAAGGCGGAGGATCTCCAGGTAGAGCCAGATCAACGTGACCGTCAGCCCGAAGGCTCCATACCACTCCAGGTACTTCGGTGCTCCGCGCTCCGCCCCGTTCTCGATGAAGTCGAAGTCGAGCACGAGATTCAACGCCGCGATCGTCACCACGATCAGACTGAAGCCGATGCCGAGCGGACCGCTGTCGTGGATGAATCCGATGGATCCGCCGAAGAATCCCATGACGATGTTCACGAGGTAGATCACGGCGATCGCACCGGTCGCGGCAACGACGCCGAGCTTGAAGTTCTCGGTCGCGCGGATCAATCCGCTGCGGTAGGCGAGCAGCAGACAGCCGAGCGTTCCGAAGGTCAGGCCGACGGCCTGGATCACGATTCCTGGGAACTGCGCCTCGAAGACGGCCGAGATCCCACCGAGCGCGAGTCCCTGGAAGAGCGCATAGGCGGGCGCGGTGAACATCGCCCAGGTCTTCTTGAAGATCGTGACCATCGCGAGCACGAAGCCACCGAGGAATCCCCCGATCATCCACCCTTGGACGCGCGGCAGCGACTCCTGCATCGACTGCGTGCTCGACGCGTCGAACATCGACCAGGTGAAGTTCGCGGTCAGCAGGACCAGGACGAGCAGCAAGGCCGTCTTGTTGACGGTCCCACCGATCGTCATCGTCTCGCCCCCGACGGGAACGTCGAAGGTCTTCGCGGAGAGAACGGGATTGCCGGAACGGAACGTGGTGGCCACGGGGTACCTCGCGACTCAGGGGAAGGGCCGGAACCGAGATAGGATTAGTTCAAATCGACCTGCTTCGAAAGCTCCTGGCTCGACCGCACACCGACCGCCGATTCCGTGCTTGCCTCGGTGGGGCGGCCGCGACACCCTGGGCGCCACTCCGACTCTTCCATCGCCCCGAGGTCAGACCATGGACGAAACCCTCCGCTGGGGCATTCTCGGCGCCGGCATCATCGCGAACCGCTTCGCCGACGCTCTGACGCACGAAGACGGTCACGAACTCGTCGCCGTCGGTTCGAAGACGCCGGAGCGCGCGCGGGAATTCGCCGAGCGCCATGGCGGACGTCCCGTTGACTACGACGCACTCCTGAACGACCCGACCGTGGACGTCGTCTATGTCGCCACGACGCACAACTTTCACCACGAGAATGCGCGCGCCGCGCTCGAGCAAGGCAAACACGTTCTCGTGGAGAAGCCGATCACCGTGAATGCGAACCAGCTCCGGGATCTGATGGAGCTCGCCCGCGACCGCGGGTTCTTCCTCATGGAGGCGATGTGGACGCGATTCCTGCCTTCGTGGCAGGAGCTGCGCGCGCGCGTCGCCTCGGGTGCGATCGGCGACGTGCGACACATGGACGTACTGTTCGGTGGCATCGTCCCGCCCCACTACGAACAGCGCTTGAAGGATCCGCACCTGGCCGGCGGCGTGAGCCTCGACATGGGCGTCTATCCGCTGGCCTACGCCTGCCATGCGTTGGGCGAGCTTCCGACCGAAATCGCGTCGATGATGCGTCCGCACACCACGGGCGTCGACGAGATCGCGTGCTATCTGCTGCGCTTTCCGAGCGGATGCCTGGTGACGATCAGCACCAGCTTCGACCTGGCGATCGCCTGGCGCGCCTCGTTGCACGGCACGAAGGGCTCGATCGACCACCCCGACTTCCCGCACCGCGAGAGCTTCACGATCCGACGCCACGACGGCAGGGGAGCGGACGAAAGCGTCGAAGAGGTCCAGGTCGAGCACGAAGAGAACACCTTCGTGTACCAGGTGCGCGAGGTCGCCCGCTGCGTGCGTGAGGGCGCGCTGGAGAGCGACGTCGTCCCTCTGGGCGAATCGCTGGCGATTCTGGATGCCATCGACGGCATGCGGGCCACCTGGGGACTGCGCTATCCTTTCGAGTGACGCTGCGGGCTTCGTGGATCCAACCGACCATGATCCACCGGAGCCATGCGCTCTCCCTTCTCCGAGGACTCCACCATGCCCGCCGCCGTCCAGGTCATCGTCCACGAGGGCGGTCCAGCCTTCAGCTCGGTGCCACCGGAACTCCTGCGCGCCACGGTCATCGCCGCCGACGGCCCGATCCTGACCGTCAGACTCCGCGAAGCACCCAAAGATCTCACCACGATCGGGAAAGGCGACACGGTTCGTTGCCTGAAGCGCCCCGAGCTGCGTCACCCACTTCTCGTGACCGAGCAATACCTCGACGAACGGCGCCACAGTTACGTCACCGCCTGCGAGGAATGCGGATTCCCCGAGGCCTTCGATCCGCCGAGGGCACTGGCGGCGAAGGCCTTTCCCGACGAGCCCATCACGACGGGCACCTTCACCACGGAGTGTCCACTGTGCGAAGGCACACAGATGGTCCGTTTGCTGCCTCCCGAACCCACGACCACCCGCGATGCCGACGTCGACGAGATCCGCACGGTCGTGGCGGACGTCGTCGCCCGGCAGTTCGGCGAACAGCCGGCCGAGGTGATGGCCGCCGAGCAGATCGGAGCATTCGGTGGCGACGATCTCGATGCGATTGCGATCGCATTCGGGCTCGAAGCACACTTCGTCGTCTGCCTTCCCGACGAGAGCCTGGAAGACCTGCTCGCGCTCTCGGTCGAGAAACTCACCGCGCGCTTGCAGGCGACGCTGGCGGAGCATCGTCCCGGTCAGCTGCTGGACCTCGATGCGTGACGCTCCGAGGCGGGCCAGCGCACCGTGAAGCGGCATCCGGCGTAGGCGCCTTCGTCGAGCGTCACCGTACCGGCGTGGGCATCGACGACGCGCCGGACGATCGCCAGGCCGAGTCCGTAGCCTCCGGTTCCGCGACTCCGGCTGCCCTCGAGACGGACGAAGGGATCGAAGATCCGCTCCCGCTGGTCGACGGGAATCCCGGGGCCGTCGTCCTCGACGACGAGCCGGACACCGTCGCGGTCGGACGTCATCTCGACCCGGATCCGGCCGTTTCCGTAGCGCTCCGCGTTGTGGACGAGATTCTCCAGCACCCGGCGCATCGCACGGGGGTCGAAGCAGACCTCTTCTGCTTCGATCTGCGTCGCATCCACGTCCAGGGTCGCCGAGACCTCCTGGTGGAGATCTTCCACGACGCCATCGAACCACGTTCGCAGAGGAACGGGGCGGACTTCGATCGCCGGAGTGGTGCGATCGAAACGCGCGTAGACGAGGAGCTCTTCGACGAGCGCCTCGAGTTCGTCGACGTCTCCCTGAAGTCCACGGACGTGCTGGGTACGCTTCGTCGGGTCGGACTCTGCAGCGGCCATCTCCAGGCCGAAGCGGATCCGCGAGAGCGGCGTCCTCAGTTCGTGCGCGACTGCGTTGGTCAGGTCACGGTGCGAGGCCACGAGCTGTTCGATGCGATCAGCCATGCGATCGAAAGCGTTGGCGAGAGGAGCCAGCGGGGAATGACGCGGCAGGGTGACGCGTGCGTCGAAATCCCCCGCCCCGAACGACGCCGCGGTGCGACGGAAGCGACCGAGTTGGCGGGCGAAGGGCAAGGTCCACGCGATCGCCGCCCCCGCGACGACCAGCAGGATCAGTCCGGCGATCCAGACGTCGACCGAACTACCGACACCCGGGTTTGGGAAGGGACCCATGACCAGCACCCGGGTGCCGCCGCCGACCGTGCGCCAGAACTGGTCGTAACCCGGGCCGACGACCATGCCTCCGTCGCGCAGCGTGGCACCTGCATCCACGTCGAGTTCCACTTCGTCCAGATCGACCAGACGGATCGGAAAGCCGAAGTCGGGCTGCATCGCTTCGACGCGTGCGGACCAGGTCGCCGGTGCATGCTCTTGGAGATCGCTCTCGACCAGAGCGAAGGTCCCACGCATGAGCTCGCGGTAGTAGCTCTCGTAGTCCTCGCGGAAGGGCGCCGACCCGAGGCGTTCGATCATCGGCGCCGCGCCGAACCACACGACCACGACGACGAAGAGCAGGAAGAGTAGATAGTTGACGACGAGTCGACGCACGCTGCTCTCCTACCACCCGTCGGGAGTGAAGAGATAGCCACGCCGCCATACGGTGCGGATGCGCTGGGGATCGGCGGGATCACGTTCGAGCTTGCGGCGTAGACGCGAGATCGCGATGTCGATCGAACGGTCGATGCCGTCGTATTCGATCCCGCGTAGGCGCCGGAAGATCTCGTCACGTGACAACACGGAACCCGCGTGCGTGGCGAGCAGGTGCAGCAAGTCGTATTCGGTCGTCGTCAGGTCGACCTCGCGGTCGTCGAGGTGGACGCGACGCGAGCGCGTGTCGACCTGCAGAGCGCCGAAACGAAGTTGTGCCGAACTCGCGGCCGGTTGTCCTCCGGCGCGGCGCAACAGCGCGCGCACCCGCGCCAGCAGCACGCGGGGCTCGACCGGCTTCTTCACGTAGTCGTCGGCGCCGATCTCCAGTCCGACGACCTGGTCCATGTCGTCTTCGCGCGCGGTGAGAACGAGAATCGGTCCGGAGTAGCGCGCGCGAACGTCGCGGCAGACGTCGAGCCCGTCGCGCCCCGGCAGCATGAGGTCGAGCACGACGAGGTCGGGTACTTCGCGGAGGATGCGTTCGGCGGCCGTGTCGCCGCGGCTCTCCACGCCGACCGTGAATCCCTGGGCCCCGAGATACTCTTGGACGAGTCGGGCCAGTCGTTCGTCGTCTTCGACGATCAGGATGGTGGTCGCGGACTCCACGTTCGCCCTCCCGGAGGATGCCGGATTCCCGTGACGCCGAAACTACACAGGATCGACTCCCGGCGACACCGCCGTTACAGAACGAAACGATTTCCGAACACTTCCACGACAGCTTCCATCGACCTCCGTGGCTAGCCTTGCGATCGGAGCGAGGCCCGCGCCCGTGCCGACCGGCACCACCCGGGCCCTCGCACGACACGCCACCAGGAGGACCACCATGTTCCGCACGACTGCCATGCTCGTACTCGTCTCGTCCGCGCTGCTGATCGGCCTCGACACGGCCCACGCCACCTCGCGCTGGGGATGGGAACTGCGCAGCGGAGCCGACCTCGGCGCCACGACGCTCGGCGACACCGATCTCGGAAGCGGGGTCGGCTTCGAAACCGGTCTCACTTTCCGCGTCCAGCCACATCTGCACGCCTACGCCGGTTGGGGCTGGCACCACGTCGGCGCGGGCGACGTTCTCGACGACGGATCGCTCGAACAGACCGGCTATACCTTCGGGTTGCAGTTCCAGCATCCTGTCGGTCAGGGGCCCTTCGATCTCTTCGTGCGAAGCGGTGCGGTGCTGCGTCACTTCGAACTCGAGGCCGACGACGACGTCGTCGACGACTCCGGGCACGGTTGGGGCTGGGAGTTGGGCGCCGGCGTGTCCTACGCGATGGGTCAGGCCTGGGACCTGCGGCTCGGCGTGACCCATCGATCGCTCGACCGGGACGTCGACGTCGACGGAACGCCCCGATCGGTCGAACTCGGTGGACTGGGGGTCGAGTTGGGGATGGCGCGCAGCTTCTGACCGGCGAGCGATCCGACGGTCGACGGGCAGACACCCGTCGACCGTTCGAAGCTTCGGTACGTCAGCTCAGGTGCTGCAGGACGACGTAGATCCGTGTCCCACCACGCAGCACCGCGAGACGCAACGGACCCGAGCCCGCGGCATCTGCGAGAGCATCACGGAATTCACCCACCGACGAGACGTCGTTGCCGAGCACATCCTCGATCACGTCACCGCGGCGAACGCCAGCACGCGCTGCCGCACTCATCGGATCGACCGCACTCACCACGACCCCGTGGACATCGTCGTCGAGGTTCAGCTCACGTGCGATGGCCGGCGTCAGTTCCTGGACGGTGATCCCGAGTTCGGCGCCACCCGCTGCCTCGCCCAGGGCGACCCGAGCATCCGTCTCGAGCTCGCCGATCTCGACGTCGAGGCTTCGCTCGCGGCCGTCGCGAACGATCTCGACCGCTACCTCGGTGCCCGGACGGGTCGCCGCCACGTCGGTCCGGAAGCGTTCCATGGTCGACAGGGGCTCGCCACCGTAGGCGACGATGATGTCACCCGAACGAAGGCCCGCCCGCGCCGCCGGCGTTCCGTCGTTGACGTCGGCGACCAGCACTCCGTTCGTTCCGTCGAATCCGAAGGATTGCGCGAGTTCCGGCGTGAGCGCCTGGATGTTGACTCCGAGCCAGCCGCGCACGACGTGACCGTTCTCGATCAGGCTGTCCATGACGTGGCGCGCCATGTTGGCCGGAATCGCGAATCCGACACCCATCGATCCCCCGCTCCGCGTGAGGATCGCGGTGTTGATGCCGACGACGTCGCCGTCGAGATCGAGCAGTGGACCACCGCTGTTGCCAGGATTGATCGCGGCGTCAGTCTGGATGAAGTCCTCGTAGTCGGTAATGCCCACCCCGGATCGTCCGATGGCACTCACGATGCCCGCGGTGACCGAAGACGTCAGGCCGAAGGGATTGCCCGCGGCGACGACCCACTCTCCCACACGCAGTTCGTCGCTGTCGCCGAGTCGCGCCGGAGTGAGGTCGTCGGCGTCGATCTTCAACACCGCGAGGTCGGTCTTGGGATCGGTTCCGACGACGTCAGCCTCGTACTCTCGCTCGTCGGACAGACGGACCATCACCTCATCGGCGTTCTCGACGACATGGTTGTTCGTGAGCACGTAGCCGTCGTCGGTCACGATCACACCGCTACCCTGCCCCTGGCGCAGCCGTTGCCCACCGTCGGGAGCGCGGAAACGATCGAAAAAGTCGTTGCCGAAGAATTCTTCGAACGGGTTGTGACCGCGAAAGGGCGACTGGACGGCCTCGCGTTGCACGCGTCCGGTCGAGATGATGCTCACCACCGAGGGGCGGCTCTGGTCCGCGACCGATTCGAAGGCGGTGGAGAGCTGGCGCGCGACCTCGATGCCCGATGAGGCATCGGTCGCCGCGGGTTGGGCGGACGCCGTTGCGGGCGACCCGTCGGAGAAGGGTGCGGCGATCAGAAGGGCCGCGACGAGTCCGAGGGACCCGGCGACGACGATTCCGCGACGGAAGCGTTGCATCGTGGACCTCTTTCGTTGCGTCCCGGTCGGACGCCGATCCGGCCGAGAGCGTTTCGTTGTCGATTCCAGGAGGACCTGAACGCACGACGCGCGCGGAAGTTCCGAGCCTCGACCGACCGATTAGCGCGAGCCGCGCTCGGCACGCACGACGCGGACGATCTCTTCGGCCATCTTCGCCGCCGACGCGGGGTTCTGGCCGGTCACGACGCGACCGTCGACCACGACCTTTTCGGTGAAGTCCGCAGCCGTCTCGACCTCGGCCCCGAGTTCCCGGAGTCGCGTTTCCAACAGGAAGGGCACGATCGCCTCCTTGCGCGCGGCGCGCTCCTCCGAATCGGTGAAGGCGGCCAGACGTCGCCCGGCGACGAAGGGACGGCCCTCTTCGTCGACCACTCCCACGAAGCACGCGGGACCGTGGCAGACGGCGCCCACGACGCCGCCATCGTCATAGGTCTCGAGGATCGCGCGCGCGACGTCTGGATCGCCCGGCAGATCCCACATCGTTCCGTGTCCACCGGCGAAGACCAGGGCATCGACTTCGTCGAGGTCCAGAGCATCGAGTGCCACCGTGTGGTCGACTGCCTGTTGGACTTCGGGGTCGTCGAGGAACGCGGCCATCACCGGGTCGTCACGATCCACGCTCGACGGATCCACGGGTGCGGGGCCGCCCCGGGGACTGGCGAAGGTCACGCGGAAGCCCGCCTCGGCGAAGACGTGCCACGGGTGTGCGGCTTCGCCCAGGTAGTAGCCGGTCGGGGTCCCGGTGGCGCCGAGCGTGCCATGGTTCGTCAGGACGATCACCGCATGGGGAGAAGCATCCTGGGCCACGGCCAAAGGAGCGGACGCTAGAAGAGAGATCAGCAACAAGGTCATCGTTTTCATGGGCCTGCCAGGGGAGAGTGGTCGAAGGGTAGGAACCACGACGAAGTCCGCCACGAGGGCACGTCGATTGCTCACCGGGTCCGGGGACTGCACCCTTCTCCGGAAAGATCCGATGCCGCCGCGCGACCCCTCACGCCACCGACGCCGTGAACCCATCGCCGTGCTCGTGCGATCCATCGTCGCGGGAGTTCGTCGCCGCGCGTCGGGGCGCACATGGTGGCCCCGCGCCTTGGCCCTCGTCTGGATGACCCACATCGCGATCGATCTCTGGGACGACCCGATGAAACCGCGTGGCCTCTTGAACTACCCAAACGTGTTCGCGGGCCTGAACCTCGGCATCCACGAACTCGGGCACGCCGTCTTCTGGCCTCTGGGCGAACTGATGGGATTCGCGGGCGGCAGCCTCCTGCAATGCCTGGCCCCGATCGCGGGAATGGTCATGTTCGCCCGACAGCGCGACGACTTCGCGATCGCCGTCGCCCTGACCTGGCTGGGCACGAACGTCTTCTCGGTGGGCGTCTACATGGCCGACGCCGTGGTGCGCGAGTTGCCTCTCGTGACCCCTTTCGGTGGTGAACCGATCCACGACTGGGTCACGATCTTCACCCGACTCGGGCTGATGGATCAGGCAGCTTCGATCGGCATGGCCATGAAGCTGGGCGCGATGGCCTGGATCGGACTCGGACTGGTCCTCGGCGGATGGATCGTGTTCGAGGCGTGGCGCACACGGCACGAAGACCAGGCGCACGCAGTGTTCTAACGGGTCAACACGATCTTGCGCACGTCGGTGCGTTCCGACGTGACGGCGCGGACGAAGTACAGACCCGAAGCCACCGCCTGACCGTCGCGATCGCGTCCGTCCCAGGTGAACTCATGCGTTCCCGGCGAGAGCGATTCGCGTGCGCTCAACGAAGCGATCCGTCGTCCGCGGGCGTCGTAGACCCCGAGGTCGACCTGCTGAGCTCGTGCCGTGGCGAGTCGGATCGCGACCTGCGCGCTGAAGGGCGTCGGCCCGATCCCCTCGATCAACGACCTCCCCTCCGCGAGGGTCGCCTCGTCGTCGACCGACGTCGCGGTGCCGCTCACGGCGAGGTTCTCGTAAACGACCACCCGATCGTGGAACCATCCCACGGAGACCACGTCGAGGTCTCCGTCGCCATCGAGATCCGCGAGATGCGCTCCGTCGTGGTGTT
>JGI12109J20283_10899743_pt1 | contig 10421 bp, 9 predicted proteins | sample ElkSlonscriptome_12_FD_20283 | JGI IMG/M metagenome (IMG submission 20283) | reverse complement strand
GCACCGCCGAACAGCAGGAATTTTTCGGTCAGCGTCGTCTTGCCGGCATCCGGGTGCGAGATGATGGCAAACGTGCGGCGGCGGTCAATCTGCTGACCGAGTACATGGTGGGTAGTATTCGACATTCAGAAAACACAGGATGATCAAATCAGGAACGGTAGTGTACCGATGCTTGGACCGGTCAAGGGCTCAGCTGTTCAAAACTTAGCCAGTCTCCGCTGTGATCCTGCATTTCGAACGGCACGGAAACCAGCAGCATGTCCTGATTGATCTGTACCGCAAAGTGCAGGTGTGGCCCGGTCGAGAACCCGGTATTTCCCGACAAGCCGATTTTCTGACCCCGTGCTACTTGCTGCCCCGGGCGAACCAGAATGCCGTCATAGTCGAGATGGGCGTAGATCGCCATACTGCCGTCGTCATGCAGGATGCGAATGTAGTTGGCACGGGGCCCAAATCGGTTCAGGTCATCACCACTTTGATGAAAGTAGCGCGCAAGGTCCATGACCACGCCGGCACGTGCCGCATGCACCGCTGTGCCGACCGGCAGCGCCAGGTCAATCGCGTATCGACTGTCGACGGTTTGGTGACTGAACGTGCCGTAGAAGCCCTGGCCTATCCGCACCGCTTGATCGGCTGCGAGGGGCACTAGGTAGGGGTATTCATAATTCAATTCAGGATTCAGGCGTCCGGGTACAACCACAGTCTCCAGCTGGTATTCCCAGCGCAGCTGCCAATCGTCGGGTGCCAAAGTGACCATGCGGACCCCGCGAGCAGGGATTTCGATACGCGCCGGCAATTCCGGCTCGCTGATCATGTTGAATGACTCGGCGGCCACCACCTCAATCGTGACCGGCCCGTCCAGCCGGTTGGCAAAGCGCCAGACCGGCTGCCCCTGCCGACCGATATTATCCATCCGTACCGGTGATTCCGGCTCGGCAATGGCGTGCTGAATGGTGACATTGACATCCTCTGCCGGGCGTTGGTCGCTCAGGTGCTGGATGCCGTTTTCGTCTTCCCAGAGATACAGATTCTGTGCAAGGGCAAGGCCGCATAAGAGCATCAAGATCACGCTGAAGGCGAGGTTGCTTGATTTACGCATAACGGTCAGGCTGGTCACGGCTTGAGTTTGATGGTCCTCAATAAATTGTGAACATTCACAGATCAGATTCAGGCAATATTATCGGCTATATCACTTGAGAGGTTTATGACACCATGAAGTTCCGCTTTCAGCTTTTCGTTGTATTGTCTATTGCTTTGGCCGTTCTGCCGGCCTTCGCCGATGATCCGATTCCGGCGCGCGAGTTCTTCGAGCGCTCGCTGGTCAAGGATGTCGAGATATCGCCTGACGGCGAGCACGCTGCGCTGACCTTTGAAGAAGGTACCGAAGTGCGCTTGGCCGTCATGAATATCGACGATCAAGAGGTGGTCCAGGGCTTCGAATTCGGCGACAACATGCACGTGCTGGGGTTCTGGTGGGCCAGCAATGAGCGCATCGTCATGGCCGTAGGTGAGGTCACCGGCAGCCTGGATGGCAGCGGCCGTGTCTCCGGCTGGTATGCAGGCAGCATTGACGGCAGTCGCCGGGTGCAGATTTTTGACGGCTCGAACGCGCTATACACCATGTTGAACCCGCTGCCAGATGATGAACGTCACGTATTGATCATGCGTCGATTCTTTGCCGATGGTGGCATGCCCAAGGTGCAGATGCTGGATGTGTTCAACGGTGATCTCGACTATGTCGGGAATCAGCCGGTTGATGACGACCTCGCGGGCTTCCTGGCCGACAATGATGGTGAATTGCGCGCCGCGTTTGCGCTCAAGCAAGGTGACTCCCTGGATGATCGCGAGCTGCGGCTGTATCTGCGCGATACTGGTGAAGAAGAATGGGATGAATTCAACCTGGATTCCGCGCGGCCTGCGCCGAACGTTAACTTCCTGGGCTTTTCGAAAGACAACACCAAGGCCTACATGTACTCTGATCACGATATCGCCGAGGATGCGCTGGGCGGCGTGTTCGAATACGACTTCAGAACCGAGGAATCCAAATTGCTGTTCCGTGATGAACACGTTGATCCTGCCGGCCTGCTGCGTGGTCCGGGTGGTGAGGTGATCGGTGCAGTGACGCGCCAAGCCCAGGTGGAATATTTCTTGTTTGATGACTTGCAGGAGGGTGCTGAACAATCCGTGCGGCAGTTTCAGGGTGTGCTCGGAGCGTTTCCTGGCCAGGATGTAAGCATTACTTCGCGCTCGGAAGACGGAACAAAAAATATTGTCTACGTCCGCAGCGATCGCAACCCGGGCGAATATTTCGTGTTCGACACCCGGGAAAATCAACTTCAATTCCTGATTGCAGCCATGCCGAATCTGCCCAAGGATCGTCTCGTTCCCATGGAGCCGATTGTCGTCACGGCACGCGACGGGCTGGAGCTGCACGGGTTTATTACGCGCCCGGCCGAGCAGAAGCAAAATCTGCCGTTGATCGTGAACGTTCACGGTGGCCCGTTCGGCCCATGGGATGACTGGGGCTACGACATGGAGGCGCAGTTTTTTGCCCATCATGGTTACGCGACCCTGCAGATCAATTTTCGTGGCTCGGGCAATCGGGGTGAAGACTTCCAGCGCAAAGGCTGGCGCGAATGGGGCGGCAAGATGCAGGACGACGTGACCGATGCAACCCGGTGGGCAGTCGAGCAGGGCATTGCCGATCCGGATCGCATCTGTATTTATGGTGGTAGCTATGGTGGCTATGCGACCCTGATGGGCGTCATCAAGGAGCCGGATCTGTACCAGTGTGGCATTGGCTACGTCGGCGTATATGATTTGCCATGGTTTCGCTCGGGCGACGGTAATGATTTCTCCAGCGGCATTCGACGTGAACAGCGCCAGCGGTTTGAGGCCTTCATGTCATCGGCGGTCGGTGAGACGGCCGATGAGCTGATTCCGGTTTCACCAGTGCATAACGTCGAGAAGATCAAGGCTGATCTGTTTATCGTCCATGGCGGCAGCGATCAGCGCGTCGTGGTGGATCATGCCTATCGATTGCGTGACGAACTGGACAGGATCGGTAAGGACTACAAGTGGATGATCAAGGAAGAGGAAGGGCACGGTTTCTTCGACGTCGACAATCGTGTCGATATGTACACCGCCATGCTCGACTTTCTGGATCAGCATATTGGCAAAGAAGCGGAAACCGCTCAGGTATCAAAGCCAGAAGATGCCGCTCGATCCCGGCTCGCTGCACGGGACTGAGACAGACGTTTCATTCGATCGACAACCGGGGCTCAGGCCCCGGTTTTTTTTAACACTCGATGACGTTGACGGCCAGGCCGCCGCGTGACGTTTCCTTGTATTTGGTTTTCATATCGCGTCCGGTTTCACGCATGGTTCTGATGACATGATCCAGGCTGACGCGATGTTTGCCGTCGCCGGACATCGCCATGCGGGCGGCATTGACGGCCTTGACCGCACCCATGGCATTGCGTTCGATGCATGGAATCTGCACCAGGCCACCGACTGGGTCGCAGGTCAGGCCCAGATTGTGCTCCATGCCGATTTCGGCGGCATTTTCGACCTGCCAAAGTGCGCCGCCCAAGGCTGCCGTCAGGCCACCGGCGGCCATTGAACAGGCCACGCCCACTTCGCCCTGACAGCCGACCTCGGCACCGGAAATGGAAGCATTTTCCTTGTACAGAATGCCGATTGCGCCGGCCGTCAACAGAAATTCGATGATGCCGTCTTCGCTGGCGCTATCGATGAATCGTCGATAATAGTGCATGACGGCCGGAATGATGCCGGCTGCGCCATTGGTGGGTGCCGTCACGACACGTCCGCCGGCTGCATTTTCTTCATTGACGGCCAGCGCATACAAGTTGATCCAATCCAGGCTATCCAGGTCATCGCGCTTGGCTCGGGCCTTGAGTTTCTGATACAGATTGGGTGCGCGGCGGATGACTTTCAGACCCCCGGGTAACACACCCTCGCTGGTAATGCCGCGCTCGATGCAGGCTTTCATGGCACTCCAGATGCTGATCAGCCCGCTGCGGATATCGGTTTCGCTGCGCCAGGCTTGTTCGTTGGCCATCATCAGTTCGCTGATACGAAGCTGGTTGGTTCTGCACTGATCGAGTAACTCATCCGCGGTCTTGAAAGGGTAGGCGAGCGGTGTAGTGTCCGCCACGATACGGTCGGCTTCTGCTTCATCGGTATTGACTACAAAGCCGCCGCCGACCGAGTAATAGTCGCGCGTATCCAGCACCGAGCCGTCTTCAGCCAGCGCTGTAAATCGCATACCGTTGGAGTGGTGGGGCAGCATCTGGCGTTTATGAAAGACCAGGTCGCGCCGCAGGTCAATTGGCACCGGGTGGTGATTGCACAAACGCACGGCCGATTCATCCTGAATGGCCTGCATTCGTTCCGGAATATGGTCTGGATTGACCTGATCCGGGTAATGACCTTCCAGGCCCAGTAATACGGCTTTGTCAGTCCCGTGGCCGCGTCCTGTATGGCCCAGCGAGCCAAACAACTCCAGCTTCAGGCGTGCTGTGGCTTCCAGCAAGCCGGCCTGTTGCAGCCGCTCGGTAAAGCGTGCAGCAGCACGCATCGGACCGACCGTGTGCGAACTGGAGGGCCCGATACCGATCTTGAACAAATCAAAGATGCTGACCGACATGATGAATTTCGCTAGGGACTTACAGTTGATTATGCAATGAATTGCAGCTGGTCGTTGGCGTTCGATTGTCGCCTGCGCTAGTGACTATACTGGTCCATCGCAAATGCCGAGGTCGAGTTCATTGAAATATTCTTCCATCCTGTTGCTGTCTTTGCTGATGCTGGCTCAAGCTGTGCTGGCGAGCACGGTCGAGCATCGTCTGGGCGGGACCGCAGAACGCGGCGAACCACCATTGGCCTGTGGTGATCTGTCCTACGACGACGGCACGGCCGAAGACGCAATCTTCTTTGGCGGCGGCGATGCCGGTCGTCCGAATCATTTTCTTGGCATTCGTTTCGAGCTGGCAGATTTCGGTATTCCGCCTGGTTCGGCCGAAATCACCGGTTTTTGCGTTTCCAATTCGCTGGCTTTTTCCGGCGGACCCTGGCCGAATGAAGTGTTTGTGTTTCGCGATCTGGATGGCGTGCCGGACCTGGATAATCCTCAGCGTAGGGCGACGATGTTGACCGGTGATGGAACCGGTTTCTTTGAAACCGATTTTGATCAGCCCTGGCGACTTGATGAGCCTGTGTTCTGGCTGCTCGTGCGCGGAGATCCGATTCATGACGGCGAGGACTTCAACGTTGAAACGGATCAATCCTCCGAACCCAGCGGGCGCAGCTGGTTAACGGATCGGGGCATTCCGTTCATGATTCAGACCGAGCAGAACCTGATGCTGCGCGCCAATATCCGCGCCGTAGAAGCGGCGGCTGAACCGGTCCCCTCCCTGCATCGTGGGCTGACCTTGTTGTTGATTCTTGTGATGCTGGTTGTTGCCTGCATAGGCCATGCCCGCAGGTTCAGTTCGAGCTGAAAATCCAATGGCTGTTCCCTTGTGAATTGCATTTCGGTTTTAATCAACGTGCTGGCTGAATGAGCTGCTGTAACGGATTTTTCGCCCTGCATTCGTCCAGGGCACAGGACTGGACGCGAAGCGGTCAAAGGTGAAATACTTGCGTTTTAGGTTTTTGGAAGATTTCATGTCCCTCATTTTTTATACCCGTTCAAACTGCGATCTGTGTAGCAAGGCCTATGCACTGATCACCCTGGGCGGGCTCGCAGACCAGATCAAGGCGGTTGATATCGATGAAGACCTTGAGCTGATCCAGCGCTATGGGAATCAGGTGCCGGTGGTGCTGAATGAGCAAACCGGCGAGAAGCTGAGTTGGCCCTTCACTGCCTCACAGATTCAGGAACTGGCCGAATCCACGCCATCCCGCTGAACCGCCCGCTTCAGGACCCCGTATTGAATACGTCTACGTCATTGCTACAGATTGATGCGTCACAGTTGCAGCATGCACTGCTGGCAGGGATCGTGAATGTCCAGGCCCGGCGCGACTGGCTTAATCGAATCAATGTCTTTCCGGTCCCGGATGGAGACACCGGTACCAATCTGCTGTTTACGCTGAATAGCGTCAGTCAACGATTGACCAGGACCCGGCTGCCTGCGCATGGCGATGCCCCGGTTACTCATCTGATGGATGAAGTGGCCGATGCGGCGCTCGATGGCGCGCGCGGAAATAGCGGTGCCATCATGGCCCAGTTTTTTCATGGCATGAGTGAGGCCTGCAGTGACCGCAGCGCACTGGACGCCAAACAGCTGGCCAGCGTGACTCATGCCGGCGCCATGGCGGCCTGGTCGGCCATGTCCAAGCCGGTAGCCGGTACCATGCCAACGGTGCTCGAAGATTTTGCCGACGCCCTGGTGTCCGGTGTTGAAGACGGTATCCAGGATATTCGTTTACTGTTCAACGCGGCCAGAAAAACCGCACATCAATCGCTTGCCAATACACCCAATCAGCTGCCGGTACTGAAATCTGCCGGAGTGGTCGATGCCGGGGGGCAGGGTTTTGTCGACATGCTCGATGGTATCTGGCGCTATATCCGCAGCGGCAAGACCGGCGCTCCGGATATCGAAGCCGGCGTTATTGAAGAAAGCCCTGAATTTGCCACCGACTATGCCGTTGATGAGAACTATCGTTACTGCACGGAATGCCTGATCGAAGGCGAGGATCTGGCGGTTGATCAGTTGCGTTCTGAACTCGATCAGCTCCCGGCCGACAGCCTGGTTGTCGCTGGCGGTGGGCGGCGAGCACGCGTGCATATTCACACCGATCGGCCCGGCGAAATCTTCAAGCTGTGCGCCAATTTCGGTGAGGTTCGCCAGCAGAAAGCCGATGACATGACACGCCAGCATGGCCTGTTGAATCAACGCGGGCGAACTGCCATCGTGACCGATTCGGCTGCAGATCTGCCGCTGTCAGAAATTGATCGTCTGGGCATACACAGTGTGCCGCTGCGGTTGTTTTTCGGCGAGACCGAGTACCTCGACAAGCTGTCGATGACACCATCGGCGTTTTACCGCATGCTCGATGAAGATCAGCCGCATCCGCAAACCTCGCAGCCGCCGCCGCGCGATTTTCGCCGGCAGTATGAGCTGTTGACCAGCCACGGGCATGATGTGCTGTCGATTCACGTCTCTGGTCAGCTCAGTGGCACGCTGCAGGCGGCTCAACACAGTGCTGAGCGCAACCACCAGAGTCGAGACCCTTCAAGCGAACCGTCCAATGAGCAGCGCGAGGTCAGGACCTATGACACGCGCAATGCCGCCTGCGGACAGGCCTTGATGGTGTTGTATGCAGCAGAAGCCGCGGCGAACGGGCAGTCCATTGAGCAGATTGTCAGTGCGCTCGATGAGCTGTCGCCAAAAACCCGGACGTTTGCATTGACCCGCGATTTGAGCTGGGGCGTGCGTGGCGGCAGGGCCAAACCGTGGATGGAAAAAATGGCGCGCTACCTGAGGCTCAACCCGGTGTTGGCCAACTCCGTCGACGGCCGCTTGACCGCGCGCGGTGTGATTCCGGGCCGGACCCATGCCGTGAAGCGCTTCGGTCATTTCCTGCTGCGTCGAATGGATCGGGGCGAAGTGTATCGGGTCTTGATCAGCCACAGCGATGCTGAATCAGAAGCCAGGGCGCTGCGCGACCAACTGCTGACCGGCCATCCGGAAATTGATGCGTGCTGGGTCGAAGAAGCGAGTCCGGCGGTTGGCGTCCACGCCGGGCCCGGCAGCCTGATTGTTGGAATTCAGCCCTGGCAGCCGCCGGAGAAGGCGAAATAATATGCTCGATCTGGCCTGGATGGCAGTGCTGTCGTACCTGATCGGGTCGCTGTCCGGCGCGTTGATTCTTGGCTATGTGCGCGGCATCGATATCCGCAATCAGGGTTCCGGTAATGCAGGGGGCACCAATGCACTGCGCACGGTGGGCTGGTTATTTGCGCTGATGGTCGTCGTCATTGACATCGGCAAAGGGGCGCTGGCTGCTGCGCTGGTCTATCTGATACCACCGGTATTGTCCGATCCCCTCCCGTCGACCAGCGTGGCCTCGGTGTGTGCTTTCTGTGCTGTTGCCGGCCACGTCTGGCCGGCGTACTTCGGGTTTCGGGGTGGCAAAGGTGCCGGCACCGCCGTCGGCGCTGTGGCCGTTATTGCACCCTGGTGCATTCTGCCCATGTTGCTGGTCTGGCTGGCGACACTGCTGGGTACCGGTTTTGTAGGCCTGGCTACAGTGCTGGCGGCACTCAGTCTGGTGCCTTCAATGCTGCTGTTCGGGCCCCAGCCGCTGCCGTTGGCGTTGACCGTACTGGCCATTTCGCTGGCCGCCTTGCTGGTGTTCACTCACCGCAGCAATGTGTCGCGCCTGCTACAGGGCAATGAAAATCGGTTCGAGAAAGCGCGCGTGTTCAAACGCAAGAATAAATCGTCTTGAGTCCTAGGGGAACTCGCGATTCAGTTCTGTCCGTTCAGCGGCCCCAGCGTTGCCAATACAGCCGCTGAGTGTTTCCGCTGATGTTCAGTCTGGACATTCATACAACGGTGTATCGATGATGCCAGTCGATTCGGAGTCAACATCGGATCTTGAACCACCCGGTAACGCAAGATCATTGCATGGCGCGTTTATTCACAAGGCACTGCATGCGGTGGGGTTGAGCCTGGAGCTGCTTGCGGAAATCGATTCAACCAATAAGGTGCTGGCCGGCGCAGGTCATCGCCATCGTCACTTCGTGCTGGCCGAACATCAAACGTCAGGTCGGGGCCGCAGGGGACGGGTCTGGATATCGCCTCCCCATTCAGGGCTTTGCCTTTCATTTGGCTATCGGTTTCGTTGTCCGATGAGCGCTTTGGGTCCGCTGGGTCTGGCAATGGGCATTGTCGTGGCCGAAGTGTTGAATGAACAGGTGGGCCACATGGCCATCAAACTGAAGTGGCCCAATGATTTGTTATTCAACGGAAAGAAACTGGGCGGACTGCTGGTGGAGGCGCAGCCAATCGGATCGAGCGCGGTCAATGCGGTCGTTGGGCTGGGATTGAACGTGTGCTTGCCGTTGCGGGTTTTTGGTTCTGAAGCGGCGCTTGCCGATGCTGCCGAAGGTCGCGGCTGGACAGATCTGCAGGCCGCAAGCGAACAACCGCTGGATCGGAGTCAATTGGCGGTTCAATTGGCAATGGCACTGGATCGGGCATGCAATGAGTTTGAGCGCAATGAGTTCTCTGCTTTTATTGCACGCTGGTCAGCTCTCGATGCTTTATGCAGACAGCGTGTGATCGTGCAGCAGGATAATGGCAGCCAACAGACCGGCGTTGCCGCCGGAATTCGAAGCGATGGTGCGCTTTGGCTGGATACGCCCGATGGCCGTGTCGCACTTCAGTATGGCGAGGTATCGATTCGTCGCGGCTGACGATTTCGACGAGCGGTTATCGTTGCTTGCTGCGGCCTCGGCAGGAACCCAGTCAAACCAGTGCCCGAGTGGGTATGGCAATCGAACGGGATGTGCAGCAAGCCAATCAAATCGAAGATAATCGGGCGTCAATCACACCTTCCGTGCCGTCTTGTTCTAGACTGGCCCGGTATGGCGGACCCATTGTTGTAAATTCAAACTGCACTCGCACACCAAGATGAAACGCTGGTATTGGATCGTTACTGCGCTGCTTCTGCTCAACCTTGTGTTGTTCGGGCTCAATGCCATGCAGCCCGATCAGACCGACGTCCTCCCGCCTGCAGCCGTTCAAGCATCAGCCAACAACGACATTCGCCTGGTCAATGAAATCTGGTCAGGCGGCGACGAGTCGACCGTTCGCTGCTTTACCGTAGGCCCGATGCCTACGCTGGTTCAACAGTCACGAGCTGAAGATCGTTTGCGCCCGTTTGCCAATGAGGTCCGCCTTCGACAGACGACAGCCGACCGTGACCGCGGCTGGTGGGTGTTTCTGGTGGCTGGCGATCGCGCAGCCGCTCTGCAGATGGCCCAGGAGCTGGCACGAAAGGGCATCGACGACTATTTTGTGGTTGCAGATGATGACCAACCGGATGCGGTCTCGCTTGGGCTATTTGAAAGCCGGGACAATGCGCGACAGCGATTGGCTCAGATTCGCGCTATGGGGCTGGATGCACAGTTAGCCATTCGACGAGAAGATGCCCCTCAATTCTGGGTCGACTACAGTATTGAACCCGATCGGCGCTCGCCCTGGCGTTTTATCGCGCGCAGCTCGCCTGAAGCGCGTCAGTTCGAAATCCCCTGTTTTGAAGCCGGTACTGCAGGGGCGTTGCCTGAGCCCTGATTTCGGTTAAAATGCCAACCCTGCAAGCCTCACCATGCCGGCTTAGCTCAGTTGGTAGAGCATCTGATTTGTAATCAGAGGGTCGGGGGTTCG
>JGI12109J20283_10011186_pt1 | contig 10424 bp, 13 predicted proteins | sample ElkSlonscriptome_12_FD_20283 | JGI IMG/M metagenome (IMG submission 20283) | reverse complement strand
CCTCCAGCGCTGGGGCCTCGTCTGCAAGGCCTTCAGCGCCAAGTGGTCCTTCGGGGTGATCGGCGGTGTAGCGCGCGATGTTGTCAGGTCGGGCAAGATAGATCTTGCCCTTGGTGTGCAGTCCACCAATCCAGCGCCAGCTCAGGGTGTTGGAAGCCGCATCGCCATCGGCCAAGTGCCGCAGGAAGAAATCAGCGCCCAACTGCCAGTCCAGCTTCAACGTAAAGATCCATATGCTGGCAAACCACATGCGAGCGTGATTGTGCAGATAGCCTGTTTCCACGAGTTCATGCACCCAGTGATCGAATGCAGCTATGCCTGTGCGGCCTTCAACTGCCTCGTCATAGGCCGTTTTGAGGCCGGCATTGCTTTCAACGCGTTCAAAGGCTGCTTCGCGGCCCTTGCAGAATTCCCGCCACACGGTCGGGCGCTGTTCTAGGTAGCCTTTGAAATAGATCCGCCAGAAAACCTCAGCGATAAATTTCTCCGCTGCGTTCGCGCTGTGCTGACCCAGAACTGCATCGACAACTTCGCGCTCGCTTAACAATCCTGCATGCAGCCATGGTGATAATTGTGAGACATTGCCGCGCAATTGTCCGTCATCAGGCGTGCCATTATCGTGATTGCGCGAATTGGCATAGGCGCGTGCAGTACGGGGGAGAAAGTCGGCGAGGCGCGCCAGACCGGCGCTTCGTTCGGGAGTAAAGAGCATATCCCCATAATGGGAAGAGCGCGTGCATGTTCCCGTGAGAACCGTCATCGCAATGATTGCCTCATTTATGCCATTTTTTTGGGGATTGCTGGAACAACCTGTTGCTTGAACCATTCGTATGTTCACGTGGCGGCTTTTCTAGCAAAAAGGTCGCTGGGTTGAAAATATCAACGAATTCAAGGAAGAACCCTTATGAAGACTCTTAAATTTGCACTCGCATCCGCTGTCGCTCTTTCGCTGGCCGCTTGCGCTGGTGAAGCTGGCGAAGAAACCACTGCGGCTGATGAAACCGCAGTTGCTGAAGAAGCAACAGCAGCCGGAACAATCGTCGATGTTGCTTCGGGCAATGAGACCTTCTCGACGCTGGTCGCCGCTGTGACCGCTGCTGAGCTTGGCGAAACGCTGAGCGGCGAAGGCCCGTTCACCGTGTTTGCTCCGACCAATGATGCGTTTGGCAAGCTGCCCGAAGGCACAGTTGAAAAGCTGACCACCGAAGACACCGAGACTCTTGGCACGATCCTCACCTACCACGTCGTCGAAGGCAAGGTTGACGCTGCAACGCTGACCGAAGCCATCACCGCCGCTGGCGAAGGCGGCTACACGGTCACCACCGTGGGTGGCGGCACCTTCAACGCTGCCGTGGTTGACGGCGCGGTTGTGCTCACCGATGCGGCTGGCAACACCGCCACTGTGACCAGCACCGATGTTGAAGCTTCAAACGGCGTGATCCACGTGATCGATACCGTTCTTATGCCGGAGTGATTGCTTCCAGCATCACCCTTTGAATAATGATGGGCGGGCCGTTGGATCCAGCTTCCATTTGGAAGCTGAATTCGCGGCCCGCTTGTTGAATGGCAAGGGCGACAATGCTTCTACCAATTCGGATTAGCGTAGGATTGATGGGCCTCGCATCGGCCATCGGGCTTGGCGCCTGCTCGCAATCTGACAGCATCGATCCTGACGGTGCCAAATTTGATGCGATTAGTCCGCAAGCGCAGATCACCCTTATCGGCACCGAGCCCGGCTGGGGCATGGACATCAGCCAGAGTGACAATGGCGATCACATCGCCCGCTTTTCATCGACAGACGATATTGAGGGATCGACTTTCGCTGTCACTCGTTTTGCCGGAAATAACGGTCTCGGCTTCACTGGAACCTTGGGTGATAAAAGCGTTCAGGTTGCGATCACTCCCGGCGACTGCAGCGATGGCATGAGCGATCGGCTCTATCCTTTTGTTGCTACAGCTGCACTGGGTGAAACCGCTCTGCTCGGCTGTGCTTACACCGATGGTGTGCCATTTGAAGGATCAGTAACGCCTTGAATAGGGTAAGCTAGGTGTTCTCCTGTCGAGATGGGCGATAGCGCGGGGTTATAATTTGTGGTACGTTTTCAATGTCGAAGCGCATGCAATGGAGAGGGATCACCATGGCGCACAATGAGTATTTGCAGCGTCTGCCCGCTTCCCCTGGCAGTGTTCAATTGTCCGCCCGGCTTGAAATCTTGGGCAAGAGCCTTGCGAGAGGCGCTTTTGATCTTGGGAAGGCTGAGATTTGAATACCGACGATGAGCGTCCGTCCGAGCGAACGGCGCAAGCGAACCTCACTTTTGACGATGCGCCGGGCCGTTTTCGCGATGGAAACACGGCAGACAAGTTCTCCGGTTCTTCAGGCGTGCTGTTTGAACAGGCCATGGGCCAAACCCGCATGGCTATCTGTCTGGTCGATCCCAGTGCGGATGATCTGCCGATTGTGTTTGCGAACCGCGCTTTCCGGCGCCTGACAGGCTATTCTGAAGAAGAGGTGATCGGACGCAATTGCCGGTTCCTGCAAGGGCCGCTGACTGATCCAGAGCCCGTTGCGCGTATCCGCGAAGCCATCGCCAATGAAGATGTGGTGGTGGTTGAATTGCTCAATTATCGCAAGAACGGGACAACCTTCTGGAACGCGCTCCATCTGGGGCCGATCTACAACACCAATGGTGAGCTGGCCTATTTCTTCGGCAGCCAATGGGACGTGTCCGATGTGCGCGCCGCGCGGGCCGAGGAACGCCATGCCAAGGAAATGGCGCGCGAGTTGTCGCACCGCATGAAAAACATGTTTGCAGTCATCTCTGGCATCGTGAACGTAACGGGCCGGGTGCGCGGCATTCAGGGCGAAGCGGCGGAAATCAATTCGCGTATCCAGGCGCTGGGGCGCGCTTATGAAACCACGCTGGATGACGCCTCGTCGGGGAGCATTTCCATTAGCGAGGCGGTGCGGGCTGTGCTGCTTCCCTATGATGGCGATGGCGAAAGACTGATGCTTCACGGCAACGGAGTTCGCATGCCTTTCACAACGATTTCGATCGTTGGCCTGGTGCTGCACGAATTGGCCGCCAATGCGACCAAACATGGCGCGTGGTGTTCAGACGATGGTAAAGTCGATGTGCACTGGCGTTCGCAGGAAGATAATCGTGCGCTGATCATCGAATGGCATGAAAGAGGTGGGCCGGCGGTGGACGAAGACGCTATCGTTGCAGGCACGGGCACCGCGATTGTTGATCGTCTGCTGGCTTCTGGACGAGGCTCTATCGAGCGCAACTGGTCACCCGAAGGATTGAAGGCAACCATCACTGTGCCCGCGCAGCGGGCGGGATAGCGACGCGATGGACGCGATCCTGTTGCTGGAAGACGAGCCACTGATCCTCATGGATCTGGAGTTCGCAGCCGAGGACCTCAACGCCAAACCCTTGCTTGCTTCCACAGCGAAAGAAGCGTTGGATCTGATTGCCGCGCATGCGGGCTCGCTTACCGCTGCAGTACTCGATGTGTCGCTCGGCGGGGGAGAGACGTGCTTTCCGGTGGCAAAAGAGCTCGAAAGCCGTGGGATCCCGTTCATTCTTCACTCAGGTGATCTTGATCGCCACGATGAAACGGTCCGGACCCTTAACGCAGCACTGGTCGCAAAGCCCTCTCCGGCTAACGAGGTGATTATGGCAGCGCTTGCGCAGAGAAAAATAAACGGGGAAACCGCACGCTCTTGAACAAAGAACGCGCGGATCTTTGCCCTCGATCAGTAAAAGCCGGGGATCTGATATTGCACAGCATCAGGACGGTGCGGCTGAAGCATGATCCGACCACCCGCGCTCTGCCCCGTAAGCCCCGCGCCGCTGATCGGGTTGCACGAGCGTCCTGCGAGGAAATCGAGAGCAGTTGCAATCGAATCCTCGCTCGCATCGCCAAGGGGCGAGAAAATGTCATCATCCGCACGGCACGTATTGGGGACCACACCAGCAAGGCCGGAGAAATATTCACCATCACCATCAGCGTTGACTGTCTGGAATGCAGTCGCTCTCACACGCAGATCAAACTGGGCGAGATCAAACCCGAATTGACCAACAGGCTTCCCGAAAGTGTTCGCCCCGATCAGCGCAACATTTGCTGGATCAAGATAAGAGAGCATGGAGTTGATCACCAGCTCACTCGCCGATGCCGTGCCGCCGCGCCCGATAAACGCAATCTTGACCGGGGCGATGGCATTAGGCTCATCCTCAATGAGACGCGTCTCGTTCTCGCTGGATTTTGAAGGGCGCAAGATGGTTTCGGACCAGATCTGCCCGGCGCGCCCATCATTCATAAGATCGCCAAACGCTTCGGCCACGCTTACAAGCCCGCCGCCATTATAGCGGAAATCGATGATCAATTCAGTGATGCCCTGCGCCTCGAAATCGGCGAAGGCCGTGCGCAATTGCGGTGTTGCATCGGCAACGATGAACGTGCGCAGGTTGATATAGCCCACCTGCTTGCCGCCATCATTGATGACAAGCGCGCCATAGCGATCCGACACCGGATCAAGCGAAAACTCGGTCTTCGTCACATCCGCCGTCACCACAGCGCCGCCGGCCTGAGCAAAGCGCAAGGTTCGCGTGACGCCCGGATCGTTCGGGCCAAGCGCATTCACCACAGCTTGCGGGCCGCCCGATGCCATCAGGCTGGAAACAAGCTGTTCTGCCTGGCCCGGCACAGCGATGCCGAGCAGTTCGGTGCCGCGATCAAGGCCCCTTTGAAAGCCGTCGCCGTTCTCGAACGCTTCGAGGATGAACACGCGATCATTCACCGTGTCATAGGCCAGGCGAATGCCGAACCCAGCGCTGGAGCCGGAATTGATCAGCGCGTTCTCCTCGGCGATCGAGGTTGCGAAGGTGAAGAAGCGATCAATGTCCTGTGCGCGGGCAGGAGCCACTCTGGCATCGAGATAGTCCTGCACATCATTGAAATTCGATGTTTGTACGCTGTTGTCGAGAAGGTCGGGGAAGAGATACCATTCGTTGAGCACCGCTTCGGCAAAAGCCAGCTGCTCTTCAATTGCGGTAGGGGTTGGCGTGGGAGAGGGGGATGGCGTTGGGGAAGGGACCGGGGTTGGTCCTCCGGCTGTTGGCGGGGTCGAGCTAGAACCGCCACCTCCACAAGCAACCAGAGCAAGAGCCAGCGTGGCAGAAAGGGTGGTGCGACCGAACATCATGATTGGGGAAACTCCGCGACTATATAATCGAGTGAACGTGCAATAAAGCGAAGGGCGATGCAATGCGCGTATCGGGATTTGGGTGGGCAAAATCGGGCAGGTGCGTTGCATTGCGGGCGGAAAGGCCCAAAACAGGATGAAAATAACGGCTTTTCCTCAGGAAAACGCGCAAAACAGGCTTGCGGCGGGTCGTCCTTCGCCGTCTATCCCACTAGCCTGACCCAGCAATGAAACGACTCAGACTATGACAGACACACCCGACTGGCTTTCCTCCGCGCTTCCTCCGTCTGCGCGCCATTCTGGCCTTGCGATTGCATCGCTTGGTGATGCGCGCAATTTCGGACGCGGCGGCTTCAAGCTGTCGAGCCCGGCCTTTGATCCGGGCGAAGAGCTTGATCCGTGCTTCACCGCCAAGGAGGAGGATGCTGTTGCGCCTCCGCTGGAGTGGACGGCGCCGCCGCCTGGATCGCAGGAATTGATTGTAATTGTCGAAGATGTGACCGACAAGAGCGCCGATCCGAAGGTGCATTGGCTGGTATGGGGGCTGGCTGGCCAGCGCGGAAAACTGCTGGAAGGCGAAACACCGCCGCGCACCGGCAAGAACGCGCTAGGCAATTCTGAATGGCTGTTGCCCGATCCCCCCGTTGGCGAGACGCACCATTACGTATTCCAGATATTCGCGACCGAACTTCCGCTTACTTTGATGCCCGGCGCAAAAAGCGCCGAGTTGATCGCATCGATCAAGGGGTTCGTGACGGCAAGCGCTGTGCTCTACGCGCCGTTCACCGGCACGCAAGCGGATGACGGTTTCATCCTCGATGATGAAAATATTGATTGAACTGCCATAACCATAAGGGAGAAATAATATGGCGAATGCACTGCAAAAACCGGTGCAACTTTCGGAAGAACTGGAAGCGGTTGTGGGCAAAGGCCCGATGCCGCGTACCGAGGTGACTTCGAAGGTCTGGACTTACATCAAGGCCAACAATCTCCAGAAGGAGAGCGACAAGCGCACCATCGTGCCCGATGCCAAGCTGGGCGCGGTTATTGGCAATGATGAAATAAACATGATGAAGATGACTGGCAAAATTTCCAAGCATCTGACCTGAGTCATCTGTCCCATACGCTTTGATCAGCGGTGCATGATCCTTTGAATCGATGCGCCGCTGATCAGGCAATTTGCCGTATCAAGACAATTTGTGGCTGCTGTCTTCAGGCAGCGTCTTAACGCGCATCGCAGCCACTGGCTGAAAGGCGCGTTGTATTGCCATCTCGAACGCCAGTCACGCGGCGATAGCGCAGTCTTAGCAAATGCAGGCTTCAGCGCCGATTTGTATCTGTGATCCTTTGCATCGGCACCTCGGCACACCACAAGGCCAGCCAGATCAGCAATGGTTGCGCCACCATGCGCGGGATATGATATGCGAGCCCAAGGCCACCGCCCTCCCGCGCCATGTCCATCGCGAAATGGTTTATGTTGGCCGGGAAAACACACAGCGCATAAACAGCAAGCCCGATCCCGCCAGCCTGCATGAGCGCGCGCGAGAACGGCTGCAACAGGGCGATAGCACCGGCAATTTCTGCGATCCCTGTCCAAAAGACCACTGTTTCTTTCCACGGCACGAAGGATGGCGTGATTTTGAGAAAAGGTTCGGGCGCGGCGATGTGCATGACACCAGCAAACCCGTAAAACACTGCCAGCACCAAGCGGGTGATTGCCTTGGTGCGTCTCATCCCTTCTGGACTTTGCTATCGCTTGGGCCATCACCGGGGCTCCAGCCCGGCTTTGCAAGGCGAAACCCGGAAAATTCAAAACCGGGCACCACCACGCACGTCATCAGCGAATAGCCATGCGTGCCGTCTCCCGGCGCAAGCGCCTCGGCGGCCTGCCAGGCGCCAGTTGGAACGAAGCCCTGAAGCGCCTCGCCCGCTTGCACGTCTGTGCCAAGGCGAGCGGTTCTGATCGGCCCATCATCACTTTCGGCGATGTGGAGCATCAGCGGATCGCCGCTTTGCCACAGCCACATTTCTTCTGCGTCCACCGTGTGCCAATGCGAGCGCTCTCCGGCTGCAAGCAGAAACAGGATCGCTGTGCCACTGGCCCTGTCACCATGCGTGCCGCCTGCAAGTGTCGGCCCGCGCCAGGTTTCGCGAAACCAGCCTCCTTCGGGATGGGGCGAAAGGTTCAATTGCCGGATCAGTTCTGTCACTCTAGGGTTATCGCCCACGTTTATCTCCTTGCGGTTGCAGGGCTTATCGGGACCTTTTGATATGATGCAATACGCCAAAGCCACTTTCTGCCTCTCGCTTGCCTGCGTCCTCGTCAGCGCGCCGCTCGCTGCTCAGACGATGCAGCAGGCAAGTGATGAGGCGGGCGCCGAAGCGCCCGGGCTTGCACAGGAATTGGGCCTTGAGGGTCCTGCACCTGATCCGGCCATGCAAGCTGCACTAGCCGCGCTGGAGGCTGCGCCTGTTTTTGACGGGCACAATGATACGCCGATGCAATTGCGCCGCCGTTTGGACAATCAGATCAACCGGTTCGATTTCAACGATACTTTGCCCAGTGCGCGTGCCGATCCGTTCGGGCGTGCGATGCACACCGATCTGATCCGCCTCAAGAAAGGCCGGGTGGGCGCGCAGTTCTGGTCTGTTTATGTCCCCGCCAATCTGCCGGAAGCACAAGCGGTGCAAATGACGATGGAGCAAATTGACGTCACCAAGCGACTGATCGCGCGCTACCCGGATCAAATGGCCTATGCCGAGACGGCAGACGATGTGGAAAACGCATTGGCCGATGGCCGGATCGCCGGTCTGATGGGTATGGAAGGGGGCCATTCGATCGGGTCTGATCTTGGCGTGCTTCGCCAAATGTATGCTCTGGGCGCGCGCTACATGACGCTTACCCATTCGCTGAACACGCCGTGGGCCGACAGCGCAACAGACACACCCGAACATGGCGGTCTCACCGAATTTGGCCGCGATGTTGTGCGAGAGATGAACCGTATCGGTATGTTGGTGGATCTCAGCCATGTCAGTGAAGAAACGATGATCGATGCGCTGCAAGTGGCGCGGGCGCCCGTTATCTTCAGCCATTCAGGCGCGAAAGCTGTGACCGGACATGCGCGTAACGTGCCTGACAGCGTGCTCGAAATGCTTGCCGCCAATGGAGGAATTGTAATGGTGGTCGCGCTGCCGGGCTATCTGAGCGAAGAGCGCCGCCAGTGGCAATCGCGCTACAGCGCTGAAAATGCACGCCTCGAAGCGCTTAATCAGGGCAGGCCGGATCTGGTTGAGGCGGCGATGGCCGAATGGGTCGAAGCCAATCCCGAGCCAGCGACGCTCATCTCCGATATGGCCGATCACATAGACCATATCCGCAAGGTGGCGGGCGTGCAGGCCATCGGCATCGGTGCCGATTTTGACGGGATGCCGACAGGCCCGGTGGGATTCGAAGATGTAAGCGGCTATCCCGCTTTGTTCGCGGAACTGGCGAGGCGAGGTTATTCGCAAGCAGAGCTGGAGATGATCGCAAGCCGCAACGCGATAAGAGTGCTGCGCGAAGTCGAAGCGCATGCAGCAAGCCTAGGCGGTGAGCCGCCTATCGAAACTCAGCTTGAGGCTGATGGCGGTTGAAAACCGAGCCAGCGCCGCAAAACGTAAACGCGCAGCAACGCAAGTAGTCGAGAAAGCCCGATCAAGAACCCCACAGTGCCGGGATGATCCAGACCGCACTCATCGCGATGATGGCGAAAAGCAGGCTGAAGCCCAGAATATAGCGCAATACGCCCGGCGCAGTCGCACCGCGCGCCTCATCCTTTTCGATATGGATGTTGTCGTTATCGTCGCTCAATTCAGCCTCCCAGCGTAATCCCAAATGCTCTCCCAACGGGAGATAGCAGCGAAAAGTTCCTCAGTCGCGCAGCAACTCGTTTATCCCGGTTTTTGAACGAGTTTGCGCGTCGACGGTTTTCACGATGACAGCGCAATAGAGCGAAGGGCCGGGCGATCCGTCAGGCAGCGGCTTGCCGGGCAGCGAACCGGGCACGACCACCGCATAGGGTGGAACACGTCCGCGATGCACTTCGCCCGTTGCCCGGTCTACAATCTTGGTTGAGGCACCAAGATAGACGCCCATGGAAAGCACCGCGCCTTCGCCCACGCGAACGCCTTCGGCGACTTCCGCACGCGCGCCGATAAAGGCGCCATCGCCGATGATAACGGGTTCTGCCTGTAGAGGCTCCAAGACCCCGCCTATCCCTGCGCCGCCCGAGAGGTGAACGTTCTTGCCGATTTGCGCGCATGATCCAACCGTGGCCCAGGTATCAACCATGGTGCCTTCGCCAACATAGGCGCCGATATTGACAAAGCTCGGCATCAGCACAGCACCTCTGCCAATAAAGCTGCCCCGGCGCACCACGGCCCCTGGCACAGCGCGAAATCCCGCCTCGCGGAAACGCTGATCACCCCATCCGGCGAATTTGATCGGCACCTTGTCAAAAGCAGCTTCGCCTCCGGCTGCACTGTCCATCACGTGATTGTCATGCAGGCGAAAGGAGAGGAGCACCGCTTTTTTCAGCCATTGATTGACGCGCCACCCACCATTGCCATCAGGCTCCGCGACGCGGGCCTCACCACTGTCGAGCAGAGCCAGCGCATCGTGCACAGCATGGCGCACTTCGCTGCCAGGCCCGATATGAGCCCGGTTCTCCCATGCGTCTTCGATCAGGGGGATGAGAGCTTCAGTCATACATACTCCGCCGCAAGAGCCATATTGAGACGCATCGCGCCGCAGGACTCACAAAACACACGCGCGCTGCTAGCGCCGTGATGGCAGCGCGGCAAGCGTCCTGCCTCTAAAAGCGAGGGTATCGCCCGTGTTCGACAGCCATGTTTGCGACCGGTATACGAGAACCGTGCCGAATGAAGGCGATTGCGTAGAACTACCCGTTTGGATGGTAGGCGACGGGTTACTCTCATGCGCCAATAGGGGATGACAAGGATCGATATGATACCCCATGCCCCAAAAGTTGCATTCATGAGCGTATCTCCGAACGCCCAGAAAAATTGTTCGGTTATCGCATCTGATTCGTTCGCCAGGCCACGCGCGCACCGCCTCGCTCTGCGCTACGACCCAGCCGCGCTTACCCAGTGGAAGCCTCTTGTGGCGGCTGTTGCGTGCGCGGCGTTGACGGCATGCGGGGGTGGCGGCGGC
>JGI12109J20283_10778862_pt1 | contig 10426 bp, 8 predicted proteins | sample ElkSlonscriptome_12_FD_20283 | JGI IMG/M metagenome (IMG submission 20283) | reverse complement strand
TCCACATGCCGCTCGTAATCCAGCTCGTCTCGGATGGTGTGCTCCCAGAACCGACGCTGCCAGATGCCGCGCTCACCCTGTTGAAAGCGACTCCGGGAACGCACCTCGACGCGAGGTAGCGCCCGGGAAAACCGGGCTTTGATCATCTTCCAGCGGGAGGAGTAGTCCGCGTCGCCCTCGGGAAGCGACCAGATGCAATGCAGATGCTCGGGGAGTACCACCATCGCCTCAATCTCGAAGGCGCGGCGGTCCCGGGTCCAGCGGATGGCATCGCGCAGGGCGCCGATGTGATCGGTGAGATGGGTCTTGCGGCGATCGGCGAGGGCGACAGTGAAGAAGTAACAGCCGCCGGGGAGGCGGTGGCGACGGTACTGGGGCATACATCCTCCTTGATGGGTGCCCGGGGTTGGGGGAAGGGCGAGTTTACCCGAGAGTAGCGTGGAGGGTTCGGCGTTGGTGGCGTTGTTCTCTGGTGGTGGGTTTCGTCGCAGGCTCCTCACCCACCCTACAAGAGTGGTGTATTGGTTACGGCTGGCGGCGGGAACAGGCGACCCGGAACCCGACCACCCAGCTCCGGTCCTCGGGTCGGACGTCGCCGAACCGGCAAGCCGAGCGCAGGCGCCTGGGCACACGGTGGAAGGCGCCGCCCCGCAGCACGCGGTAGGTGCCATCTGGTGGACCAGTGGGATCTGTCTGGGCGACGGCAGCATAACTGCTGGGCCAATCCCAGCACCATTCCAAGACGTTGCCCGCCATGTCGTGCAGACCCCAGCGATTCGGCCGCTTTTCCGCCACCGGATGGACACGATCATCGGCGTTACCTGCGTACCAGGTGTGTTCCTCAATGCCCGTTTCCTCGTCTCCCCAGTACCATCGGGTCATCGTCCCCGCCCGGCAGGCATATTCCCACTCCGCCTCCGTGGGCAAACGGTAACCATCGGCTTCCCGGTTCCAGGTGACCTTTTCGCCGTCGATCTCATAACACGGCTCTAGGTCCGCTCGCTCCGAGAGGCGGTTACAAAAGCGCACGGCATCAAACCAACTCAGGTAATTTGCGGGGAGTCGACCGTCGTCCGTATCTCGATCCCACTGCGATGGGTGCTTATCCATCAACTTCCGGTAAAGCTCCCGCGTGATGGTGATCTTGCTGAGAAAGAAAGCCGAGACGGTGACTTCATGCTGAGGACGTTCATTGCTGAAACCCTGATCATCGTCCTCGGGCGATCCCATCAGAAACGATCCAGCATCGAGGGCCACCATGGGAAGCAGACCGTCACCCAAGAAATCGACGGTGGCTGTAAAAGCAACTCCGCCATGACCAGCCGCTTCGAATTCAAACACGGCTACTGGAATCGGTGCCGTCTTCTCCTCGATCCGATCTACCCCCTCCAGCACCAGCAGCGGCTCCACCTCCCAGCACAACGCCACCACCCCGCCCAGCACCGCCACCCCGATCCCGAGCCCCCACCAGCCACCCAGCAGATCCAGCCCCACCACCGCCAGCAGCACCCCGGCGCTGACGCCGAGGCTCAGGGCTTTCCACCAGGGGAGATGATCGAGATGGTCAAGAAGGTGCCAGAGATCAAGGCGCATTGATCAATCCAGGAAATTCACATAAACCCGCAGCCAGCTCACGACTTTTTCGAATGGCCGTAGAGATAATGATCATGGTTATGGGCCAGGTCCTCTACGCCCGTATCCACGGCGAGATGCTCGATATCCTCCAAAAACGCCCTCGCCGGGTCCACCACATCCTCGCCGGTTTGATCCCGGTCCGGCGTTTCCGGGCTATCCACCGCTTCACCGGAAATGACGATCCGCACCCGGGCTGTACCAGCCACATCCAGCCGCTGGAGCCACGCCCGCCCCTCGTCCAGAGTCTCAAAGGTCTTGTCGATAACCGTCATGGTATGCCTCCGCGCACATAGAGCGTTGTCACCATCGTACAACGCCCCCATGGCCCGATGCACTGCGAAGCGTTGGTCTACCGTTGCGGGTGGCTATCCATCAACTTGTTTGATCTCACCCCCCCGGCAACCACAACGCCAGCCCCGGCACCAGGATCAACAACACCGCCATCCCCAGCATGGTGAACACGAACGGCGCCGCCCCCACCATCACCTCACTGAGATTCCCGCTCCCCCGCGCCCCCTGCACCACGAACAGGTTCAACCCCACCGGCGGCGTGATGAGCGCCATCTCGATGAGCAGGATCAGCAAGATCCCGAACCACACCTTGTCGAAGCCCATGGCCGCGACGATGGGCACCACAATGGGAATGGTCGCCACCATCAGCGACAATGTCTCGATGAAAAACCCCAGCACGATGTAGAGCGCCACCACCGCCAGCAGCGTCCCGTAAGGCCCGAGATTCAGCCCCTCCAGCAAGCTCTGAAGCTCGCGCCCCAGCCCCGCCGAGGCCAGCGTGTAGTTCAGGAAATACGCCCCGATGATCACCAGCATGATCATCGCGGTGATCCGCACCGTGCCCAGCAGCGACTCGGTGAGCATGGCCACGCTCACGCCCCCCCGCAGCCCTGCGATGACCAGCGCCGCCGCCACCCCCACGGCCGCCGCCTCGGTGGGTGTGGCCCAGCCGCGGTAGATCGAGCCGATCACCACCAGAAACAGCACGGCGATCGGCACCAGATCCCACAGCCCCCGCAGCCGCTCCCCCCAGTCCGCCTGGCGCGACGGCCCGCCCCAGGCCGGGCGGAGCTGGCAGATGATCACCGTCACCACCATGAAGCCCAGCGCCAGCAGGAGCCCCGGCACCAGCCCCGCCAGGAACAACCTCGGGATCGAGGTCTCGGTGAGAAAGCCGTAGACGATGAGGTTGATGGACGGCGGGATCATGATCCCCAGCGTCCCCCCGGCGGCGATGGCCCCGGAGAACAGCCGCGGATCGTAGCCCAGCCGGCTCGCCTGGGGCATGGCCACGGTGGCCACGGTGGCGGCGGTGGCCACCGACGAGCCCGAGGTGGCGGAGAACACCGTGGCGGTGCCGATGTTGGCGTGGATCAGGCCCCCCGGCAGCCAGGACAGCCAGGCGTCCAGCGCCTGATAGGTGCGCTCGGCCACCCCCGAGCGCACCAGGATCTCGCCCAGCAGCACGAAGAAGGGAATGGCGATCAACAGCGAACTGTTGGACGAGGACCACACCACCTGCCCCAGCCCGCGGATCAGCGGAAACGCCGAGAAGAAGGCATCCACCCCGAAGCCCAGCAGGAACAGCACCACCCCCACCGGCAGGGCCAGCACCAGCAGGATCAGCAACCCCAGCGTGAGGCTGACGATCATTCCGCCGCCTCCCCGCCGGGATTGTTCCCGGCGATCCGCTCCATGAGGCTAAGGCGCCGTTGCCAGAGCAGCATCAGCAGACACACCAGCAACGCGCTTGACGTGAGCGCGAACCACACCCAGCCGGCGAACCAGAGGGTCTGGGGGATCCACAGCGGCGTCTCCAGCGGCGTGTTGGCCCGCGAGCCCCGGTCCAGGGTGGTGGCCAGCACGCCCCAGGCGTGGAAACTCACCAGCCAGGTGGTCACCGTGAGCGCCGCCATGGCGAGAAGATCCAGCAACACCCGGGCAAGCCTCGGCAGGCGTTGCTGGACCAGATCGATGCGCACATGGGCCTGCTCCAGCAGGGCGAACGAGAAACCCCAGGTGGCGAACGCCGCCATCACATAACCCGAGATCTCGTCGCCCCCGCCCTGGGCGCCGAGGGGCGTCTGGCGGAGCACGATCTCCACCAGGATGTAGACGCCGGTGGCCAGCAGCGCGATGCCGCTGGCCAGCGCGATGCGCCGGTTCACCCGGCGCAGCCAGGCCACCACGCCCGCCACGGGGTCGGCGGTGGGCACTGCCAGCTGTTCGGCCAAGGCGGGGCTATTCCACGCTGACCTGCACGCCCACCGCCTCGCCGACGCTCTCGTTCCAGCGGGTGGCCCAGTCGGAACCGGCGCGACCGGCCCAGTCCGGCAGGACGGTGTCGCGGAGCACCTGGTTGGCCAGTTCCACGTCCTCCGGGCTTGGTTCCACCAGGGTCATGTCGGCGGGCTCGCCGGCCGCGCACTCGCCGTCACCCGTGAGGCAGGCGATGTCGGCTTCCAATGCGCCGGCGGCGGCGTCCCAGGCCGGAGCCTCGAAGTACTCGCCGATCTGGGCCAGCAGGAACTCCTGCATGGCCGGCGACAGGCTCTCCCAGCGCTCCAGGTTCATGGCGGTGACCACCGGATCCCAGCCGCCCAGGGGCAGGGTCATCAGATGCGTGGAGGACTCCCACCAGCCGGCGTTGTAGCCGGAGCCGGAGCCGGTGATGGCGCAGTCGATGACGCCCCGCTCCAACGCCCCGGGCACTTCGGAGAACGACAGGTTCACGCCCTCGGCGCCCAGCGCCTCCAGGAACTGGGTGGTCATCCGGCCGGAGCCGCGCACCTTCTTGCCCTGGAGGTCCGCAAGGCCCGCGATCTCGGCGTTGCAGAACACCACCTGGGGCGGATAAGGAGCAATCGCCAGGAGCTTCGAGCCGAAGCGATCCCGCATGATCTCCTCCACCATGGGGCGGGCGGCGTCCACCATCTCCCGGGCGCTCACCGCCTGGGTGGCCACCAGCGGCACGTCCAGCCCCTCCAGTTCCGGGGCGTCGCCCACGGTATAGTCGGCCACCGTCATGCCCACGTCGAACACGCCGTTGTCCAGCAACCGGAACACGTCGCTGCCGTCCACACCCATCTGGTCGAAGGTGGTGAGTTCCACGGTGATGGCGCCGTCGGAGGCCTCCGGCAGGTGCTCGGTCCAGAAGGGCTCCTCGTACTGGCGGTACAGGGGCAGGCTGCTCCAGCTACCCACCACCGACAGGGTGATCTCCTCCAATTCGTTCTGGGCGGCCACCGGCAGGGTGGCGAGGGCGCACAGGGCGGGGATGGCGAAGGACAGGGGACGGGTCATGGATGAACCTCTCTGGTCGGGTTGAAGACAGGCGGAAGCGTCTATGGAATGAGTATAGTTGCTCCGTCGGCATCCTCATCCCGATGCCAGCGCCGATCCGGCAGGTCGGGCCAACCGCCGCAGCCGCGCCGCGAAGGCCCCGGCGGCGGGCGACAGCGGAACGCCCGCCCGGGTGACGATGGCGAGCTTGCGGGTGATGGCCAGATCCGCCACTGGGATCTGTTGCAACTCCCCCCGGGCCACCACACTGGCCTCGCTGACAAAGGCCAGATTGCCGGTGGTGGCCACCATCTGCAAGATTGCCGGGATGGAGCGAAGCTCCATCACCACGTTCAGTTCCACCCCCACTGCCCTGAGCGCGGCGTCGATGATCTGGCGGATAGCGCTGCCGCCCTCGAAGCCCACGTAGGCGAACCCACCGAGATCGCCGCTGTAGACCCGGCCCCGGGCCGCCAGCGGGTGATCGGCGCGGGCCACCAGCACGATATGGTCATCCATCAATTCGCCGATCTCCAGTTCCCGGGCCTGCAATGGCAGGGTCACCAGCCCCAGTTCCAGATGACCGTTCATCACATCCGTCGCCACCTCGCGACTGCCCGCCTCCTTCAGATGAAAACGAATCCCCGGGTGTTCCGCCTGGAAGGCCGCTATCGCCCGGGGCAGCACGAACTCCACGGCGGTGGCGCCGCCGCCGATCCGCACCGTGCCGCTGTCTAGCGAGAGGTTGGCCTGGATCTGCCGGCGCAGGTTGTCGTAACGGCTCACCAGCACCCGCGCCTCGGCCTCCACGAGTTTGCCGATGGCGGTGAGTTCCACTCCCTTGCGGCCCCGCACCAGCAGCGCCGCGCCCATGTGCGCCTCCAGTTGTTGCAGGCGCCGCGACAGGGCCGACTGGGATACGCCAATGCGATCGGCGGCCTCGGTGATGGCGCCGACATCGGCGACAGCCAGCAGGGAACGAAGGTGCAGTAGATCCATGCATGCAATTTTAGCATGGCATTTATGCAAACTATTCGTTTTACGCATTTAGACAGCTCTGATATTTTCCCAGCATCACCACCGGGCTGTATCCCGGGGTATTCGCAGCCGCGATGACTGCACGCAAAATACGGGGAGAGAGTCATGCTAGAAACCTACAACCAGCACGTTGCCGAGCGCGCCAGCCAGGGCATTCCGCCGCTGCCACTGGACGCCGAGCAGACCGCCCAGTTGGTGGAATTGCTGAAGGCGCCCCCCGCTGGCCAGGAACAGACCCTGCTGGACCTGCTCACCCACCGGATCTCCCCCGGGGTGGACGACGCCGCCTATGTGAAGGCCGCCTTCCTCGCCGCCATCGCCTGGGGCGAGGCCGAGAGCCCGCTCGTCGACCGCAAGCACGCGGTGGAACTGCTGGGCACCATGCTGGGCGGCTACAACGTCGGCCCGCTGGTGAACTTGCTGGACGACGCCGAGCTTGCCCCGGTGGCCGCCGAGCAACTGAAATACACCCTGCTGATGTTCGACGCCTTCCACGACGTGGCCGACAGGGCCAGCGCCGGTAATGTCCATGCGCAGGCGGTGATGCAATCCTGGGCCGGGGCCGAGTGGTTCACCCGCCGCCCCGCCCTGCCCGAATCCATCACCCTCACCGTGTTCAAGGTGAGCGGCGAGACCAACACCGACGATCTCTCCCCCGCCCAGGACGCCTGGTCGCGCCCCGACATCCCGCTGCACGCGCTGGCCATGTTGAAGAACCCCCGCCCGGGCATCACCGACGCCCAGCAGCAGATCGCCGAACTGAAGGAAAAAGGTCATCCGCTGGCCTATGTGGGCGACGTGGTGGGCACCGGCTCGTCCCGCAAGAGCGCCACCAACTCGGTGCTGTGGGCCACCGGCGACGACATTCCCTTTGTGCCCAACAAGCGCCAGGGCGGTTTCGTGCTGGGCAACAAGATCGCGCCGATCTTCTTCAATACCCTCGAGGATGCGGGCGCCCTGCCGGTGGAATGCGATGTGGATAAGCTGGAGATGGGCGATGTCATCGTCCTCAAGCCCCACGCCGGACGCATTGAGAACGAGGCCGGCGAGTTGCTTTGCGAGTTCCAGCTCAAGACCGATGTGCTGTATGACGAGGTCCGCGCCGGCGGCCGGATTCCGCTGATCATCGGCCGCACCCTCACCGAACGCGCCCGCGAGACCCTGGGCCTCGGCCCCAGCGAGGTGTTCCGCCGTTCCATCGCGCCCGCCGACAGCGGCAAGGGCTACACCCTGGCGCAGAAGATCGTCGGCAAGGCCTGCGGCGTGGACGGCGTGCGCCCCGGCACCTACTGCGAGCCGCGCATGAGCACCGTGGGCAGCCAGGACACCACCGGCCCCATGACCCGCGACGAGCTCAAAGAACTGGCTTGTTTGGGCTTCAGCGCCGATCTGGTGATGCAGTCCTTCTGCCACACGGCGGCCTATCCCAAACCGGTGGATATCCAGACCCAGCACACCCTACCGGACTTCATCAAGAACCGCGGCGGCGTGTCGCTTCGCCCCGGCGACGGCATCATCCATAGCTGGTTGAACCGCATGCTGCTGCCCGATCAGGTGGGCACCGGCGGCGACTCCCACACCCGCTTCCCGCTGGGTATCTCCTTCCCCGGTGGCTCCGGACTGGTGGCGTTCGCCGCGGCCCTTGGCGTGATGCCGCTGGATATGCCCGAGTCCGTGCTGGTGCGCTTCACTGGCGAGCGCCAACCCGGCATCACGCTCCGCGATCTGGTGAACGCCATCCCCTACGCCGCCCTCCAGCGCGGCCTGTTGACCGTCGAGAAGAAGGGCAAGAAGAACGTCTTCAACGGCCGGATTCTCGAAATCCAGGGCCTGCCGAACCTCACCGTGGAACAGGCATTCGAGCTCTCGGATGCCAGCGCCGAGCGCTCCGCCGGGGGTTGCACCATTGACCTTTCCGAGGAATCGGTGGCCGAGTACCTTCGCTCCAACATCGTCATGCTGCGCTGGATGATCGACAACGGCTACGGCGACGCCCGTACCCTGGAGCGCCGGGCCCAGGCCATGGAGGCGTGGCTGGCCGATCCGGTGCTGCTGCGCGCGGACAGTGATGCCGAGTACGCCGAGGTGATCGAGATCGACATGGACCAGATCACCGAGCCGCTGCTGGCCTGCCCCAACGACCCGGACGACGTGAAGCCCCTGTCGGCGGTGGCCGGTCGCCAGATCGACGAGGTGTTCATCGGCTCCTGCATGACCAACATCGGCCACTTCCGCGCCGCCGGTAAGCTGTTGCAGGCCGCCGGGGGGGTGATCCCCACCCGGCTGTGGATGGCCCCGCCCACCCGCATGGACCAGCAGCAACTGATGGAGGAGGGTTTCTACAACCTCTACGCCCAGGCCGGCGCGCGCACCGAGATGCCGGGGTGTTCCCTGTGCATGGGTAACCAGGCGCGCGTGGCGCCCAATGCCACGGTGGTGTCCACCTCCACCCGCAACTTCCCCAACCGGCTGGGCCAGGGGGCGGATGTGTTCCTGAGCTCGGCGGAACTGGCCGCCATCGTCTCGGTACTGGGCAAGCTGCCTACGGTGGAGGAATACATGAGCTACGCCTCCAGGATCGACACCATGGCGCCGGAGATCTACCGTTATCTGAACTTCGACCGGATGGACGAGTTCGCGGCGGCGGCGACGCGGGGTAAGGAGCAGGCGGCGGCGCTAACGGCCTGATAAGCGGATAGCTCCACTCTTGACAGCGGCCTCCCTCCGTGGCTGGGGGGAGGTCGTACACGTTCTGTAGGGCTAAAATTATCCTGCCCACTGGAATATATAAAGAGCCGCAGCATATCCACCCCGACCATAAATTCCAGAGGACAGATCACGATACCCACCGAAACAGGGGGGCTAAACGGTTACCTTCCGGCTACTTTGCTAACCAATGATCGGGATTCACTGGCCGTGACGGAGATTACAACCCAGTCTTTGCACCTCAAGTGATTGCCGCCTTGAGAAGAATCTTGAAGACCTCTGGCGGGCGCACGAACAGAGCAAGAAAATATTGGAATGAGATACCCGCCAGATGCTTCAAATGCTTGGTGGTAATCCATGAGTGCCTCCGAATTTCGGGGCTGATTATTGCAGCTGAGAGCAATCACCCGGGATGATAGACTGATGCTTCAACGCTATGCTATGCACAACCGCAGGCTTGCAGGCAAGGACCACCCCATGAGCGTTATCGATCCACCTGGCAGCGATCAGCTACCCGATCAGCACGTGATCCTCGAGGGTATCTCCTGGTCCCTCTACCAGAGCCTGCGCGGCCTCTCCGAGAACCGTGGCAAGCGCATGATCTATGATCGGGGAGTGCTCGAAATTGTGACCCTGTCCAGCTTCCATGAGCGCCTTGCCCAGATGATCGCCCGCTTTATCGACGAATGGACGGTATTTCACGATATCCCGGTGATCGGTTGTGGTTCCATGACCTGCCAGAATGCGTTGCTGGGGCGGGGTCTGGAGCCTGATCGCTGTTATTACATCGCCCATGCGGCGCAGGTGCGAAACGAGCAGCAGATCGACCTCCGTCATACCCCGCCCCCCGATCTGGTGGTGGAGGTGGATCATCGCTCCGGCTCCCGGGATAAACTGCCCATTTATGCCGCTCTGGGTGTGCCGGAGGTCTGGCGCTGGCACCGGGAAACACTGGGACTCTATCGACTGGTAGGGGAGCGCTTCATTGAGGCAAGCGATAGCCTTGCCCTACCGGGATTTCCCTTCGATGCCCTCCAGGCCGCGTTGATACAGCGCCATCAGGTGGATGAGACTCGCCTGGTGCGGGCCTTCCGCCAGAGTCTGTCATCGCACTGAATCCCTCCTGTCAGCACCGGCGTAACTATTAGGATGGGACACCCGCCAGATGCTCCAAATGCCTGGTGGCAATCCATGAGTGTCCCCGAATTTGCCCTACGGAAAACTGGTTACACCCGTTAGCAAGAGGCCTTTGTACCGCAACGGTACTCGTCGTAGTGACTTCCGCCCGAGCAGAGTTAAGCGATCCCGTGGACGGTATGGTCTATGACGACACCCTTGACCTTTGCTGGCTACAGGATGCTGGCGCATCCGGGCCACTCACTTGGGATGCCGCAGTTGCCTGGGCCGATAGTTTGGTTTTTGGTGGCTGGGACGATTGGCGCCTGCCTCAGGTTTCCAACACCTCGCCCATCGATACCCTTGTCACCTGCCGGGTCAGTGGCGAAGCGGCCTGCATATCCAGCGGCAACGAACTCGGGTACATGTACTACCACAACTTGACGCCGAACGGCGATACACCACCGACAGATGAGAACACACCACTATCCGGCAACCAGGGGCCATTTATAAGGCGATTTCCAGAAAAGATTCTCCCGCCACCGACGTTATCCGTCATTCCCGCGGACGCGGGAATCTAGACCCGGCTGCCAGCATCTAGGCGGCTTGCCCACGGTGAGGGTGGCTAGATCCCCGC
>JGI12109J20283_10800157_pt1 | contig 10428 bp, 9 predicted proteins | sample ElkSlonscriptome_12_FD_20283 | JGI IMG/M metagenome (IMG submission 20283) | reverse complement strand
TAAAAAGCCAGTCTCTATTTGGGGGATCAACCGTTGATCCCCCATGTAACTATTGGCGTGCTTCAATCAAGGCGATGATGTCATTCATATTGTCAATGGCGTCGGCGGTCAATTCGGTGTCTTCAATGTGGACGCCAAATTGCTGTTCAATGAAAATTTGTAATTCTACTAGCGAAAACGAATCGATCAATCCACCTGCAATCAATGATTCATCATCTTTGAGTGGATAATCGGGGTCCCGCATAAGTTCACTGGTGATGAAAGTACGTAGTTCGTCCTGCATTATGATCTCCTGCATAAAAGCGACATAATAGTGCGATATTATAACGCAACTTAGTTACCGTGGAAGGTGCCAGTGACTATTGAACAGATCGTATTTTTTGCGTTCGCGGCCCCGGTATTCATGTGGGGTGTGTCGGCACGCATGCGTCCCTGGGGGTTGATGGTCGGTAGTCTGTTGGCTGCATTGTGGTGGGTGGGTGGTACCCAGGTTGCCACAGTTGATGTGATTCTGTCATTATTGCTCCTGGGTTTGATCGTCAGTGTTTGGTGGTTGGTCCAGCCTACGGGTGACCACACAGAAGAAAATTCTTCGGGCACTATCACAACAGAAGATGGATATGCGCTGGTTATTATGACCAGTGTATTGCTTCTGCTGGGTGGCTTTGCTCTCATGCAAACTGATAATCTCAGTATAGCGGTATTGCCTGTTTTAGGGGTAGTCACCCTGGGTATTGGTGCCAATAGTCTGAGTCAGATTGCGCCATCTGTGCGTGATCAGCTTGCACAATCAATCGCCTGGTTGCTGATCATACTGATTATCTGCCTGTTGGTGAGTTTAAAGTTGCCAGCCCTGGCGACTTTCTGGGGGGAGTTGCTACGTTGGGATACTACGTCAGTGATCGCCGATTCACCTATTGTGTGGATCGGTTTTTCCTATGTGGCGTTTCGCATTATGGCTGTATTGTTGGATTATCGTGCTGGACGGTTAGCGAAGCAAGGCTACTCACTCCGTGATCTGACTGTATATGTGTTATTCTTCCCCGCTTTTACGGCTGGTCCTATTGACCGTGCCGGACGCTTCATTCCGGAGTTAAATCAGCCACAGGATCTGTCATCTGCCCGGCTTGTAGAGGGTAGTACACGTATTGCGGTGGGCTTATTCAAGAAATTTGTTATTGCTGATAGCCTTGCGTTGGTATCTATGTCGCCGGCGTTGATTGATCAAACTGAAACGACGCTGGGCTTATGGGTACTATTGTATCTGTATGCATTTCAGATTTACTTTGATTTTAGTGGTTACAGTGATGTCGCCATTGGGTTAGGACGTTTGTATGGGATTACATTGCCGGAAAACTTTGATCGGCCCTACATCCAACCTAATGTGCAGCAATTCTGGCAACGCTGGCATATGACGTTAAGTACGTGGTTCCGCGTATACTATTTCACGCCGTTCAGTCGCCTGTTGATCCGTAGTTCTTATCGTCCACCACAGTTTGTTATTATTCTACTCTCTCAGGTGACGACGATGGCATTGATTGGGCTGTGGCATGGCATCACCGTTAACTTTTTCTTGTGGGGAGTGTGGCATGGAGTCGGGTTGTTTCTGCACAAAATGCTGGCAGATAATACCCGTGGGTGGCATAAGCGCGTTACAGCAACGGTATGGCCCAGGCGGATCATATATTTTGGTAGTGTGTTTGTGACCTTCCATTTTGTGGCGATAGGTTGGGTGTTCTTTGCCTTACCAGGGCCTGAAGACAGCCTAACCATACTCACGCGGTTATTTGGTGTAGGAGGCTAAATGGCACGTTGGGATTGGCTTACCAAGCACAAAGACCTGTATACACGCTATTTCATATTGCGGGTTGTTTTGAAGGCTACCGGGTTATTCGTTTTATTTAACCTCATCTTTGTGTTCGCTCAACCAATGAATATGATCAATGACGTGACGCTATACAACACTGTTTTCCCTGGGCGCGATAGGCTGCCTTATAGTGATAATCCCCAAGCGGCTTATAATTTGTCACTTGGCTCGCTGGATGCGATGTTTGCCTCACATATCATCACTGAAAACCCTGTTGAGGATGAGTTCCGTGTCGCCATCATTGGGGATTCGAGTGTGTGGGGGGTTTTGCTTGATAATGATCAAACGTTGAGTAGCTGCTTGAACACCCTTGATCTAAAGAGTGCGGATGGTCGGCGGATAACCGTATATAATCTGGGCTATCCGGTTTTGAGTGTCTTTAAAGACGTGCTCCTACTTGAAGAAGGTCTCAATTATGATCTCGATGCGGTTATCTGGCTGACAACCCTACAAGCCTTGTTCGAGGTTGAGCAACTCAGGCATCCTATTCTTAATGATAATGCCTCTCGTGTTCGCGCATTCATCGCAGAATATAATCTGGATTTGGATAGTGATACATTACCAGAATCAACCTGGTGGGATCGAACGATTGTGGGGCAAAGACGCGCACTTTCTGACTGGTTGCGGTTCCAGGCTTATGGCATCGCCTGGTGGATGACGGGGGAGGACTATGCTTCTGCACGTTACTTAGGTGCCCCAGTCCGCAATTTGCCGGATAGCCAGAACATCCTTAATCAGCCGCAGATTGATGTTGGTGATTTAATCGGCCAGGATGTGCTCGCCTGGGATGTGCTGATGGCTGGTTACGAATTAGTTGCAATGAGAGAAGTTCCCGTATTATTGGTAAATGAACCAATCTACCGCAGTGATGGGCTAAATAATGAGTTGCGCTACAACGAATATTATCCGCGCTGGGCATATGATGAATATCGTGCGTATCTTGCACAGTTAGCTGATGACAATGGTTGGCCCTATCTTGATCTATGGGATAGCCTGGAACCGGCAACCTTCACCGATACCCCATTCCACTATGAGGCTGATGTTGTATGTGATGTGGCTGAACTAATCTCCCCACACTTACTGGCGATGATTGATTAGTCATTGATTTCACTGATCTGTACATTTCCAGTTGTTTCTATGGTAACTGTGGCAAGCTGGATAGCGTCACGCTCACCGCTGGTTATGCGTGTGCCATCAGGCAGGTAAAACCCGGCCCGAACTTGATAGGTACCAGCAGGAATATCCGTCAGGGAGATGTTGCGTTCGTCAACGACACTTTCGTCAGAAATCCAGTAGGATGTGGGTAACCGACCATTGGCAGGTGGGCCATCAGCCTGGCTTACTGGTACAGGGGAGCCTTCTGGTGTGAGATGCATGAATATCGCATAATCATCGCTCACCATCTCTGAGACTGACCAAACTGTGCCAATGTGAAGTCTCCCTTCAGTAGCTGTTATGGTCTTGTTAGACAATTGAATGGGACCAAGTGTGCTGATGGGGTTCTCGTTATCAGTATCCGTTGAAAATGGGGATACAAGCGTGGTCAATGACTCACTCCCGATGACGCCTGCTCGATATTCTACTGTGATCTGCAATGTCAATAACCCCGGCTCAACATCTGAATTGAGCTGTATTGCATGATAGGTGTCTAATGCCTCATTCTGCCAGATTTGCTCATCAAGTATCGGAAATGCCGATGCAACGGGAAGACCATCTGACCGCAGCAGGTTGATATTAATGCCAACAGGTTCCTCTGGTAGACGATTGAGTTGCCAATGCAATCGTATACGTATGGTGTCGTTTCCACCTGGGCGCGTGCGATCTACTGCATAGCCCGCAAGTGTGACATCCGGGTTGAGAATAATTGCATCATCGGAGAGGGGTATCATCGGAGTGACAGCCTGATTCCGCGTATATAGTTGGCTTTCGTTGCTCAACGAATAATCAAGTACAGTCAAACGTGGATACTGATCCATGTTCCCATCTGCCAGCAAGATATAATCCGGTGCAAGTGCAATCAGCATAGATTGTGTGTCACCACGGGTTACCATATCGCGAAACTGACGATCATAGCCCCCGTCAAAGCGATAACTTTTGCCTCGGAAGTTGTCTACGAAGTAGGGTAGGGAATCGCTGTGAGGATGTACGATTGATCCGGTGGGTGATAGATCTAAATTTTGTGAAATCTGGATTTCCTGGCTTAATTCTGGTGTTGTTTGCGGTGGTGTGAGAATCAATAGTATTGCCAGAAAGAGAGGGATACTCAAAGGTGCTGCTTTAATGCTGTTTGCGCCTGTTGTCTGAGGTAACGATATCGCAATCGCGATGCCTACAGTCAAGGCTAAAGCGATGTTACCTGATAGATTAAGTTGGCCTGTCAACAGATACTGCAAAAAAATTGCCATCATTGCCCATAATGGGACAATCCAAAATGCTTGTTGCTCAGCCCGGTTGATGACATAAGTCGCCAGGACAAAGAAAAGTAACCATATACCGTCTTGCCACAAAAAGGCTGTATCTACCGATAAGATCAATACGTCGTCATACATGATGGTCGCCAGTAGACTTACAATCAGGTAGCTACTGCAACCACTCAACCAAAATTTGATCGTTTTATTATGCAAGATAGCGTAGGTGCCCAGCATTATGCCGGGAATAAGCATGGATACGTTCATGAGCGTGGCTAACACCGTAATCTGTGCGCCGAGTGCCCATTTGCCTCGCTGCGTTTGTTGAAAAGCGATCATTATCAGTAAAAAGCTGAGCGGTGATGACGCCCGAAAATCTGACCAGATCGGCCATGATACGAGTACGGTAGTGATAACGACTGTGGACTGCACAACTGTCAAGTGAGTGGTATTTTGAAGTATGTAAAACAGAGTGCTTGCCATCGCTGCCAGTGACAATGCAAAGATAATGGCAGCAGTATGATGTGGATCAAAAGGGAATAGTGATAAAACTGCGGGGAACACCGGGTTTAAAGTGACCAGTGTTGTATCCCCAGTGTTGTAAATCAGGCCATTCCCATTTTGCAGGTTTTCTATCAGACGATAGGTGAGGAACTCACTCTCTCGATAGTAGTTGTGGTTGGCAATGGCGAATAACGCACTGACGAATAGTGCAATAATTATGATGGGTGGTAGAAGTTTGTGCTGACCGAACATGCCTCCCCCTTTGCCTATGAGCAAATCAGGTTAGAGGACTTGTAGCGGAAATACAAGTTGTAGCTGTTGGGTTGTTAGCTGAGTGAATAAAGGCCGCGATAGTCATTATCTTCTGGTGGGTTGAGCATGGCTTCGAGGAGCACAACCTCCCGCCGGTAGGTTGCTGCTAGGCTGCCAAGCATGTTAGCTGCACTGGATGCCGCTAGCAATTCTTGCTTTTGTTCCGCTGGTATTTGTAAAAGTACAGCGGCGAGGTACGCTAATGACATTGGGCTTTCTGGTAAGTCGGGTCCGTTGGTTTGAACTTGACCGGCCTCTTTTAACAACTGTAAATACGAGTCAACCAGATGATGTAGCCCCTTTGATTGCTTCCATAGGCTGTCGGTCTGGTCTGCTTCCAGCGGATACATATCCACCATGCCCACTAAGTAGGGCTTATTGTATTCCAGTGAAACAACTTGAAATCGTTCTTTACCTACAGCAGTGATTTTCATACGCCCTTCACGCAGGGGCTGTACCTGAGTGATCTGTGCTGTACAACCAATAAAATGTGGGGTGGCGTTGGGGTTAGTATCGGTTTTGCTGTCGGAAATAAGAACAACACCAAACGGTTCCCTTTTTTCGATACACTCGTTAATCATAAGTTTGTAACGCTCCTCAAAGATATGCAAGTTGAGCGGCATACCTGGGAAGAGCACTGTATTTAGCGGGAACAGCGGAAGTTCTTTCATCACGATGTCAATGTCTTATCGTACATTCGAATTACTGACATTATAGTCGGCACGGTGATGTATTAATAGCCACATGTAGGGACTTCTAATCTGATTGATTCATAAAACGCTGAATTTCAATCAAATAGCCGTTGGGATCACGCAAAAAACAATGATAAATGTGATAGGTTGTGTTGAGCGTAGGCGGTTTATCAAAGGTGATACCTTTGGCCTTCAAATAGGCATACCAGTCATCAACCTCCGGGGTGACAATCGTCAGGATAACATGGGTCTGTTCACCTGCTGAGAAGGCTCCTTTTGATTGATCGCTGGATTGACATATGCCGATTAAACCCGTGCTACTAACTTTATAGATGCGGCAACTGCCCTGGTCTAGCCAGAGGTCGAAACCGAGTATGTTCTCATAGAAGGCCGCAGATTTTTCCAGGTCATCGGTATAGATAAACGTGATTTGTTGTGTAATTGTTGGTCTTTGCATATTGCTCCCTGTGTGGTGTTCAGCTAAAACAGATGGCATATCTTGTTTATAACGCGAATGGAACGTCTATGCACATTGTCATGTTCTCCATTAATCCTCTTTTCCCTGATTATGTGATGGGTGGTGCGCCTAAGCACCTACAAAATATTGCGCTGCATATGGGGGAGGTGGGGCATGACGTGACGATCTTGTGTACCCGTGCAGATGCCTCCGTTCAATCATTTAAATGGCACGAAAATGTGTCCGTAAAACCGATCCTGCGTTTTAAGCAACCCTTTCCACAACCTTATGCTATCCCAGCATTTGATATGGCGGCTGCTCTACAAGATGTTGCAGAACATCTGGCACACGCAGACCGTTTTTACATGCATGATGGTGAGTTTTTATTCCCGTATGCGTATCAGCATGTGCCTACAGTTGTTTCTCTACGAGATAACGTTTATCCAGAAACACTTTTAGGTGGATTTCTCTTTCAGGCGGATAAGCTGATTTTGATTTCTGACTATTCGCGTCAGTATTTTACACACACTGTTGGGCGGTTTTTCCCGGAGTTACCCGAACGTATTGACGTCATCCACAATGGGTTAGATTGGGAGAAGTTCAAACCCACACCTCCTAATCAGATTCTTGATATCATTCCCGTGGACCCGACTGCACAGCCCATACTGCTCCATCCACATCGTCCAGAAGAGTCTAAAGGTATTCGCCAAACCATTCGCCTGGTAGATCAATTGGTGCATCAGTATGGTTTCAGTGATTTGATTGCTCTGGCACCGCGTTGGCACGATGTACAGGCATCAGCGGAGCTACGTGAATTCTATACCAGTATTGAGCAGGACATTATTGCTAGAGGTTTGCAGAAGAACTTCATCTTTCATGATTGGATACCGCAGGAACTCATGCCAGAATATTACAGTTTGGGCAGTGTGACGGTCTCTCTGGGGAATTTTGTTGAGTCATTTGGGAATGCGGTGTATGAGTCTATGGGATGTGGCACGCCCTCAATTGCGGCACGTATCTCTACACATCGAGAACTCCTACCCGATGAGCTGATTGATAAGGTCGATTATGATGATATAGATGCTGCCGCTGAGTGTGCAGCGCGAATAATCAAGGACAAAGAGCGTACTTCGCCAGCGACATTAGCTTATCTCAAACGGCTTTACTCAACGGCCCGGCAATTGAGAGCCTATGAGCAAGTTATCGTCAATGCGCAGGTGCGCCAACCAATGACTTATCAACCTCAGGCATTTAATGATGACACACGTTTCAAACTGGCACCGTGGTGCTATCGTGCAAAAACACGCGGCATCTACCATGATTTTCAAGCAGGTTATGCGGATTTGCCGAGATTGCAGGCACTAATTGCCGCGATGCCGGAGGGCTTTAACTTGGCCGATGCAGAAAAGCACGCTATGACCCACGAACAAGTGATGGCTTACTACCGAGATGGGTATCTGGTGCCGCTGAGATAATACACAACTCTGCTTAAGCCCCGTTTCACTAAAATTCAGGACAATAATCATGCAAATCATTGGTGAAAAGGGGTTTTATGACACGCCAAGAACAACTTTCTGTATGGGTGCTGGGTAATCAATTATTGGCTGAGCATCCGGCAATTATTCAGGCAAACAACCAAACGAGTAAAGATCGTATTGTTATCGTGCTGATTGAAAGCCAGCAGGTTACACAGCGATTACCCTATCATCGGCAAAAATTGGTCTTGATGTTCAGTGCCATGCGCCACTACGCGGAACGGTTGCGCTTGCAAGGATATACGGTTGATTATATCCAGGCGGATACGTTCACTGCCGGTTTGAAACAACATCTGGAAACGCATAACCCGGCTACGATGCTTACGATGGCCGCAACGGATTATGCTGGCCGCGCATTTCAGCAAGATAAGCTCAGCGATCTACTGGGGATTTCTGTCGAAGTCCTTCCTAATCAACAATTCCTAATCCATGAATATAATCCATACCCGGAGCCAGAACCTGACAAACGCTATGTCATGGAGAGTTTCTATCGGCAAATGCGTAAGCATTTTGACGTGTTGATGGATGATGCGAATTCACCAACTGGTGGGGAGTGGAATTACGATAAACAGAATCGTAAATCATTGCCGGCTGATGTTGACCTGCCAGCAATGCCCCAGTTTGAGTTAGATGACATCACACAACAGGTCATTAATGAGGTTGCCGAGATGGATGGGCCAGTCGGCAATATTGACAATTTTTATTATGCCGTCACCCATGAGCAGGCGAATGCGGCTTTTGGGGCGTTTATTCAACATCGTTTGCATGATTTTGGCCCTTATGAAGATGCTATGACCGAACGGGGTGGGTGGCTATTTCACTCAGTGCTGTCACCGTATTTGAACATAGGCTTGTTAGAACCGATGCCACTTATCCTGGCTGCGGAACGTGCCTATCATGAAGGACGAGCACCGATTAATTCCGTCGAGGGGTTCATTCGGCAGGTGCTTGGGTGGCGTGAGTTTATGTACTGGCAGTATTGGCGGCAAATGCCAGATCTGGCTGAAGCCAATCATTGGGATGCAATACGACCGATGCCTCAGATGTTCTGGGATGGTGAAACAGAGATGAATTGCATCCGGCAGGTGGTGAAGCGATTGCAGGAGACAGCCTATTCTCATCACATTGAGCGGCTGATGCTGGTATCCAACTTTTGCTTGATGGCAGGTATTGATCCACAAGCTGTTACAGATTGGTTCAAGGTATTTTACATTGATGCTTATGACTGGGTAATGCAGCCTAATGTCGTTGGCATGGGCTTAAACGCAGATGGTGGTATTATCGCTACCAAGCCTTACATTGCCTCTGCTAACTACATCAATAAGATGAGTGACTACTGTAAGGGGTGTCGCTTCAATCGCAAGCAGCGTCATGGTGAAGGTGCCTGTCCTTTCAATTACCTATACTGGAATTTTCTACTAGAAAATGAGGACGCGCTACGCGCAAATCCCCGTTCTGGACGCAATGTGCTGGGGTTACGTCATCTTGATGACAATGATAGACAGCAGGTGCGTCAATCTGCACAGATCTTTTTAGACGAATTGGCATACTATCATGACTGATTTAATTACGTTGACCGTCATTGAGGGGGAAATGACGCATACCATCACTGTGCGCCCCGGGGTAAATTTACGGCGCGTGTTGTTGGATAACGACATTTCGCCTTATGGTCCAGTTAATCAATATGTCAATTGTGGTGGGCGTGGACTATGCGCGACCTGTGGGGTGTGGATAGACGATGGCGAACCATCACCAGAGCACTGGCATGATCGTATTGGTTCACGCTTTGGGTATCCGCGCTTGTCATGTCAGATTATTGTTGATCAACCGATGACGATACGTATCCTCACCGACAAGTGGGTGTGGGGTCAGCGAGATGGTGACCGTGCCTGGCGTGGTTGAGGGCTATTCGTGGGATCCATCGTTGTAAAGGGCTTTGATGCTATCCAGGTGTTTTTCAGCTTCAATACGTCCTGCCAAATATGGGCCTTCAACATCTGTAAAATCCAGTGAACCGTAGTTACTTACATCTGGGCGCAGAAGTACATCGGGGGGATAGTTCTTGAGCCGTTCCTGGTGGATGTGCCAGGCCATCACGCGAAATGATCGCCACATTGAGGCCATCACGCCCGGAGTCTGTGTCCAATCCGTACCAGAAAAGAGGTTAAATGGCAGTTCAAAGCCCATAATTGCACTGATAGGATCTACCCAAGGCGCGTCTGTATTCAGTGCCGGGTAGACATCCACAGCGATAATCACATCGGCTCCTAAGGTATGCGCCTGGGAGGTAGCCAGGCTGTCAATAACGCCGCCGTCTGCGAGTTGTTGCCCATTGATGTGTACGGGTGGGAAGACTGCCGGCACAGCAGCACTGGCGAGGATAGCGGGGATGAGTGGACCGTTATCAATCGCAACTTCCTGACCTGTAACCACATCAACTGCCATAACACAGACGGGTATCTTCAGATCCGCAAACCTCATGCCTTTGAGTTGACGTTCCAATTGTTTTTCAATATCGCGCTGACGTGCCCGTGCACTGAAAATATTCATAGAGAAAATAGTGTTTCCCTGTAATGCGCTCATTTCCTCTGCAATTACATGGGGTTGTACACCGGATGCAAACAGGCAGCCAATGATAGCACCCATACTGGTG
>JGI12109J20283_10802816_pt1 | contig 10430 bp, 7 predicted proteins | sample ElkSlonscriptome_12_FD_20283 | JGI IMG/M metagenome (IMG submission 20283) | reverse complement strand
GACCGTTTCTGCTCTCCCGCTCCGGGTCCACCGGTTCCCAGAAATATGCGGCCCACTGGACCGGGGATAATTTTTCCAATTACCACCACCTCCACCGATCCATCGGAAAATCCATCAATCTGGCCCTTTCCGGCATCCCGTTCAACGGTCCCGACGTGGGCGGGTTCGGGGGGCACTGCGAAGAGCCGCTGCTCGTCGATTGGTTCAAGGCGGCATTCCTTTTCCCCTTTTTTCGCAACCACACCATGCGGGGCAGCCGCCGCCAGGAGCCCTGGGCCTATTCCGCCGAGGCCCTGAAGATCATTCGCCGTTATGTCCGGCTTCGGTATCGGCTGATGCCGTATCTGTACAACCTGTTCATCGATCAGGAGGAGACCGGCGAGGCCATCCTGCGCCCGCTGTTTTATGATTTTCCGGATACCCGAGCGCTTCCTCTGCACCGCATCGATGATCAATTTTTGGTGGGGCCCTCCATTCTCCAGGCGCCCTTTGTCCATGAGAAGGGCGATCATCGCGAAGTGGTTTTGCCTTCGGGGCGGTGGCTGAATGGGGAGACCGGTCGGTGGGTGGAGGGGAATCAAAAAACAATCGCGGTTCGGGATGCCCGGTTCACACCGCTCTTTTTCCGTGAAGGATATCTGATTCCGTTTCAGCCGGAAAAGCGAACCGACAACCGGCATGACCTGAACCGGATCGGCCTTTTCTGCTGCATTTCGCCGGAGTTCGATGGGGAAGCCCGCTATCTGTATCGTGTCGACGACGGCATCAGCTTCGATTATCGGCGGGGCGGGCGAACCGCTGTGGAAATCACCGCCCGAATAGAAGGACGGGCGCTTTACCTATCCATGGACTGCCGAACCGATGGATACGGGGCCGTATCCATCACCCCGTATACCGTGGAACGGTTTTCGTCGGTCGTTTTGGAAAAAGGGGGCGGGCCCCAGGATCTGCAGCCGACGGAAACGTCAGTGCGGCTTTCCGGGAAACGGTTTCAATGGTACCGATGGAGGGCTGAGTGAATGGGGCGGGTTCCTGAAAGAAAGCGCAATTTGGAACCGGTGCCGCCGACTACAAGGGGAATTCGGCATACAGTTGGGTCCCGTCCCCGAGGATCGAGTGGATGTTAAAAGAACCGCCCATGAATTCAACCCGTTCCTTCATGCTGATCAGGCCGAGCCCGCCTTGGGCATCCCGCTTATCCGCCAGCTTGGACAAGTCGAAGCCATCCCCGTTGTCTTTCACCGTCAACAGCAGGGTGGCGGCCTCTTTTTGAAGGCGGATATCGATCCTGTCGCCGTTGCTGTGTTTGGCGGCGTTGTTGAATGCCTCCTGAAGAATGCGAAACAGGAGGATCTTGACCCGCTCGGGAATCTCGTCTTCCTGAACGGCGATCTCTTCCTGTAACTGAATATGCGCATAAACAGACCGGTATTCATTGCAAAACCATTGAATCGTCTGAATCAGGCCCTGTTTGTCCAAAATCGGAGGGCGCAGGTTGTTGGACAGCCGCCGCAACTCCTGAATCGCCTGCTGAATCAGGCCAATATCCGTGGCATACGCATCATCATTCCCTGGGTCCCGTTTCCGTCTGGTTTCGAGTCTGAATAAAAGGGCGGTGAGGGTGCCGCCGACCCCGTCATGCAGGTCGTTGGCGATATATTTGCGCTCCGTTTCCTGGGCTTCCATCAATTGCCGGGCCAATTTGCGGACATGACCTTCGGATGCCTGAAGCTCCCTTCTCAACTCCACGTTTTCGGTAATGTCCTCCACCAGGGTGATGGCAAAAGGTTCATCCGCATCGGTTTTTTCAAACAGGGAGATGGTGAAACGGCAGCAGGTTTCATCATGATCTTGTTTTTGAATGCACTCGTCCATCTGTTGATACCGGGGCGATTTCTCTTCGGGTTTGAGCTTTTTGAACCGCTGAATCAATTTCTCCCCGATCGCCTCGGTGTAGAGGTCATGAATCCGCATGCTGCAGATTTCCTCCTGGGAGTACCCGTTCATGCGACTCACCGCCGGATTGGCCCATTTGATACGGCCGGATTGGCTGAAAAGCAGGATGCCGAAGCTGACCCCGTGACAGATCCCCTGAAAATGGGACAGGCCCTTCTCCAGTTCGGTCAGAACCTGAATACGATCCAGGGCGTACCGAACGGCACGCTCCAGAAAGTGGGCGGACAGCCGCTTGAGATACAGATAGTCCGCCGCTCCCGCTTTCATGGCTTCCACATCTTCCTCATAGCTGCCGTCATGGGTGACGATCAGAACCGGCGCCGTACACTTGTGCTTTCTGCGGTGTTTCAGGAAATCAAGCCCCGTATGCTCCCCCAGATCATCCTGAACAATATAAATGTCGAACCCGTCGGCCTCGGCTGTTTCAAGGCCCTCCTCGTAACTCGACGCCCGAGTGATCGTATAATGCCAATAGGGGATTTCCCGGGTCATTCCGCTGATCACGGAGTGAATTTCCGAATCATTGTTGTCGACAATGAGGATGGATATTTCTTTATTTTCCATACAATATCAAATTCCGAGTTGATTATCCCTCAAACCGGGATAGAAGGTTTGAACATTACATAGAAGTGTACTCTGAATCGAACCGTTTTGCAAACCCTGTGCTGGAATAGATCGGGCAAGAGAAAAGCGATGAACGGGCCCGGAACGCTTGAGCACCGCCCTATGCCGTTGATTTCAATTTTCTGAAGCAAAGACGAGATCTCAGGAATGGCCGGCGGATCTAAACCGAATACTTTTCCACGATACCGTTCAGATCATCCGCCATCTTCCGCAAAGAAGCGTAGCATCAAGCCAAAGGTTGAAAAAGGGGAGCGCCGACGGAAGTCTCATCCACTGAAAGGCGGATTTTATTATCTCTCATTCCGAATCAGGGCCTGTTGCTGTTTTTGGGTCAGGCCCTGAAGAATTCGATCCAACACCATGGCGATAAACAGAATCCCCAGACCCGCTTCGATGCCGACACCCAAATCGATCCGCTGAATGCTGTACAATATTTTGCCGCCCAGGCCGCCGGCCCCGATCATGGCCGCTACGACCACCATGGACAGGGCCATCATGACCGTCTGGTTGACCCCGGCCATGATGCTGGGGACCGCCAGCGGCAGCTGAATCTTGAACAACAGCTGCCCCGGAGTGCAACCGAAGGCATGACCCGCTTCTACCACTTCGTGCTCGACTTGCTGGATTCCCAGGCTGGTCAGACGGACCATGGGCGGCAGGGCGAAAATCACCGTCGCCAGGATGCCGGGCACATTCCCGATACCGAAAAACATGATGGCCGGGATGAGATACACGAAACTGGGGATGGTTTGCATGCCGTCCAGGATCGGCCGAAGCACCATATCGAACCGTTTGTATTTGGCCGCCAGAATACCGGTCGGCAGCCCCAGGGCCACCGACACCAACACAGACGTGGCCACCAGCGCCATGGTCGCCATCCCTTCCATCCATAAATCCAAGGCGCCCAGCAGGAATATACAGACAAATGTCATGATCCCCACCCGTCTCCCCGAAACCAGCCAGGCGAGGACGGTCAGGGCGATCAACATCACAGGCCAGGGAATGACCTGGAAAAACCAGCTGATGTTGACCAGGATGAATTCGACCACCGCTTTGATGCTGTCGAAAACAGTCGAAAAATGGTCGGTAAGCCATGTGACGAACAGGTCGGCCCAACGTCCGACGGGGATTCGGATCGGAAATTCCATTTAATGCCCCTCCTTGAATAGTTATGCCGAGGTTAGCGCCGTCAGAAGGGTTTCACGGGTGATGATGCCCGTGACCCGCCCTTGATCGTCGTTGATCACGATCGGTACTTTGGAATCCGCTCCCAGCTGCAACAATTCTTCCAGAAACGTACTCGTAGTCGCCGTTTCCAATGGAAATCGACACTGGTATGCATCCGGGGGGCAAGGGGATTGCGGGTCAGCCTCTATTTCACCGAGCCGATAATAATCGATGATTTTGATCACCCGGTTGTTTTCATCCACCAGAAAATTGAACCGGTCTCTGGCTTCTTCCATATTGTTTCGAACCGACTCCAACGTCATGTCTTTGCTCTGCAGCCAGGGATCGGGACTTTCCATGATGTCGTTTGCGGTGATGAATTTGATCTTGGGCAGATCTCGGACGAATTCTTCCACGTACCCGGGCGCCGGATGCAGCACAATGTCCGCCGGTCGGCCTTGCTGAACGATGGCGCCGTCTTTCATGATGGCGATATGCCCGGCGATGCGCAGGGCTTCGTTGAGATCATGGGTCACGAAAAGAATGGTTTTCTGAACCTGTTTAATCAGACTGACGAATTCGTCCTGAAGCTGGCGCCGGATCAAAGGGTCCAACGCGCTGAAGGCTTCATCCATCAGAAGGATTTCGGGATCGGGGGCCAGAGCCCGGGCCAGTCCGACCCGTTGCTGCATGCCGCCGCTGAGTTCGTAGGGATAGCTGTTTTCCCAGCCTTTGAGTCCGACCAGCTCGATGGCTTCCAAGGCGCTCCGTTCCCGTTCCGCTTTGGATACTCCTTGAATTTCCAGGCCGAACGCCACATTGGCGATTACTTTGCGGTGGGGAAGCAAGGCGAAATGCTGAAAGACCATGCCTGTTTTCGCCCGTCTGAATTCCCGCAACTGGTTTTGGTTTAATTGCGTGATATCCTGATCATCGATCGATATCGTCCCGGCCGTCGGCTCGTGCAGGCGGTTCACGCAACGAAGCAGGGTCGATTTTCCGCTGCCGGACAAGCCCATCAGGCAATAGATTTCACCCCGCTCCACCTTGAAGTCGGCCTGCCGGGCGCCGACTACGCAGCCGGTTTCATCGAGCCTCTGAACCTTATCCATATCCTGGTATTCGGACCAGTTTTCGATGATCCGCTTCGGGTTGGGTCCGAACACCTTCCAAACATTTTCACAGACAATTTTGTAGCTATTTTCATTCACGAAAGTCACCGCGTTTGATATCGGTACCGCTGTTGCGAGAGAGGGGGAAGATCTCGAACCCGGTGTCCGGGCTCGAGACGCGGATCAGGCATGTTATTTGATGCCCTTGAGCCAATCATTCACGATATCCGGATGATCGTTCACCCATTTCTCAGCAGCCTTTTCGGAGGACAATTTCGGAGTGTCGGGCAGGTCGGTGACCAGTGCGACGAGGGCATTGACTTGTTCGATCGGGATGTACCAATTTTGAAAAAATTGATAGGCCCGGGGTAATCGGGTCTTAAGGTCCTTGGTGAACCCGACCCATACATCCGAGGGCTGAAGGGCGCAGGTGATCTTGCTTTTTTCCGGTTCACCCTGCACCCACTGGAAGCATTCGGGCGAATAATCCGGTTCTTCCAGCATCACCAGGTCATATTGCGTGAAAAGCCATTCGGGCTCCCAGTAATAGAAAATGACGGGTCTTTCCTTCTTGTAAGCTTCCTTCAGGGTGGCCAGCCAGGCCCATTGCTCCACGCCGTTGGGCTCCAATTCCAGACCGTAGTCGCGTATGCGGATTTTGTTTTGTTCCGCGACTTTCCAGGACGACGGGCCGACCCAGATGTCTCCCTTGCCGTTGGAATTGATGTCGAAGATATCTTCCTTGCCTTTGAGATCTTCGATGGATTTGATGTCATGTTTGTCCGAAACGTATTTGGGGATGTACCACCCCATGGGGGCCTTTGCGTAGCTCAAGGTTTTGGCTACCGGTCCGTCCGGCCCGGCAAATTTTTCAAGGCCTTCGGATTCGGCGGTTTCCCAGATTTCGGAAAAAACATCCACATCGTTTTTGGTCATCCCGGCCCAGGTGGCGGCCCCGTTCAGTTGCATGATTTTGACGGGGATATCCAGTTTATTTTCCAAGACGTATTTCATGACGTGGCAAATGACCGTGGAACCGGTCCAATTTTGTTCGGAAATCCGCACATTTTTTCTCGCCGCCATGGCGCTGGAAAACGCGAAAAAGGTTAGGGTAAGAAAAACAACCAATCCAATTTGCCGTTTACCGCATTTCAACATAAACACCTCCTGATTCAATATAATATTACAATGCCGCGAAAAGCCTTCCGCGACATCCATTATGAACTCGTATCATGGATATCTACCATGCCTGGCTTGTCGCCGGAGTGGACCGCGATCGAACGTCGAGATGCCGGTAAGTCCGACCGTTTCCGGCCTCCTGGAGAATGAAAACACGCCGCCGATCTCCCAGGTCATGGACCGGGGTCGCCTGTTACCGGAATGGGGGCACTACCATGCGAATGAAAATTGGGGTGGCGCGGATTCTAAAAAACGCCGAGGTCCATGGTTGGGTCCGAAAAGGCGCTCATTGCCGAGGTGTCACGCGGCGAAGATGGAAAATCCGCTGATCAACCGGAATGGGTCGGACCGTGCCTGAAAAGCATGCAATGCAATGACGTAAAACGGTTATTCCCCGGATACAAACCTTATTCCTGAAGATTATTAGTTCGAAATGTGAATTTTGTCAATAAAGTATAATCCCGACCATTCTGATTCGGAATCGGGTGGGCGGGATACCAACGTATTCTCGGGATTGGGCAGGGCATCGGAATGTCGCGGCGGGAAAAAACCTGCCTGAATCGTTGAAAAACGGTCCTTACAGCACCAACATCCGTGCCGCCTTCTCCGCCAGATCCAGAAACAAAGTCGGATAGATCCCCACCACCACCATCACCGTCACCAGCGTCCCTGTGAGGAGCTTCATGGGCGGGGTAATCTCGAGATCGGGCTGCTCCCCGACCGGGGCGGTCAGGTAGGCGGCCTTGATCACCAGGAGGTAGTAGTAGAGGGAGATCACCACGTTGATCATGGCGATGAGGACCAGGGTGAAATAGCCCTGTTTCATGGCCGCGGTGAAGAGCAGGAGTTTTCCGGTAAACCCGATGGTGGGCGGAATCCCGGCCAGGCCGAAAAGCGAGAGCATCAGGGCCATGGCCAGAAGCGGGGAGCGTCGGTGAAGGCCGGCCAGTTGATCCACGGAAATGTTCTTTCCGTCGTAAGCGACCTTGACCACCACCAGAAATGCGGTGAACTTCATGAGCAGCAGGGCCAGGGCATAAAAGATGGCGCCGGTATAGCCTGCGGCGCTCATGCTCAGGATGCCGATCAGGATATAGCCGGCCTGGGCCACAGAGGAGTAGGCCAGGAGCCGTTTGAGGTCTTTCTGGACAATGGCCGCCAGGTTGCCCACGGTCATGGTAATGATGGCCAGGGCCACCAGGGCGTGGACCAGGAATTCGCTGTTGCCGCCGGTGAGCGAAACCATTCGGATCAGAATGGCGATGGCCCCCACCTTGGAGGCGGATGCGATATAGGCGGTGACCTGGTTGGGGGCGCCTTCGTAGACGTCCGGGGCCCAGAAGTGAAAGGGAAAGACCGCCAGTTTGAAGAGGAACCCGGAGAGGGTCAGAAAAAGCCCGATGACCACCAGGGGCCGGTCCATCAGCCCGGGGAGGACTTGAAGCATTTCCCCCACGTAAGCGGCCTGGGTGGCGCCGTAGAGCAGGGCGAACCCGAAGAGCATCACCGCCGACGCGGTGGCCCCGATCAGGAAGTATTTGATGCCGGCATCGATGCCGTAGTCCTCCCGCTTTCTCAGGAAAACCAGGATGTAGAGGGAATAGCTGGACAATTCCAGCGCGACGTAGATGGTCAGCAGGTGAACGCTGGAGACCAGCATCATCATGGCCAGGGTGCAGACCGTGAGCAGAAGATAGAACTCGGAATGGAGCCGTTCGGCGATTCCCTTGAGTTCCGAACAGATGCAGATCACCAGAAAGAGGCCCATAAAGAGCAGGGTTTTGAATACCTGGGAGAAGAGATCCACCCGGTAGGCCCCGTAAAACAGACCCCCCTCCAGCCGCAACCCGGCCAGACAGACCGCGATTCCCACTGCGGATAGAGCCAGAGCGGTGAAAAAGTCCCGCTTCGAATTGGGACGGGCCAAAGAGAGGCACAGGAATACGCCGCTCATGAACAAACCGAAGAGTTCGGGTTGAAACAGGATGAAATTCATTAGGGCAACCTACTCAGAAAAGGGATGGATGCGGTCTGGATCATATCGAACATCAGGGACGGGAACAGGCCGAAGAGGACGATCACCGACACCAGAATCATTCGCGGAATGCCGAGCCCCGGGGAGACGTCGGGCAGACCGGCCCAGCGCTCGTCTTCCGGACCGTAACAGACCTTCTGGACCACCCGCAGCATGAACAGGGCGGTGACCGCCAGAGCGGCGATGGCCAAGGTCCCATAGATCGGGTAGACCTTGAAGGCGGAGATGAAGACCATCAGCTCCGCCCAGAAGCTGGCCAGGCAGGGCACCCCGATCCCGGTCAGGGCCGCAATGATGAAGTAGCTGGTGGCCACCGGCATCGATTTGAGCAGCCCGCCCAGTTCGGCGATCGCTTTGGTATGGGTCTTGTCGTAGATGTAGCCGACCGAAGAAAAGAAAAGGGCGGTCATCACGCCGTGGGCGAACATCTGAAAGATCGCGCCGTTGAGCCCGTCCACCGACATGGTGGCCAGCCCCAGCCCGACGATCCCCATGTGGGAGACGCTGGAATACCCGATGACATACTTCACATCGGTCTGGCTCAGCCCCACGAAGGCGCCGTAGACGATCCCCACCGTGGCCAGAAGCGCCATCAGCGGGGCCCAGAACTGCCATCCCTCGGGGCAGATGAACATCCCCAGGCGCAGAATTCCGAAGGCCCCGATCTTCATGAGGACCCCGGCATGGATCATGGACACCGCGGTGGGGGCCGCCACATGGCCCACCGGAGACCAGGTGTGAAAGGGCCAGACCCCGGCCAGGATGCCGAAGCCGATGTAAAACAGAAAAAAGACGAATTTTTGCTGGGCCGCTGTGAACAGCCCCGGTTCCATCAGGGCCAGGATATTGAAGGTGTTGAGCCCGGAGCCGGCCACCAGATAGATGATCCCCGGCAGAATCAGGGCGCTGCCCGCCAGCAGATACAGGGTCAACTTCATGGCCCCGTATTCCTTCCGGGTGGAGCCCCAGACCGCGATCAACAGGTACATGGGAAAGAGCGATACGTCGAACCAGATGAAGACGAAAAACAGATCCAGGGTGATGAACATCCCGAAGACCCCGGAGACCAGCAAAAAGATCAGGGCGAAGAATTCCTTGACCCGGTAGTCGTGCTCCCACATGGTGAGCACCCCGGTGAAAAAGACGATGCCGGTCAACAGCAGCATGGGCACGCTGAACCCGTCCACCCCGTTGAAATAGCTGATCCCCAGCATCGGGACCCATTCCAGCTTTTCCACGAACTGAAACCCGCCCAGGGATTTGTCATAGGCCAGAAAAATATAGATCGACACCAGCATGGTGATCCCGGAAAAGACGGCGCTGATCCATTTGATCTCCCGAATGCGGTGTGCGGGGGTGAACAGGATGGCCAGAAGCCCTCCGACGCAGGTGAGAAGGAGGGTCGACAGGTATGGAAAATCGGCGTAAGTCAGCTGCATGGCGTCATCACCCTAAGAAGAAGAAATAGATTCCCAGGAGAATCATGGTCACGAAACAGACCATCAGTTTGTACTGAATCATCCCGAGGTGCAGGTTGGAGAGAAGGCGGCCGGTTTCCACCGTTGCCCGGCTGAGTTCGTCGAGGGAGCCGTCGATGACCACCCGGTCGTTCCGGGTGAAGAGCCGGGAAAATCCGCGGTAGATGACCGTATCCAGAAACCAGCGGTAGAAATGGTCGATATACCACCGTTCGGCGAAGAGGTCCCGCAGGGGCGGAATTCGTTCCACGAATCCGACCTGGGCCGCGCCCGGTTTTCCGAATTCAATCCAGGCCAGAATCACGCCCGCGGCTGCGACCCCCACGGCCACGAATAGAAGCCATTCGTGGTGACCGCCCTCCAGATGGATGACCGGGCCTTGGTGGAATCCGGTGAGAAACCGTTCCAGGCCATGCTGACCGAATCCAAGGACCACCGTCACCGTTGCCAGAATAACCAGGGGCCAGGCCATGGCGCGGTATCCGTCGGGGTGGTCTTCATGGTCGGTGTCGTGGGCGGAATGGGCCCGGGATTTGGGGAAGAGCAGCACAAAGATGAGCCGGAAGGTATAGTAGGCGGTCAGAAACGCCCCGAACAGACCGGCGGTCAGCCAGAAGGGGTTGTCCAGCTCCGCCAGGGCCCCCATGATCGCCTCCTTGCTGAAGAAACCCGAGAACGGAGGCAGCCCGGCCAGGGCCGCGGCGGCGATGGTGATGCAGATCATGGGGACCTTGAGCCCCCGGCCCCCGCTTCGGCCGATGTCGAACATATCGTTGGTGCCGTAGGCATGGATGAAGACCCCGGAGCAGAGAAAGAGCAGGGCCTTGAACCCGGCGTGGGTGGTCAGGTGAAAGATTCCCGCGAAATACCCTCCGGCCG
>JGI12109J20283_10005027_pt1 | contig 10430 bp, 9 predicted proteins | sample ElkSlonscriptome_12_FD_20283 | JGI IMG/M metagenome (IMG submission 20283) | reverse complement strand
GTCCGAACGCTTCACTGCACGCTCGACCTTGATCGAGGCGCGCTACGAGGTTCTCGTCTCCCTGGCCACGCTCAAGCGTGCCGTGGGAGTGTCGCCCGCCGTTCCTCTCAACGCCGTGCTCGATGCGGCTCTCGCGCCCACCCCGGAGGAATCCCGATGAGTCGAACCCACACTCCCGTCCGTCCCGCCGCGTTGGCGCTCACTTTGTTCGCCGTGGCGAGCGGGTGCGGATCCGGCGACGGTTCGGCACCCGCCAACGCGGAGAACGCGGTGGCCGAGCGTCCGCACAACGTCCGCGCCCTCGAGGTCGAGGCCTCCGATCTGGTCGAGACCTTCTATTTGAGCGGCCGGCTCCAGGCCGTGCGCGCCACCGACATCAGCACCGAGGAGTCCGGCGTCGTGAACCGTTTGCCGGTCGACAAAGGAGCGCTCGTGCGTCGTGGCCAGATCATCGTGGCGCTCGATCGCGAACTCCTCGACGCCGAGAAGAAATCGGCCGCCGCCGCCACGACGCTGCGCGAGTACAACGAGGAACGCACGCGTTCTCTCTTCGAAGCCAACTCGGTGAGCAAGCAGGAGATGCTGCGTGTCCACACCGAACTCGAGCAGGCGAAGGAAGCCTTGCGCATGGCGACGCTGCGCTTCGATCGCGCGGCGATCAAGGCTCCCTACGACGGGGTGCTCGTCGATCGCTTCGTCGAACTCGGGCAGCTGGTGGCTCCCGGCGAGCGTGTGGCCCGGGTCGTCGACCCCTTCACATTGAAGATGGAGACCTCGGTCACCGAACGCGAGGTCGGTTTCCTCGGCGCAGGGACGCCCGCGCTGATCAGTGTCGAGGGCGTGCGCGACGTCATTCCCGCGAGCGTGTCCTACGTCGCGCTCGAGGCGAACCCGACCTCGGGAAAGTTCGACGTCGAGATCGAGGTCGACAACGCCGAGTTGAAATTGCGCGCCGGCGTGGTCGCGCGAGCCCGCGTGTTGAAGAAGACCCATCGGGACGTGCTGGCCGTCCCTCGGGACGCGGTGGTCCGCAACGTCACCGGCGATGCCGTCTTCGTCGTGCGCGACGGGCGCGCCGACGCGACGCCGGTTCGCCTCGGGGCGGGCCAGGGTCTCATGGTCGTCATCGAGTCCGGTCTGGAAGCCGGCGAGCAACTCGTCGTGCGTGGCCAGCGACAGCTACAGGACGGCTCGCGGGTCGCGATCCAGGAAGTCGCCACCGCGCGCGACGGCAGCCTGCCGACCGATCCGCCCGAGGTGCGCGAAGAGGGCAACCTCGAAGGTCTGCGCGACATGGGTGACGACGGTTCTCGACCGCTCGAATCCCCCGCGCCGACGTCCGCCGAGGGGGGCTCGGGCCGATGAAGATCACCGAAGTCGCGATCAAGAAGTCGATGACGAGCCTTTCGCTGATGGTGCTGGTCACGATCATCGGTGCGTACAGCTACGTCGTGTTGCCGCGCGAGTCGTCGCCCGACGTCAAGATCCCCTTCGTGATGGTCTACGCGCCCTACTACGGGACCAGCCCCGAGGACATGGAGAATCTCGTCACGCGCAAGCTCGAGACGCAGCTCAAGGGCGTGGCCGACGTCAAGGAGATGACGTCGAGTTCGAGCGAAGGCGTGAGCAGTGTCGTCATGGAGTTCAAGCCGAGCGTCGACATGAGTGACGCCCTGCAGAAGGTCCGCGATGCGGTCGAGCTGGCGAAACCGGAGCTGCCCCAGGACGTCAAGGACGACATGCTCGTCTACGAACTCAGCAGCACGGACTGGCCGATCATGCAGATCGTGCTGAGCGGACCCTTCGACCTGGCGCGGTTGAAGCAGGTCGGTGAGGACCTCCAGGAGGCGATCGAGCAGGTTCCCGGGGTGCTCGAGGTCGACTTGACCGGTGGCGTCGAACGCGAAGTCCGCATCGACGTCGATCCCGAGCGACTCCGCTTCTACGGCGTCGCGCTCCAGGACGTGAAGGACGCCATCGCGCTCGAGAACGTCACGCTGCCCGGCGGCGAGATCGGACTGGGCACCTACGAGTACCAGGTGCGCGTTCCCGGCGAGTTCGAGTCGGTGGAGATGATCCCCGATCTGGTGGTCAACCCGGCGGTCGAGCCGCCTGTCTACGTACGCGACGTGGCGCGCGTCACCTTCGGAACCAAGGACCGCGACACGATCTCGCGCAAGGAGGGCCGCGAGTCCGTCACCCTGAGCGTGAAGAAGCGCAGTGGCGAGAACATCATCGCCATGGCGAATCTGGTGAACGTAGAGATCGAGCGGATGCGTGAGGTCCTGCCCGACGGAACCACGATCACGATCATGAGTGATCAGTCCGTGCAGATCCGCGACATGGTGACCGAGCTCGAGAACAACATCCTTTCGGGGCTGATCCTCGTGGTCGTCGTGCTCTTCCTCTTCCTGGGGCTGACGAACTCGATGTTCGTGGGCGTGGCGATTCCCTTCTCCATGCTGATCAGCTTTGCCGTCGTCAATGCCTTCGGCATGACCCTGAACATGGTCGTGCTCTTCTCGCTGATCCTCGCGCTCGGCATGCTCGTCGACAATGCGATCGTGATCGTCGAGAACGTGTTCCGTCATCGCACGATGGGCAAGGACGGCGACGAGGCCGCGAACGCCGGGACGCGACAGGTCGGGACGGCGGTCGTCGCCTCGACCCTGACCACGATCTGTGCCTTCGGTCCGATGGTCTTCTGGCCGGGCATCATGGGCGAGTTCATGAAGTACCTGCCGATGACGCTGATCATCACGCTGATCTCGTCGCTCGTGGTGGCGCTCATCTTCAATCCCGTGCTCTGTGCCCGCTTCATGAAAATGCCCGATACCGCGAGCAAGAAGCGTATCGGGGATCGGATGATGGAGACCGGCCTTCGGACCTACGAACCGACCCTGCGCTGGGCGCTCGGCCATCGTGCGCTCACGCTCGGGGCCATGGTCGTGCTCTTCGTCGTGATGTTCGGTGTCTACGGCGCCTTCAACGCGGGTGTCGAGCTCTTCCCGGATACCGATCCGACCTACGCCTTCGTCCAGGTCAGCGCCCCGAGTGGTACGCGGATCGAGCAGAGCGACAACTACGCGCGCAACATCGAGCAGGAGATCGGCGAGCTCCCCGACATGAAGGTCTACGTGACCGAGGTCGGGGCATCGGGGAGCGACATGGGCGGCAGCTCGTCGGCGCCGCCGAACGAGACCCGCTTGAGCATGGAGTTCGTGAGGCACGACGAGCGCAACAACTCGTCACGCGTCCTCCTGGAGAATCTGCGCACGGCTCTGGAACAGTTCACCGGCGCCGAGTTGGTGATCGACAAGCAGGAGGAAGGGCCACCGACCGGTCCGCCGGTCAACATCGAGATCGTAGGAGAGGACTTCGAGCGTCTCGGTGACATCGCGCGCGCGATCAAAGGGGAGATCCAGGACATCCCCGGTCTCGTGAACCTGCAGGACGACTTCGACCGCGGACTGCCGCAGCTCGTGGTGCGGCCCGATCTGGAGAAGGCCGCGCGCATGGGCCTGCGCACGATGGACCTGGCGAGCACCGTTCTCACCGCGGTCAAAGGCGACGACGTGGGCAAGTACCGCGTGGGCGAGGACGAGTACGACATCATCGTCCGCTACGATTCGCCGGCGCGTGCGAGCAGTGAGGATCTCGAGAATCTCAGCGTCTTCTACGAAGGCGAGGACATCCCTCTGACGAGCTTCGCCGAGGTCGAGTTCACGACCGGACTGGCGTCGATCTCGCGCATCGACGGCAAGCGCGTGGTGACGGTGAGCGCCGACGTGGCGACCGGCTACAACGGCAATGCGGTGCTCGCCCAGGCGCAGGAGGAACTGACGGACTTCGTCCTGCCGCCGGGATACCGCCTCGAGTACACGGGCGAGAGCGAGGACCAGGCCGAGGCCTCGGCTTTCCTCGGCAAGGCCTTCCTGCTGGCCGTCATGCTGATCTTCATCGTGCTCATCACCCAGTTCGACTCGGTGCTGATCCCGCTGGTGATCCTGAACACGGTCCTGTTGTCACTGATCGGCGTGTTCTTGGGACTGCTGGTGACCCATACCCCGTTCGGGATCATCATGACCGGCGTGGGTGTGATCTCGTTGGCCGGGATCGTGGTCAACAACGCGATCGTGCTGCTCGACTACATCCAGCAGTTGCGCGCTTCGGGTATGGACAAGGTGGACGCGATCATCGAGGCGGGGCGCACGCGATTCCGTCCGGTGGTGCTGACCGCGGTGACCACGGTGTTGGGTCTGATCCCCTTGACGACCGGTGTGTCCTTCAACTTCAACCACCTCTTCGACGGGGAATGGGCGAAGCTGATCACCGTCGGTGGCGAGTCCAGTCAGTGGTGGGGGCCGATGGGTGTGGCCGTGATCTGGGGGCTGGTCGTCGCGACCTTCCTCACGCTGGTCGTCGTGCCGGTGATGTACTCGACGATCGATCCCTTCGTGCGCGGGTTGACGCGGATCTCCCCGGGCAAGCGCGCGGAGCGGCCCGAACCGGTGGGTGACGGGGCGCTAGCGAACACGGCGGCCGAGAAGTAGCCAGACCGGAAACTCGCGTTCCTCTCCGTCGACCGTCTTCGCAATCGTGAAGACGGTCGACGCGTCTCCGGGCTCGAGCTCCGTCGCGCGCATCCACGCGGCCACGTCGTCGGGATCGAAGCCGTCGTGTCGGTATTCCTGGTCGGCGTCGTGGAAGGAACCGTCTTCGGACTCGAGATCGGCGATCGCGAGCGTGCCACCGGGCTCGAGCCATTCGCTCCACTTTCGGATCGCCCCGGCCGGATCGTCGACGTGATGCAGTACCATGAGAGAAGTCACGAGCTGGTGGCCGTTGCCGACTTCTTCGTGCGGCGCGAGGACGGTCGCGCGCTGCGGCGGAAGGGACTCGATCTTCCGACGCACGACTTCCCGCATGCCTTCGGACGGGTCGATGAACGTGACCGTCGCGATGTTCTCCACTTCCATCAGCGCGAAGCCGAGCAAGCCGGTGCCGCAGCCGTCCTCGACCACGTGCGCTCCCTGCAGGTCGACCCGGTCGACGATCGCACGAGCCACCGTGCGCGCGCGGTCGACCTTGGTGGGATCGTCGTCCCAGGTTCGGGCCAGGTCGTCGAAGCGGTTCATGCCGATTCCCTCTTCTGGCGGATGAGCAGGCCGACGGCGAAGACGACGAGGCCGGCGAAGGCGATGAAGGGTCCGAGGAGCAGGCTCGCGATGCCGCCGATGGCCAGACCACTGACGCCGGTCGGGACCCGATCGAAGACCGTCATGCGGATCGACTCGACGGGCCGGCCATCGGAGTCGACGTCCTCGGCTTCGACCAGGGCGACGTGCTCGCCGCCCGTCGTGGTGGTGAAGGCCTCGGTGCTCGTCTGTGCCGTGAAGGACCGTGGCGTGTCTCGGCGGGAAGGATGGTCCGCGGCCGACAAGATCTCCGTTCCGGTCGCGGACTTCGCACCGCGGGTCAGTTCCTCGCCATCGGGACCTTCGACCGTGAAGACCATCGGCAGCGACGCGTGGAGCATGGCCGAAGAGGAGTCGGCCTCGGCGAGATCGTCCTCGGTCAGGGACACGCTGGCCTCGAATGCGACGCGGACCGAGGCGCCCTCTTCCACGGTGAAGACACCGAACCAGGCTCCGTTGCCCGTTTGCATGACGCGCGATTCGATCGAGCGTTGCCCTTCGAGTTGGCTGAACGCTTTGCCGAAGAGGCCGCAGCTTCCCAACGACACCACGAAACCGAGCAGGATCACGCCGCATCCGATCTTCCAGGTCATCTTCGAGCCTTTCCGTCGCTTCGGGAACGTGTCGGGGCTTGCGGGATCGCCGGGACGGCCGGAGTCTAGGCGCGCCGCCGCCCGGCGTCCACCGGCCCTGCCCTCGTGACGAGGAGTTCGTCGTGTCCGAAGCCCTGCACCGCCTCCACGCTGCCCAACGCGTCGCGATCGATCTCTTCGACGCGATCGAGGCACGTGGTCTGCTCGAACCGGGAATTCTGGAATCCGAAGCGAGTCGACGGATCCACGAGCTGGCCGGCGATGCCTTCGGCGGGCCGAAGTGGTGGCACCGCCGCGTCGTCCGCGCGGGTGCGAACACCGTACATCCCTACCAAGAGCACCCGCCCGATCGGATGATCGAGGCCGACGACATCGTGTTCGTCGATCTCGGTCCCGTCTTCGAGGGGTGGGAAGCCGACTTCGGTCGTACGTGGGTCCTGGGGGACGATCCTCGCAAGCGAGCCCTGCGTGACGCCGTCGTCGAACTCTACGAGCGCGGACGGGCCTTCGCGGCCGATCGTCCCGAGCTCACGGCGGCCGGCCTCCACGCATTCGTGGTCGGGACTGCGCACGAACTCGGCTACGAATTCGGCAACTACCATTGCGGTCATCTGGTGGGTGAGTTCCCGCACGGAAAGATCCCGGGAGAGAAGATCCACAGCTACCTGCACCCCGACAACCCCACGCCGCTCGAGGGAACGCTCGACGACGGTACGCCGCTGACGTGGATCCTCGAATCACACCTGGTCGATCAGGAGATCGACCGCGGTGGCTTCGTCGAAGGCCTTCTCCACGATCCGACCTGAATGAAGAACGGCCCACCGCCGTGAGGCGATGGGCCGTGATCGACCGTGCATGGGTCCGGACTAGTTCTGGAACAGCGACTTGACCGCGCCGAAGCTGCTCGGCTCGGTCTCGACCGGCGACTCCGCACGGAGCTCGATCACCAGGTCGTTGTAGTCGTTGTCGGTGCAGGTCGTACCGAAGATCCCGTTGCAGACCTCGCTGCCCGAGTCGAGATCCTCGATCGCGACGATGTACGCCGGCACGCCGCGCTGTGAGCTGACGTTGTAGACGAGGAACTGCACGTCGCCGTCGAAGGGCGCGTGGACGGCGCCAGTGCCGTCGGGTCCGATGTCGTTGTACCCGCGGTTGGTGAAGAACAGCTCGGGCTCGGGCGCATTGTTCGAATCGCCGCTGCCGTTCGGGTTCAAGTAGAGGCCGAAACGGGTCACGGCGCCGAAGTCGACGACCGTCGACTCGCCGCCCATCATCGGGCCGTCGAAGATCACGCCGTCGTCGACGCCGTCGATCACGGGAGCGCCGGTGAGGTCTTCGCGGTACCAACCGAGGATGTTCGCGTCCGCGTTGCCAGCGAGTTCGCGGATGATGACCGACTGTGCGCCGAGGTCCTCCCAGTAGGGCGGGTCGGCGTCGCCGGCGAGAAAGCCTTCGTACTGCGTGGCCGCGTCGATCACGCCGGGTCCGAACTCGTCGTCCAGGACCTGCTGGAGCGGAATGCCGTCCAGACTGGTGTCGAAGGTCACGGTGAACTGGGCCGAGGCGGCGGGCACGAGGCCGGCCAGCACGACCAGGGTGAGAGCGATCACTCGCAAAGAGCGCATGGAATCCTCCAAAGGGTGCTTGTCGTGGGCGCTCCGGGCCGATTCGTCTTCGGCACAGCGTCGCGCGGCAGCCTCGGCCCGGAAGCGGGGCGAAGCGTCGGGCGCGATGACGTGCGCACGAGTATACCAGACTTCGTGCTTCGACAACGGCGTGCCGTTGCTCGTCGTTCCCTCGTTCGTTACGAAAACGTGGATTCACACGAGCGGGAGCGCGGGCGCGGGCGCGGGCGGATCGACGAAGACCGTTCGCCAGGGACCAGCGAGCGAAGACCAGGCAAAAGTCCGGGCGACCGGGCGAGGGTCGACGGCGCGCCAGGTTTCGACGTCGACGACGCGTTCCACCAGGCGCTCGAAAAGGTCGACCTCGGAAGCGCGCCAGGCCGATGGCCAGATCTCCGGGTAGGCGAGCCGGTCCGGCACCAGCGGTACGGCACCCGCTGCTGCCGCTTCCAGGACGGCCAGCCCCTGGAATTCGTGCCGCGCCGTCGAAAGCGCGACGTCCGCGCGCGCGAGCAGGCGGTGGTAGTCGGTGCGACTCTCGACGAAGCCCCAGGTGTCGACGTGGTCGCCCGCGGCTTCGCGTACGGCATCCATCGCCGGTACCCGCGTCTCGAAGCGTTGACCGATCACCGACAGACGGAAATCGTGGTGGCCGTCGACGAGTCCGCGCACGAGATCGAGCAGCAACTCCGGTCCTTTGTCGTGCTCCCAGCGGTGGTTCCACACGATGTGACACGGCCCTGCGCGCCGGCCGCGGTGGGCACCGAAGGCGTCGTCGTCGATCGGGACCGGCAGCACCGCCGAGCGCCTTGCGATTGCGTCGACGATCCAGTTCGGTCGTGCGTCGGGCATCTTGTGCAGGACGATGCCCAGTTCTTCCAGGAAGCTGTCGCGGTTGTAGGCGCTGTTCCACAGGACGCGGTCGGCGGCGAGCGCGGTCAATGCGTTGGTCCAGGCGAAGTGGTGATCGCGCGGATCGACTTCCTGGACCGGATAGGTGAGTTGGTTCTCGTGGAAGTAGGCCACGATCGGCAGGTCTCGAAGCCCCGACGGGAGCAGCGCGCGCACGTCGGCGAGATTGACCATGCTCGACGCGAAGATCGCATCGGGCGGTCGTTCGAGGGAGGCGATGCGCGGGGCGAAATCGAGCGCCGCACCGCGCATGCGCCACTTCCACTTCCGTGCGGGAAGCGAGAGGAGCGTTGCGTCGGCGATGGCGTGCTCGAGCAGTCCCCCGATCAGTTGACGGTGACTCCCGCCGTGGTAGGCCTCGAGAATCACCCAGTGGGGCCGCGGGTTCGGCGAACCGCTCACGAGTCGATCTGGCCGAGCGCGGCATCGTCGGTGCTCGGCCCGAAGCGCGTCACGAAGACCTGGACGATCGAGTCCTCGACCCGTTCGACGAGGTCGGGAAGCATCCCGGCCAGCACGCGCGAGGAGCTCTCGCTCGTCTGGGCCGACGCCGGCGAAACGAGCAGAGCGACCAGGATCAGGGTGAGGATCCGGCCCCGCTTCACGTCAGAACCCCACCGTGATTTCGCGGGAGACTCCGGTCCCTTTCTCGTTCGCTTCGAACTCGATGAAAATCGCCATCTCTGCGAGCCACGCACTGAAGGACTCGGGCGCCGACATACGGATGGTGACCGCGCGGTCCTCGAAAGCGGCCTCGAGCGCAGGTGGAAGAGGATCCGCGAAGGGCAGGTCAGGATCACCGCTACGGATGAGAGCGAGATAGGCGTCCGCGCTGTCCGAGGGCGCGCTCTCTGAAGCCTCGACCAGGTTCTCGAGGTGGGCACGTAGCAGCGTACTCGCCGCCTCGTCCACGGTGTCGCGCATCTCGAGCATGGCTTCGGCCATGTCGTTGTCGTAGTCCGCGAAGAGTCTCTCCAGCGGCTCGGCCCATCGTGCTCGTTCGCTCTCGGGCTCCATCCAGCCCCAGAAGAGCGTCGCGTGATAGTGCTTGTACTCGCCGAGGCCCATCTCGCGTTCGAGGAGCAAGGAGTCGGTGATCGTCGCGTGCGTCGCGATCGACCCGATGATCCGGACCGCGTCGCCGATGCGGCCCATCGACTCGAAGAAACCCGGATCCGGATTCTCCATTCCCCAGTCGATGTTGGCCTGGATCCTGGCCGCGAGCTCCTCGCGTTCCGCGGAGATGGCTTCCCGGATTTCGAGATAGGTATCCACGCGGGCCAGATCGTAGGCTCCGTCCGTAGGCGGCAGATAGTCGAATTCCGAGCCGTAGGTGCGGAGCAGTTCCGTGCGGCGCTGCGCCATCTCGTCGAATTCGGGGGCGGAGTCCTTGGCCCACTGGGACACACGCCAGATACCGAAGGCGCTCGCTCCGAGGACGAGGATCAGAACCAAACCACAGCCGATCGCGATCTTCTTCAATGCACTCGCTCCGAGGACGGGGAAGCGAAGGGAAAGCGCGAGGGTACCCCGAACTGCGACCGAACCCAACGACGACGGCGCCCCCGATGCCGGAAGCGCCGTACCGTCCGGATCGAATCCGCGTCAGCCGAGCAGGTCGGCGACCGTTTCGCGTTCTTCCGAGAGTTCGTCGATGCTCTTCTGAAAGGCCGCACGACCGAAGTCGTCGATCTCCAGGCCCTGGACGATCTCGTAGGTGCCGTCGCCCGGGCAACGCACGGGAAAGCTGCAGATCAGTCCCTCGGGCACGTCGTAGCTCCCGTCGCTGGTCACGGCCATGCTGGTCCACGTGCCTGCGGGCGTTCCCTGGAAGAGGTAGCGAGAGTGATCGAGTGCGGCGCTCGCGGCCGACATGGCGCTGCTCGCACCACGGGCATCGATGATCGCCTTTCCACGTTCCTGCACCGTCTTGATGAACTCGCCCTGGAGCCAGGCTTCGTCGCCGATCACCTGGAGCGCCGAGGCACCCGCGATCGTCGCGTGGTGGTAGTCGGGGTACTGCTTGTTGGAGTGGTTTCCCCAGATGACCATGCCGTTCACGTCGGTGTTGTGCTTGTTCGACTTCTCGGCCAGCTGGGCGA
>JGI12109J20283_10275966_pt1 | contig 10434 bp, 11 predicted proteins | sample ElkSlonscriptome_12_FD_20283 | JGI IMG/M metagenome (IMG submission 20283) | reverse complement strand
CACCGAAATCATCGCAGGAATCACCACCTTTCTCACCATGGCCTATATCATCGCCGTCAACCCTGGTATTCTCGCCAACGCCGGCATGGACTTCGGAGCGGTCTTCGTCGCCACCTGCATTGCCGCCGCCCTGGGTACAGCGGTCATGGGCTTTGCTGCCAACTATCCCGTTGCCCTGGCGCCGGGTATGGGCCTCAACGCCTTCTTCACCTTCGGCGTTGTTCTCGGCATGGGTCAGAGCTGGCAGATCGCCCTGGGCTGCGTTTTCTGGTCGGGCATTATTTTCCTGCTTCTCAGCGTTTTCAGAATACGCGAATGGATAATAAACGCCATACCCATGTCGCTGAAAACCGGCATAGCCGTCGGCATCGGACTCTTTCTGGCCATCATCGGCCTGCAGGGAGCGGGGGTCATTGTCGACCATCAGGCCACACTGGTAACCCTGGGAGATGTTACCACTCCCCAGGTATTGCTGTTTTTCCTTGGTTTCTTCATTATCACCGCCCTCTACTATCGCAGAATTCCCGGCGCCGTCATAATAGGCATCCTCGCCACCACCGCAGCAGGCTTCTTTTTCGGTCTGATCGAATACAGGGGAATCGTCTCTCTTCCGCCTTCCATCGGTCCCACGCTGCTTCAACTCGATATTTTCGGCGCCCTTGAAGCGGGATTATATGCGGTTATATTCGCCTTTCTCTTCGTCGACCTTTTCGATACCTCAGGAACCCTCATCGCCGTTGCCAAGGAGGGTGATCTGCTTGACGAAAAAGATCGGCTGCCAAGACTCGGTCGAGCCTTGATGGCCGACAGCAGCGCCTCCGTGACCGGTTCTCTCTTAGGTACCTCGACCACAACCTCCTATATCGAAAGCAGTGCCGGTATTGCCTCCGGCGGTCGCACCGGACTGACGGCGGTTACCGTCGCCGTCTGTTTTATCCTGGCGCTGTTCTTCTCACCCCTGGCCATGATGATTCCCTCCTACGCCACGGCCTCGGCGCTGCTCTTTGTCAGCGTGCTGATGATAAGCTCGATATCCTCGATCAACTGGCAGGATCTTACCGAATCGGCGCCGGTGGTAGTCACCGCCGTGATGATGCCCCTCACCTACAGCATCGCCGACGGCATTGCCATCGGCTTCATCAGCTATGCCCTCATCAAGCTTTTGGCAGGCAAGAGCGGTGACATCAATATAAGCGTCTCTATTATCACCCTGCTTGCGCTCTGCAAATACATCATTTTATAAGACTGTCCCTCCCTTTTCTTAAAGTATGGATACCACTACCATGGAAACTTCATTCGACGAGCTGAAAAAACATATTCGTTCCATTCCCGACTGGCCTAAAAAAGGGGTGGTCTTTCGCGACATCACGACAATGATGGAAGACAGACTTGTCTTCCGGCGGGTAATCGACGCATTCGTCTACCGTTATCTCAAGGAAGAGGTCGATTCGGTAGTGGCCATTGATGCCCGCGGCTTCATCATGGGTGCGCCGCTGGCCTATTTGCTCAACACCTCCTTCGTACCGGTGCGCAAAAAAGGAAAGCTTCCCTATGACACTATTGCCGAAAGCTATGCCCTTGAATACGGAGAAGCGGAGGTGGAAATCCATACCGATGCCCTGCAGACAGGCGACAGGGTGCTCCTGATCGACGATCTCATAGCCACCGGCGGCACCATGCTGGCGGCGGCCCAGCTGATCAAGCGGCTGGGCGGCGAGATCATCGAGGCCGCAGCCATCATCGACCTGCCCGACCTTGGCGGCAGCGACAGGCTGCGCCAGGAGGGAGTGAAGGTGCATTCTTTCTGCACCTTCGAGGGCGACTGAAAAATAGAGGGGCGACAATACCGTTACGGACCCTGCGGCTTACTGCTTGAGGGTGAAAGGGACGAAAGTGCCGTCCTTGACAGTCACCATGGTAAAAGCATCGATTGACAGACCGCTGTGGTCCGTCGGCGAGAAGTTAAACTCTCCGGCCGTGCCGAAATAGCCCGTGGTATTCTCAATAGCCTTTCGCACCTCCAACGTGTTGGAGCCCGCCGTGGCAATGGCATCTGCGAGAATCATCATGGCGTCGTAGGAATGGCCGCCGAAGGTGGATACTTCCTCATCATAACGCTTTTGGTAGGCATTGATATACCCCATAAGGAAGTTTTTGCGCTCACCGTCGGGCAGGTATTCGGCAACGATAAGCCTGCTTGCCGGAAAGATAATCCCTTCGGCTGCAGCACCGGCGGCTTTCACATATTTTATGCTGGCGAATCCGTGGCTCTGAAAAAGCGGCACATCCCAATCAATCTGCCTGATGTTCTTGGCTATGATTGACTGAGCCGGAACAATCGACCAGTTTATCACCGCCTCTACCTCACCGTTGGCCTTGATCTTGGCGACGATGGCGGAGAGGTCCGTAGCCTTTTTGTCATAGACTTCGCTTTCGACAATGTTGATGCCATACTCGGGAGCTATGGCGGTGATCTGCTGCTTACCGGCTTTACCGAAGCCTGTGTTGCCGGTGAGAACAGCGACATTTTTTATTCCCATCTCCTCCATGGTCATAAATATCTTGCGCGCCGCCAACGAGTCGCTCGGAGCCGTCTTGAAGACAAAGGGAGCCACCGGATTGACAATCAACTCCGCCGAGGCACAGGAGATCAAGATTGTTTCATTGGTGTTGCAGAGTTTTTTGATTTTGAAGGTTTCACCGCTGGTGGAGGGACCTATTATGGCAAATACCCGCTCCTCTTCGATGAGCTGTTTGGCAAAGGAAACCGCTTTTTCCGAACTGCCGCCGCTGTCCTTGACGATCAGCTCGATGGTGTGATCCCCGGCCAGACCTTCGGCGTTCACCCGCTCAACCAGCATTTCCAAGGAACGCAGTTCCGGTCCTCCGAGAAAGGAGGCCGGTCCGCTGACCGCAAGGATAGCACCAACTTTGATGGTTGCCGCCGTAGCCTGAATGGCGCCCAAAAGCAGCATGCCCGCACACAGCATACAGCCCATTGCTTTAACCGTTTTCCTAAGCATCCTTACCCCTCCCGAGCTTATCTCGTCTTGACATATGATGAGTGTGTATCGTGATGATCCTGTGCTTGCAGAAGTGTCTATCCCCCTGGCTACTGTTCGCTTCATCAGCATGTAAAATCAAATATCTACACAATTTTCTCCTCTTTTTCAAACATTGTTAACAGCAGCTGTTTTTTTCTCGCCGGCAGCGGCAGTTTGCCTCCGGCGGCACACGTCGGCACCAGGTGCGCAATAATTGTAACATACCGGGAAAATATTTGACCATACGTCAATCCCACACAGAGGTCTTTAAACATTTGAGAGCCATTTCAACAGGTTAATTTTATGGCATAGTGATTGCTAGTATAGACGACAATACTCACAGATTCCTTTATAACAGTTACCACCGGTTAAGAGGTGAAAATAATGCGCGGCGCCAAAACCCTTATGCTCATCCTGGTCTCTTCGGCCATTTTTCTGGCAGCATCTGCCTTGGCAGTGAGCGGCACCAGCGCTCCAGCGGCGCCGTCACCGCCAACTCCGGTGAAACTTGGGGCTGACGTCAACAGCCTGGTTTTCACTGGCACCATCAAGAAGATATCCGGCCAAGCCGTTCTGGTGACATCACAGGCCACCTATCTTCTCACCGGCGGTAACTTCGACGGTATAGTCGGCATGAAAGTCAATATTATCGGCAAGATTATTCAGGAAGGCGCCATTGAAAAAATTATGGTGGCGCGGGCCCAGCTTGCCAGCAACTAGATGTATTACGCAGCATTTTCGAGATAGTGGAGGGGGTGTCGATTTCTCCGAGAACTCCCCTGCTTGGCGTATCATTAGCCCCCCTCCACTGTTTTTTTTAGGGTACTCCACGGCTTCGAATCGGTGTGAGGTAGACGCAATGTTTATAATAACGCAGAGTTTCCCCGAGGAAAAAATACTTTTCGCCAGCAATTCCAGAGTCGAGGCCAACAGCTATTTCAGCCTTCAAATCCAGCACGGCCAGGGATGGTATGAACTTTGGGAAGAGGGAAGCGATATTCCCCTGCAGTCAGACGGGGACCGTTTCTACGCACCCTACAATCCGGAAAAATGGGACCATGGCCGTCAACCTCTGGAAAAAGATCGAGACCACACGGGTTTTTTCCCAGCCGGCAGCAGAGATAATCTTATACTGACTACCTGGGAGTAGAAAGACCCTATTCGTCGTTCACCGCCTCGGCCGCTGAATGCCACTCGCGCCGCCCTGTATAACGAAAAAGGCTATTTGTAGTCGGAAACCTGGATATTGTACTTCTTGATTTTATAATGAATAGAGCGCCTGCTGATGTCAAGGAGTTCGGCTGCACGTTTCTGGACACCGTTGGTCTCCTTAAGGGCCCGTATTATAGCGTCTTTTTCGCTGTTCTCTATGGAGAATGATCTATCCTCGGGCTCTGCTGATACATCCTGTTCAAGTTCTTTTTCGGGGAGAGTTAGCTGCAAATCATCGGGCAGCAGCCGGTTATTGCGGCAAAGCACAACACCCGCCTCCAGGGCGTTTTTCAACTCCCGGACATTGCCCGGCCACTGGTAATCTTCCATCCACCGGAGTGTTTCCTCGGGTATTTCGACCACCGGAATCCCCTGGGCCTCGCAGTGCCTCTCGACAAAGAACCGCGCCAGAGCGCCGATATCTTCCTTTCTCTCCCGCAGTGGGGGGACGTTAATGGTTATCACCCGCAGCCGGTAGTAGAGATCCTGACGAAACTGGCCCTCTTTTATCTCCATAGGCAAATCGGCATTGGTGGCAGAAATAACCCGGCAGTCAACGGACAATTCTTTGATGGCACCGACCCGGCGGATGGTTCTCTCCTCGAGAAAACGCAGCAGTCTGCTTTGCATGTCAGCAGATATATTGCCGATTTCATCGAGAAAGAGCGTGCCGCCGGCGGCAGCCTCGATCAACCCCTGCTTATCCTGGACGGCATTGGTAAAAGCCCCTTTGATATGCCCGAAGAGTTCACTTTCGAGAATACCCGGGGGAGTGGAGCCGCAGTCGACGACGATATAGGCCTTGTTGCGGCGCGAGGAATGACTATGCACCGCCTTGGCTATGCATTCCTTGCCGACACCGCTTTCTCCGAGGATCAGCACATTGACGTTGCTGGCTCCGACCTTCTTGGTCAAGGCATACAGCTCCTGCATTTTTCGGGTGCTGCCCCAGTAGAAGTCATCTTCGATCAGCGGTGCTTCCGGATCGACGATGGACTCGTCATCGGCGCTGAGAAAATCACGTATGGTGGCAACCAGCATTTTGCCGTCGAAGGGTTTGGAAATGTAGTCGACGGCGCCTGCCTTGACAGCGCTTACCGCATCGGGAATTGTGCCGTAGGCTGTGAGGAAAATCACCGGAATGGTCTGATCCTTTTTACGGATTTCCAAAAACAGATCCATACCGCTCATCTCCGGCATTTTCATATCGGAGATAATGAGATCCACCTCGGTCTCATCAAGAACCTTCAAGGCCGTGGGGCCGTCCAGGGCGGTTATTACGGAGTAGCCGGCAGCCGCCAGACGTGCATGCAACACTTCTAGGATGTTGGTATCGTCATCGACAACCAGTATTGTTGCCGAATCTTTCATAAAGGTTTCCTTTTTTCCTGTATCTCTTGATCGATGGCCTCGAAGATGGATATCTGATGCTCGAGTTTGCGTATGCTCTTTTTGAGTTCCTCGATTTCTTGCTGCTTCAGACGTGCCAGTTCCCCTTCCTCCTTGGTGGCGACATAGTGAATCTCGGGCTCCAACTCCAGTACGTCGATCTGTTTACCGAGGGCTACTGCCATCATTTTCGGATTTTCGATATAATTCACCGTCTCGGCACCCGGCTCCTCCCATCTCTGGAGAAGAGTGAAGCCATCTTTGAGCTCAGCTGCGTTGTCAGCTGTGGCAATAGCGATACAGGCCAGACCGTAGAGTGCCTGATTGCGGTAGAGCGGCATAGCGCTGCCGTCGCGAACGGTCGAAAAAAGACTTCTCGGCCAAATCATAATTACCCTCGTAGAAGGCATATTCCGCATGCAGAATCTTACCCGCCTCGGAAGGAGGCATAGGCTCTTCGAGAATGCCGTTGAAACCGTCAATAGTCTGCACCACCTTGCACCCGGGCAGGCCCAAAAACAGGAAAACAAGCACTATACAAGGGAAAATCGTTGTCGGAGAATAAAGTTTCAACATGCCACACCATAAAATTTCGATCACTGTGCCCAGAGTAAACCTCATAAGTGCCAAGACATCAAGCAACCTTTTGATCGGCCTCGCAGGGCAGTGCGCAGAAAAACGAACACCCGGCGTCCTCATTATTCTTAACGTAAATTTCGCCGCCGTGAAACTGAATAATTCTTTTTGAAATACTGAGACCGAGGCCGACGCCGTCCATGTGGTTTCTGGCGTTTTTAGCCCGATAATATTTACTGAATATCAATGACTGCTCCTTGTCGCTAACGCCGGGTCCCTGGTCGGCAATCCTGTAAACCAGCATATCGCTGTCGCGGTTGAGGGACAGATGAATGCCGATCTCGCCTCCCCGAGGGGAAAACTTAATGGCGTTGTCGAGGAGATTGTAGAGCACCTGCTGCAGCTCCTTTTTGACGCCTATCAAAACCGGCGGATCCCCGAGCTTATGGAGCCTCATAGCCACCGATTTGACCTTGGCCGTCGGAATAAGGCTGCGTGAGACCTCGAGCACCAGTTTATTGGGGTCGATGAGCACCGGCGTCACCTTCCTTGAATCCGAATCGAGGTGAGAGACCTGCAGCAGGTGCTTCAGCAGATCGCTGATACGGAAAATTTCCGACTGGGCAATTTCAAGAAATTTAGTCTGTTTTTCATTGGTGGCCCCGAGCACGCCTTCGAGAATCATGTTGACCGACTCACGGATGGAGGAAAGCGGCGTACGAATCTCATGACTGAGGGTGGCTATGAACTCTGAACGCAGATCCTCTTCCTCCTTGAGCTGCCGGCTCATATCGTTGAATGCCGCCGCCAGTTCGCCAAACTCATCCTGACGGTTGATATTGATCTCCTCGGAATCCTTCTCCGAGGAAATGTTCTTGAGGGCGTACTTGAGTTCCTTGAGCGGCTGCAATATGGATTTGGAAAGAAACAGGGCCGCCGCCAGTCCGGCGACAATGGTGATGCCCATGCCGATCAGGCCGTTGCGTACACTTAACTTGCCGCGTCTGTTGATATCATGTAGCTGCTGCGAGATCTCGATCTCATTGTCGATGCGCGCCTCGGAAATAGTCTCCAGCCAGTCATTGATTTTCTGCTCCGAAGCCCACCTTGAATCCTCGGTGTCCATGACCGCATCGCTGAGGCGCTGCGCCCTGACATGGCTGAGATAACTCTGGGAGAGCTCCTTCCATACCGAGGGCAACTGGTATTCGACAGATTCAAGAGCCAGCAGCTTATCGAGACTGTCCTCAAAACTGTGTTGCCCCTCGTCAAAGTACGTTTTATAGATATCCTTGTTGAGTAGCCGGTATTTCTTGTCGTTGGCCTCCATGCTCAAAAGGCTTTCGTACAGTATCTTGGAAAGGGTCGATATTTCATTGTTTTTACCAACGATCCTCTCGGTCAACGTCATTATCTGCTGGGTATTGGTAAACAGCACCAGCAGCGTTCCGTAGAAGATCATCACGAAAAACAAAAACAATATCAGTAGTTTACGTGTTATGCCAAGCTTGATTTTACGCATTCTTTTCAATAAGACTCTCTGATCAGGCAGAACATGAGGACATCATGTTGGCAGTCCACGCGAACATGTTGGCCTTTTTACCAATTTTTCACCAGAAATACTCCTGGTATTCATAACAAAGCATTGTTCAAATCACAAGTTCTGATATAGTCCAATGAGAGGAGCCCAAGCTCTGTCTCTGCGGCCCCAGCCATTGATAACCACCTCGTCCATTATGAGCAGACCGCTGAGAATACAATACCCGGGGGCATTCTACTATATCACCCAACACGGCAACTCCTCACTGAAGATTTTCGCTGGGGACGAAGACCGCCGTGCTTTTGTCGATATTCTCGCACACTCGATGACCACCTATGGCGTCATTCTCCACGGCTTCACCCTCCTCACAAACCATTTTCACCTCATTCTCGAAACGCCCAGGCCCAACCTCAGTGAATTCATGCGCCGTCTCGGCATTACCTACGCCGGTTATTACAATCGACGCCACCGGCACAGGGGCAATGTCTGCGGCGGCAGGTACAAGAGCATCGTCATCGACGCCGATCGCTACCTCGGCCCCGTCTCATGCTATCTCCATCTCAATCCCCTTCGACTTCGCTCCCTGCAGCGCCGTCGCCTTGCCGACCGGCTCGACTATCTCGCATCCTGCAAGTGGAGCAGCCACAACGGCTTTTCGGGCCTTTACCCCCGTTATCACTTCGTCACTCATCATCGTGTGCTTGCAGAATATGGGGGAGATACGCCACAGGGGAGACAAAACTACAAAGAGGCTTTGGCGACGCAGCTGCAGAACGGTTTCAACCTCAAGGCCATGATCTCTAAACAGAACGTTCTTGGCAGCCGCTCGTTTATCGAAGAAATCAAAAGGCAGCATCGTGACGGCACGGCTGGAGACATCCGCTATGGAGGATCTCGGCACGATTACTCCCTTGACCTGGAAATCATTCTCGAGGAACTCCAGCGCTGCCTGCGCTGTGATCGCCGCACGCTGCTCGATCACCCAGGAGAGGTACGCCTTGTCGCCATGGACATGCTCTATCGCTACGGGGGTCTTACCAACGCCCAAATCGGCGGACTCATGGCACTTGACTACACATCCATCAGCTATGGCCGCAAGATCATAGCCGGCAGGCGCCTGGACGACCAGTCCCTCAATGCCCGGATGATTTTTGCCGAAAAGCGTCTTACCCGTCTCCAAAGGCCCTGAGGGCTCGCTTGCCTAGGCATTGCCGCCTGGAATCTTCTTGGTAAGGTGCACGGCCGGCCGCGCCCTTTTCTTGCGCACCCGCATATTAAGGAGTTCAACGCCTACGGAAAAGGCCATGGCGAAGTAGATATAGCCTTTGGGAACGTGTACATCGAATCCTTCTGCTATCAGGGTAAAACCGATAAGCAGGAGAAAGGAGAGGGCCAGCATTTTGATCGTCGGGTGTTTATCGACGAAAACGCCAATGGAGCGGGCGGCCATGAGCATCACACCGATGGCGACAATGATCGCTATCACCATGATCGATACATGGTCAACCAGGCCAACCGCTGTGATAACCGAGTCGAGAGAAAAAACCACATCGAGCACAGCAATCTGGATCAGTATCGAGGTAAAACCGGCATATTTTACCGGCGCTTCGGTGTCTCCAGGAATTTCCAGGCTGGCGTGTATTTCATGGGTGGACTTCGCCAGCAGGAAAAGACCGCCGATGACGAGAATGATATCACGGCCGGAAACTTCCTTACCGAAGAGAGAAAACCAGGGTTCGACAAGCCCCATGACCCAGACGATGCTGAAAAGCAGGATCAGACGGCTGACGAGCGCCAGCATCAGGCCGAGTTGCCGGGCACTGTTGCGCCGGTGCTCCGGCAACCTGGCAACGAGAATGGAAATGAAGATGATGTTGTCTATGCCGAGGACGATCTCCAGCGCTATCAGGGTGGTCAGGGCAACCCATGCCTCCGGGGAGCTAATCCATGCAAACATATATATCTCTCCTTGTTCCTGCAATATTGCCGGTACGCACGGATATCGATAAACATACCGGGAGGTATAACCGCTCTTCTGGGGGATAACCACCTCGGAATTACGGGTGTGGTCTTATTTGAGAGTAGAACGGCTCACCGCTCATGGCAAGGAAGAAGTGGCGGCGGGGAGACAAAGTCTTTCGAGGATACAGACAGTGACGATCGTCAGCGGTAAGCAGCGTACCACCCGGTGGTGCCGGGTCAAATGTGGTGATTACCGGAAATACACGTATCGTTCACATCAGCTTGAACTTCTCAGGAAGGGGCGGGAGAGGTCGTTTCTCGGGTGTCCAGCAGCCTGGACGGCTGCTGTGGAGTCCCCAGGAATGGGTTCATGGCGTCCCGTGAAAAGATCTCTTTCGACCCGTTGCTCGTTGAAATTACCAGGCATACAAATACAAAACCTTACGAATGTGGTAGTGAGAAGATATCATCTCCACTGGCAAAGAAAAAGAGCAGGCATCTCAACTGGTGAAATAATCGGGTCAGCCTCCGCCCTTACCTCCTCTGCCCTCCCCCGAATTTATCCTGCAGCAGCTCCTGCAGAGCCGTCTGGCGCCTGCCGGTATCCTGCTGCCTGACTGCCATGGCGAAGGCTTTGCGGGTACCGACGAAAACAGCCAGCTGGCGTGCCCTGGTGAGCCCCGTATAGATGAGATTACGGTAGAGCATTTT
>JGI12109J20283_10898838_pt1 | contig 10439 bp, 7 predicted proteins | sample ElkSlonscriptome_12_FD_20283 | JGI IMG/M metagenome (IMG submission 20283) | reverse complement strand
GACGACCAGCTCGGCCAATGGAATTATCTCGTCGATGCACGTGGCCTCGGATGAGCGTTTGTATTACTTGTTTTTGAATCGTTCCGAAAGGTCACCCCGCTACCCGACACCGTCCGAGGAGTGCCCGGTCTACTCAAAGCCCGGCCCCGCGAGGTCGCCCCGCCATCTTTCCAGGCCTTGATCTCACATCCAGGCTCCACAACCGTCCTGCCTGAGTTCCAGGCTAGACCCTCAGGGCGGCTTGGATTTGCTATCCGTTTATCCGTTTTCCGTATCCGTTTCCAACAGTCATTATGAAGAAGCCGATGCACGCCAAACGAACCATCCTATCGACGCTATTCGCGGCAAGCTTGGTCATACCCGCCGTCGGCCAGGCCTGCACCTCGCTGCTGTATCGCGATGCCAAGGGCGCGGCCTACGCGGGCAGGACCATGGAGTTGCCCGCCGAACTGGCCTACCAAGTCGCCTTCTACCCCGAGGGATCGAGCTTCTCCTCCCAAGCGGACCAACATGAAGCGCTGGAATACGCGGCGGAGTACGCCTTCGTGTCGATCACGGTGCCCGACCCCGTCACCAAGGATCACAAGGTGGTCGAGGGACTGAACGACCAAGGGCTGAGCTTCAGTCTGCTGGCCTTCGCGAGCACAGCAGGCCCCAAGGACATGTCGGACAAGACGCTCAAGGTCTTATCGGCCATCGACCTGGGTAGCTGGGCGTTGTCGCAGTTCGCGACCGTCGACGAGGTCAAGGCCGCGCTCGACGAGCAGCCGGTGCTGGTCACGGCGTTGCTCCCGCTGGACCTGCTGAAATCGCCTTTCCACTACACCCTGCACGACGCCAAGGGCCAGTCCATCGTCATTGAGTTCGCCGATGGCAAGCAGCGGGTCAAGACAACCCGCTCGGTGTCATGACCAACGGACCTGAATTCACCTGGCACCTCACCAACCTCAACAATTACACCTTCCTGAGCAACATCGATCGATCGGAACTGAAGCTCGGCGGCCTGCACCTCAAACAGCCCGACTCCGGCATCGCGACGGCAGGACTGCCAGCGTCAAACACCTCGGTCGGTCGATTCGTGCGCGCGGTCTATTACGCGCAGTTCGCCGAGAAGGCCAAGACCCCCGGCGCAGCGCTCACGACCCTGGCGCACGTCATGAACAACTTCGACCGGCCGCGCGGCATCACCATGGATAGTCGCGCGAAAGACGCAATCCAGGACAAGCTGGACCCAGGCGTCACCGGCCACCCCATGTACACCTCGGAGTACACCACCTGGACCGCCCTGTCCGACCTTGGGCGACTGCGGTTGAGCGTTCGGCTGTACGACAGTTTGAACTACGTGACCTTCGACCTGCACGCACTGAAGGACCAATCGACCCAGATGGCGGTCCCGCTGCGCCGGTTCGCCGAAGAGATCGCGGACGGCACCCGCGCACTGTCGGCGACAGACTGAGCCGGGCAGCCCGCGCGAGCCGACGAGCCGATGAGTCCGGCACTGCCATTCTATGGCGCCTACTTCCCGTCCTGGCTCATCTGCGCCGCGATCGGCATTCTGGGTACGGTGCTGGTGAGGACCTTGTTGATCCGGCTGGGCGTCGACGCCGGCATTCCGCTGCGAACACTCGTCTACCTTGCGCTCGCCAGCCTGATCGCCTCGACACTCGCCCTGACCGTTTTCGGACCCTAGCGCATGGCCCGTTCCGCCTATGTGCGCTCCTACACCGTCGTCGGGAGCGCCCTCGCCGTGGTCATCCTGACCGGTGCCGCGGTGTCCGGCTGGCTCTATGCCCAGCGTGCTGCGAACAACCCCCTGTCGGAGGACGCCGTGCTGACGGCGAATGTCGTCAACGTCGCCGCCACCATCGCCGGGCGTGTCACGACCATCGCCGTGGCCGACAACCAGCGTGTCGCCGCGGGCGACCTGCTCTTCGCACTCGACCCCGAGCCCTACGCCCTCGCCGTCGAGCAGGTCGAGGCCGACCTGCGGCTCGCCGAGGCGCTGCGCGACGCGCAGCGGCGGACCATTGCGGCAGAGCAGTCCAACGCCGCCGTCGCCACCGAGCAGATCCGTCGGGCGCGCACCAATCTCGCACTCGCCGAGGCGACGCTCGCCCGGCTCCTCCCCCTGGCGCCCAAGGGCTATGTCACGGCCCAGCAGGTCGATGACGCGAGCACGGCCCGCGACGACGCGCGCACGAGCCTGGATCAGGCCCTGCGCCAGGCGGAGGCCGCGGATGCCCTGATCACTACCCTCGACGAATCGGAGGCACTGGTCGCGGCCCGCCAGGCCGCGCTGGCCATTGCCAAACGCGAACTCGCGGCGACTCGGGTGCTCGCGCCCCATGACGGGCTTGTGGTCGGCCTCACCGTGTCGACGGGCGAGATCGTCGCACCGGGCCAGTCCCTGTTCACGCTGATCGACACCCGCAACTGGTATGCCTCGGCCACCTTCCCCGAAACGGAATTGTCCCACATCGCGATCGGTGACTGCGCACGGGTCTACGTGCTGGCGGACCGTTCACGCTCGGTCGCCGGCCGGGTCGACAGCATCGGCTGGGGCGTACTCTCGGAGGATCTCGTCAATCTGCCTCGCAACGTCCCCTATGTGCCGAAGTCGCTCAACTGGGTGCGCATCGTCCAGCGCTTCCCGGTGCGGATCAGGCTCGATGACCCACCCGCGTCGCTGATGCGATTGGGCGCCTCGGCGGTGGCCCTGGTACGGCATGGCGAAGACTGTGGCAGCAACGGCGCCGAGTGAAGCGCGCACGGTGTCGCCATCGCCATGGCGCCAGGCGCTGGAGGACCTGCGCCCGGTCCCCGGCCGGGCCGCGCTGACCTGGCGGGTTGCACTGCTGTGCGCGCTGGTGACCGGTGCCGGCATGATGTTCCACATCCCGGAGGCCGCGATCAGCTGCTACCTGGTGATCTTCCTGATGAAGCCCGACGCGGTGGTGAACACCGGCACTGGCATCGGCTTCCTGATCCTGCTGCCCGGGCTCATTGCGCTCCTGGTCTGGATCATCAACCTGACCAGTGGCTCGACGGCGCACATCATGGCGGCGATCGTCATCAGCTCCATCCTGTTCCTCTACCTCGGTGCGGCAACACAGCTGGGGGAGCAGGGCAGCGTGGCGGCGCTGATCGTCGCCTTCCTGCTCACGCTGATCGTGCAGGCCCCCTTCGGCGAGGCCGCTACCTTCGCCCTGCGCGAGGCCTGGGCCATGGCCGCGATGCCGATGATCCTGATGATCGGGTTCAACCTCCTGCTAGGCTTTTCGCCCGTGGCCCTGCTGCGCGACAAGCTGCGGGCACGGCTGGGCGCCGCCGCCGAGGCGCTAGAGACGGGCGATGCAACCGCCCTGCGCGAGTGTCTGCGGGAGGGCAACGGGGCCTTCGAGCCGCAGGCCCTGGCGGCCCGGCTGTTGCGGCTGGTGCCACGTGCAGAGGCACGACAGATAGCGACCGATATCCGGGCCGGCTTCGCGCTGATGCTCGCGGTTTCGGCGCTGCCCGCCGAATTGCGCCCGGACCGCCGTGCCGCGCTCGCGGCCGCCATCCGCGCCGCCCACGGGGCACTCGGCGAGGGCCTGGCCCCGCCGCCCCCGAACACGGGCACCCGAGACCTCCTCGCGGACATAGACCCTGCCGAGCGCGCGGTCTGGGTGGCACTCGAGCGGCTGGCTGGAACCCCAGAACCCGAGGTGGTCCCCGAGCCCAAGGTGCCCTTCATTGCGCCGGATGCGCTGAGCAATCCGGCTTACACGCGCTTTGCCCTCAAGACCACGGCGGCCGCGGTGATCTGCTTTCTCATCTACACCGCCATCGACTGGCAGGGCATCCATACGGCGATGATCACCTGCTATGTCGCCGCGCTCGCAACCACCGGCGAGACCGTACACAAGCTCGCCCTGCGCATCGTTGGATGCCTGATCGGCGCCGCGCTCGGCGTGGCTGCCATCTTCTTCGTGATTCCCCATATCGACGACATCGGCTCGCTGATGGCCCTGGTCTTCTTCGGCTGCCTCGTCGGCGCCTGGGTCTCGACCGGCCCCGAGCGCATCTCCTATGCCGGGGTGCAGGTTGCCCTCGCATTCCTGCTGACCGTGTTGCAGGGCTTCGGCCCCAGCATCAGCCTGGACACGGCGCAGGGCCGGATCTTCGGCATCCTGCTCGGCAACCTCGTCGTCTACCTGATGTTCACGCGCGTCTGGCCAGCACCGGTGGAGGGCGAGGTGCGTGCGATGTTCGCCCGCGCCCTCGCGGGCCTGGCTCGGATGGCAAGGCTCGCGCCGGCGAGTCGAGCCAATGCCGTCGGCGGCGCCGCCGCGGTGGCCTCCCTGGCCGGTCGCCGCGCCGCCCGTCGCTCACTGGGCGCCTTGGTGCTGGGCCTGGCATTGGCGGGGTGTGCCTCCGACGCAACGAACATGGCCCCCGTGGCGCCTGACCAGCCATGGACGCCTCGCGGCGACGAAGAGACCGGCACTTGGAGCCTCGCGCGCCCTGGGCCGCGAACCCGATCGGATGGCGTCGCCGACTTCGCCATCCCCATGGATTCCGAGCGCGCACAGCTCGTGCTGACCCCAGGGGGCGACCCCGAGCGCAGCTATGCCCTGCCCGAGCTGATCGATTTGGCGCAGCGCACGAATCCCGCGACCCGCACCGCCTGGCAACAGGCACGGCAGGCGGCGCTCGCCGTCGGTATGGTGGAGGCGACCTACTTGCCCGTGATCACCGCCGGCGTGATCGGCGGCGCCCAGGAGCTGACCCTGCCCCTACCGGAGGCGCTCGGCGAGAACATCAGCGTGGAGAACCGGCAGCAGGGCTCGGCCCAGATTCTTGCGCTGCAATGGCTGCTGTTCGACTTCGGCCAGCGCGAGGCGCTCGCAACGGCCGCGAAACACGCCGCCGTCGCGGCCAACATCCTGTTCAACGGCACCCATCAGAGGCTGATCTTCGAGGTGTCGCAGGCCTATTACGCCTATGGTGCCGCCGTCCAGCGACGCGGTTTCGCCGAGGCGGCCCTCGGCAATGCCAAGTCGATACGGGCCGCCGTGGACGCGCGGGCGGCCCAGGGCCTTGCCACCAGCATGGAGACGGCCCAGGCGCACCAGGCCGTGGCCCAGGCCGAGCTCCGTCGCGTCCGAACGGAAGGCGAGGAACGCGACGCCTATCAGAACCTCCTCGCCGCCGTGGGCGTGAGCGTCCAGCTGAACATCGACACGGCGGGCGCGGCGCGGCGCCCCCTGCCGGAACCGGCCGCAGCGCCACTCGAGCAAAGCATCCGACAGGCGCTGTCCCGACGCCCCGACGTCGCGGCGAGCTACGCGGCGCTGCAGGCGAGCAAGGCCGGTATCGAGGCCGCCCGGGCGGACTATTTGCCCAAGGTCTATGCCGGCGGCAATCTCAGTTCCGGCTCCGGCGACTTCGATATCTCCGGCCTGCCCGCCATCGGGCAACTCGGCTCCGGCGACGGCCTGCTGCTGGGCGTGACCGTGCCGCTCTATGACGGCGGCCTGCGGGATGCTCGAATCAGTGACGCCAAATCTCGGGCCGCGACGGCCGCGGATGAGTTCCAGCGAGTACAGACCGCTGCCGTGACCGAGATCGTCGCCGCCCGAAATGCGCTGCGCACGGCGCTCGAATCGCACAGCGCCGCCGCTGCGCTGGTCGCTGCCGCCTCGACGACTTACGATGCGGCGTTGGCGGCCTACCGCAATGGCGTCGGCACCGTCGATGCGGCGACGGCGGCCGACACCGCGCTGCTCGACGCGCGCGAGGCCCAGGCCGAGGCGCATGCAGCTGCTTTGATCGGTGCGGTCAACCTCGCCTTTGCGGTTGGCTCATTGACCTCGCGCGAGAGTCTGCCCTAGTTCGCCTTGCGCGAAGGCGTCGAATCAGGTCCAGCGTATGTCCAATAGCCATCACGGGAATCCTGCAACGAGCGATTTCATGCGCGCCCCCGCACGCGAAGCGCGCCCGGTCCGCTTCACCATCCTGCTCTTCAGCCTGCTCGTGCTCGGTGCCAGCAGCGGCTTTGCGACCACCGGCCTAGGGGAAGTGCTAGGCAACATTGCGGCATCAGCGGTCCTGCTTGCCGGACTGGTGTCGATGTACCGCAACCGAATACTGCTCGTTGTCGGCTGCGTGCTCTTGGTGCCGGCACTTGCCGCCCGCTGGACCTTTTTCTGGCTCCAAGCCTCGGCGCTCGCGCCGGTTTCCATCTTGTTCTCGCTGCTGTTTGCTGGATTCAACGCCGGCGCCCTCTTTGTCTACATCCAGCGCCGCGGATCACCAACCAACGACACGGTCTACGGCGGCATCTGCGTCTACGTCCTGCTCGGCTACTGCTTCGCGCTCGTATTCATGCTCCTGGAGATACTCGTACCCGGCTCGTTCTATTTCGCGCATGAGCCCCCGGTTGGCATCCCCCAGATCGAGAGTCAGCTGATCTACTTCAGCTTCTCGACCTTGACCACCGTCGGCTTTGGCGACATCACCCCATTGGCCGCGCCGGCCAAGTCGTTCGCGATGATCGAGGCCGTTGTGGGCCCGATGTTCGTCGCCGTGTTCCTCGCACGCTTGGTCGGGGTACGTACATCGAGTCGCTAGTGCGCAGATTGCATCGGGCTCGCGACCACCTGTTCCGGCCGGAACTTGGGAGCGACGCACCGGCAGTGACAATGTCCACATGAAACCGGTCAAGATCCTCTTTTGGGCCGCCGTGCTGGTCGGGCTGCTTTCGAGCGCTGTCGTCGCGTTGCTGCCCGGCTATCTCGAGCACCATCGGGCGGCGCTGGCGACGGCTGCTAGCGAAGCCCTGGGTCGGCCCGTGAGCATTGCGGGGTCGGTGGCTTTGGCCTGGTCGGCGGCGCCCTCCATCGCCGTGGATGGGCTGCGCATCGAGAACCCGAGCTGGGCAACGGGAGACGCCTTCCTGACCGCTCGCCGGGTCAAGGCACAACTTGACCTCGGCGCGCTGTTGAATCGGCGCATCGAGCTCGCGCGCCTGGTTGTGGAACAGGCCGAGCTCCATCTGGAGAGCGCAGCGCCTGGCCGGAACAACTGGAGCTTCGACACACTCGGCACGGGAGGATCAGGCGGCTTCGGCTTTGGTCTCGATGTCCTGCAGATACGCGATTCGGCCGTCTCCTTCCAACCTGCCGGGGGTGCACCGCGGTCCGTTGCGATCAGTCGGTTCGATCTCTGGGGCTTGGGTAGTCCGGAGTTGCGTCTCACCGCCACCGTCACGGCGGACAACACTCCGATGTCCATCACAGCGGAGTCCAGCGCGGGGGAACACCCGAGTCGGGACCACTGGCCCTTCAAACTCCAGGTGGCGGCCCGGGGTGCGACCCTGCAGGCCGAGGGCAACTTGCGCTGGGGGCGCGCGGAGGCGCGCCCGCGCATCACGGGAGCGTTGCGCCTGACGAAGCTCGATCTGACCCGCCTTGCGGGCGACGGCGATGCAGCACCGGCACCGGCAGCCGCAGAGGCGCGGTCCGCGCCGGATCAAGCCAGGTCCGGGCAAGACGCGCCGCCGGGGTGGATGGACCGGGCATTGTCGTTCGCGTTGCTCCAGACCTTCGATGCCGATGTATCGGTCAAGGTCGAGGAGATTGCAGCCGGGCCGGTGGCGGCGACAGGCCTGCAGGGCCATGTGACGCTAGACGACGGCCGCCTGAGACTCGCAGACCTCGCGGTCTCGCTGCCCGGTGTCGCGCTGACCGGTGCCGCCACTGCCGCTCTGGCAGCCGACCCGCCGACGATCGAGCTCGCCCTGGCGGCAGAGCAGGTCCAGCTGCCGCAGGCGCTCTCGTTTCTGTCATCGGCGCCGAAGATCGACGGCAGGCTGCAAGCCGTCGCGCTCGCGGCCGAGGCACAAGGTCACACGCCCCATGCGCTGATCGCATCACTCGGCGCCGAGATCACAGTCGCCGCGGCAAGGCTGAGACAGCCCGGTGGGCCAACGGATCAGGCCGTGCTGGGCGGAGTCAAGCTGTCCAGCGCCCCCGGGGCGCCGGTGCGCTTGCGGGTCGGCGTCGCGATCGCGCAACAAGCATTCAGTGCGGACATCGTCGGTGGCCCACTCGCCGATCTGCTCAGGGCCGCTCTGCTCAGGGAGGAAGAGACCTGGCCGAGGATCGACTTCGACCTGGCCGGAGACATCCGAGGGGATGCAGCGCGGCTCCGTGGGGAAGTCGGCCCGCTGGGCGCGCTGCTCGCGGGTCGCGACCTGCGGTTCGACCTGAGCGCACACTATCGTCAGGCGACCGCCACGTTGGCGGGCACGCTCGCTACATTGACCGATCTGCGCGACAGTCAGGCCGTCGTCAAGGCGGCGGGGCCGAGCTTGTCGGCGCTAGCGCCGCTCATCGGCGCCGGTTGGTCGAGTGAGCGGGGCTTCGAGCTCTCCGCCAAGCTGGAGGGCGGCGATCGCAGCCTGGCCGTGCAGGAGCTCAAGGCCAGCATCGGTGACAGCGATCTCACCGGCAATCTGTGGATCGACTTCGCTGCCAGGCCTCGCATACGGGCGACGCTCGCGTCGCGCTCCCTCGACCTGCTGTCATTTAAGCCCGCCCGCGTCCGCGCCGCCGACCCTGCCCGGTCCTGGATGCAGACGCCACTGGCGTTCGCCGCACTGCGGCAGTTCGACGCCGACCTGACGCTTAAGGCCAACCTGATCAAGGCCGCTCAGATCCAGGTGCGGGACCTTGCCGCCCACGCGCTGGTCGACAATGGTCGCCTGCAACTGGAGCGCCTGCATCTGGCGTTGCCGGGAACCACCATCACCGGCGCGGCGAGCGTCGATACGGGCGCGGCGGTGGCCGTGCCGACCATGACGCTGGCGTTGGCCGCCGAGCGCATCGACCTGCCCCAGGCGCTGTCGCTCCTCCCCGAGCCACCGGCCATCGACGGCTCGGTCAACGGAATTGCGCTCCGCGCAAAGGCGCAGGGTGCAACGCCCGCCGGGCTCATCGAGACGCTGGCCGGTGAACTCACCGCCGCGGGGGCGAGGCTGCGGCTGGCTGCCCCAAAATCCAGCCCCCAAAGCGATCTGTTCACAGAGATGGGCATCGGCCAAGCGTCCCTCAGAGTCGAGCCCGGCCAGCCCGTCAGGCTGCGGACCAAGCTCATGGTCGAGCAGCAAAGGCTCAGTATCGACCTGATCGGGGGAGGGCTCGCCGACTTGCTGACTCAAGCGCAGCCTTGGCCGAAGATCGAGGTCGCCGTCGGCGGCGCGTTGTTTGACGAAGCGTTGGAGGTGCGCGGCCATGTCGGCCCCCTCGGTGCCTTGCTCGCGGCGCGCGATCTCGGCATCGATCTGAGCCTGCGGTATCCTGACGTCACGGCCAGCGTGCGGGGCAGCCTGACCGCGCTCGATCGCTTCAACGGCAGCAAGGTCGCGGTCGATGCCTCCGGGCGGAACCTCTCGGCGCTGGGGCGATGGGCGGGGTTGGCACTGCCCGGCGACCAGCCGTTCGATGTTCACGCGGGTCTCGCGGTCGGTCGCCGACGCCTGGATATTCAAGCGCTGACCGCCAACGTCGGCGACAGCGACCTGCGCGGGGATATTCGGCTCCGTCTCGGGGACAAGCCCCAGGTCGTGGCGACCCTCGCCGCGCGCGCCCTCGACCTCTCGCCCTATCTGGCTCGCGGCAACGGCGGACCGGCACGGGGCATTCCAAGCCGGTCGGAGCAGCTGCCGTTGGAATTGCTGCACACCGTCGACGGCACGCTCGACCTCACGGCCGACCACCTGAGCCTCGGGGACTTCGGTGTCGACGACGCCAACCTGAACGTGATCCTGGACGCCGGGTACCTGCATCTGTTGGCCAAGGCCGGACGGGAACGTCTGAACTTGACCCTGTCGATGCGCCCGAGAGGGACCCAATGGCACCTTGATCTCAGTCACAGCGGGAAGCTCGATTTGGCGTGGCTCGTCGAGGACGAACGACTACGCGCCCTGTCCAGATTACCGATCGCCATCGAACTGCGTCTGCGTGGTCTCGGTGACTCTGTGGAGGCCTTGCTCGGGTCCGCGAATGGGCGAGTCGAACTGGCCATGGGCGCAGGGCAATTCCACGAGAAGGCCGCAAGCTGCCCTTCGGCGCAATCATCGTGACCGCGCTGGATGCGGTCAACCCGCTGAGTCAGCAGGGTCCGTTCCAAAAGTTGCAATGTGCGGTATTGCAGTTCGACATTGCGGATGGCATTGCCACCAGCACCCGTGGCCTTGCCCTGCGAACCGCGGCCCTCAACGTGCTCGGCAGCGGGGCGCTCAACCTGCGCACCGAGCAGATCAGACTCCGATTCAAGACCGCCAAACGCAGGGGCTTCGGGTTCAACCTATTGGGGATCGCCGACAAGTTCATCTACATCAACGGCACGCTCCGCAAGCCGCACATCGCCGTCGATCCCGGTCAACTCTTGATCGA
>JGI12109J20283_10621867_pt1 | contig 10440 bp, 9 predicted proteins | sample ElkSlonscriptome_12_FD_20283 | JGI IMG/M metagenome (IMG submission 20283) | reverse complement strand
ATCACGTCCGCCTCTGTAGCCAGCAGGCAGAATATCTCTCGGCCTTCCTGGCTCTTGAGATTAAGCGTCATGTGGCGTTTATTGCGATAGACATCGGCAAAATAGAGATCATCGGCGATAAACCGGCGGTCCTCAACGGCTATGACATCTGCGCCGTGATCGGCCAATACCATTGAGCAATAGGGACCGGGGAGCAGTCTCGACAGATCTACAACCTTTACTCCTTCAAGCGCGCCCATATCGCCGCCCCTTTTCCTTAAATGATGTGGCCACAACAGTGATGTGCACCATCAGAATTCAATCCCTTTTTGCGCTTTGACACCCTTTTCGTAGGCATGTTTGACTGCATCCATTTCGGTGACAGTATCAGCGACATCAATGAGCGAGCGGTGGGCATTTCTGCCGGTGAGAATCATATGCAGCCGCGGCGGTCTCTGGTGCAAGAGATCGACGATTTCGTCGACGTCGAGAAAACCATAGTGGGGAAGGTAGGTGATCTCGTCGAGAATGACCAGGTCAAAGAGATCGCTTTCGATTTTTTCCCTGGCCAGACGGAATCCCTCCCGCGCTACCCGCCTGTCGGCTTCATTCTCTTCTTTTTTGAAGACGAATCCCTGGCCGCAGACATGCCACTCGAGAGAATCGAGGCCTCCGGCAAAGAGTCGCTCGCCGTACTCTCCCTTACCCTTGATAAACTGGATGACGCAGACCCGCAGACCATGACCGAGAGCGCGAAAAACCAGGCCTAAGGCCGCAGTGGTTTTCCCCTTGCCGTTTCCTGTATAGAGTATCACCCTTCCGTTCAACATCATTGGCCTCCGCTGTCCTGCCTTCCTGCCATACCCGATGGATTTGCCTCGTGTGTCTTCGCCACGCCGCTCTGTTATATATTTTCAGTATAGTCTTCATCTTGGCCCGGCACCACTATTTTTGGACATCTCAGCGACTTAGTACCATAAAGCACATTGATACAAAACTGTTGACAAACTAATAAATATGGATTTAAAGTACCATAGACTGAGCGCTCGTTCAACTTGTCTTTGCTCTATTCTCACACAGCGGCGATCCTCGGTCACGCTATGATGCTTTATCCGGTATTGGAGATCGAGCGACCAGTCTCCTCCGACTGTTCTAACCGTGCAATCCCGTCCCCCAGCATGGTTGGCGACACCGGTCAGCTCCTCTTTGATCGAGCGCTCGGTCTTTGATACTTTTACAGCTGATTTCCCCGCCGTCTGAGCTTGCTTGACAAGCCCTGCTGCGGGTTTAATACCGTTTTGGAAGCAAAACCAGATGCTTCCGGACCGTGCAGCATTACTCTTCGAAGGCGTGATACGCCAGTAGGAGAGTGCCATCAGGTTCGTCATCTTGAGCGCGGAATCTCACCGGCAGCGTGCCGGCGCATCTGCTGCTGCAGGGGAATGTGTTCGCAGCGCATCGGAGATTCGACGGGACGACGGAGCAGCATCATCTTTTTAAGGAGGAGATAATGAACAGCGCGTACAAGAAGGAAATCAGGTATACCCTGCTCTTCAGTGTTCTTTTGCTGTTGACGGGACATTGCGGATTGTTTTTCGTCGCCTTTCCACCGTTGCGGGGCCACATGCTCTTCGGCTTTCCCTCTCAATTCATCATCCCGGTGCTCATGGGCTGGATCGGTCTGATGGTGGTAACAGCCATCCAGGCCAAACTGACCAACGATCTCGATGACGAAATTGAAGCCATGGAAGATGTGGTTGAAGAATCTTAATGAGAGGGATACAGAACTATGGAAAAGCAACAGTGGGCACTTGAAGATCCCACCATTGGGATCATATTCGTAGCAGTTTCTTTTATCTTTTTTTACTTCATTGGCTGGTATTCCGCACGCGCAGCCAAAACATCCACCGACTATTGGACGGCCGGCCGCTCCATCGGCTCTGTAACCAACGGGCTTGGCATGGCCTCGAGCTATATGAGTCTGGCCACCTTCATGGGAGTGACCGCCCTTATCCTCAAGCTCAAGGTCCCCTTCGTCTACATGTGGATTCAGTTCGGGCTCTCGATTCCCTTGATTACCCTCTGGTACGGCACACCGCTGCGGCGACTGGGCGTCTTCACTCCGGCCCAGTTCGTGCGCGAACGCTATGGCCTGAGAACCTCCTATGTTGTCGCCATTTTCATGGTACTTATCATGGTCATGTACGCCATCGGTCAGATGATCGGCGTCGCCAAGGTTTTCGAAATGCTCTTCGGCGTCAACTACACCCTGGCCCTTATCTGCGGTGGTGCCCTGATCGTCGGCTACGTCGCCATCGGCGGCATGTACGGCACCTCCTACAATGCCGCCTTCCAGATGGTGCTGATGGGAATCGCCTTTATCGTTCCCCTGGGAGCCATCATGAAGGGTATGGGCAGTTCCGGCTGGTACTTCCCTCCCCTGCTGTATGCCGACATGGTGCCGGCCATGCTCGATGCCGTTCCCGATTTCTTCGACATGAAATACGGCTTTAAATGGTATTTCGCACTCATCCCGACGCTGACCATCGGCGCCATGGGCCTCCCCCACCTGGGCATGAGGATATATACCGCCTCCAATCTCAAGAGCGCCAGAGGAGCCATGGTCTGGTTCACCTTCTTCTGCGGCATCACCTTCAGCGCCACCTACGCCATGGGTTTTTCCGGTGTTTTCTTCCAGGCTACCTCGGGTGCGATCATCGCCCCTGAGGACTACGACAAGATCACCCTCATTCTCAACAGCGTCTACAATCCGCCATGGGTGCTGGCCTTTGTCATCGCCGGCGCCATAGCAGCTGGCCTGTCCACCATCAGCGCCAATCTCATGGCCATCGGTGCTCTTATCGCCCAGGATATTATTGCCACCATCAAACCCAACCTTGATGAGTCACGAACCAAGGTACTCAATTACTGCGCAATCGCAGGTGGTGGTCTCGCCGCCATATTGATTGCCTTGAACCCGCCTGATTTTCTTGTAGTTTCAGTACTCTGCGCCTTCGGGCTCGCCGGAGTCACGGTCGCACCGCTGGTTATTCTCGGCGTCTGGTGGAAGCAGGCCAACCGTTACGGGGCCACGGCGGGTACCTTCATTTCCGGCATACTCTATATTTTGATTTCACCCTATATCTTCCCCGACTTCGTCATCTCCAGCGGTTTGCAGTCCGCCCTGGGCATGTCGGGCGCCCTGCTTTGCGTACCGCTGTGTTTCTTCCTCGTCACCACTGTTTCCATGATCACCAACAGGATTCCGTCTCTGGTGAAACACATTCCGCTCGATGAAAACAAACGCCTTGTTGACTCCATCCACGGCTGGACGGTATATAATGAGGAGCGCTACAATTCGACGATGGCGGGTATAATCATCGCCGCAGTCAGCGCCCTCTTGGTCATCTATGCCATACTGCCCGGAGGCTGGGTAGCCTGAGCACCGGCGATGAGGATACGTGTATAAAACCAACCTGTTCTGCAATCCCTCTGGGGTTGCAGAACAGCTCTTTCATGAAGGTGATATAACCAGCGGATGAATATGGCAGAAATATATCAAAGCATGGTGAGCGGGGACAGCGCCCTTTTCAAGCTGGCGCTTGAGGGAAAAGCCAGACGATACGCCCTCGCCAACCTTTTCATCCTGGGCATCCTCTTCGGTATCTCCAACCTCATCGGTGCCCTGCAGACAACTCCCAACCTGCCCATGGACGGCAAGTATGCTTTCATCACTCCCCTGATCTTTTCCACAGCGGGAGTAGTGACCATGTCCGGCGCCCTCATAGCATTCACCATGGTCTACTGGGCCGCCGCCAAGGCCTTCGGCGGCTACGGCGGATTTGGCCTGATCTTCGACCTCATAGGCCTCGCCGTTCTTCCTTTCTGGTTTCTGGCGCCGATGCTTAACTATGCCCTGCGCTATCCTCACGATGGAATTCTGCGCATTGTGCTCGTTCCGGCCATCTTTGGTGTTTTTGTATGGTCCTTCATGGTGGTCCGTCAGAGTCTGGTGACCGGCCAGGGCATCAGCATGACTCGGGCGAATATCGCCGTCGCCGCCATGTGGATCTTCAGTATCAGTTCGGTCTACGTCTTTGTTCCCTGATCAAGGATTCTGTTCTGCTCATTTTTCCGCAAGCAAAATAGATTCACCATCCGCAAGCGACGAGCCCTGGAATTGACCTTCATCGACCTTGGTATCGACTACGCAGTTCCTGCCGATGCTGACGCCTTCAGGAATTCGCGCCCCTTTGCCGATAAGCGTGATGCCCGAATAGAGATGGGAGGGAGCGACGATGTTAACCGTATCGTGGCCATCACCTGCGCCGATGGTCGATCCGGTGCCGACAGTCACCCGCTTGTCGAGAATGGAAAGATCAACGACACTGTCTTTTTTTACCACGCAGTCGGTAAGAAGTATCGAGTCCCTGACAGTAGCCCCTTCCTCCACGACCACGCCGGGAGAGAGCACGGAGTTGATGACTGTGCCGCGAATATCGGAACCAGCAGAAATGAGTGATCCCTTCACCATGGTTTGCGTGCCGAAACGCGTCGGAGCCCGATCCGCCGGCCGTCCCTCGGCTTCAACATTGGTCCGGATCTGCCACTTTTGCGGGGAAATTCCACTCTCGGGAGAGATGACGTCCATATTCGCTTCCCAGTAGGCCTGAATCGTCCCCACATCACGCCAGTAGCCGTAAAAGGGATAGGCGAAGACATTGTCATTGGCGATTCCATTGGGCAGGATATGCATGCCGAAATCGAGATCGTTTTTGTCGCGCATCAGACATGCCATCAGGTATTGATAGTCGAAAACATAGATACCCATAGAGGCGAGATTGGTTTTAGGCTCCTTGGGCTTTTCCTCCCAGCCGATGATGCGGTTGCGGTTATCGATGATGCCTGCACCAAACTGATGGATCTGGCTTTTGGGCACGACCATCATGCCGACGGTCACATCTGCCTTTTTCGAGCGATGATATTCAAGCATGGCATCGAAATCCATCTGGTAGATATGGTCACCGGAGAGAATGATCACCTCCCGGGCTGGATTGTCGGTGAGGAAATCGAGGTTGCGCCGGACGGCATCGGCGGTGCCTTTATACCAGTCCGACTCCGTTTCTCCGGTGCGCGGCGGCAGTATCTTCACCCCTCTGCTTCGACCGGTCAGATCCCAGGCCTCGCCGTTGCCTATATGGCTCATAAGCGACAGCGGCTTGTACTGGGTCAGGACCCCGACCTTGCTGAGCCCGGAGTTCATGACATTGCTGAGGCTGAAATCAATTATGCGGTAGATTCCGGCAAAGGGCACGGCCGGCTTGGCCCGGCGTTTGACCAGAATATTAAGCCTGCTGCCTACCCCTCCTGCCAGCAGAAGCACCAGGGCATCTTTGAAACGGCTCATCTCAACACCTCCCCGTATTTTACTATTGCCGGCCACTTGGTCTGCGGCAGGTTGGGATAGACCGTTGCGCCTTCTTCGATCCGGGTCTGCAGCGGTATACGGTTATTCCAGCCGATAACCGTCACTTTATGGGCTGTGCTGCCCGGTTCAGCGCCGATGACCACATTGGATTCATAGGTATTATTGACATCTGCTACCACCTTGTTAAGCCGGCAGTGTTCACCTATATCGTTGTTGAAGAACAGAACCGAATTTTCTATCACCGTCCCTTTCCTGACAATGACGCCGGGAAATATAATGGAGTTGGTGACTTCGCCATCTATGACGCAGCCATTGTAGATCAAACTGTTGCTGATTCTGGCGGCCTGTCCCATATGCGCAGGCTGGAAATCTCTGATCCCCCTGTGTTCAAGATTGGTGCGTAGACCCCATTTTTCCATGTCGATGGCAGGTTGTTCTCCCAAAAGATCCATGTTCGACTGCCAATACTCCTCCACCGTGCGGGTATAGCCCCAGTAACCGCAGAATTTGTAGCCGTATACCCGGTAGCCCTCTTCCACCAGCATGGGAATGATATCCTTGCCAAACTCAAACGAGTGCTCCTGCTGATTCTGCCGCAGCGCCTTGTAGAGCACTTCCGGACGAAAGCACATCACCGTCAGCGAAACCCAGTCCGAACTCGGTTCCTCAGGCTTTTCCCAGTACCCTTCGATTTTTCCACCCCGCTCACCATCCTCATCGTTAATCACCGCCACGCCGAACCGGCTTGCCTCCTCCCTGGACACTTTGATGAAGGCGATGGTCAGATCGGCGTCTTTTTCGTGATGGTAGTTGATCATCTCCTGGTAATCCATTTTATAGATGTGATCGCCCGAGAGTATGAGGATCTCCTCTGGCCGATGATACTCGACAAAGTCGAGATTCTTGAAAACGGCGTCGGCGGATCCTCGATACCAGTCGGTGGCCTCGGTACCGAGAAAAGGCGGCAGAACCGAAATGCGGCGATATCGACCGATCATATCCCAGGCCGCACCGGTGCCTATGTGATTTATCAGGGAATAGCTGCGATATTGGCTGAGAATGGCAACCTGTTCGATGCCGGAATTCATCAGATTGGAGAGCGCAAAGTCAATAACCCGGCCAAATCCGCCAAAGGGAACGGCCGACTTTGGGCGGTAATAGGTAAGAGCGTTAAGTTCATCCACCCTTCCCCCGGCGAGAATCATAGCAAGTGTTGTTGGTCGTAGCATATCAGTACCCGAAGCTGTAGAAAGGGTAACCTCTCTTTAATTATTGAAAAAAGCAATGACGGGATAGGATAAAATGTAAACCACGGGAACAGTTTTGCCAAGCCTGCTTGCCAAGCTTAGCTACAGGGGGTCTCAGGTCAAAGGACCTGGCAAGAGGGAAATCAATCCTTCATATGCCGCATTGTCAGACGTTTCAACGTCTGCGTATTGAAATCCTTTTCTTCGATTTCAAGTTTTTTGAGCGGCACCTCGGCCCTGGCGGAGTCCTTGTGACCGCCGGCAGATCCGAGAGAACCGAAAATCCTGGTGGCGAGCTTGCCGGCGCTTTTACGGTAGCCGTCGCAGCGAAAGATAACTACCAGTTTCTCACCGTGAATACCGGAGACAATAACCCAGTCTATCTCTCCGACATGGTTTAGAAAATCGGCAATAATAACCAGCACGTCAGGGCTTCTTACCCTGCCGACGTGAGTATAGTATCTTCTTTTGGAATATTTCAAGGCATCGAGGGCCAGGCTGAAATACTTCAGCTCCGACTTTCTCAGATCCGTCAGTTCGAACTTGCGCACCAGGTTGCGATTGGCAATGCTGAAAAGGTAGCGAAAGGATATACCGTCTGCCAGCCCGCCTTTTTTCTCAAAATCCTGAGTGTCGACCTTAATGGCATAGAACAGAGCAGTTGCCAGGGCCACCGATGGCTTCATGGAGGCGGCCCGGAGATATTCAACCAGCATGGTCGAACAGGCACCATAGTCGGGACGGATATCAATATACTCCGCCTTCCAATCGCCGCCTACGGGATGGTGATCAATTATGACATTGAAATGCAGCTTCTCAAAACAGGGCAGGTGGTTTGGCTGGGAGTCAACCAGCACCAGTTTCGTATAGTTGCCCGTCTTGACATTCTTCAGGCGTTCCAGCGGAATTTTGAGACGCTCAACCATGGCTACGTTATTGAGCCGACGTATTTCGTTGGGATGGGCGATGGTGGTATTTTTGGTTCTGTAGCGAAGGAGCCTCTTGATTGTAAGAGCGCAAGCCAAAGCATCGGGGTCGGCATTGATGATAATCAGAACGTCATCTTCTTTCTCAAACACCTCCCAGAACTGCTTCAGCCGCTCTTTTGCCGTTTTCCGGGCAGACTGTTCAAGAATTGAAGCATTTACTGATTTTTTTTTTCGTGCCATTAATGGTAACAGGGGCGCTGGTGAAGATCATGGCTTGCCCCATCAACCTCGACCCGAAGCATCAGGCAGAGGTGGAAATTACCGCAAGTGCGACAAGTTGGAGACAAGCAACAGTACTTACATTTCAGCTTTCAATAACGCCCACTGCCTCCTCTAAGATTCAGCCCTCTCATTCACCGGCCAAAGGCCGCCTCAGGGCAGGTTTATGTTGAAAAACTCCTGTGTTTTTCACGACTTCTGCATTTTCCAACACACACGAAGGCGCAGTATAGCATATTTCCAGACACTAATGCAAGAGCAGCGCCAGGCAGTGGTGACCAGGGACCTCAGCGACGGTTCCCCCCTGGCAATAAGTCGCCTAAAACTGGTCGGCATGCACCTATGATACCTTCCCCGTCCCCATGGTATCCTGTGCTTGACTGCAGATGGCGATAATGGTACTGAAGATGAATGCCATCCTCTTAAGGGTACCACACAGTCTTTTACAAACATAAAAAAATGGTAAAATTCTTTGCAGTTGGTCTTGGAGGAGCCATAGGTTCAATAGCCAGATACTGCATCGCCGTACTGGCCCAAAAAGCCGGCTCTCTTCATTTTCCTCTAAGCACCTTCTTCGTTAACATCGCCGGTTCGCTTATGATCGGATTCTGCTGGAGCTATTTCGAGCGTGTCCACATCAGTCATGAGTTCAGGTTGTTCATCTTCACCGGCTTCCTCGGAGGTTTCACTACTTTTTCAACATTTACCCGGGAAGCAGCCCAGTTCTTCAAGGCAGGCGAGCCATTTCACGCCATCTCTTACCTTGTTTTCTCCAATGTGATAGGCTTGGCCGCTGTGTTATTCGGCTTCTCTCTTTCACTCTACCTGTCACGCTGAGAGGAGACTGTTGTGATACTGCTCAATCGCTACCTTTTGGCTCAGTATATCCGCAACTTCATCACTGTTTCCACTGCCTTCGTAGCCATTTACCTGCTTGTCGACTTTTTCGAAAAAATCGACAAATTCACCTCCCACGGCGGCACCATGGGCCTGGCCCTGCGCTTTTTCTTTCTCAACATCCCCTTTATTCTCGACCAGCTCGGGCCCGTGCTCATTCTGCTCTCGGGCGTCATTACCCTGGGAATGCTCAACTACAACAATGAGTTGCGCGCCCTCAAAGCAGGGGGTGTTCCGTTAAAAAACATTGCCAAACCTGTTCTCATAGGGGCTTTGCTGGCAACCCTGCTGTTTATGTTCATGGCGCAGTTCATCCTGCCACGGACTATTTCTACCACCAACCGTATCTGGTATGAACAATTGCAGGGAAAGGTCCCCTTGGGCATTTATCGCAGCGGTCGCTATTATTATAAAGGCAAAGAAGGATTTTACTCCTTTGAATGGCCCGAAACCGATCGTTTTTCTTTCAAAAATTTCTCATACTCGCAGTGGAATTCTGCCTATAACCTCAAACTTCTGCTCAGCGCCGGACAAGCGGAATGGCAAAACGGCACCTGGATATTTTCAAACGGCCAAACCCAGCATCTCAAGGATGGCGGCGAATATTCCTATACGATTTTCGACGAACTGGAACAAACACTCCCAGAATCGCCAGATGCCTTCTTTGTTCCTGCATACAGATCGGCCGAGCTCTCGCTTTCAGGGCTTTTTAGAGAAGCGCGAAAGAAAGAAACCCAGGAAGAAAAAACTGTTTCCTGGGCTAACTTCTACAGTCGTATCTCCTATATTCTGCTGGGGATTCCGCTGCTTCTTCTCGGCATACCCGTTCTCCTCATATTCTATCAGAAATGGGGCCGTGACCTGGCTATCGCCATACCGGCCAGCTGCATGCTGGCCTTCGTTGCCTGGGGGTTCTGGGGGGCTCTGCAGTCGTTTGCCAAGGCTGGCTATCTGGCCCCGACCATAGCTGCCGTCACCGTCCATATTCTCTTCTCTGCCTTTGGTGTTTTTCTGTTGCGCAAGGAGGACCGGTAGTAATGTAAAGCCGCAGCTCGACTGCAACTTCCACCCCTCTTCCCTGCACCCAACCTACCGTCGCCCCCTGCCCCTCAGCCATTAAAAACGGAGCTGAGCGCAAAGAGCCGAGTCGGTGGGCATCTCCTCACGGGTCCGAATAAAAACATCACCGCCTTTGCACAACGTAAGCCTTGCCGCCACATCGAGTAAATCGACCGAAGGGCTGTCGTTGAGGCCGGTAATAGTGGTCTGAACTTTCTCCTGGTCGAAGGTCCCCCAGACATGTTCATTGCCGACCACAAACAGCGTTTGGACCCGGCCTTCGAAGGCAGCAGTGAGTACCGGCTGAGCCTCATCAGCCACCAGGCCGGTGCCGAGACCGTTACGGTAGTTCTTCACCGCCTCCTCTTCCTCTTTCGACAAATCGTCGGCGACCAGCTGCCAGGACTGGGTATGCAGTTCTTCACCGGACATGTCCCGCACGTTCCTGTTGACTCCCTTTCCAAGAATATTTTTCCCTTTGGTGATACGGCGATAGACTCCCTGCAACTCATCAGGACCGGCAAGGACGATTGGGCATTTCAGCTCATCGAGACGAGGGAACAGAGCGTTGTCCACCGCCTGCAAATAGCGCTCGACATTCTCCTTTTCCTCATCTATTCCC
>JGI12109J20283_10030578_pt1 | contig 10440 bp, 9 predicted proteins | sample ElkSlonscriptome_12_FD_20283 | JGI IMG/M metagenome (IMG submission 20283) | reverse complement strand
CATAACGCCCTTCGTTCAATAGCCTTTCTCCTTTTCTTGTTTGGGCTTCCGAAGGGATGCTCAGCAACAGGAAAACTAGAGGTAGGACGAATCGGATAGCGGAATAAAATCGATTTTTCATAGTTTGAGAGGGGTTGGAAAGTTCAGGGCCTTTCATTTCCGTAAAATTGGACTTCGATTCTTCTATTTTTTGCGTGTTCTTTCTCGGTACAATCCACACCGTCGGAGCAGTTATTGACCAGCTGCGTCTCGCCGTAACCCTCTGCCGATATTCGATTAGGTTTTATCCCGTTATTTAATAAGTAACTCTGCACGCTTTTTATTCTTTGACGTGAGAGTTGTAAATTGTATTCAGCATCACCCTTAGAGTCGGTGTGTCCGGACAATAGGATGGATACGTGCGGGTTATCATTAAGAACGGAAATGAGCTTCCCCAAAATTGCCTCAGATTTATTGTTCAAGGCCGCCTTGTCCAAATCAAAATAGATCGCGGGCAAGTTGAAGATTTCTTTCTCTTTTACCTTCACCTGAACGTTTGACTCGTTGGTAATTGTAATTATTTTATCCGTCTCTTTTAGCCTTATGTAAACGTACTCTCCATTTTTACCTGGTGCTATTTTCTCTATTACCTCTCCATCTTGATTGAATATTCTGATCTCAGAATTCATGTCTACAACAGCTGATGTGAAAGAATAGGCCTCGTCCGGCTTGACTTGCTCAAACACAAACTTTCCTGACTCATTGGTAAATGCTCGAGCTATGGTGGTTCCCTGCGCATCCTGCAGGAAGATTTCTACCCCATTATTCGACTTTCCACCAGAACCTACCAGCAGTCCGGCAATATCCACTGATAACACACTCTCATCCTCGTTGACTACTTTATCCAACGAATAGTCTTCCGGTGTCAGGAGCTCAAAACGGGCTTGGCCTGAATCATCAACGGTCAATTGTTCCATGAGCGCGTAGTTTTTATCGTAAAGAAATATCCGATCTCCTTTTTCCACTTTTTCCTCTCCAAAAGAGATGGAATAGTTCTCTAGCCCCTTAACACTGCTAAAAGTAAAACGTCCGTCCCCGTTGACGAAAGTGTAGTCCAGAAGGTTTCCTTCACTGTCCAAAAGCTCCACCGTATCTCCGGGCGCCAAGTTGGCATTGCTTACTTCTCCGTGAATCAAATCAAATAAGAGTCTCGATTTAAACGGTTTTACCTTGACCACTATATCCAAGGAATCAGGGTAAAGGCGATCCGTATTCAAATAGGCCAGCTCATCGTTGATGGTGTAGGGATTAAAATCATCACTCACACTATTGAGAGGTCGGCCCGGGTTGTCGGTAGCCCCGCTATACGAAAGCAAGACGTCATAACCACCTAAGGATCTGTTTGGATCGTTCGAAACGAAGTAAAGTGAATCTCCCGCTTGTGCAGGAAAAACCTCATCATATTCTGAATTTACTTCGCTTCCAAGATTAATCGGTTCGCCTTGCAACGCTTCTAAGTTCATTTTCCATAAATCCATCCCTCCATAGCCGCCTTCTCGATTAGAGGAAAAAATGAGCCAATTATCATTCGAAATCGACGGGTGAACATAGGTTGCTTTGTCATTAATCCAACTTAATAAGCTGTGGTTTTCCCCGTCCCAATGATAAATCCCGAAATCATCGTGAAAACCGCTTGAAGACAAAGGTGATTGATAAAGGGCCGTGTAATAAAGGGTGCTGTCTTCACCAATGCATGCCGGCCCCAACTGAAGTCTATGATTATTTTCTCTTCTCTTAAATTCCGCATTGATCAGAGAATAATAACCTGTTTTTACTCCTTTGGTCTCCATCACCGGTTTACTCTTCGTTTCTTTTCTAGGAAAGACACTTGAAACGTACTCTTTTTGGCGAACCAATACAGGAGCGTCAATCACCAAAAAGATCAAGCTCGATACCGAATCCAATCTTTCGAGGGCATTTATGGCATATAAGTCAGACTTCTTTTTTATCCCTAAAAGATTTTCCAACTCATCTTTCAGCTCATCGACTTTTGTACCTACCTCTCCTTGAAGAATTGACAACGCTTCGTCATATCGCCCGTTCCATTTTAATACCTGAGCGTACCGGTAATTGCCACAACTGTACTCGCCATTTACAACTAAAAGGCGGTATGCTGCTTTGTATTTTCCTTGCTCCAAAAGACCATTCAGTTTATCGCAAGTTGAATTTTCATTTTGGCTGAAAGCCTTCAGATTAAAAAGAAAAATGAATATGGCGAACACAGATATACGCATCGCTGCTAGAAGTTTCTTGAAGATTTTGACCGCTGCTTGTACAAATTGAAATCATAACCAATGAATATTTCGTGAGTTCCGCTCTGCTGAGAAAGGAGTTCATTGGTAGTCAAATCGTACGAATATCCAAAATGAAAATGATCGTTCAGGTAAAAATGGCCACTGAAAACCATTCCGAATTGATATCGGTAAGTGGCAGTAAGCCAGAATGCATTATTGAATCTTGCGCTCATGTTTGCATCAAATTGCCATATTCCATCCGTTTGAATCCTGACCAGCGTGCTCGGTTTCAGGTCAACTTTTTCTGAAATCTTAAACACGTATCCTCCAATGATATTCATGCTGGGCTCCAGCCTCGCATCTATGTAGTCGACCGAGGCCAAATCAGCACCCGTAAGATTCATAAGGCTCAAGCCGGCATAACCTTGAGTCGAAATATACATGACACCAAAATCAAAAGCGGGACGCCATTGACTGGCCTCATTAAAAAATGCCACCGGATCAGATCCATCGGGAAAATCTAGTTCGCTCCAATTGTAACGGTGGTTCAGTGCACCTCCGCTGAGGGCGAAAGAAATTCTGTTGTTACCACTCAGTCTAAGTTTGTATGAAACTGAGCCGTGTAAGGATGTGTGTTCTCTGGCTCCTACTTGATCGTTTTGAAACCAAAGACCAACAGCCAGATTCTTATTCTTTATGGGCGAATGTGCCGAGAAATATGCTGTTTTTGGAGCCCCTTCAAAGCCTACCCACTGTGTTCTATAGCTCAGAGCTGTGGCCACTGAGTTTCGCTCTCCGGCGTAAGCCGGATTAATTGAGTACAGATTAAATATGTATTGAGAATAAAGCGAATGTTGCTGCCCAAAAGTTTCAAGGCCTAAAAGCATGAAGAGGAACGATATAATCAGCCAGTTTCTCATCTAATCAGCTCCACGTATCCTTTAAATGTTGATCCCCCGGCTTCTAAGACGTAAAAGAAAGTTCCGGTCAGTAACTTCTTTCCCGACTCAGACTCACCATTCCAAACCACATCATCATTGTTGTAGTTTTTGGCTGAAAACACCTTTTGACCCCACCGATTGAAAATATTGACTTCGTTTTCACTGTACTCCTCAAGTTGGATATTTTCAATAGTCCAAGTATCACTTTTTCCATCCCCGTCGGGTGTAAATGCATTGAATATGCGAAGAGCACAATTTGCCTCTGGTCCAGCTAATATTTCAAATTCTGCGGTCTCCTGACAGAACTCAGATTTCACCGTTACCGAATACAATCCGGGCAGCAATCTATCCAAACTATCCACCCCGGTGATTCCGTTGCTCCATACTATTTCATAGGGAGGCCTGCAACCTGTGATTTCAGATATCTTGGCAGCACCATCCGTAGAAGTGGGACATGAGGAAGAAAAGGTTTCTATTGAAATCTCCAGAAATTCATCAATAGCAGGCGGCTGATGAAAGCCTTGAGTGAGCGTGAGCTGATCGGATACCAAAGTCTGTGTAACGGCTTCTCCGATTGTTTGTTCCAATACTTGATTCCCGTTCAATAAGTGTGCCTCTCCCGAAGAGCCAATCACCTGTCTTTCTATGGCAATTTGTGATGATGCCAACAGAGAGAAGCAAAGGAATCCCGAAAGCATCAGAGCCCGATATTTGTTGTTTTTGATTATCAATTCGTAGTGTATTCAATTACAGCTCCATATACAACTTGTTTTACATCGTCGATGTCGACTTCATCATCCGATTCAGTATCGCTGAATCTGGCATATAACCGATATGAATAAGTGGAGTTATCGACTGTATTCTGATTCGTTATATTCATGTCAAATAGTCTATCACCACCCAATCCGGTCACGACCCCGGCTGAGATTACCTCATTTGACAAGTTGAAATCAGTCATGTCCTTTCGGTAAATTGTGAACCTCATAGTACTCGAGTCGAGATCTCTAAAATAAATCTTAACATTGGTGATAACAGCACCCTGAGGAAGGTGTAAAGGAGCCATAATTTCGATTATACCAGTGGTTCTCAACATGGCAAAAGGAGCATCGTCGTCAAAAAATTTTATCCCATTTTGAACTTCCAAATCTGTACCGATCATATTATCAGTCAATTCCCTGAAATCCAACGGGTCTACTGAGTAATAACTCGTAGCGGGCGTTGAAGTAATGGAGGCAGGCGATCTGGGCTGATATTCACTTTGAGCTGCATTGTAAACGAGTACCTGGCCATTGGTTGGTGCCGTTGCGCTTACATCGGAGCCCTGTATGCCTGTTACGGTGGCACCTGCATTTGAAAGAGTCAAATCACCCGTAACCGCTACTTGTTCGGCTTCGTCGGAGCTATTCCCAAGAAAGATGTGATTCTCTTGCAATTCAGATTGATCAAATGCACTCAAGTCCACGTCGGAGGCATCTCCGGTGAGGGATAAAGTTGAACCCGAAAGCGTTAAATCCTGGTTATCCGTGTTGTCCAAATATCCCGAAAGATCTACCGGTGTAGCAGCCGGATTATTGGTTATGTTCAGACTATTTGAGTTTAACTCAATCTCCTGCAGTTCGTTCTCGGGATCGATATCCGCGTCATCACCAATACCGGGCACCAAACTGAGATTGACCTCCGTTCCGTCTCCCGTGAGGGATAAAGTTGAACCCGAAAGCGTTAAATCTTGGCTATCTGTATTGTCCAAATATCCCGAAAGATCTACCGGTGAGGCAGATGGGTCATTGGTAATCGATAATTCATTTCCATTTAATTCAATGGCTTGAAGTTCATTCAACGGGTCGACGTCTGTTCCCGTACCGAGGAGATCAATCAGATCAACAGAATTTGGATCACCCGAAATAGACAATACCGTTCCATCCAATGTCAAGGCTTGGTTATCTGTATTGTCCAAATATGAAGACAGATCTACCAAAGTTTCATTCGGACTATTCGTAATCGACAGGGTATTTTCACTCAATTCCAGATCCTGTAATTCATTTTCAGGATCGGAGTCTAAGTCATTCACTGAGTCGGGTAGAGCACTCAAATCGATGGGTGTTTCAACTCCTGATATTCTCAGCGCTGATCCTTCTAAACTCAAGGTTTGAATTTCATTTAAAGGATCAGTATCATCATCTGTGCTGTTGGCACCTGTTGAGCTCGCGTAAAAAGCATACGGAACCGTGTTGAATGGAGTCTCTTGGAGTATGTTCAAGCCACTACCTGAATCTACAGACACGCGCAGCCAAATGTCACCCTCTTCCCATTGTATATCGCTAAAACTGCCGATTAGTTCATTGCCCAGACCTAAGCGAAGATTAACCAGCCCGCTTTCGCCCGTTTGAATCGAAGCGAACTCCTCGTGGTAGATAACATCTCCATTCGGGCCGTCGAGGAATTCAACTGACAAATAAACTGACTGATTTGAAATCGGAAAAAAGGAGTCTGAATCGCGGAGGATAGCTTGATAGCTGATCGATTGAGGGACTTCTTGAGCCCTAAGCTCAGATTCAATAAAAAACGACAAGAGACACATAGACAACGCGAACATGCGAAAACTGCCTGTGCCAATAAGTTTAAAAGGGGAAAACTTTGACATAGTTAATTCTCTCTTAAAATCCTGGTCCATCCATCGCTTCCGAGAGACAGCAAAACTGCAGTCTCGGGATTATTCTCGTCCAAAACCAAATTTGGCCCGGAAAAGTCAATATCGAAGCCGCCAGTGTCAATGGTTACATCTCCCGAAATGGCTCCGGTCTTCCTGATGAGATAGACTCTACCCTCGCATACGTTAGCCGGCGGCAAAAAGATTCCAAATTGGTCGTTACCCAAATTTTGGAAGTTGATCACAATCATGTGATCGTCGAACCCCACATTGTAGCTATCAACTTCTTGACTGTTTAAGACAGTCACATCATATCCTACCGATCCTCCGAATTGAATGCTACTGAGCCCGGCATCAGTTCCCACTCCAATACGCTCATTTACTGCGTTTATTAGTGTTTTATCTCCCGATTGAACATTTAAAGCGACTTGAGAACTCTCTTCTTCCACTACTTCCAAACGAGCGTCGGGAGCAGTAGTTCCTATTCCAATCTTTTGATTTTCGTTAAAGACGGTACTCTCTTCTTCATTTAATGTCCAATCTTCATCATCAGCTAACGAAGCCAAATTCACACTGTACGGTATCCCTGCTTCAGTGATTCTCAAAAAAGTGTCAATCAGCTCCAAGCCCGACTCCGGGTCAATCAGTTCATTCTCGGGATTTGGGTCATTATCAGCGACATTCAGCTCATCCAACGATATGGATACTTCGCTTCCATCAGCTTGGGTAAGGATGATGGCATTGGTTTCAGGATTATAATCGGCCGCGGAAATCAATTCATTCGTAGCATCAGGATCACCATCGTTAATGTCCAATCCTTCGAGAGAAAAATTCACTTGGTTTTCAGACTCCTGTATCGTAATAGATTGGGTTTCCGGATCAAAACCAGCTGAATCTATCAGTTCATTCGTTGGATCATTGTCTAAAGATTCTTCAGCATTTCCTGCAAAAAGTGCATAAGGAACGGACAAAAATTGTGAAGCCCCAAGGCTTTCTAAACCCGCTCCGCTGTCGACTTCAATCTCGTACCAAATATTTCCCGAAGACCATGGTATTGATCCAAAACTTCCCTCCGTTGCATCACCCCCTCCGATAACCAAGTTGATCAGCCCGAATTCACTGGTCAAAATACTCGAATGAGATTCTGAGTAGACGATTTCTCCTGAAGGGCCTCCATCCCGAATGGTGATGATCATAAAAACCATCTCGTTTCTGAGTGTCTGCCCGGTCTCACTGTCCCTCAGAACTGCCTGATAATTTATCCCTTCAGGTGATTGCGCAAAAGAAATATGACAAGAGAAAAAGACCAATAGAACTTGGAAAAACTTCGAGCGAAAGAGCTTCATAAAAGAACCAGTACAAAAGATTGAAACCTTTTGTAAAATACCTCATTTCACAGGTTAAAAAAGAAGGTGTTTCACTATAGATGCTAACAGAGCGACGTGAGTTATGGGACAGGGTAGTTAATTGATGGATTCTTTTCTCCCAAAAACTTTTGAAAACGAGCAATATCAACTTCGCTTGACAACTCATTTTCATCGAGAAACCATTTCACGAAATGATCCGAGAGATATGGTGCAAGCAAAACACCTTTGGTTCCTAAACCATTAAAAAGATACAGGCCATTTTCCTTCGGATGCATCCCCATCAGAGGTCTTCTGTCTTGGACGGTTGGTCTTATTCCCGCTTTGTGATCTACTACTTCATAGCTGCAGTCGAAGTACTTTTCAAATTTTTTGAGCAATTCTGTTTTGCCTGCTTCTGTAGGATCGTTGGTTTTATCCTTCCAATTGAAGGTGGCCCCCACTCGAAAAAGCTGATTCCGCAAAGGCAACACAAAAAAGCCTGCATTAAATGTTCGATCAAGAGATAGGTCAGGGCATTTAAGCGTTAAGACTTCTCCTTTCGTTAAGCCAAATGGCAGGTACGACCACCAATCACTTTCAGCGGATTGATTCCCACGGCAGTCGATTATGCCGGAAATTTTTTCCTTTCCTGCGCGCATTTCCTCCAACTCCTGACGTTCGGGAGTCAGTCCCAATTCTGCTTCAAAAAAGCAGTCTTTCTCCAGAAAGTACCGTCGAGCTGCCCTCAAGAAAACCGGGATGTCTAAATAACCGGCATGCCTGACTTCCCCTTCTCCAAATTCAGGCTTCCGTCCCATCGTGGACTCTAACTTAGGTGTAGGATTGAATAAATAAGGCCGAAAGCCAGGCAGACCGTTTTTCTCAAACCACTTGTCCAATTCTTGTTTTGAGCCATGAATTCGCCAAATTGGTCGTGGTTTATAAAAATCTGCTTGAAGGAGATTTTCCATTTGTGGATAAAAGCGCTCCAATTCATTGATGAATTCATCTGCCATCCAGCTTTTATTGATTCTCCTAAAAACGATCGGATTCCAGAGCCCTGCTGCCACCATAGAGCTGGAAGATTGATACCCATCGTCAAAAACGATAAAATCAACTCCTCTTTCGAGCAATCTGAGGGCGAGAATGGTTCCCGCAATCCCTTGACCTAAAATTGCTATCACTTTGCAAAGCTAACCTATACCGTAACAATGGCCAGAACAATAGCCGGAATTATGGCTAGAAGTAGAATGATAAAGTAGACGATAACAATGGAAATGGCTTTAAAAAAAGAGTGAAGCACTTTTTGATCGTAAACAACTTTTAAAGACCAGATGAAATAGAAAAAAAGAAGGACCGGGATAACGAAGAATGTCTCCACTTCGATCCAAAAGCTGATAAGCAAATAAATACTCAGCAGAGCAAATCCAAACGTATGGATGTGAAGCGCATTGACGAGGTGTTGAACGTAAAAAGAATTCTTTCTAAAATGAAAACCCGATAGCACCAGTGCGAAAATAGGCACCAAAAAAAAGAGAGAAATTGACGCTACACGGAACAACGAGCGTAAGAATGATTTGGGATCATCATTGGCCTTCTGCACTTGCGCATACATGAACTCTTCGATTCCCTCGCCTTCAAAGTCTTCTGTATCTACGCTTATAAAACTACCTGCTTGTTCATCACTTTGAATTGAATCAACGAGTAGCTTTACATTGGAGACCAGTAAGGTATCATTCTCAGAACTAAGCAAGCTATCAAGTATCAATGCTTTTTGCTCCTCTGACTTCTTTGTTGCAAACCCGAGATTTTCTGCATCGTTATTTACCGAAATTGACAAAAGAAAAAAGTAGATGAAACTGGTGAACAGGTACATCCTCAATGGAGCGATGTACGATTTTCTCTTCCCTTCGTTGAATTCTTTTGTCAGCCTTCCCGGTTTTACCATCAGCAATAAAATGCTTCTAAAGAATTTAGAATCAACCGTGAAGTAATCTTGGAAAAAATCGCCAATGAAGTCCTTCAAAGGAACTTTAGCTCCTTTCGTTCGCTGTCCGCATTGGGAGCAGAATTGATCTACCGGTTTCAGCTCGTTACCGCAGTTTAAACACTGCGGAAGATATTTTTGGATTTTGCCCATTTATTGCGGGCTGAAAGTAAGAAACGTTGGCGTGAATTAGACCGCTGCCAAAATATCTTTAACAATTGATGGAAGATAGTTGAACTCCTTCTCTTTGCTTACAAACCGCTTGGCTCCGATATTATAAGCTTCATCAATTGTCCATTCATTATCGTTGTTACTCAAGAATATTACGGGAACATTGTAATCAAAACTCTGCATGAGTTGAATCAAATCAAACCCGCTGATGGAAGGCATGGTTATATCTACTATAACTAAATCGTAGTGAAGTGAACCCAACAGCTTCATAGCCTCGGCCGAACTTGGAGCAATATCTACTTCATACCCGCTTTCTGTGAGTAATTTTCGGGTGATTTTAAGAGTGATTACCTCGTCATCAACGAGAAGGATACGCTGTTTTTTATTTGAAGTCACTAGGTTCAAAGTTAGTGCAATCTGAATGTTTTTCTACGCTATTTCCAACTGTCGTTTGGCATCTAGCAAGGCCTCTTCTGAATGGCGGGCAATTTGATCAATTTCCGAATTCACGCCATCCATCTCCTCTACTTTTAATTTGTTCTCGACTTTACGCAACAATACTACCAATTCTTTCAATCCTAAGGGTACTGCTGCTGATCGCATTCGGTGAATAACGAATCGCACCTTACTCCAATTACTCTCCTCGCGAGCGTCTTTTAACTCGTTGAGATCTATTGACGTGCGCTCAGTATATAACTTAAGAATGTCATTTACAAAGTCTTCATCATTTCCAGAAAGCTGCTTTAAACCTTTCACATCAATTGTGCTCATATGGTCCATTGTTTAGAGGGGGATTTGTTCGTTAAATACGATCCATGGCTCAAAACAGTTTCAAAGAATGAAAATTATTTAAAAAGACGAAAAATATCCATCCCGTTGGCATAAATTAAGAGAGTCAATAGCAATGCTATCCCAACAAGTTGAGCGTACTCCAAAACTTTCTGATTGGGTTGACGCCCCGATACCATTTCGTAGAGCAAGAACATAACGTGCCCGCCGTCAAGAGCAGGGATTGGAAGAATATTCATCACCGCTAAAATAATGGACAAGAAAGCTGTCATGTTCCAAAAGCGTT
>JGI12109J20283_10019898_pt1 | contig 10441 bp, 3 predicted proteins | sample ElkSlonscriptome_12_FD_20283 | JGI IMG/M metagenome (IMG submission 20283) | reverse complement strand
AACGGCGACCAGATGGCGACCGACCTGAACGTGATGCTGACCAGTGTGATCTCCGGCGCCGTCGAGATGCGTTTCAGCAACGACAACGCCACATGGAGTTCCTGGGTGGCACTGGACAGCCCCTACGCCTGGCTCCTGGAAGACCATCAGGGGTCCCACACGGTGTACGGCGAGTACCGTGATGCGGCGGGGAACGTTCTGAACCTGCAGGACAGCATCACCGTGGATTCCGAGGCTCCGGAAGGAAGCTTCGTCATCAACAATGGGGACGACCTGACGAACAGCCCGGTCGTCACCCTCACGAGCACTGTTTCCGGTGCCGTCGAGATGCGTTTCACCAATACTTCCGGTGACTGGGGCGCGCCCCAGTCCTACTGGCGTTCCTATGCTCTCGGGCAGACCTGGACCCTGGATGAGGTGGACGGTGAACGGGTGGTTTACGCCCAGTATCGGGATACGGCCGGTAATATCCTGGACGGCCAGGACAGCATCGTCCTGGATACCATCGGTCCCGAGTCCTCGTTCGTGATCAACGGGGACGCCCCGAAGACCAACGACCCCGCCGTCACGCTGGATATCACGCCCGGCGATGCGGTGCTGATGCAGTTCAGCAACGACGGGTCGACCTACTCCGGCTGGCAGCCGGCTGATGTAACCCTGACTTGGGACCTTGATCCTCTCGAGGGCGAGAGTGCCGTTTATGGCCGGTTCCAGGACCAGGCGGGTAATGTTACCGAAACCAGTGATCTGATCATCCTGGACACCACCGCGCCGGTGGCCACCCTGGTCATCAACGACGATGACGCGGTGACGAACCAGCTGGCGGTGGACCTGGCCCTGACCGCTCCGGATGCCGTGGAGATGCGTTTCCGCACCGGCACCGGCAGTTATGGAGCCTGGGAGCCGTTCGCCGCGACCGCCACCTTCGACCTGGACGACGTGCAGGGCGAACAGACGGTGTTGGGCGAGTTCCGCGACGATGCGGGCAATGTCTCGGAGACCAGTGATACCATCATCTACGACACGTCGGCGCCCACGGGCAACTTCGTGATCAACGACGATGATGCCTACACGAACAGCCTTGACGTGACGCTGACCAGTGCGGTCAGCGACGCAGTGAACATGCAGTTCAGCAACGACGGCGTGACCTACGACGGGTGGGAGCCCTACGCGGCCACGAAGACCTGGACCATGGCGGGCACGGACGGCCTCCTGACGGTATACGGTCGTTATGAGGACGAGGCCGGGAACGTGCTGCAGGCGCAGGATGCCATCGAGCTGGACACCATGCCGCCCCCTTCCACCCTGCTGATCAACAATGGTGATTCGGGAACTATCAGTTTCGATGTGACGCTCAATAGCAACGCGCCCGAGGCGGTGGAGATGCGATTCCACAACGAGGGCGAAAGCTTTGGCGCCTGGATGCCTTTCCAGGACGCCTATTCCTGGACCCTGAATCCGTCCCAGGGGAGTCAGATGGTCACTGCGGAGTACCGGGACACGGCGGGCAACGTCAGCGTTTCCAGTGACGCGATCATCGTGGACACCATCGCTCCCGATGCCGTCATCGTTATCAACGGCGGGGACGAGCTGACAAACAGCGCGTCAGTCCTGATCACCAATACGGTGACGGGCGCCGAGTTGATGCGCTTCCGCAACGAGAGCGGGACCTTTGGCGCCTGGGAGGATCTGGCCTCCACCCGCAACTGGACCCTGGACGGAGGGGACGGCCTGCACACGGTCTACGCCCAGTTCCAGGACGAGTACGGCAATGTGACCGAGACCACAGATTCCATCACCCTGGACGCGACGGCGCCGGTGGCATCTTTCGTGATCAACAACGACGATCCCTTGACCAGCAGCCAGGACGTGATCCTTAACATCGAGGTGGACGGTGCCACCGAGATGCAGTTCCGCAACGAGGGCGGAACCTGGAGCGGGTTCCAGCCCGTGGCAGCCACCCTGGAGTGGCAACTGCCGGCGGGAGATGGCCTGCAGACGGTTCAGGGACAGTTCCGCGACGATGCGGGCAACATCCAGCAGACCCAGGATGCGATCACGCTGGATTCCATCGGTCCGGAAGCCTCGTTCGTGATCAACGACGATGACGAGTTCACGGCCTCCACCTTGGTGACGCTGAGTATCACCGGCAGCGATGCGACGGAGATGCAGTTCGCCAACGCCGGCGACCCCTACGGTGCCTGGCAGCCCTTTGCGGCCGAACTGGCCTGGGAACTGCCTGCGGCGGACGGTCTGCAGACTGTCAACGGCCGTTTCCGCGATGCGGCGGGCAACGTGACCGAAACCAGCGACAGCATCACCCTGGACACCACCGCTCCGGCGGTGCCGGTGCTGGTCGGTGAGCCTGCGTTCACCCCGGGCACGGCCAATACCCTGAGCTGGAACGCGGTCCCCGAGTCCACCTACCTCCTGCAGCGGGCCGATGACGCCGGCTTCAGCAGTGAGGTGGTGGAATCCGGCTGGATCGCCGACACCAGCTTCGAGTTCACCGGCCTGACCGATGGCAGCACGTACCACTACCGGGTCAAGGCCAAGGACGTCCTGGACAACGAGACCGACTGGTCCGGCGCGGAATCCTCCACGCAGGACGCCACCGCACCTGCCTCCGCGGCCGGCACGCTGGCGGCGTACCAGACCAGTCTGGAGTTCGAGGTGCCGTGGAGCGGCTCGGACGCGACCAGCGGTCTGGCCCAGGTGGAACTCTTCGTGGACGATGGCAGCGGGCCTGTTTCCGCCGAAATCATCACTGATCCCGTTTCGCCGGGAGTGTTCAGCTTCACCGCTTCGGATGACGGGACTTACAGCTTCCATACCGTGGCCACCGACTATGCCGGTCTGGTGGAGGCGGCCCCGGCGGGGCCGGATGCCACCACCACGGTGGACACCGGACTGCCGGAAGGCGGTTTCGTCATCAACGACGACCAGACCTGGACCACAAGCCCGGAAGTGGTGCTGACCATCGCCGTGAGCGAGGCCCAGGAGATGCGTTTCCGCAACCTGGACGGCGCCTGGAGCGACTGGGAAGCCTACACGGATACCCGCAACTGGACGCTGGAAGGCATCGATGGCCTGCAAACGGTCGAAGGTGAATTCCGCGACGAGGCCGGCAACATGCTGGCGACATCCGACGACATCCAGTTGGATACCCAATTGCCCGAGGGGCTGATGGCCATCAACGGCGGCGCCGGGGTGACCAGCTCGGTCATGGTGGTCCTGAACCACTCCGTGACCGGAGCCGCGGAAATGCGGCACTCCAACAACGGGACCAACTGGACCGACTGGGCCGTGTACACGGCCGATCTGGACTGGGAGCTGACTCCCGGGGACGGCCTCAAGACCGTGCACGGTGAGTTCCGCGACGAGGCGGGTAATACCCTGACCCGGACCGATACCATCGAACTGGACACCACCGCGCCGGAGGTGCCGGTGATGGAGGCCGAACCCCTGTTCACCATGGGCCTGAGCAACGAGGTCTCCTGGACGGGCGAGGGTGAGGAATTCCTGGTCCAGGCCGCCACCAGTCCGGCCTTTGACAGTGGTCTGCTGGAATCCGGCTGGATTGCCGGCACCACGCACGAGTTCGCCGGCCTGACCAGCGGTCAGATCTACTATTACCACGTGAGCGCCCGCGACGCGCAGGGCAATGTTTCCGCCCCTTCCGCCGCGGTTTTTTCCACGCAGGATGCGGATCAGCCCGTGGCCACCGCCACCGAGCTGGATCCCTATCGCAACACAACCGAGATCACCGTGGAGTGGAGTGGATCGGACACCATCAGCGGCCTTGCCATGGCCACGCTGTACGTCGATGACGGCAGCGGCTGGGTGGCCCACGCCACCATCTCCGAGGTCGATCCCGCGGAGCCCTTCATTTTCACGGCGCCCGGGGACGGGTCGTACAGCTTCCAGGTGGTGGCCCTCGACGTGGCCGGCAACATGGAATCTGTCGGGCCGGAACCGGAAGCCACCACTCTGGTGGACCAGGTCCTTCCCGAGGGCACCCTGGCCATCAACGCCGGTGAAGAAAGCACCAGCACGGTGGACGTGACCCTTAACAGCGCGGTCACCGACGCTCTGGGCATCACCGGCATGCGCTTCACCAACGAGGAGGGGGTCTGGCCCGGTGGGCCGGACAGCTGGCTGCCCTACGCCGAGGCCCAACCCTGGGTCCTGGACGAGGGCGACGGCACCAAGACCGTGTTCGCCGAGTACCGCGACGCGGCCGGCAACATCCTGGCCGTCCTCGACAACATCGAGCTGGATACCACGCCTCCGGGGGTGCCGGTGCTGACGGCGGAACCGGTCTTCACGCCGGGCGATGCCAATACCCTGTACTGGGAGGCTGTGGACGCGGTGGCCTACTTCCTGCAGTCCTCCCAGGACGCGGATTTCAACACCATTGCTGCCAACTCCGGCTGGGTGACCGGTCTGGAGCACACCTTCGGCGATCTGACCGATGGGCAGACCTATTACTACCGGATCAGGGCCCGGGACGCGCTGGAAAACGAGACCGGGTACTCGGAAATCGTGTCCAGCACCCAGGATGCCACCGCGCCGACCAGTGCAGCGACCGCGCTTGATCCGTACCAGGCCCTGGCGGACATCACGGTGCCCTGGTCGGGTGAGGATCTGACAAGCGGCCTGGCCACCGTCCGGCTCTACGTGAACGACGGGATGGGTTGGGAACTGGCCGGTGAGACCACCGAGGTGGAGACCCCGGTGCCCTTCGTCTACACCGCGGAGGAAGCCGGCGAGTACAGCTTCTACACGGTGGCCGTCGATCAGGTGGGCAACGAGGAAGAGGCCCCCGCCGCGCCGGATGCGGTGACGCTGGTCGATTTCTCGGCCCCGTCGCCGGCCACGGATCTGCATTCGGAGCCGGGCCACGAGGCGATCAGCCTCAGCTGGGCCAACCCGGATGACGAGGATGTGGCAGCGATCGAGATCTGGGCCGCTCTCTGGGCGGACAGCGAAATGGTCAGCACCTACCCCGAGTACGACGACATCGCGCCGGCCCCGGAGCGTCCGGGTTCGCGCGCGGCGGCGGCAACGAGCGGGCAGTGGGTCTTGATCCAGACCCTGGATCCGGGCGTCACCAGCTTCGTTCACTCCGAGGGCATGCCCTCTCGCGGGGTTTACTTCTACGAGATCTTCGTGCGGGATCTGGCGGGCAACTATTCCGCCCAGGTGCCGGTAAACGACAAGGCGACGAACTACCGACTGGGTGATGTGGACAACAACCACGTCATCGACGTGTTCGATATCACTCAGCTGGGTGCGACCTACGGCTCGGCCGATGGTGACGCCGCCTACAACAACGAGCTGGACGTGGGGCCGACCGACGACAACTCGGGTTACGGTGTCCCCACCACGGACAATGAGATCGGGTTCGAGGACCTGGCGATCATGGCCCTCAACTACCTGCCGGGCAAAGCCGCCGTTCCCGCGGAGGGCAGCTCGGAGCCGGTCCTGACCTGGTACCAGAAGGATGAGAACACCTGGGTCCTCGGCCTGACCGAGCCCTGCGCCAGTCTGCAGGCCATACATCTGCGGCTGGAACTGCCTCCGGAGGTGACAGCCACCGTGGCGGCGGGAGAGATCCTGGACAGCGAGCCGGAGTACTTCCTGGGTGTCAGCACCCGGGAGGGTCTGGACGCCGGTCTGGCTATGCTGGGCCAGGGCCGGGTCATTCCCGGAGACGGGGAGCTGCTTGTGGTGACCACCTCCAGCGAGGTGGATCTGCAGCAGGTTCTCATCGAGGCCCGGGATGCGCAAAACGCCTCCCTGGCCGTCGAGCTGTCGAACGAGCCGATCCAGGTTTTGCCGGCCATGTACAAGCTGGCCAACAACTACCCGAACCCCTTCAATCCACAGACCACCATCAGCTTCGATCTGCCCGAACCGCAGCCCGTGCGCCTCGTGATCTACGATCTGAGGGGACGGCAGGTGCGGGAACTGGTCTCCGGTCCCATGGAAGCCGGGTTCCACTCGGTCGTCTGGGACGGTAGCGGGCAGCAGGGTCGCCGCATGGCCTCCGGTGTGTATTTCTACCGGATTTCCGCGGGCCCGCTGCAGGACACCAAACGCATGATGCTGGTCAAGTAGGACCCTGAAGGAAGAGGAGATGGAAATGATTTCGCGAAAATGGGTGTTGCTCGTCGGGCTGATGATCCTTGGGGGATTGGGCCAGACGAGCGCACCCCTTGCCCAGGAACTGGAATTCTCCCCCCAGGACCAGGTACTGGCCCTGGGGGATGATGGCCGGCTGGCCGTGGTCCTGAACGAGGCTGTGGAGTTGCGGACCATCGAACTGGAAATCCAGTACGATCCCACAATCATCGCGGGTTTCGCCGGAGGGGCGGGAGCCGCCTTTGACGAATTGTCCTGCTATGTCTGGGAAGAATTTACCGATGATGGAGATGGGACCTGGGAAGGGTTTGCCGTGTCCTTCGGAACGGACTGTTTCGTGGTCGGACCGGGGGAACTCTTTGTCTGGGACTTCAGCACGCTGGCGGAGGGGATGAGCCCGATCACCGTCACGGCAGTGCGGCTGTTCGATCCGGCGGGGAACGTGATCCCGGATGTGGAACTGGGTTCCACCACGGTCATCGTCGGTGAGGACCTGTCAGGGGTCGGCAACATGCCGGCCCCGGCCAGGCCGGAGGTTCGTGTCGTGCCGAATCCTTTCAACCCCAGGACCCATATCGAGTTCGAGATGCGTGAAGCGGGCCGGGTCCGGCTCCGCCTGTTTGATCTCAAAGGGCGGCTGGTGTGCTGCCTGATCGATGGGGTTTATCCCGTCGGTCCGGTCAGCATACCCTGGGATGGTCTGACGGATCAGGGGCTGGCGGCACCCAGCGGCGTGTACCTCTTCCGGCTGGAAACGAACCGGGAACGGAGCACGGGCCGCATGACTCTTGCACGATAACAACAGGCCCACCTGCGGGTGGGCCCTGGAGGTATTGATATGCGAAAATTCCTGATTACAAGCGTCACCCTGGTTTTGCTCTCGGGCCTGGGCTGGGGGGCGTGCGAAGCGGCCACCGTCCAGGTCCAGCCCACCCATGCCATCTTCGTCGGCACGGACCAGCAGACCGTGGACTTCGTTGTCGCCGATGCCCCGGATCTGCTGGGCGTCTCCTTGACGATCCAGTTCGACCCCGCGGTGGTCACGCCGGTGTCGGCTTACCCCGGTGAGGTCCTCAACCAGGCGACCTGCCCGGCGTTCTTTTCCTGGGTGAATGACGACGACTTCGTGGACACCATCGTCCTGGACATGGCCCTGCTGGGCTGTACCGAGAACGCCGCGGGTGCCCTGTTCAGCATCGATTTTGAAGGCGTGGCCAGCGGTACCACGGATCTGGCCATGATCGATCTTCAGTTGCGCGATGGAAGCAACGACCCCATTCCCGTGGAGGGGATCAACGGTTCGTTGACCTACTACGAGGGGGTTCTTGCCAACCTGAGATTCCAGCCCGAAAACGTTCTTTTCGAGGAGGACGGGACCTGCGAGATCTGCCTCAACCTGGAAAACGTGGACGATTTCCTCGGGATGTCGGTCAACTTCCAGTTTGATCCGACCATCCTGCTGCCCGTGTCCGTGGAGGCCGGCCCGGCACTCTCCGCGGCCGGCTGTCCCTTCTACCTCGACTGGCTCAATCAGGGCAGTGTCGACGGTACGGTGGGAGTCGATGTCGCCCTTCTGGGTTGTCACGTGCCCATGGACGGCGATGTCATCTGCATCACTTTCCAGGGGCAGTCCTACGGCACCACGTCTCTGGATTGGTTGAATGTCCAGGTCCGGGATGGAGAAAACAATCCCGTGCCCGTGAACCTGTTCGGCGGCGAAGTACTCTACGATCCTGTCGTGTGGGTTGAGCCGGTGGAAATGGGGGATCTCAAGGCTCGCTATCGTTAGGTGAGTGTGCCGGACAATGAAACAGGGCCCCTGAAACGGGGCCCCCTTTTTATGGGAAAGATGTTTTCGCCGGCCCGTTCTTTCCGGTATCCTCGGGGTCTGCAAATCCATTCACCCTCCAAGGAGATTGCCATGAAACGCCTCATGCCGGTCCTGCTGGCCCTGACCCTGCTGGCCGCCTGTTCCCAGTCCCCCACCCCCCTGACGGAATCCCGCGACCTGACACCCCCGGCGACCCCCAAGGTCCCTGTCGTGAACGACTACCACGGCACGAAGATCACCGACAACTACCGCTGGCTCGAGGATGCCTCCGATCCCGAGGTCCAGGCCTGGACCTCGGCCCAGGAGGAGTACACCCACGCCCTGCTGCAGGGCCTGCCCCAGCGGGCCTGGCTGGAGGAGCGTTTCAACGCCCTGTGGCGCTACGACGACGAGAGCGTGCCCAGCCCCGTGCTGGAAGGTGAGCGCATCTTCTACAGCGTCAAGAAGAAGGAAGACGAGAAGTGGATCACCATGACCAGGGCCAGCGCGGATGCGGAGCCGAAGGTCGTGCTGAATCCCAACGAGTGGGATCCCACCGAGACCCTGGGCGGCTTCAACCCCAGTCGGGACGGCGAGTACGTGGCCTTCGGCGTGGCCCACGGCGGGGACGAGAACCCGGTGGTGCAGGTCATGGTCACCGAGACGGGCGAGATCCTGGACGATACCCTGCGCGGCTGGAAGCAGAGCGTGGGCAGCTGGCTGCCGGACAACGAGGGTTTCTATTACACCTGCAAGCCCCTGCCGGGCGAGGTGCCCGAGGGCGAGGAGGAGTACTGGCACTCCGTCTGGTACCACGAGCTGGGCACCGACGCGAGCGAGGACGTGAAGGTCTTCGGCGATGACGAGGTCAAGGAGACCTGGCACGGCGTCTGGCTGACCGAAGATGCCGAGTACACCATCTATTACCGCGGCCTGTTCAACGCCAACGAACTGTGGTTCAAGAAGACGGGCAGCGACGGAGACCTGATTCCCATCGCCACGGGCATGGAGAACCGGTACGGCGTGGACATCGTGGACGGCAAGATGCTGATCACGACCAACGAGAACGCGCCGCGCCAGATGGTCTACATCACGGACGTGGACAAACCCGGACGCGAGCACTGGAAAGTCTTCCTGGAAGAGCACCCCCGCGACAAGCTGCAGGGCGTCTCCGCCATCAACGGACACATCTTCGCCAGCTACAGCCACAATACCTACTCGGTGGTGAAGATCTACGCGCTGGACGGCAGCTTCGTGCGCGACTTCCCCTTCCCGACCATCGGCACGGGCGGGGTGTGGGGGCGCTGGGACTCGGACGTGATCTGGTCCAGTTTCTCCTCCTTCACCTACCCGCCGACCACCTTCAAGTACCACTTCGACAAGAACGAGCTGGAGGTCTACCGCGAGTTCCCCGTCGAGGTGAACGTGGACGGCGTGGTGGCGGATCAGGTGTGGTACCCGAGCAAGGACGGCACCATGGTCTCGATGTTCATCGTGCATCGTGAGGATATCGAGCTGAACGGGAAGAACCCCACCCTGCTGTACGGCTACGGCGGCTTCGACGTAAGCATGCGGCCGCGCTTCAGCACCACGGCCCTGACCTGGCTGGAGGCCGGCGGCGTGTACGTGGTGACGAATCTGCGCGGCGGCGGCGAGTACGGCCGCGAATGGCACGAGGCGGGCATGAAAGAGAAGAAGCAGAACGTCTTCGACGACTTCATCGCCGCCGGCGACTGGCTCTGCGAAAACGGCTGGACCAGCCCGGACAAGCTGGCCATCAACGGCGGCAGCAACGGCGGCCTGCTGGTGGGCGCGGCCACGGTGCAGCGACCGGACCTGTTCAAGGCCGTGCTCTGTGCGGTGCCCCTGCTGGACATGGTCACCTACCACCAGCACGGCGTGGCCAACATCTGGGCCGAGGAGTACGGCAGCAGCGATGATCCGGAACAGTTCAAGTACCTGCTGGCCTACTCTCCCTACCACAACGTCCAGAAGGGCGTGGCCTACCCGGCCTTCCTGGTCACCGGCGGGGAAAACGACGCCCGCGTCGACCCCCTGCACGCCCGCAAGATGTGCGCGGCCCTGCAGAACGCGAATCGGGGAGGCGGGCCCATCATGCTGCTGATCAACAAGGCCAGCGGTCACGTCGGCGGCACCACCATCACCACGCAGATCGCGCAGCAGGCCGAACAGCGGGCCTTCCTGATGGATCAGCTGGGGATGACGGCTCCGCGATAGACCAGCGGCACGGCAAGCGGAAAAGAAATGGCCACCCGACCCGGGTGGCCGTTTCATGTTATACTGAGCCTTCCCATCAAGAGTCCAAAAAGGAAAGTCTGCCATGAAACGCCGCTTCATCGCCCTTCTTCTGCTATGTCTGCCCACCGTCTGGTTCCTGCTGCCCACCAGCAAGGACACCACCCACCCGCTGCCCATCGCCAACCAGCTGGACCGGGACGCCGAGGAGCGGAACAAGCAGGATCG
>JGI12109J20283_10821158_pt1 | contig 10443 bp, 6 predicted proteins | sample ElkSlonscriptome_12_FD_20283 | JGI IMG/M metagenome (IMG submission 20283) | reverse complement strand
GGGTTCCTCTGGGGTTTCCTCTGGGGTTTCCTCTGGGGTTTCCTCGCTTACCTCTGTGGGAGAGGCGACGGGAACATCGCGTTCTTCCGATGGGGGTTGCACTTCCTCTATTATTTCCGTAACTGTCCCAGAGAAGGGTTCGCCAATTTCCGTTTTGGCTGGGGCGATTTCCGTCTCTGGCGTGGCGGGTTCTGTCACAGGTTCTGGTTCAGTCACGACGGGGGTTGGCGCAACGGGTTTTCTACGGAACACCCGGGCGACGGGTTGAACAACTAGACTTTTTGCCAGTTGGAACATCCCAGAACTAGCTATTTTTTCCTGAACTTGGGGCGAAATTTCGGTTTGGGCTTCAGGTAACGCCAACTGTCGCCGCAGCATCAGAGTTTGCCAGCCTAACCATCCTAATAGAGATACACTAGCGAGTTGACTCAGGAGTACCGCCCCCGTAATCCGTCCCGCACATACCCACAAGACGAGGGCGTAGAAAAATCCTACACCACTCCAGAGGAAGTCGCTTTTACGGTGAACTTCGGGAAAAAAGAATGCTGCCATATAATAGGCAAAGCTACCAAGACCGATAACCAACGCGAGGACGTATGGCAACATTAGGCGGATACTCCTTGAATCAAACGTTCATCATTTTAGATGGTATAGGGTTAGAGGAACCCTTAACTCTATCCTTCTTATTTTCAGCAGGTCGAGTGCGATCGCGCCAAGTTAATTGTAACGAGATGTTACAAGCTCCCGTTTATTCACCACCTTGTCGGGGCACTATCCTTGCGCCCGATTCAAGTCCCATCGCTGATGACAACCCATGGTACTGACTGGTAGGCTGTCATGCATTTAAATTGGGTATTAGTAGCGAGCAAGATGCAAAGCCTGCGGCATGGCTTCGCTTAACGCACTACAAGGATTTCGCCATTATTGACATGAAGGTTTATAGCGCTTCGCGCTGGTCTAGTTACACTTTGTTTGTACGAACATCTCATCTGGACTCAGTTTCAGGTACGGGAGTTGTAAATACACCAGAGCGATTTGCTATAAATGCCGAACAGCTTAGGCTGGTGGGTTGAGCGAAGTCGAAACCCACCCTACTATCGGCATTTTCCGGTTGACAATCTTTGCCCATCCTACATAGCTATTTGGGCTAAAATAAGTGTTCAAAGGAATGTTGTTCAAGGAAAGACTCTATGGCTAATTATAACGAGGTACTCCGTCTATCGGGCAACCTCACTCTTGATGAGAAAGTGCAATTAATTGAAGCGTTGTCAAGGTTAATTCGCCAACAAATTAACCTATCTAAGGAAACGCCTTCATCAGTCGTAGATATTGATGTTGAGTCTGATCCATTAATAGGGTTATTTGATGGTACAGAAAAAACAAGAGGAAATTTTGGGAAATGGCGGGGATTTTTGCCCAAGCGTGTGGATGCTGTAGAATTTCAGAATTCACTCAGACAAGAATGGAATGAATAATAGTTATCTTTTGGATACAAACATTCTAATTTATTACTTCAACGATGAGCCAGCAGTGCAGCCTATATTTGAGGAAATTCAAGTCGGTGATGCAATAGGAGGCTATTGCCCGATTAGTTGGGTGGAGTTGCTATGCTACCCGAATTTAACTGAGGCTGAGGCTAATTTGATGCGAGAGTTTTTACGAACACTTCGATGTGTTTTATTGACTGAAGCTGTTTTAGACGGTGCTGCGGAAATCCGGCGTAATTATCGTGTTAGGTTAGCAGATGCTTTGATTGCTGCTTGTGCTTTGACCCAGGATTTTACATTAGTGACTCGAAATGTGGACGACTTTCGCCGTATTGATGGATTGAGTATCTTGAACCCATTTGAGCGATCGCGCTAGTTTGTAGTTGGCACTTTAGTGCCTTACAATGTCCGATGTGTCGGTATCGAAATGATGTTTTTTTAACGCAGAGGACGCAGAGGGAAACGCAGAGGTACGCAGAGGGATTGGCGGTATTGAGGGGAATTTGTCGAGGTGGGGAGAAGTAGGTGGAAATTATATGATAGGTGGTTTATCTGTTCGATTGTTTCTCATTGGTGCTGAGGCGAGCGCTTGATGGAGGCGCGGATGATTCGCCATAGGATTAGGGTGGTAAATGCAAGTAGGGCAAAGGGAAATGCGATTAATCCAGCCATGAAGCATAAGACTAGATGCAGTTTACCCCGTTGAGCAAATTTAATTGTTGATTTGAGCCACTGGGGATAAGGCATCGCATCAAGAGGAAGACCCAGTTCTTGTAATATTTGACTGGCTTGATACGCAGCGGCAAATCCTTCCTTCACTCTACCGCATCGATGATAGGCTTGAGCTAATTTTTGCAGAGTTCTGGCAATTTCATGGCGATTTCCGATTTCTTGAAAAATCATCAAAGACTGCTGATAGTACTCTATTGCTTGTTTATAGTATCCAGTGCTATAGTAAGCCGTCCCTAAATTTATTAAAGAAATAGCAATGCAAATGCGATTACCGACTTTCTCAAATATAACTAAAGATTGCTGGTAATATTGAATGGCTTGTTTATATTCTCCTAGTGAACGGTAAACATTGCCTAAATCATTCAGAGATTCAGCCATGCCATAGCGATCACGAATTTCTTCACGAATCGCCAAAGACTGCTGATGATATTCAATTGCCAGTTTATCTTCCCCTAGGGAATGGTAAGCCTTGCCTAAATTATCAAAGGAACAGGCAATGTAAATGCGATTACCTATTTCTCGTTGAATCGCTAAAGATTGCTGAAAATATTTTATCGCTTTTGTATATTGCCCAAGGTAATGATAAACAGTCCCAAAATTATCTAGAGTAACAGCAAGACTATTACGAGCACCAATTTCTTCACAAATCACCATAGCTTTCTGATAATATTCAATCGACCGTTGGTATTCTCCTAAGCAACTATAAGTATTACCCAAGCCTACGAAGGTCTCTGCCATACCACAGCGATCGCCTATTTCATGTTTGATTTCAAAAGCTTGTTGATAGTATTCAATTGAGTGTTGGTATTCTCCTAGGAAATGGTAAACAGCGCCTAAATTGGATAAAGAACTAGCAATTCCACTGCGATTTCCTATTTCCTGACGAATCAATAATGACTGTTTATGGTATTCTATTGATTTTTTATAATCTCCTATAAAATAATAAACGTTACCCAAGTTCAGCCGAGAAATAGCAATATCAGTGCAATTACCAATTCCCTCAAATATAGCTAAAGACTGCTGCGTGTATACGATGGATTTTTTGTATTCTCCTAAATGATAATAAGTAGTTCCCAAATCTCTAAGTAATCCACCAAATACCCAATCTAACTTGCTTCGATTCCACTCCCCAATTAATTGATTATACAATTTAACCTGAATCTGACTATACCCACGCAATGCTAAAAACTCATTGCAGTAGCGCAGAATGTTCAAAGCTGGAATATACTGTTGAAGTTCACACCAGTGATTGAAGAGTTCCAGATATTCTGTTATATCCTCTATTTTTTCCCAAGGAGGTTGTTGAGTATTTAAACGATAATAATCGATCGCCCGTTGATGCGCCTGGGTTAAATCTCCCGCTTTGTACTTCGCATACTCCTGAATCAATGGCTGAAACTTAAACCACCGCCCCCCATCTTTATCTCTTTCTTCCTGTAATAAAGAACGCCTCACCAACTGGCGCAAATCTTTCTCAATACTTTTGGTATCGAGGTTGTCCCTTTTAGATCCCCCCAACCCCCCTTCAAAAGGGGGGCTAAGAGAATCTGGAGAATCTAAGGAAGAATCTAGAGAGGATCTTTCCTGCTTATTTTGAGGTTGAGATACCTCCAAATCCCGTTCAAAAGAGAGACTATGAATTTGCGCCAGCGCCATGGCTGAATTGAAGGGAATTCGATAAACACATACTCCCAATACTAATTGCTGCATTCTCTGACTAATCCGCCCAAAACTCTCATCCAACACCCGCCGCATCCAGATATCAACTGTACCCCGATGCAATCCTTTTAAATTCTCATCCGTTAATAAATGGGATATATCCGCCAACCCATAGCGCTGCAAATACCGAATCTGCGGATCAACTTCTTCCTCTTCTAATAAAAACCCAGCCACTCGGCATCTGGATATCTTGACAATTTACTCTTTATAGTATATATTATATCGCCGTTTAGTAATTGCCCCTTCTGTCGCCTTACCCACACTTGTTTCAATAACCGCACCGCAGAAGATTCTGGCAGCTTCTACGACGAGTAGTTCTGGTATCATAGCTCAAGCGAATGATAATAATTTCTATGATAATTTTAGCCCTGCGGTTCAGGGTTCAGGGTTGACTCAACCTACACTGATAAAGCCTATCCTTATTCTCAGCAGGTCGAGTGCGATCGCGCCAAGTCAATTGTAACGAGATGTTACAAGCTCCCGTTTATTCACCGCGTTGTCAATATGAGAACATGGCGCGTGAGTGTGTAGGGGCGGGTTTTACTACTATCATTTCTGACCTAACCCCGATCTAACTAAACCCGCCCGTGTAGGGTTGGATAAAATAAGCCCATTAATAAGCCTTGGCGAATGGAATTCGCCCCACTGAAAATGGCGTCAGCTATAAATCCTAAGCAACATTATCTGACATCGGGGATTAAGCAGAGGGCGACCCGAGTAAATTGAGTGGAATCGTGTTGTTAATTAATGCAAGCGGGTCGCCCCTACAGGACATATTGTCGTTGGTTAGACAGGGGGTCATATTAACTTGAATAAAGGGCGACTTTCCGCAATAACGCCCATTCTTTATCATCAATCGAAAGCGTTATCTCATTGTTTTCTGTGTCAATCTGTGTTATTCACTATTGAGTCTTCTGTCTGTATCATTCAATCTGTGTAATCTGTGTTACTGCATTCGATCAATAGTACGATATTGAATGGCTTCGGCAATGTGTGACGTTTGCAGCGTCTGTGCCCCCGATAAATCGGCAATCGTGCGGGCGACTTTGAGGATGCGATCGCTTGCCCGGGCAGAGAGTCCAAGTTTGCGAATTGCCCCTTCTAAGAGATTACGACTACTATCGGCTAAATGACACCATTGTCTCAAATGACCACTTTGCATCTGGGCATTGCAGCGCAGGGAGGGTTCTGAGGTGAAGCGATGACGGGCGCGATCGCGGGCTACTTTTACTCTCTCCCTTACGGCTTCTGATGATTCGCTTTGGGGTTGTCGGGTAATCTCTTCGGGTTTAAGACGATTCACAGCAACTTGTAAATCTATTCGATCCATCAATGGACCTGAAAGTTTTGCCCAATAGTTCTCCCGTTGTCGCGCTGAACAGGTGCAGGGTTGCAGGGTATCACCAAAGTAACCACAGGGACAGGGATTAGTACTAGCAACTAACGTAAATTGTGCCGGAAATAGGACAGACTGTCGGGTGCGAGAAATGGTCACATAACCATCTTCTAAAGGTTGACGCAAAAATTCCAATACATTGCGCTTAAATTCGGTTAACTCATCCAGAAATAATACCCCTCGATGCGCCAAGGAAATTTCGCCGGGACGCGGAAAACTCCCTCCTCCAACTAATGATGGACCTGATGCGGAATGGTGGGGACTGCGAAAGGGGCGATGTCTGATTAATCTGCCTTTATCTTTGAGTAATCCGGCTACAGAATAAATTTGGGTAACTTCTAGGGCTTCTTCAAAACTTAAGGGCGGTAAAATTCCCGGTAATCGTCGCGCTAGCATGGTTTTACCGCTTCCCGGTGGACCGACGAAAATTAAATTATGTCCTCCGGCGGCGGCTATTTCTAACGCCCGACGCGCATGGGATTGACCTTTAACTTCGTTTAAGTTTCCGCCTGTAAACTGATAGGAGGATGATTGGGGTAATTCATCCATCGTTACTGGGGAATAGCGTTCCGGTTGATTCAAAAAATCCGCCACATCAGCCAGATGTTTGAATCCGTACACGTCTAATCCACGCACCACGGCGGCTTCCTGGGCATTATCGGCGGGTACGACTAACCCCGAAATCCCCAAACTTTGGGCGGCGGCGGCGATGGGTAAGACTCCCGCAATGGGGCGTAAATTGCCATCTAGAGAGACTTCGCCTAAAAATAGATAATCACCTAATAATTCAGGATTGACTTGTTGCGAGGCGGCGAGAATCCCCACACTAATGGGTAAATCAAAGCTGGGTCCTTCTTTGCGTAAGTCGGCTGGGGTGAGATTAATCACGATTTTTCGCATCGGAAAGACAAAGCCGGCATTTTTTAACGCCGCCCTCACCCGTTCTCGCGATTCTTGGACGGCGGTATCCGGTAATCCCACAACAACAATTCCCGGTAGTCCGCCTGACACATCGACTTCCACACCGACTTTCACCGCATCGATGCCGACTAGCGAAGCACTCCAAACCCTGGCAAGCATGTCTGTTGATCCTGAGTTTTACTGGCAATTATAGGACGTGCGATCGCAACCGTCTATTCTAAGTAGGTCGGTAGCAATAAGCCTATCTATATTAAGTTCTGTAAATAACCCTCAAACTCTTACCAATGACCAATGACAAATGACGAATGACGAATGAGGATCTTCAATTCCACAGCTTAGACATTAAGTAATTCGCTTGTTCATACCGTCCTTGAGACTTGTAAAGGGCTGCCAAATTATTTAAACTGAGCGCGACATCGGGATGATCTTCTCCCCATAAGCGTTTACCGAGTTCCAAGACTTGGAGATAGAGGGGTTCGGCTTGCTCGTAGCGTCCTTGATAATGATAGAGTAATGCCAAATTATTCATACTGGTTACTACATCAGGATGGATATCTCCAAATAAACGTTTTCTCAGATGTAAGGCTTGTAGATAGAAGGGTTCGGCTTTGTCATAGTGCCCCTGATAATGATAGAGTAACGCTAAATTGTTCAGGCTAGTTGCCACATCAGGATGGTTCTCTCCCAACAAACGTTTCCGAATATTTAACGCTTCCAAATAAAACGATTCTGTTTTATTATTGGGTCCTTTAGAGAAATAAAGTCCTGCCAAATTATTCAAGCTTTGTGCCACATCAGGATGGTTCTCTCCCAATAAACGTTTTCTGATGTCTAACGCCTGAAGATAGAGGGGTTCAGCTTTCTCGTAGCGTCCTTGAGAGAAGTAGAGGGCGGCTAGGTTGTTGAGGTTCGTGGCGACATCGGGATGGTTCTCTCCCAATAAGCGTTTTTGCAAGTCCAAGGCTTGTAGATAAAGGGGTTCAGCATCCTCGTAGCGCCCTTGGGACTTATAAAGGGCGGCGAGATTGTTCAGGCTTGTGGCAACATCTGGATGCTCTTCGCCCAACAAACGTTTTTCGATGTCTAAGGATTGCAGATAAAGGGGTTCGGCGTCTTCATAGCGTCTTTGATAATGATAAAGTAAGCCTAGATTACTAAGGCTGGTTGCCACATCCAGATGCTCCTCGCCTAAATTACGTTTCCTCAAGTCCAAGGTTTGCAGATAAAGGGGTTCGGCGTCTTCATAGCGTCCTTGACAAAAATAGAGGGTGGCTAAATCATTGAGACTATGAGCGAGATCTGGATGATCATCACCTAAGTTAGCGTTTCCTCAAGTCCAAGGCTTGCAGATAAAGAGGTTCGGCTTCGGCATACTGTCCTTGAGCCTGGTAAAGTTTTGCCAAGTTGTTGAGGCTGGTGGCGACATCAGGATGAGCATCGCCCAACAAGCTTTTTCTGAGTTCTAAGGCTTCTAAATAAAGAGGTTCAGCTTCCCTGTAGCATCCTTGCAGTCTGTAGAGTTCGGCTAAATTATTCACCGTTTCGGCTAAGCTTGTTTCTTGCCCGAGTTCTTTTTTTAGCTGAATGGCTTGACTTAAATACTCAACGGCTAAGGCTTGTTCTTGGGGATAATTTAGAGATTCACCCTGTTCTAAGCGCCGTTGATAAAGGTGTCCGACTTGAGCATATAAGGTTGCCAAATTCGGATCGTTGACGCCGCGTTTGGCTTTGGTGTACTCAATCAATGCGTTGAGATCTGCGACGGGAAAGACTGATACATTTTGATCCCAAGCGTCGCTTTCTTCGATAAGATGGCGGAATGGCTCAATGTTTTGAATGGGAATAGCGGTTGTTTTTTGGGAGTGGAAGCGAAAGACGGCTTGACACCAATTTTGGAACTCTGGGGCGTTTTGACTTAGCTGACTCTCTAGTTGGTGAGTTAGCCACAGTACAAGTGGACAAGCCAAGGCGGATAAGGCGTCTTGGGTTTCTGGTAAGGAGGCGAAAAAAATTTCCTGTTCTGAATGCTGGGCGTCGAATTTGAGCCAGAGAAGTTGTTCAGCACCCGTCGCGGTGACAACGGCGTTTCCCCCCTGACGTAAATCGTCATCGGTTTGGACAAGTTCAGTAATGGCGCGGCTCAGGTTCGGGTCATCCTTAACCAAGATAACGCGATGCGATCGCATAGAGGTGGCGAGTTCGCTTTCATAGCGTTCAATCAGTTGGTTGCGAAAATGGATATCATCACAAACCGCTAGGATTACACTCAACTTACCTTGACTGGCTTGAATCGCTGTCAGTAAATCGCCATACGTTTTTTCATTATCAACCGTCGGGTCAGACAACTCCGTCATCATGAAATTAACCTCCAATCTTGTAATCGCTCTTGAACGATTCGGTGAACCTCATCGGTTTTGACGATTGCCATACTCTAGAACATTAAGACTATGCAGCTTATGCCCAAATTCCAGTGCTTTGGGTTCATGTTCGTTGTGTTTAAGAGTTTATAGTCGAGTTCACCTAAAAAAAATGACAAAGTTATTGTGAATCGCGTTAATCCGAATCAATCCTAAGCACATTCGACAAGAGTTATCCCTGATTCGGAGCGTTTGGCAGCAACACCCACTTCTATAGGGTACATTCTCTTTAGCTGTCTGTCGATTTCCTTTATCTGTGCGAGGGTGTCCCAGCTCCCCCTGCTCCCCCAGCTTCCCCTGCTCCCCTAGCTCCCCCAGCTCCCCCAGCTCCCCCAGCTTCCCCAGCTTCCCCAGCTTCCCCAGCTCCCCCAGCTCCCCCATCGCCCTGACTCAAGCGTTTGACTGATTATCCCATCGCCGCACGCAGATCATCGAGATTTTTCCGGATTGTTGCTGTAGTCGGATGATTAGCGCCGAGTCGTTCTTCACAAATTGTCAACGCTTGGACATAAAGGGGTTCAGCTAATTCATATTCTCCTTGAGACGAATAAAGTCCTGCCAAATTATTCAAATTTTGTGCCACATCTGGATGCTCATCCCCTAGCCAGCGTTTTCCTAACTCCCAGGCTTGGGAATAGAACTCTTTGGCTTTGTCATGACGTCCTTGAAAGAAGTAGAGTATTGCCAAATTATTCAGATTTTGGGCTACATCTGGATGTTCATCTCCCAGTAAGCGTTTCCGCAACTCTAAGGCTTGCAGATAGAGAGGTTCGGCTTCATCGTAGCGTCCCTGCGTGGAATAAAGTTCGGCGAGATTTTTATAGAGTGCGGCTAAGTTATTCAGGCTGGTTAAAACATCGGGATGCTCCTCTCCTAAGAACTGTCTACCCACATCCAACACCTCCACATAAAGAGGTTCGGCTTGCTCGTAGCGTCCTTGATAATGGTAGAGCAATGCTAAGTTATTTAGGCTGGTCACTACATCAGGATGGTTCGCACCAAATAAACGTTTCCTTAAGTCCAACGCTTGGCGATAAAGAGGTTCAGCTTGCTCGTACTGTCCTTGGGAGTGGTGGAGTAATGCTAAATTATTCAGATTCGTGGCGATATCTGGATGATTATCACCCAATAAACGTTGCCAGATTTCCAAGGCTTGGCGATAGAGAGGTTCGGCTTCACCCTGGCGTCCTTGAGAGAAGTAGAGTCCGGCTAAGTTGTTGAGGCTTTGTGCCACATCGGGATGATTATCACCGAATAAGCGTTTCCTGATTTCCCAGGCTTGCAGATAGAGGGGTTCGGCTTCGTCGTAGCGTTCTTGGCAGAAATAAAGTGCAGCTAGATTGTTCAGGTTAGTCGCCACATCCGGATGCTCATCCCCCAACAAGCGTCTCATCACTTCCAAGGCTTGCAGATAGAGGGGTTCGGCTTGTTTGTAGTGTCCTTGGGTTCTGTAGAGTTCTGCCAAATTATTCAGGCTAGTGGCGACATCGGGATGGTTCCTTCCCAGTAAGCGTTTCCTCAGTTCCAAGGCTTGCAGATAAAGGGGTTTGGCTTGGTCATAGCGTCCCAGTAAGAAGTAAAGTAAGGCTAGGTTGTTAAGACTGGTGGCAACATCGGGATGGTTCTCTCCTAAGCTGCGTTTCCTTAAATCCAAAGCTTGCAGATAAAGAGATTCGGCTTCCTCGTAGCGTCCTTGGAAAAAGTAGAGGGCGGCGATATCGTTGAGGCTAATGGCGACATCGGGATGGTTCTCTCCTAAGTTACGTTTCCT
>JGI12109J20283_10453796_pt1 | contig 10448 bp, 9 predicted proteins | sample ElkSlonscriptome_12_FD_20283 | JGI IMG/M metagenome (IMG submission 20283) | reverse complement strand
GACGGTCTCGACACGTGCGCCGCCGACGGGTTGTGCTCGACCGCCTGCCCGGTCGGCATCGACACCGGGCACCTGGTCAAGCGTCTGCGGGACGAGAATCACGGCGCCAGGCAGCATCGCATCGCCCGCTGGGTCGTCGATCACGCCAAGAGGACCGAATCGCTGCTCCGGTTCGCCTTGCGCACCGCCCACGGAATGGAACGCCTGCTGGGGGCCGGCCCGGTGCGGGGACCGGTGGCCATCACCCGCAAGGTTACCGGCTGGCCCCTGCCAGCCTGGGTGGATTCCCAGCCCCGGCCGCCGCGAAACCTGGACTTCATGACCGATTCGCCGCCCTCCGGGGTGGAGGTGATCGTCTTCCCGACCTGCGTTTCTCGGATCATGGGTCGGCCCCGTGGTCGGGATCGATCCCAGACCCGGACCCTGATGGACCTGTGCGGGCGGGCCGGAGTGGGCGCCTGGGCGCCGGCNGCCCTGGGGGGCGCCTGCTGTGGCCTGGCCATGGCGTCCAAGGGGCACGCCGACGCGTCCCGGCGGATGCTCGTGGATCTGGTCGGGCGGTTGCATGAACTGAGCGACGGCGGCCGGATCCCGGTGGTGATCGACGCCTCGTCGTGCACCCATGCGGCACTGGAAGGCGGAGGCAAGCTCAAGGGCGCCGACCGCGAACGCTGGGAAGTCCTCGACCTGGTCGACGTGACGACCTTCGCGCGGGATACGCTCCTGCCGCGGCTGGAATTCAAGCCCGTCGAGGGCGTGACCTTCGTCCATCCCAACTGCGCGTTGCGGCTCATGGGGGAAGACGCCGCGCTCGTCGCCTGCGTCGCGGCGGCCAGCCGGGAAACCGTTGTTCCGGAGAATCTGGCCTGCTGTGCCACCGCCGGCGACCGCGGACTCATCTTTCCGGAACTGTCGGCAAGTGCGCTGCGGCGCGAAAAGAAGGACCTCGCCGCAGCGGACGCGCGGCGGGCGGTGAGCTCCAACCTTTCCTGCGAGACGGGACTGGGCGCCCAGACCGGTGTGCACTTCGAGTCGTTCCTCTACCTGCTCGAGGAAGCCTCGCGGCCCGGGGAATGAAGACCGGCCAACCCGGTGACCACCACGGATGCCGCCATAAAACGGTGCGGGTTAACCCTGCCGGCTAATTCTGCATGGAAATATCTGCATCCCACCGAAAGCCGATGCCGCCCCCCTGCCAGACACCTTGGCCCGCAGGGCCTGGCCCATGGATATCGACCTGAAGCGGCAGTTCGTGGCGGGGTTTGAGCACGTCAACGCCGCGGACCGTGCTGCGGTCCATGATGCGCAAACCCTGTTCGCCGACCGGTCGGTGGGACTCGGGCGCAGCCCGGTGGGCGACGGCCAGATTATCGATGAACAGGCAGTCAAACTCGCGATATTCATGAGCTATCGTGTAACCGTCCTGTAGACCGGAATTGAGCAGGTCATTGTATTCGTGGCATAGATGCTTCAGTTCTGTGGCGTCCAGCAAGCGAAAACCCTCGCGGTCGGGCTGCTTTTCAAACACGGCTCCCGTCATCCCCAGATGAAGCCAGACGCTCTGGCGGCCGGATAACGGATGGACGTGCACCGCCGGGTGGACAACGCCGCTGTTGGAGTTGACGGACGACAACAGGCTCCAGTACGCCTGACGCTCCTGCGGAAGGGCATCGAACGCCGCACCCTGGTGGGCAAACCAGGTGCCGCCCCCGCGCTCCGCCGGCCGGACGATGTGATACCCCGAATGGGAGAATGTCGTGGCGTTGAAGCTGCCGTCATTGTGCCACTGCGGCCCCACGCCCGTCACGCCCTGACGAGGGTCGTTCGACACCCGGAAGATATCCCGGCGGCCATCCGGCGTCGCCGGATGCACCCCATGGGTGCTGTGCAACTCCTTGCCCCCCCACCAGCAGCTGGCCCGGAGGAATTCCTTCGGTTCGAGCCGGCGTTCGTTCCTGAAGACAAGGAATCCCCGCTGGGCCATCACCATCTCGAGCGTCTGGACGACATCCCCGGGGGGCGGCGTCCGTGCGGAAAGATCCACCCCACACACCTCGGCGCCCACCGGCTCGATGGCCTCGATCCGGGCGCCGAAGTCCTCGATCCGCGCGACGTGGGACGGATCGAGAGGTGGAACTCCCCCGGGCATTCCCCTAATCCTCGAGAGTGAAGCCCACCCGGATGGTGGTCTGCCACTGATTGGCCATCCCGTCCTCGATCTGCCCGCGGGTTTCCACGACCTCGAACCAGCGCATGTTGTGCACGGTTTTCGCGGCCTTGGTCAGGGCATTGTTCACGGCATCCTCGATGCCGGTGCTGGAGGTTCCGGTGAGCTGGATTTGCTTGTACACGGGGTTGGACATGCTGATCTCCTCGCGATAGGGTCCTGAATACCGGGCGACCCTGCGGGACCGCCCTCTTTCCCTTCAGCATAAGGGCAAAACAGATAATGGGTAGTCCCGGGCAACGATACCGGCCGGGTCGTCAAAGCCGCATGCTTCGAGTAGAATGCCCAGTATGACGATCCGGAAACCGGAACCGGGTGTTTCCCGTATTGATCTTCTTTGACCTGCGCTTCGACCAACAAGAAAGGGTTCCGCCATGCCCACCAAGAGCCGCCGAATCCTGCTGCACATGAGGATCGTCTTCGCCCTGGCCATCGTGGCGCTGGCCGCGGTCCTGGCTCTCAAGTTCGGCGCCGTCCTGGACTGGGCCCTGGGTGATTTTCGGCCCATCCTGCTAAACGGGATCATCCTGTTGCTGTTCCTGCTGGGAACCCTCCAGATCTTCCGGGCCGTCCGCCATTACGAGGCCCAGGAGATCCGGATCGGTGATTACATCCGCCGCCGCCGCGAGGGCGAGGAGAACGCCTCCATCCTGGCCGGCACCCCCGAGGCCAACCTGCTGGCCACGCGCTACCACACGCTCCGCGAACTCTTCGCCAAGGGTTGCCCGGTGGACCAGGGGGCCGTCAGCGCCATCATGATGGCCGAAGAGTCGCTGCATCAGTCCTTTCCCCGCTTCGTGAACAACGTGCTGATCCTGACCGGCGTGTTCGGCACCGTCAGCTCGCTGATCCTGGCCCTGGTGGGTGCGGGCGACGTGCTGCAGACCAGCGCCACCGACACCGGCATGAGCCTGCTGCTGCTGGGCATGAACACCGCCCTGACGACCACGGCGACGGCCATCGTCTGCTATTTCTTCTTCACCTTCTTCTTCCATCGCCTGACCGACCTGCAGACCTGGGTCTTCAGCCAGGTCGAGCACGCCTGCCTGCTGTACATGCTGCCCGAGTTCACCACCGAAAAGGAAGCCGTCAACCACCAGACCAAGCTGTTGCTGGAGGAAGTCCGCGGCATGGTCGGCGAGGTCCGTGAGGGCCTGGGCCACGTGGACGAGACGCTGCGCCGCAGCCTGGTGGAAACGGAGGCGCCCGTCGATCACGGGCCCGCCCTTCTGGAAGGCATCGCCAGGCAGAATGAGACCCTGGAAGCCTCGCTGTCACGCCTGGACAAGGTGCAAAAGACCCTGGTCCTGGGCTTCCGCCTGGAACGCTGAGAGGGGAGGCGGGTATGGCACGGTATCGCGGTTTCACCGACCTGAGGGTCAACCAGCAGAACGCGTCCTCGGACACCACCCTGTGGCCCTCGTTCACGGACATCATGACCGTCATCCTGATGGTCTTCATGCTGACGATGGTTGCGGTCATCATCAAGAACGCCGACCTGATCACCCAGATTCGCCTTAGCCGCGCCCTGCAAGCCGAGAGCGAACAGAAGCTGCAGGACAACGTCCAGGTCCTGGCCGACCTGCGCCTGAGCAATACCGACCTGGAAGAGACGGTCCGCTCAGCGCGCATGGAGATCATCCTGTTGCGCGACGAGATGCAGCGGCTGGAATCCAACCTGGAGGTCAAGGCGGCGGCCATCGCCCGGCTGGGTAAGGAGAACGAGAACCTCGAGGAGCACCTGCGCCTCATCCGCATGCAGATGACCGAGAAGCAGGAGGAACTGGACGACGCCCGGATGATGATCGCCGGCATCCGTGACGAGGCCGAGCGCACGAACCGGCAGCTAAGCCAGGAGATCGCCGCGCTGCTCACCCAGCTGGAAGATAACGAGAGCGCCATGCTGACCCTCAGCGATGAGAAGTCGGATCTGGAGCTGGCCCTGGCCCGGCAACGTCAGGATTTCACCTCGCTGGAGGACAAGTACCTGAAGCTGGTGCGGCCGGCGCGCAGTGCCCTGGGCAAGGACGTGGTGTCCGTTCAGTACCGGAAAACGGACGGGCGGGACAGTTACCTGATCAAGGGGATCGGTGAGAATAGCTGGGAAGGTCTTTCCAGGGCGGAGCTGTTTTCGCGGCTGGCGGATTTGAAGGAGCGGCTGGGCGAGTCGCTGTACATCAAGGTCGTCATTCCGGATGACAGCGGGCTTTCCTACAACGAGGCCTGGGATTTCACGAAGCAGGTTCTGTCGCGGTTTGATTATTACTATGAGGATGGGTGGTAGGTGGGTCTTCACCTTTCCCATTACCCGCTGGCGGGTACCCCCGGGCATGACCAAGCTATCGATGAAAATCATGCTCACCATTGGCACGATGCTTCTGGCCTCCGCTCCGCTGACCGCCGCGGCCGGCTGGTGCGAACCCTGCACGACGGGATGGCACATCTGCCGGCGGGCCCGCACGAGTTCCTGTGGGACGGGCGCGACGACACGGGACAGAATGTCAGCAGCGGGGTGTATTTCGTGCGGATGGCGGCCGGGGGGGGTGCTGAGCCAGAGTAAGATCGCATTGATCAAATGAGCCGCCACCGCAACGGCAAGCAGGGCCGGGGGATGATCGCTCGTCACCCGGCCACGTACAACACATGGATCAGCCCGACCGCGATCACCAGGAAAAGCAATGTCAGCAGGCTACCCGCCTTCAGATAATCCCGGGTCCTGTAGTTGCCCGGCCCCATCAACAGGGCGTTGACCTGGTGTGTGGGCAGGATGAACGAGTTGGCCGTCGCCACCCCCACGAGCAGCGCCAGGGCCCGTCCGGAGACCCCGACCGACTCGCCGAGCGCCAGCACGAGCGGCACCAGCAGCACGGTCGCCCCGACGTTCGACATGACCAGCGAAAACGCTGTCGCGAGCAACGCGATTCCCCCCATGATGACCAGGGCATTCCCGCCGTGTGGCAGTGCCAACATGGCATCCGCCAGAAAGCGCGCGGCTCCGGTTTCCTGCATCGCCACCCCCAGCGGCATCAGCCCCGCGAGCAGGAAGACGGTGCGCCAGTCGATAGCGTCATAGACCTCGTCAATGGGGAGGACGCGCAACAGGATCATCGCCACGGCGCCGGTAAGCAGCGAGACGGCCAGATGCGCACCGGCCAGCGCCAGGCCCACACCGGTCAGGGCGCAAAGCATGGCCCGCAGCGTATGGCTGCCTTGCGGTTTCCCCTCGGCAATGGGCGAGACCGGCACGAATGCCCCGTCCTTGCGCAGCGACCGGAGGTGACCGGGCGGCCCGTAGACAACCAGCACATCGCCAATCTTGAGGGGAACGTCGGAAAAGTCCGCGCGGCGCTGGTCATTGCCGTTCAACAGGACGATCGGCTCCACCCCCCAGGTCCGGCGCAGGGAAAGCTGGCGGAGTGAGCGATCCGCCACCGGCGAGCGCGGCGGCACGATCACCTCGGCAAAGCGGGCGCCGTCTTCACCCGCCCCTTCCTCGGCCAGATCCAGGCCGTGGTCCCCAGCGAAGCGTTTCACCTCCTCGTCCGCTCCCAGCAGGGTCAGTCTCTGACCGGCGGCGAAACGCGTCCGTCGCCACGGGGCGTAGGTCGTATCCTCATCCTGCTCCAAGGCCAGCAGGTTCAGACCGTATTCGTCCCAGAACCGCGCCTCCTCCACCGTTTTTCCGACCAGGGGACTGTCCGACGGCACGGCGACGCCCCTGGTCGTGGCGGGCAACTCCCAGGTCTCGACCAGCGCCTGCTGCACCGAGGATTCGTCGGCCGCGTCACCGCCGCGTTCCGATAAAAGCATGTCCCCGAAAAGCATGAAATAGAGGATGCCACAGACGACCAGGGCCAGTCCGACGGGAGTGACACTGAACAGGCCGAAAGGTTCCTCGCCCGACTGGCCGAGCAGATCGTTGAGGATGATCAGGGGTCCGGAACCCACCAGTGTCAGGGTGCCGCCGAGGATCGCCACATAGCCCACCGGCAGCAACAGCCGGCCGGCGGGAATTCCGGTCCGGCGCGCAATACGGAGGGTGGCCGGCAGCAGCAGGGCTGCCGAGCCGACGTTCTGCATGAGTCCCGAGAGGATCGCGGCCGCCGTGGTCAGCAGGGTGGTGACCCGGCGCGGATCGCTGCCCGCAGCGCGCAGTATCGGGCGCGTGACACGCCTCATGACTCCGGCTCGGTCCAGCCCGCGGCTGAGCACCATGACCGCGATGATGGCCACGACCGCGTTGCTGGCCAGCCCGGAAAGGGCCTGCTGCGGTTCGATCACACCGATCCAGGGCAGGGCCACCATCAGCAACAGCGCGATCACGTCGATGCGCAGCGCCTCGGTCACCATCAGCACGACAACAATCACCAGGATGGCCAGCATGACGGCAATCTCGGGCGTCATTTTCCAGCTCCCTCTAGTAGCCGATGTATTCCAGCATACCCAGTCCCGCAATGATGACGGTGACCGCCGCCACAATCACCGCCCAGGGATAACGGGGCCCGAGCACATCGATGAGCGTCCGGTCACCGAAGTCCCCCACGTTCAGCACGTGACGGTCGAGCCACGGGAAGGCCACGGCGTACAGCCCGGCTCCGAGGGTGATGCCCACCAGACCTCCCACCAGGGCGTCGAGGGCCCCGTGTCCGATCGCACCAACAGCGGTTCCCGGGCAATACCCGAGCAGGCCGAAGCCCAGCCCGAAGATCAGTGGCCCCGGTATGCTGGCTCCCACGGAGCCGGGCTTCTTGTGCAGCGATACGAGGCCCGCCGCACGCATGGCGTACACGCCGACCATGCCCGTGGCTATGGCCGTGAAAATAACCTTGATAACCGTGAAGTCGCGCAGAAGGAGCTGGTCCATGATGACTTCGTAGTTGCAGACCGCACCCTTCTGCAGCAGGAAGCCGAAGAAAAAACCAAGCGCGAGCCCCATCAGCTTCTGCACCCCAGGGCTGGATCGCATCCGGTCGAGCATCCGGGTCTCCTCTCTCATACCCCACCATAGAGGGCGAAGGCCGTAATTATTCCCCCCAGGAAGAAACACAGGGCCGCCAGCCAGCTGCCGAGAACCAGCTGCAACGCACCGCTGATGCCGTGGCCGCTGGTGCAACCCCGTCCCCACCTGGCCCCGAATCCCACGCACACCCCGCCGGCCAGAGCCACGGCCAGCCGCGCGCCCAGACCGGAGCCGAACCGGGATTCCCACATGGCCGGCACCCATTCCCAGCGGATGGTTCCGCCCAGCCAGGCCGCCACGAAGGCGCCCAGCAATAGGCCCACGATCAGCATCCACTTCCAGTCGATATCCAGGGATATCTTCTGGTAATAGGGCCGCTGGGTGACCTGTGGGCCACGCACCCCACGCTCGATCATGCCGGCGGTCTTGGCGAACGCGGTCGATACGCCGAGAGGATGATCCGAAAGCAGGAATGCCAGCCACGACAGCACGCCGATTCCCACCCCCACCGCGTAGGGTGACCATTCGGCTGCGGTCAGTATGCGCACGATCACGTCCATGACGTCACCTCAATCCTTCGTGATGGGGCAACCGATGCTCTGGCAGGCGGACATCGACCCGAGCCCGTTTTCCACCTTCTCGAAGCCATGGCGCCGCAGGATCGAAGCGGCGATGATCGCCCGCTTCCCGCTACCGCAGAAGGTGATGATCGGCCTGTCACTATCCAGTTCGTCCAGGTGGTCGGGCAGATCCCCGAGAAAGATGTGCTCGGATCCCCGGAGCCGACCCGCTCGCCACTCCGTGGGCTTGCGTACGTCCAGTACGGTCACCGGTTCGTCGGACTTCAGCCGCTCGACCAGCGACCGGGAGTGGACGGAAGGGATCCGGCCGTAACTGCGGCCGCTCGTCTCCCAGGCATGAAGGCCCTCGCCGAGGTAACCGACGGTACGGTCGAATCCCATTCGCACCAGGTGCCTCACGGCCACGGAAACCTGGTCCCGCGTCTCCGGCACAAGGATGATATCGTGGTCGTAGTCGAGCAGGAAACCGGCGTATCCCGGCAGCATGTCGGCAGGGAGCGCGAGGCTGCCGGGAATGAAGGCGCCGGCGAAGGCCTCCGGGCTGCGTAGATCGACTACCTGGGCGCCGTCGTCCATGAACTTCTCGATGGCGTCAGGCCTCAAGGGTGGTGGGACCGGCAAGTGGTCCAGCGGAGGTGCACCGTATTGATTGTATTCCTCCATCTTCCGGAAGTAGGGCGGCTGCTCGTGCTCCTCGGCAACCTTGGCTTCGATGAAAGCTTCCCGCGATCCCTTCTGGAGGGCGGGGTTGTGCAGCCGCTCGATGCCCAGTGTCGAGAACTCGCGGGACGCCATGCCGTCACCGCAGACCGAGCCGGCGCCGTGCGCGGGGTACAGGATGACCTGATCGCCCAGCGGCAGGAGCTTCTCGAAGATGCTGTCGTGCAGAAAACCCGCCACTTCCTGCGCGCGGTCGGGATAGAAGTCCGTCCGGCCCACGTCGCCGACGAACAGCGCGTCGCCTGTGAAAACGCCCACCGGGGTGTCGCCGAACTGGCGGTCACGAATCACCACGGAGATGCTCTCGTCCGTGTGGCCGGGGGTCTCCAGCACCTCGAGTTGCAGGTCGTTCACCGCAAAGGTGTCGCCATCGGCCACGGCTTGACCGTAGTCGAAGTCGAGGGCCTGCCCATGATGGATCTGCGCGCCCGTTTCGCGCGCGAGATCGCGCGACCCGATCACGTAGTCCTCGTTGCGGTGGGTCTCGAAGATGTGGGTGATACGCGCGCCCTGGCGTGCCGCGATTTCCAGATAGATGTGCCAGTCCCGGCGCGGGTCGATGACCGCAGCCTGGTCGCCGTCGCCGATGATGTAGCTAAGATGGGCCAGACCCGGCGAACTGATTTTCTCCAAAAACATGACAAGAATCCTCCCGGAATGGAAGTGAAAGACCGATATGACAACAAACTATCAAAGGCTGTGATGAGTGCAACACCTGGGTGATGGTTTGGCCTGTTGACCAGGATAATCGCCGGGCTCGGGCCCCCCGGGCCCACCAAGTGCAGAAGGACGCACCCGGAGGTGCGTCCTTCTGCTGATCAGAAGCCAGAGAGGTCGGTTACTGGTACAGGGCCTTCAATTCGTCCAGGGTGCGGTTTTCCGCCGAGACGCCGGCGTGGCAATAGCCACAGTAGCGCGCATCACCAGGAGCTTCGACCCCACCGTGAGCTGTCAAGACGTCGGCGGCAGGGTGGCAACCCGAGCAGGCACTGGGCGCGACAGGGTCATCGTCAATGTGGCAATTGGAACAGGAAAACGCGGTGTGGACCGTGTGCGTCGCACCGGGCCAGTCGGTGTGGCACTGGCTGCACCGGCCCGCATCCGGTGGATCCGAGGTGAACAGACTGTAGGCACCAACCTGAAATGCCCACAGGAGACTGATCGTCACCACCACCAATAGACTGAGAATCGTTCGTTTGATATTCATAGCGACACCCCCCAAAAAGAGATAAACCGGGAGCTGGAGAATAAGGCTACTCCCGCTATTGTGGCATACTAGGGCAACCCGGTTATCCGTGTCAAGAACAACCCGACCGGCCACAACGGATTCATCCTACGCCTTACAAGGCAAAACGTTAGCATAGGGTTCCCCAGCCGATGCTTGCCCGGATCAATCCAGCAGGTCGCTCTGCTGAAGATCCCGAGTCAGCAATTCCTCCAGCTCGGACAGGGCCGCCTCGTCCAATCCCAGGGCGGCACAGCTCTCCGCGAGGCGTTCTTCCAGCCGGCTATCCGCTCCGTTCCGGTCACACAGGCGCTGACCGAGCAGATCACCGCAAGCTACGCAGTGAACCAGCGCAGCGGGCTCACCGGCCTGGTTGGGGGCATGATGCCAGCGGGCGATGGCGCGCAGGTTGCCCGGCATGCCCCAGCCCTCCAGGAGGCGGTCACCGACCAGGCAGTGGTCGAAGCCCAGCACTTCCCTTTCGACCACGGTGCTTTCGGGCGCACCCTGCTCCAGCCGCTTGTGGACCTCGGCGTAGTCGTCGGGTCGGTTCAGCAGCATGATGACCTTGCCGATGTCGTGCAACACACCGCCGGCGAATGCCTCGTCCGGGTCGGCGTGGCGGGTGAACTCGGCCACGCGGCGCGCGGCCAGGCCGCTCTGCACGGCGTGCTCCCAGAGCGACCGCCCCAGCAGGCCCTTGCGGGAACTGTCCATCGGGAAGAGATTGCGGGT
>JGI12109J20283_10568081_pt1 | contig 10450 bp, 11 predicted proteins | sample ElkSlonscriptome_12_FD_20283 | JGI IMG/M metagenome (IMG submission 20283) | reverse complement strand
AACAAACAACCAATAACTAGCCCATAACCAGCCCGCCATCCACATTGAAGGTCTGACCCGTAATGTAAGCCGCAGCCGGGTCAGCCGCTAAAAAACGCACCATTCCGGCAATGTCTTCGGGTTCGCCATAACGACGCAAGGGAATTTCTTTGAGGACTTGTTGTTTATAGTCCTCTTTCAACTCTTGGGTCATATCGGTGTTGATAAAGCCAGGGGCGACCACGTTGACCGTAATGCCACGACTAGAGAGTTCTTTGGCCATAGCCTTACTAAAGCCAATGACTCCGGCTTTGGCGGCACTATAATTCGCCTGACCCGCAATGCCCATCACCCCAGACACCGAGGCAATGTTGATGATTCTGCCGCTTTTTTGTCGTAGCATCACCTGACTGGCGGCTTTGGTACACAAGAAAACCCCGGTGAGGTTGAGGTCAATCACCGATTGCCAGTCTTCGAGTTTCATGCGTAACACCAAGGTATCGCGGGTAATCCCGGCGTTGTTGACCAAAATATCAACGCGACCGAGTTCTTTTTTGGTGTGGCTGATGAGATGGTTGGCTTCGTCCGGTTGGGAGACATCGGCTTGTAGGGCGATCGCGCTGCCTCCAGCTTCGGTAATTTCGGCCACTACTGCTTCTGCCGCTTGGGACGATCGCGCATAATTCACCACCACCGTTGCGCCAACAGTAGCTAATTCTAGGGCGATCGCCCGGCCAATGCCTCTTGATGCGCCCGTGACAATGGCAACGCGATCGCGCAGTGTTTGTAAAGATTCGGGTAATAATTCCATCAATTCTGATTTTCAATAAGCCAGAGCTATTAAATCATATTGAGGGGAATCAAGTCGCCCTAAACCCATCTTTGGGTCAATTTCAACTCAGGGGTCAGTTTTTCTACAATTAAAATATCCAACTGTAATTCGTCGTTATCCCCTTATCCCCCGTTTACGGGGAACTTAACTATGGTTACCAAAAAACAATTCAGCAATTTTGAAGAACTTTTAGCCTATAGCGAGCGCCCGATTTTAGTAGACTTTTACGCGACTTGGTGCGGGCCTTGCAAAATGATGGCTCCGATTTTAGAACAGGTCAACTCGCAAATGAGCGATCGCCTGCAAATTGTCAAAGTCGATACAGACAAATACCCGAACTTAGCTTCCCGTTACCAAATCCAATCTTTGCCCACCTTAGTTTTGTTCAAAGCTGGGCAACCGGTCGATCGCATCGAAGGTGTGGTACAAGTACCGCAGTTACTTCAGTATTTGCAAAGTTCCTTGGCTTAAATCCTTAAGGGCTTGGGGGGGATATCCATCCCCAAGCTTTAAGAACTATTCCTCAGAAGGTGATTTTTCTGCTTCGGGTTCCTCCGGTTGTGATGCTGAGGCATCGGTGGGTTTTTTCTCTAGCGATCGCTCCAGGCGCTTTTTACGGTCAGCATTGAGCGCATCTTCGATCGCCGCTTGCACTTGGAGCATTTTTTCCAAGTTGCTGCGGTACAAATCCAAGTCCTTTTGCACCTTGTCAAAAGATAACTTCAGCGACTCAGACAGTTCTTGTAAAACTGGCTGCCGTTTTTTCTCGTCTTTAATCATTTCTGGATCGACCTTTTCAACTAGGGTATAAAGGCCAATCGCAAACAAACGACTATATTTGAAATTTTCGCTCAGGGCAACTTCTTTCAACGCTTCGTACAGCAGAGTTGCGTCGGGATTCGACATCAACTCGCTATCCCAAGCGGTGAGTTGTTGTACCGATAAATTCTGGGCGATCGCGCTCAAGGCATTAGCATCTTGACGATACTGAGCCGGGTCGCTATCGACCGAGGTACACAATGCCTGAAAAATCGGCTCGATATCGCGCTCAGGGCGATACCCTTGCATAAACCGATCGAAGGTAGTGACCACGCCCAAGGCATAAATCGGATTGTAGCGAAAATGGACATTGACGGTGAGCAAATGAGTCTCAACCATCAATTCTTCTACCACCCGTCTATAGACCGAGTTAATCGGGCGGGTGTGGTGGGAATAAAACTTCCGTTTTGTGTCGGAAACAGTGCGAACTCGATCCACAAGACCAAACTATAAGGGATACAGCGATCCCATTGTCTCGCGATCGCACCCCGTTTGCCAAGGGCGAGTCTGCTAATCGGCACTGAGCCTAGGATTTGAGCCGACGTTACCTTCATAATTCTCCTCAAATTCGCTTTCGGTGATAATAAGAAAGCATCCGTTTTAGATTTTTAACTTGGCTCATGGCTTTATCTCCCGATTTGATTCGTTTGGGACAATATCTCGCAGGAGAATTTGAAAACGCCGAACAAGCCCTCGCTCAACCCGCTTGGTACGTCAACCTGCGGTTATGGCAGCGGCCTGTTCCTTTATTCCCAGAAGACAGTATTTGCCTTTACGCCGAACAAGCCAACGTCCTCAAGCTCGATCGACCCTATCGCCCTCGTTTATTGCGCCTGCGCTCTCAACCCAACGATTCTTCAGGGTTGCAAGTAGACTATTACAAATTCAAAGACAGCAATGCCATTCGCGGTGCCGGGTCAAACCCCGATCTCCTGCAACAAGTGACCCCCAATTGGGTCGAATTCTTGCCCGGTTGCACCCTTGATATTCAAACCGAGCCAACGGCGGCCATGTCATCTTGCTTTCGCACCCAGAGCGATGCTCAACGCCCTTGTTGCTTTACCGAGGGGGGTCAACAGTATCAAGTTTCCCTCGGTTTTGCTGCCACCGCCACAGAACTGCTTATTTACGATCGCGGCATTGACCCCAAAACCGGAAAAGCGACTTGGGGGGCATTACTCGGCCCCTTTATTTTTAAAAAATGCCGAGATTTCGCCGCAGAATTGCGACTTTAGTCAGAATGGGGTTTTTAAGTGGTCATGCTACGGGGTGCGCCTTCGAGGGCTTCTTCTTCCGTTTCAAAAATTTCAAACACCGAATCCATCATGGTCACTTCAAAGACCAATTTGGCTTCGGGGTGGACGTTACAAATGCGAAAAGTGCCTTTGACTTTATCCGCATCGCGCATCCCCGCGACTAAAGAAGTCAAGCCAGAACTATCAATAAAGTTAACTTGACTGAGATTAACCACGACATGGGGACTGAGCTTAGAAATACACTCTTGCAGCTTCAAGCGAAACTGCCAAGCCGTGGTAATGTCTAAACGTCCACTTGGGGCTAAGACGATCACGGTTTTACCGTCTTCGGTGGTATGGGTTTTTTGGTCGATATGAATCACTCGTTAATTCGCCTCTTTAACTCAAGCAGCAATAATTCGATTCAAGGGGTCGTAGGTAGTGGCGGTGGAGCGCGATCGCGCCTCCATACTAGAGGGATTACGGTCTCGATGCCACCGCTAATCTACCTATCGAGGCTATTTTAACTCAGAACCCTCATTTAGGAAGTTGGCCAGTTGACCCAATCTTGCGGTTGCAAGAAGGTTGAGTACAACTCGGCTTCTGGGGTATCCGCCGGGGGTTCATAGCCATACTCCCAGCGTACCAAAGGCGGCAAAGACATTAAAATCGACTCAGTGCGGCCATTGGTTTGTAAGCCAAAAATCGTGCCACGGTCGTACACCAAATTAAATTCCACATAGCGGCCGCGGCGATACAATTGGAAATTGCGTTCGCGATCGCCATATTCAGTGTTATGGCGTTGTTCGACAATGGGCCCATAAGCCGGTAAAAAGCCCTGACCGCAATCGTTGATAAAGCTAAATAAATCCTCCCAACTGCGCGGTGCAATTTCAGGAAGTTTCTGGCTATATAGCGCCGCCGGACTCTCGGAATTGGGGCCTTTGTACAGCGGCCCTTGGCCGTCTTGATAATCAAAAAACAAACCCCCAATACCGCGAGTTTCTTGGCGATGCTTCAGATAAAAATATTCATCACACCACTGCTTAAAAACCGGGTAATATTCTCGGTGGTGGCGATCGCAAATATCTTTATAAGTTTGGTGAAAATGTTTAGCATCTTCAGCAAACGGGTAATAAGGGGTCAAATCCGCCCCACCGCCAAACCACCACACCGGCCCCGCCTCAAAATAGCGATAATTGAGGTGAACCGTCGGTACATAAGGGTTGCGCGGATGTAACACCATCGAAGTTCCCGTGGCATAAAAACCATGGCCGGCGGCTTCCGGGCGTTGCTTCAAAATTGAAGGGGGCAACTGCTGTCCCCAAACTTCAGAAAAATTTACACCCCCCTGCTCAAATACCCCGCCATCTCGGATCACGCGAGAGCGACCCCCGCCTCCCTCTGGGCGTTTCCAACTATCTTCAATAAAATTGCTTTGGCCATCAAGCTTTTCTAACCCGGCACAGATTTCATCTTGAATCTGGCGCATAAACTGGCTCACACGAGACCGGGAATCGGCAGCCGGACTAGACGGTAGCTTTGAGGTTACATCTTCTGGAGAAACTGTCATTCGAGTTTAAAGTATTGCAGCTTACTTTCTAAACTAGGATCGTACCCAGATTATCTTGAATTGAACCGTCACACTTCTAAAAATCTATTAAGTTTTGTACAATTTTGCCACGATATTTCTCAATAGGGTTTTCATCCCCAAAATCAGCGCTTCCCCACTTTTTAGCCCCAAGAAACTCGCCTAGGCATTGTTCAGGAAAGGTTTTCTAATGATTCTTCATTTTTCGTTTCAATGGATTTGGACGCACCGCAAAAGCCATCGTCAATTTTCCCTTTACAAAACCTATCGTGCCGTGAGTGGCGCGACCGTTGATGTACTGTGGCAAAAACTAGCAGATTTGGCTGATGTTTCTTGGCATCCTCTAATTTCAAGTAGTAATGCTCCCCAAGGCTTAATTGCCAAGCCGGGCATTATCTATCAAGTGGTGACCCGTTTTTTACCAATCCCAGTGCGAATTTTTGTGGAGCGAGTCAAGCCCAACGAACTCCTGAGCGTGCGGGTTTTGATGATTCCAGGTGTCCACAATCGCATTACTTATCAAGTCGAATCTACCCTGTGTGGCACTTACATTTCTTACTCGGTCACCCTAGAAGGCTGGCTGTCACCGTTTGTTTGGTTTTGGATTCGGCCTTATGTTGCCCGCGTGGCCTCCGATTTAGCCAGTGCCGCCGAAAGAATTAGCTCCCGTGATTGGGGTTTGCTCCCCGAAGATAGCTAAAAAAAATACAACAAAGAATTACAACAAGCCGTTAATATTTATGAAATAACTCAAATTATTATTTCTGTTTAAAAAATGTTAGAAACTCAAGCTGTTTTAGATGTCCTGCGTCCAGTCCAAGACCCCGAACTCCAAAAAAGTTTGGTGGAGTTAAATATGATTCGGAATGTCGAGATTCAAGGCAGCACCGTGAGTTTTACCTTGGTTTTGACGACTCCGGCTTGTCCCCTGCGAGAATTTATCGTTGAAGACTGCGAAAAAGCCGTAAAACAGTTGCCTGGGGTCGAAACGGTGGCCGTAGAAGTCACCGCCGAAACGCCTCAACAAAAGTCTTTACCCGACCGTCAAGGCGTTACAGGCATTAAAAATATTTTGGCCATTTCCAGTGGCAAAGGCGGAGTCGGCAAAAGCACTGTGGCCGTAAATGTAGCAGTTTCCCTCGCTCAAAGTGGGGCGAAAGTCGGGTTGTTAGATGCGGATATCTACGGGCCCAATGTGCCAACCATGCTGGGGTTGAGCGACGCTAAGGTGATGGTACAGAAAAACGACCAAGGGGAAGAAGTCCTAGAACCCGCTTTTAATTACGGAGTCAAAATGGTGTCGATGGGCTTTCTAATCGACCCAGATCAACCCGTAATTTGGCGCGGGCCGATGCTTAATGGTATTATTCGCCAGTTTTTATACCAAGTGGATTGGGGAGAGTTAGATTATCTGATTGTGGATATGCCCCCCGGCACCGGAGACGCTCAACTGACCATGGCTCAAGCCGTTCCCATGTCTGGGGCGGCGATTGTGACCACACCGCAAAATGTGTCTTTACAAGATGCCCGTCGCGGTTTAAAAATGTTTGAGCAGTTGGGGGTGAATGTCTTGGGCATTGTGGAAAATATGAGTTATTTTATTCCCCCTGACCAACCGGAAAAAAATTACGATATTTTTGGTTCGGGAGGCGGTGAAAAAACGGCGAATGAGTTAAGTGTGCCTTTGTTGGGGTGCATTCCTTTAGAGTTGCCAGTTCGAGAAGGGGGCGATCGCGGTACGCCCATTGTTGTGGCTTATCCCGACTCTCCGAGTGCGATCGCCCTGACGAAAATTGCCCGACAATTAGCAGGCAAAATTTCGGTGGCGGCTTTAGTGTAGGCGTGTAGGGGCGGGGTTTCCCCGTCCTTTGAAAAGGGAAAGAATTACGAATGATCAAACGATGAAATCAAAGATGATGAGGAGGAAGGCAGCCTCACCAAGGACAAAGGACAACAGACCAAGGACAAAAATTTATGTTTCGACGCTCTTTTGATAAGTTTTCCTACGGTCGAGCTGCGATCGCGGCTTGGCAACAACTAGATTTGTTACTGCTGCTGACCGTCCTGGGTTTAACAGGTTTGGGGGGCATAATGATCCGCAGTACCGAACTCAATCAAGGCCCGGATGCCACAGAATGGTGGCAACATTGGATTGTCGGGGGTGTGGGGTTAGCAATCGTGATGTGGTTGTCGCGATCGCGCTATGGCTTATTGCGACAATGGCATTGGGTCACTTATGCCCTCACCAATATCTGTCTGATTGCCGTAATTGCCATTGGGGTGAGTGCCAACGGCGCACAAAGCTGGATTAATATCGGGTCATTCAATGTCCAACCGTCAGAATTTGCCAAAGTTGGCTTAATTATCACCCTGGCGGCGTTGTTGCATTCTCGTCCCGCTTCGACCCTCACCTCGGTCTTCAAGGTGCTGATTGTCGCCTTAGTGCCTTGGGTGCTGGTAATGTTGCAACCGGACTTAGGAACGGGGTTAGTCTTTGGGGCCATTACCCTGGGAATGTTGTTTTGGGCTAATGTAAATCCCGGTTGGATTGTGCTGATGCTGTCTCCTCTGGTGGCAGCGTTGCTGTATAACCTCTTTTTGCCCGGTTGGTTTGTTTGGGCTATCCTCATGGGGATTTTGGCGTGGTGTACCCTACCGATGCGCTTTGTAGGGACTCTGGGGGCGGTTAGTTTGAATGTGGCTGCCGGAGGGTTAGCAGGAATCGTTTGGGGGCTGCTCAAGCCCTATCAAAAAGACCGCTTGGTGTTGTTCCTGCAACCGGAAAAAGACCCGTTAGGCGGCGGTTATCACCTCATTCAGTCGCGAATTGCGATCGGGGCTGGTGAATTGTGGGGTCGCGGCCTCAACCAAGGTACGCAAACCCAGTTGAATTTTATCCCCGAACAACACACAGACTTTATTTTTTCAGCCATTGGCGAAGAATTGGGTCTTGTGGGTTCTATGGCGGTTTTAGTGGGGTTCTGGCTGATTTGCTTGCGCTTGGTCTTTATTGCCATGAATGCCAATGAAAATTTTGGCTCTTTGTTAGCCATTGGCACGTTATCGATGATCGCATTTCAAGCGATGGTTAATATCAGCATGACGGTAGGACTAGCGCCCATTACCGGGATTCCTTTGCCGTGGTTGAGTTATGGGCGATCGGCGTTGCTGACGAATTTTATCGCTATTGGTTTAGTTGAATCGGTGGCTAATCATCGTCATAAATTCCAATTTAAGGGGTAGCGCTCATATATTTAACTTTTGGGGAGTTTAAGGGCTAACCACCCCACCCCGACGCGGATCGCCAGCCCCCTCAAATTCACCATTTTTGTTTTTTTGTACGCCATGAACCCCCCCAAAAAACATACTTTGGTTTTGCCAAAAAATAACTTCAGTTTCTGGTTCGACTTGGAGATTGGCGGTTAGTTCGGGTTGATGAGGGGGTTCAATATTAAAAATATTATCTTCCCAATGAACGCGGGGACTCGCGATCGCGTCTTGAATGGGCATTTCAAAATCAATTAAGTTAGAAATCACTTGAAAAATAGCGGTGCGGATGCGATTTGAGCCACCCGATCCTAAGACTATATAGGGTTTTTCGTCTTTTAAAATAATGGTGGGAGACATCATTGAAGAAAGCCGTCGATCGCAGGGCCAGTGATGAAATCCCCCCGGATTTAAATCAGCTTCTCCTAACATATTGTTGAGCATGATCCCCGTTCCAGGAATAATATAAGAAGACCCTTCGCCGTTGGAGGTTGTCACACTGGCGGCATTTCCTTCGCTATCAATAACGCTGATATGGGTGGTACTGCCAAACTTATTGAGGAGTTCTTCTTGATAGGGTTCGAGAAAGTCGGGATTTAAAAAACTTTGGGCAACATTATCTTCATAAATTTGGCGATCGTAGCCATGAACTCGCGCTCTATTGGTTAACTTCATCACCGCCGCCAGTTGTTCTAAATGCTCGCGACTCTGGGGTGTTATTTGTGCTACGTCTAATTCCTCCCATAACTTTAAGGCAAAGGCAATCAAGGCTCCCCCCGAACTGGGCGGCGGATTGGTTAAACAAGTGTAACCGCGATAATTAAACTGGAGGGGGCGCTGTATCATAACGCGATAGTTTTGTAAATCTTCTAAGGTTAAATGACCGCCTTGGGCTTGAGTATCTTTGATGAATTGTCGGGCAATTTCTCCTTGATAAAATTCGCGATCGCCCTTGTGAATTAAAGTCCGTAAAGTCTCAGCAAAATCGCGCATATAAACTTTATCCCCGGCTTGAATTAGTTTGCCTTGGGGGGCATAAATTTGGCGACCTTCGGGCAAAGCGAGCAAAATGGGGGCTAAAAGTTTATGAATACAAAACCCTTGAAATTCGCTGAGGTAAAAGCCCTGTTCGGCATAGGCGATCGCGGGTTCGGCAACCACTTCAAAAGGCAACCGTCCTAAAGCTTGATGAATACGAAAAGCCCCGGCAATTGTACCGGGAACTGCAATCGAACCCAAACCAATGTGAAATTGTTGGGTTGCGTCGCCAAAATTGACATCAACGGGGTAAAAATCAATCGCTTCTACAGGTTTTTGTTGCCGTGGCGTTTGGCTGAAAAAGTCAAACAAAATATTTTCCCCGGCTTGGGTATGGGCTAATAAAAAACCACCCCCCCCGGCAGAAGTTAAGGTGGGTTCGACCACAAAAGCCGCTAACATCGCCGCGATCGCCCCATCAAACGCATTCCCTCCCGCCTCTAAAATCCCTTGTCCGGCGGCGGCTGTGGCGCGATCGCCCGCCGCAATCATTCCCTTTTTTTGACCCGTCATACCGTTGTTTTCGATCTTTTCTGAATTTCTGAGTTTACGCCTAACCTAAGTTTTTAGGCAACTTCGCTGGCGAATAATACTTTACACTCACACTCACCCAAAACCTACTCCAGAGATACCCAACAATTTCACCGACGCGATCGAGTACAGTTGTAAATAAAGCAACTACTCCATAAGGGGTTCAAAACTACCCCATTTTGGTCTGATACTAAATCCGGCGCGTGATACACCGTCTATCCCTTTAACCCGCCTGCGGATTAAAATCCGGGGAATCCATGCAAATCAGTCCGACGAGTGCGGACTAGACTAATAAATGGGTTATGGTCAACAGATTTAGTTTGACGTTACGATTCGGCGCGATAATTTTTGCAGGCTATGAACGACGATCGCCACCAAGTCTATCTCAACTTTGTTAATGTTCTTCTTGCTTGTGACGAAAGCAAGATCGAATCTCATCTGCAACATCAAACCCATTTGATCGATACGGGCTTGCTGCAAACCCTGGCGGAAGTCACCGAATTTTTAACTTGGGGTCGCGATGAAACCGCCGCTACGCGCTTGCGCCATGTTTCCGGTCGCATTTTGAAGTTATTGGGGGAAGATAACCCTGATGGGGATTTGCCCATGGTTCCCCCTAGCAAAAGCGAAGGCGATCGCCTCGTCCAACAAGGCGCACAACAATATCAAGCCAGTCAGTTTCGCCAAGCTTTGAAATCTTGGCAGCAAGCTTTATCTATTTATCAAGCCATTGGGGATGCTGCCGCAGAAGCCCAAGTTTTAAGCAATATGGGAGTCGCCCTCAAATCCCTCGGTCAATATCAACAAGCTATCGAACATTACCAGCAATCGGTGGCGATTCGTCGAGAAGGGGGCGATCGCCATTTACTTCCTGCCAATCCTCCAGAAAATCGCTCTGTCTGGGTCGAACACCATGTTGAGGGGGAATTTCATCAAGGAATGCGCTTGGCCATCGAACATTTCCACAAACAACTGAAATTAGCGCATTCTATTGGCGATCGCTTGGTCGAAGCCAAATCCCTGTATAACTTAGGCAAAGCTTACGGGGCCCTCGGTCAACCCCAGAAAGCTTTAGAGTATCATCAAGAATCAGTCGCCATTCAACGCTTGATTGGCGATCGCCGGGGAGAACTAGAAACTCTGGAATTGCTCGGAAAA
>JGI12109J20283_10239558_pt1 | contig 10450 bp, 8 predicted proteins | sample ElkSlonscriptome_12_FD_20283 | JGI IMG/M metagenome (IMG submission 20283) | reverse complement strand
TCGGCCACGATCGAGGCGTCGAGCCGTTCGTCGCGTGTGAACGCGTCGGTCAGTTCGCGCGAGTCTGTGGTACGGTCTAGGTCGGCGATCACCACGCGCAGTGCTTGAGGGCCCTTGCCACCGGCCGCCCCGCTGAAGACCGCACCGAACAGCACGCCGAAGATCAACGGGAAGACGGCGGTGAAGAACAGCGCCGCCCGGTCGCGTGCGAGAAGCCGCAGGTCCTTGCCCGCCAGCACGAAGATGGTGCGCAGCCCGTTCAATCCCGATGCTCCCGTCCAGTCAGGTGCAAGAACACGGCCTCAAGGTCGGGCTTGTCGATGCGCAACTCGGTGATCGTCGCACCATCGGCGTGGATCGCTTGCGAGACGGTGTCCAGCGGTGTGATGGTTTCGGTTCGGGTCTCGTCGTTCTCGCCCTCGCGGCGGATGACCACGATGCTCGGCCCGCCGTGTGCCTCGATCAGTTCATCTATGGTGCCCAGCGCCAGCAGTCGGCCGCGGTCGACGATCGCAACGCGGTCGCACAGCCGCGCGGCCTCTTCCATGTAGTGTGTGCTGAAGAGCACCGTCACGCCGTCGGTCTTGAGCTGCGCGATGATCTCGAAGATCGCGTGGCGAGACTGGGGGTCGACACCCGCCGTCGGTTCATCGAGCAGTACCATTCTGGGTTGGGCGACCAATGCGCACGCCAGATTTAGCCTGCGTTTCATGCCACCCGAGAAGCCGTGCACCTTGTGGTCGGCCCGTTCGGACAGCCCGACCATCTCCAACAGATCGCCGGCTCGAGCCTTCGCCTGATGGCGGCTCAAGCCGTGCAGGCGACCGAACAGCACCAGATTCTCTCGCGCCGACATGGCGTCGTAGAGGGCAACCTCCTGGGGTGCTACGCCCACCATGGTGCGGACGGCCGGGTCGGCAGGCGTGCCGACCAAGTCCGGTCCGTCACCTTCGGACGAGCCCAGCGTTACCGTGCCCTGGTCGGGGTGCAGCAGGCCAACCGCCATGCCGATGGTCGTCGTTTTGCCCGCACCGTTGGGGCCGAGCAAACCCAAGACTTCGCCGGGGTGCACAGCCAGCGACAGCCCGTCGACCGCGACGGTCTTGCCGAAGGACTTGCGGACGTCGTTCAGGCGCAACACGAGCCAGTGTACGAGCGAAACGGTACCATCCGCGATGCCCAAGCCCGCCCCATGCCTCGTCCCCAATCCTCACGACTCCCACGCGGCGTCCATCGAGGTCGGCCCGGGTCGCCCGCTGCTCATCATCGGCGGCCCGTGCACGCTCGAGAGCCAGGAACTGGGTCTTGAGGTCGGCCGTGCGCTCAAGCGCGCCTGCGATGCCGCCGGGTTGCCATACGTCTTCAAGGCCAGCTTCGACAAGGCCAATCGCTCCAGCGCGAGCTCGCCCCGCGGGCCGGGGCTCGAGCAAGGCCTCGACTGGCTGCGCACCATCGGCCAGGAACTGGCCTGCCCGGTGACCACAGACATCCACCTCCCCGAGCAGGCCGAGGCCGTCGCCGACGTCGCCAGCATCATCCAGATCCCCGCGTTCTTGTGCCGCCAGAGCGATCTGCTCGAAGCGGCCGCCCGCGCGGCAGCGCCAAGCGGCCTCGTGGTCAATGTCAAGAAGGGCCAATTTCTGAGCCCGGCGGAGATGCTCGGCCCCATCAAGAAGCTCCACGAGGCTGGCTGCGACAACACGCTGCTCACCGAGCGCGGCACATTCTTTGGGTACCACAGGCTCGTCACCGACTTCATCGGCCTGGGCGACATGATGGAGCTCGATCGCACCGCGTGCTGTGATCGTGGCCCGGCGCCGGTCGTCTTCGACGCCACGCACAGCACGCAGCTGCCAGGCAGCGGCAGTCAGACCGGCGGCCGCCCCGAGCGCGGCCCCATGCTCGCGATGGCTGCCGTCGCCGCGGGCGTGCACGCGCTGTTTCTCGAGAGCCACCCAACACCCAGCGAGGCTTGGAGCGACGGGGCGACCCAACTGCCGTTGGATACCGCGGCGTCGGTGATCACGCAGGCGGCTCGGCTTCGCGGGGCGATGGGCTGAGATTCGCGGCGCGATCTGGCGAGCTTGTGGTATATTGGGATGGGGCGCGCCGGGACTGAGCGTGCCCGCGAAGAGGAGGCCTACACCATGCGCATCGCCCTTGCCGCGTCCATGCTCGCGATCACGCCCGCCGCGTTCGCCCAGGCCAGCGCGTACAGGCTAGAGATCCGCGTCGATCGCCCGATCCTCGAGCCCGGCGAATCGGCCAACGTGGAACTCTGGGCGTACTACGACCGCACGCGCGATGGCGGCGTCTACGGCGTTGGGACCGACATGCTGTCCGGTCTGGGCGCGATGGGCTGGGCGGATCTGGAACTGTTCGGCCTTGTCGGCCCCGGTGTCGTGGGTGAGATCGGTCCCGAGGGCATCACGGGCATCGGCAACGGCCAGCTCTGCTTCCCCTGCGCCGGCTGCGGCATCGCCGACGACAGCAGCCCGATCGGCGTCTGGCGGGCGACCTTCACCGCGCCGGCCGCCGACTTCCCGCTCGAGAACACGCTGCGCACCCGTACGGACGTCTATCAGATGCACAACGCGCCCTGCGACGCTGAGGGCGTCTCGCGCCTGGACGAGCTGGAAGAGGCCCAGGCGACCATCTGCGTCGTCCCCTGCCGGGCCGACCTCACCGGCGACGGCACGCTCACCATCGCCGATTACCTGGCCTTCCTCAATGCCTTCGACGCCGGCGAAGAGCTGGCCGACTTCGACTTCGACGGCGAGCTGACGATCTTCGACTTCGTATTGTTCCAGAATCGGTTCGACGCGGGCTGTTCCTGATATCCGCGGCGGACGACGGCGCGACCGGGTGGCCCGTGATGCGATCGAATCGCTCCGGAGCGAGATCGAAATGGGCCATTTCGGTGTCGCGCTCGCCCGTTGCGACGCCCCAACGTGGCATGGTGACGCCCGAACCGGCCGTTTGCTCGTGGAAATGGGCCATTGGGAAGCGTCAACGGCGTGTTGACGAATGGAAACGGAACGTTGAGACGCCGCGCGGGGGCCGCTAGGGCCATCGGGGGGCCCCGCCGGGCTGCGAACCGGCCACGTTCCGATACACTCCGGCCATGACGCCCCAACTGGCCCCCACACTCGCCGCCTGGTTGCACGATTGGGATCCGATCGCCTTCGGGCTGGGCCCGGCGACCATCTACTGGTACGGCATCTCGTACGTGGTTGGCTTCGCGCTGGCTTGGCTGGCCCTGAAGCTCATCGCCGCGCGTGGCCTGACGCCCATCCCCGGGCCGGCCATCGGCGACATCGTGCTGTTCGGCGGCATCGGCGGGGTCATCGGCGGGCGGTTGGGCTACGTGCTGATCTACAAGCCCGCCCTGCTCACCGAGTTCAGTGGTGCATTTCCGTACTGGGGCGTGCTGCACATCGCCGGCGGGGGCATGGCCAGTCACGGCGGCATGGTGGGAGTCCTGGCCGGGCTCGCCGTTCTAGGCATGATGCTCCGCCGCCGCGCGGCCAGGGACAACACGCCCGAACTGGCTCGCGTGCCCACGCGGCACCTGGTCGACCTGGCCTGCGCCGTGGCGCCGCTGGGCCTGATGTGCGGGCGGATCGCCAACTTCATCAACGGCGAGCTCTTAGGCAAGGTTGTGGTGCCGACGGGACAGGCGGACCCGCCCTGGTGGTCGGTGCGCTTCCCGCATGAGATCCTGACCCGATGGGGCACCGGCGAGGTGGGCAGCGCCCAGATGGTCAAGGCCGCCGAGGCCGTGGGCATGAGCCAGATCGAGGTGGTGACCAGCGATGCTGGGTGGGCCCGGTTCGTGCAGGCGTATGGCGGCCTGCTCGAGCAGCTCCGCAACGGCACGCCCGAGCAGCGGCAGATGGCCACCAACTTCATGGAGGTGTTCGTCAGCCCCCGCCACCCCAGCCAGCTCTACCAGGCCGCCGTCGAGGGCCCGCTGCTGCTGCTCGCGCTGGTGATCGTCTGGGCGAAGCCGCGCGTCGCCGGTGTGGTCACGGCGTGGTTCATGATCCTCTACGGGCTGGGCCGCATCTCTACGGAGTTCTACCGCCTGCCCGACGCAGGCTTCGCGATGGCGCGCCCGCTGGGGCTCAGCCGCGGGCAGTGGCTCAGCGTAGCGCTGGTCATCGGGGGCGTGGGGCTGCTGGCCTACGTCCTGCGCCGCGCCGCGAAGCGGCGGGCCCAAGGCGAGAACGAGCTGGAGTCAGTCCCGGTCTTCGGCGGCTGGCTCCGCCCCGCGTTCACGGCCTCGGCCACGACCAAGCCGGGCGACGCCCAGCGTGATCGTCCCACCAAGGACGAGAAGGCCCAGTGACCCGGCGATGTGCAGCCCCGAGGGCGTGAACGCCCGCGTGGGCCAGTCTTCGGGCTCGACCTCGCCCACGGTTTCTGCGGTGAGCACCTCGCCGTCAATCACGTCCCCGGGCGTCGGCGGCACGGCCTCGCGAAAGGGATACAGCCCCGCGGGCGCGCCGATCAGCAGGCCCAAGAGCACCGCCAGCGTGGGCTTCTCGTAGCGGTGCAGCAGCCAACGCAGCACGTTGCTGACCACGGCGATGCCCAGCACGACACCCACGCCCACGGGGATGACGACGCTGAGCGCTGCGAGGTCGAGCCGGGCCAGATCCTTGACGGCGGTGACGACGGCCTCGTACTGCCCAAGCAGCAGCAGCAAATAGGCCCCGCTGACGCCCGGCAGCACCATGGCCGCCGCGCCCGCCACGCCGGCGAGCACGAGCATCGGCCACCCGCCCGGGCCACCGCCGGCAGCGCCCGCGCCAAGCTCCTGAGCCAGCACGACGCCCAGCATCACGACGAGGCCCATCGCGGCGAAGGCGATCGTCCGGGGTGTCAGCGGCCGCACCAGCGCGTACAGCGCCGGCACGCCGCCCAGCGTCAGCCCGATGAAGAGCGCGTACATGGCCCATCGAGCGTGCTCGAGCCCCCAGGCCACCGGCCCCGCGCCCACCGCGATCGCCCCAGCTGCGGCGAAAACGATGAGCGCGAGCGTGACGATGGTGGCGGGCGTCAGCCGCAGCCGCGTCGCGTCGCTCACCGCGTCGACGAACCGGCGATAGACCCCCGCGGCCACGAGCATCGTGCCCCCGCTGATGCCCGGCACCAGGTTGGCCAGCCCCATGAGCGCTCCGCCCACGAGCAGCCGCTGCGCTGGCAGGCCCGTCGGCGGAGACGGCGGCGGGTTATCCGTGGCGGGGTTGGGCATGCGGGGCGAGGTTCTACGATGAGTCGACGGAGCCTGCGAGAGTCAGGATCCACGGTAGGAGGCGAGATGGCGATATTGGTCACCGGGGCGGCGGGATACATCGGCTCGCACGCCGTGCAGCGATTGTTGGCCGATGGCCGGCGCGTGCTGGGCGTAGACAACATGGAGCGCGGCAACGCCGGCGCGATCGACGCCCTGCACCGTCTGGGCGGGGACCGCTTCGTCTTCGAGCAGGGCGACACCACCGATCGGCTTCTACTCGAACGCGTCATGCGTGAGCAGGGGGTTGACGCTGTTCTCCACTTCGCGGCCCTGAGCCTGGTGGGCGAGAGCGTCGAGCAGCCGCTGGCCTACCACCGCAACAACTCGCTGGTGCCGCTCCTCGAGGCCGTCCGAGAGAACGACGTGCCGCGGCTGGTCTTCTCGTCGACCTGCGCCGTCTACGGCCAGCCACCGACCACCCCAGTGACCGAGGACGCCCCCTTTGCCCCGGTCAGCCCCTACGGCTTGAGCAAGCTGCACGGCGAGCAGGTGCTTGTCGACTTTCTCCACGCTCGTCATAACGCCAGATCGCCCTTTGCCTACGCGGCGCTGCGATACTTCAACGTCGCCGGCTGCGACCGCACGGGCGTGCTGGGCGAGGACCACGTGCCCCACAGCCACATCATCCCCATCGTGCTCGAGGTGGCGCTCGGCAAGCGTGAGAAGGTCTCCATCTTCGGTGACGACTATCCGACCGACGACGGCACCTGCGTACGCGACTACATCCACGTCGAGGATCTCGTTGACGCCCACCTGCGCGTGCTCGAGGCGCTCGAGGACGGTGAGCATCGCGTGTACAACCTGGGCATCGGCCGCGGCTACTCGGTCAAGCAGGTCATCGAGAGCTGCCGACGCGTCACGGGCCACGAGATTCCCGCCAACATCGGCCCGCGACGCGCCGGGGATCCGCCCGCGCTCTTCGCCGACCCTGCCAAGGTCCAGCGAGAGCTGGGTTGGAACGCCCAGATCACCGAGCTGGACGCCATCATCGACTCGGCCTGGAACTGGATGAAGGCCAATCCCAACGGGTACACATCATGAAGCGAATTGCCTGCCTCGCGACGATCATTCTTTTGCCCTTCCTGGCATCGGCCGATCCCCAGGGCTCGACGCTGACGCCTGCGTGGCCCGAGCGTGCCTTCGAAGATGCGCTGGGCGGCAAAGGCGTGGTGTTCGAACTCGAATACGACCCGCGCAGGCTGATCTCTCGACAACTCCCTATGGGCGGTGGTCGTGCCGGCGTGCGCACGCACGCCGGCTTATTGCTCGAGCGGCTGGGAGATGCGGCCCAAGGAGTCACCGTCGATGCGGTGCTAGGCGAGGGCCCCAACTCGCTCGTGTTCGATGGAGTGTGGGTTGACGAAGACCTGCCAAGCGACGGCCAGGCGCTGCTCTTTGCTTCGCTGAGCGCGGACGAACCGCACGAAATCGAACGCACCTGGATGGCCTACGAGCCCGCAACTACCGAAGATGTCGACGGCCTGGCGGTGATCGTGCCCGGCACATTCGGCTATCCCGCCGAACTCTACGAGAAGTGGTCCGACGACCTGCGCTCGAGGGGCTGGAGCGTGCTCCGTCTGCTCAGCCAGCCGTCGCGGTTCACCGAGCACGTGCTGGTTGACATCGATGGCGATGCGGCCGAGGAAGGCACCGCCTTCGCCGAGCGGGCCGACGATCGCACGGCCGAGGCGGCCTACGCCGTGGCGTACGGCACCCGACACATCGAAGCGTTGGATCCTCGCCTGGCGGGCAAGCCACGCGCAATCCTGGGCTTCAGCGGCGGGGCCATACTCGCGCCCGGCATCGTGGCGCGAGAGCCGCACCGCTACGAGACCGTCGTGCTCGTCGCCGGGGGCGCCAATGCGGCGAGCATCTCAATTGACAGCACGTTCATGGCGCGGTTCATCCGCTCGGTCACGTTCCGCTTTGCGGGCGAAGACCAGGATGCCGATCGCGAGGCCTTCGAGTCGGCCTACCTCGAGCGCGCCTCGCTCGATGGCTATCACAGCGTGCTCCAGTTCCGCGATGATGCCCGCGTGCTGGTGCTCGACGGCTCGTTCGACCAGGCCGTCCCGTTCGCCAGCAGCGAGCTCATGGTGCAGCGGCTTTCGGCCGGTGGTGTCGAGCCGGCTCGGCGAACATACCCAGTCAATCACGTCATGCTCTTCTTGTCGCTCAACGAGTCATTCGGCCAGATCAACGACTGGATCGTCGGCCCAGAGGGCGTCGAGCTTGCCCTACCCCCCGGCAAGTAGCCGGTGTGCAAGTCCTACGATTGCTGGTCCATGGAAGCGATCGTCAGCCCATACCACTTCACCACCCGCGAAGCGCCGGTCATGGCCGCCGTGCTGTTGGCCGATCGGGTCTACACGCTGCTGCCAAGCCCCTTGGGTGCTCGCGACGGCGGCAGCGCGCGCGAGGCGGCCGAACGCGTGCCCGAATATCTCGACATGATGCGGTCCTGGCGGTGGAGCCAGCCCCTGTGGGAGGCCGGCGTGGTTCTGCCCTCGGTCAACGAGGTGGTCAGCCCCGCGGCCGAGATGGCCAGCGCCTGGAGGCGGCTGACGACGGATCCTGCCTGCGCCGCACTCGGCCCGCTCATGCGCCTGGACCTGTTTGGGAGCGAGGACGACTATCTGCAAGCCGTCGCCCGAGACGTGCTCAAGGCCGGCCCCGATCCGGGCGTGTCGGTTCCCGTGATGCTGGGGCTCGACCGCTACGCCGCCAGACACGCGCTCACCGTCGTGCGGCCCGAGCCCAGCAGCGTGGTGCAGAAGGCCGAGCAACGATTGTGCGTGGGTCGAGACCGTCTGGCGCTTGTCCTGCCCATGCTGTTGCAGGCCGACGCCGACAGCATCGTGATCGCACGAGACATGCTCGAGCCCGAACTCGAAGCGTTGCGGGCGGCAATGGACGCGGTGGTTGAGGGCTTGCAAGCCTGCCCCGTGCGAGCGGCCGGGCCGGGCCACGAGCGCGATGCCTGGTGCGTCAGAGCGCGCGAGGCGGCGGCTCGGTACACCGAAGCATTCGACGCCCACCTGCCCGAGATCGCGGCGTGCCAGGACGACGACGCGCCGGCCCTCATGCGCGGCCTGGTGAGCCTGACGTTCAGCACGCTGCCGGTCGATGTCGTCCTGCACGCCAGCACCATGGCAACCCAGAAGCTGGGCACCCGCCCCATGCGTTCGAGAAACCCCAACGAGCTGGCGCCCGTCGATGAGCTCGCGCACGCCAGCGTCTCGTCCATGGTCGTCCGCGTGATGAGCAAAGATGCCGCCGCCTGACACGAGCACCGCCAACGAACTCATCCACGAGAGCAGCCCCTACCTCCTGCAGCACGCGCACAATCCCGTGCCATGGATGCCGTGGGGGCAGGCCGCGTTCGAAGAGGCACGCCGCCGTGACGTGCCGATCTTCTTGAGCATCGGCTATGCCACGTGCTACTGGTGCCACGTCATGGAGCGCGAGAGCTTCGAGAATGCGAGTGTCGGCCGAGCCATGCACGAACGCTTCGTGTGCGTGAAGGTCGATCGCGAAGAGCGCCCCGACGTGGATGAAGCCTACATGGCCGCCACGCAGATCATGACCGGCAGCGGCGGCTGGCCCATGAGCGTGTTTCTCGAACCGGCCCGAGGCCGACCGTTCTGGGCCGGAACATACTTTCCGCCCGAGCCCATGCACGGCCGGCCCAGCTTCCTGGAAGTGCTCCAGGGCGTCTCGGCCGCCTGGCGAGACCAACGCGAGGAGGTCATGGAACAGGCCGATCGCCTCGCAAGCGCGGTGGGAGAGGGCCTTGGCATCAAGACCTCGCACCGCATCGACGTCGGCCCCCAGGCCATCGCCCAAGCGGTGCGCACGCTGCTGACCATGGTGGATCGCACCAACGGCGGCTTCGGCGGCTCGCCCAAGTTTCCTCAGCCGGTGTACCTCGACCTGCTGCTCACCGCGCGCGACTCGGCCGACGAACCCACGCGCCGCGCCGTCGATGTCGCGCTGCGTCAGGCCCTCGACCGCATGATGGTCGGTGGCATCTGGGACCACGCCGGCGGCGGCTTCCATCGGTACGCCGTCGACGCCAACTGGACCGTGCCGCACTTCGAGAAGATGCTCTACGACAACGCACAACTCTTGGCTGCCTACGCCAAGGCCGCATGCGTGTACGAGGACGACGGCTACGCCGATGTCGCTCGTGGCATCGTCCTCTGGGCCCAGCGCGAGATGGTCATCGACGGCGGGGGATACGCCAGCGCGCTCGACGCCGAGGTCGACGGCCGCGAGGGCCTGAACTATCTCTGGACCCAAGACCAGGTCCGCGAGGTGCTCGAGGGCGACGATGCCAAGCTGGCCGCTTCCCTCTACGGCCTCGACCGCGGACCAAACTTCCAGGACCCGCACCATCCCGACGCATCGCCGGCCAACGTGCTTCGGCTCGATGAACGCCTCGGGCGATACGCCGCCGACCATCAGATGGAATTGCCGGAACTCAAGACCCGCGTTGATGCGATCAACGCCGCATTGCTCGCGGCACGAGAAAAGCGAAAGCCACCGCTGCGAGACGACAAGGCGCTCGCCGCCTGGAACGCCATGATGCTCCATGGCCTGGCCTCCGCCGCGATCGATCTGGGCGATGGCGACATGCTCGAGTGCGCCGAGCGCGTGGCATCCTTCCTTCAAGACTCGATGCTCGGCAAGGACGGCCTCCCTATGCGGAGCTGGCGCAATGGCCGAAGCGTCATTGCCGGCTTCCTTGAGGACGCCGCTTGGTGCATCCGCGGCTTCGCAGAATTGGCGCGGGCACGCATCGCCCTCGAGCAGGGCGATCCGCGTGACGTGATCGATCGTGCGCTCTCTATTCTGCATCGCACGCTCGAACGCTTTGGTGATGCCGATCGTCCCGGCGTGCTCTACGACACACGCCACGATGAGTTGTTCGTCCGCGGGCGCAGCACGTATGACGGCGCGACTCCGTCTGCCCATTCGGTGTTGCTGGGGGCGATGGCCACCCTGCACGAGCTGGCGCCCGACGCGGGCATTATGCAGCAGGCCCAGCGCGTGCTCTGCGCAGTCTCCCCGGCGATCGCCGAGTCTCCGGTCGCCACCGCTGGCTCCACGGCGGCGTTGCTTCGGCTCATGCGTCTGGATCAGGAG
>JGI12109J20283_10027682_pt1 | contig 10450 bp, 11 predicted proteins | sample ElkSlonscriptome_12_FD_20283 | JGI IMG/M metagenome (IMG submission 20283) | reverse complement strand
TCCGCCAGGCGTGCCCGACTCGATCGTCGGGCGAAAGACTGCGCTCGGCCCAGCGTCCGGAAGCATCGATCACCGTTGACGGCGAGCCGGCAACCGGCCGCCAGCGGACCAGGCAGGAGTCCAGCATGGCCGCGGTCTGGCGCAGCCCGCGCAGCCAGAGCATCCACGACTCGGCGTCACCTTCGGCCTCGTCGTAGCCGATCAGCGACAGATCCCAGGCCCGGGAATCAGGGTCCCATTCGGCGGCCACGGCGCCCGGCAACTCGAGCCGCGCCGGCTGCTCAGGCGCCAGCACGGCGTGTTCCACCGGCGGCCAGAACGGATCCAGCCCGGCACCGGCAAACTGCACCTTGAACAGCGCAATCAGGTCCGCTTCGGTCATCAACTGACCGTGGACCGGCTCCAGTTCGCTGAAACCGGCCAACTCCCCGAGCGCGGGCGGTCTCAGCCCGCCCTGTTCGAACAACAGCCGCTCGAAGGTTGTGCTCAGGCCCGCTGCGTCATCGGGATCAGCAGCCAGCAGCAACGGCAGGCAGACGAACAGGCCTTCTGGACGCGCACGCCGCGGCAGCAGCTCATCGCTTGGAGTCCGGCCGAGGTGGGTGCCGATCGAGGTCACGCCGGGCTCGAAATCAGCCGATAGTGCGGCCAGTCGCTGCATTGTCGACCACGGGGCGAATTCCGGATTGACCAGCTGGGCCGGCTCGAGCAGCGCCGGACCGACGATCAGGTGACCCCGGGTCACCTCGGCCACGACGGTTGCCAGGTCGTCGGCGATGCACCGCCCCAGGCGTTCGATTTCGCCGCGTTCGAAAACCGTTCGCGCGGATTTTCCGGGCGGCCGAATCTCGAACGCGGCGACAAGCCGGATATGATGGGGACGGTTCATGTCTTCAATCTGCCTTTGGGTCTGCGCCAGAGAGCCGTTCAATGACCGAATGCCGAATCAAGAATCATCCTGACACCGGGACCGACAACGAGTCGTTGCGCTGGGACCTCCGAGCATTCGATGAACTATCGCGCCACGAGCTGTACTCGATTCTCGCCGCGCGAATCGCGGTCTTCGTGGTCGAACAGGATTGTCCCTATCCGGAACTCGACGGGCGCGATTCACAAGCCCTGCACCTGACGGCCTGGGCCGAGCCGGACGGCAGCGTCGCCGCCTACGCGCGAATCTTGCCGCCGAACACGCGCTTTATCGAACCCTCGATCGGGCGCATCCTGACCGCCGGCCCGTATCGCGGCACCGGGCTTGGCCGAGCGCTGGTCCGGCGCGCCATCGAACAAACGCGATCCCGGTTTCCCGACCACGATATCCGGATTTCGGCCCAGCGACACTTGGGCGCCTTCTACGCCAGCTTCGGCTTCAGCGACGATTCCGAGCCCTACGACGAGGACGGTATCCCGCACGTCGATATGCGTCTGGTTTCCAGCGGCTGACTACGACGCCCGAAGTCCGAGGACCGGGCATCGAATCCGGCTCGGTTCAGAAGTTCAGCGGCCCACCGCCCGACATGCCGCCACCCGGCATACCGCCCTGGCCGCCGGCACCGCCACCCTGGCCCGGCACCATGATCGAGCTCTGCTGATCGCGCTGCATGCGCTTGAGTTCTTCAACGGTCTCGACCAAGGCTTTCTCAGCGCCTTCGGCGAAACCTTCCGCCGCTTCGGCGAGATTGTTGCCGGTCAACTCGAAGCTGAGCGGCAGACTGCCGGCCGGCGTCATCGCCGAAGCTTCGCCGATGTAGACGACTTCCCGTGCCGGATCATCGTCGCCGTCCTGATCCACCGGCACCATGCGACGGATCGACCCGGAGCGCTGGTCGGTAAATACATCGACGCGGTACAGGTTGTCGGTATCGAATTTCAGCTGCTCGGAAGTCGATTCATTCATTGCATTTCCATCAGAGGTCGGTTGTAGCGAAAAAAGGTTGGGTGCCTGACCGGCGAATACAAGGCACTGCTCCGGCGACGGGCTTTCGTGGCAGACTGCGCTGATTCGCAACCCCCGCAGCCCCGTGACCGCGACGATTCGCTACACCGTTGAAGACCCGGACCAACTCGACGCCGTTGAAGAAGCCTTCTGGAGCGTCGGCGCGATGTCGGTGACGCTGCTGGACGCCGGCGACGAGCCGTTGCTGGAGCCTGGGCCCGGGGAAACGCCGGTTTGGGCGAACTCGCGCCTGGAGGCGCTCGTCCCGGCCGATGTTCGCGTCGACGATGTCGCTCGCGCGCTGACGGCTCACGGCATCACCGTCGCCACTGACGACCTGGAAATCTACGAGCTGCCGGATCGAGACTGGGAGCGCGCCTGGATGGATCGCTACCAGCCGATGCGATTCGGCGATTCGATCTGGATCTGCCCATCCCACATCGATCCCGATCCGTCGTGGCCGCTGGTGATCCGTCTCGATCCGGGTCTCGCCTTCGGCAGCGGCACGCACCCGACCACGGCGTTGTGCCTGGAGTGGCTCGACCGGCAGGACCTGAGCAACCGCGATGTGATTGATTACGGCTGCGGCTCAGGCGTACTGGCGATTGTCGCAGCACTCAAGGGCGCCCGTACGGTCCTGGCGGTCGATCACGATCCACAGGCGCTGGAAGCGACCCGCGCCAACGCCGAGACCAACGGCGTTGCCGATCGGATCGACGTGGCCATGCCTCGACCGGTGGTCGATTGCGGGGCCGATATCGTCGTGGCCAACATTCTGGCCGCGCCGTTGATCGAGCTGGCCCGGCCGCTGGCCTCGGCGCTGCGGCCCGGCGGACGCCTCGCTCTCTCGGGCATTCTGCGTCAGCAGCGGGATCGCGTCGGCGAGGCCTATGCAGAACATCTCGAAGCGGTCGATCAGCAGCAGCGCGAGGACTGGATGCTGTTGGCATTCCGGCAGGCACGGTCGGCATCGTCATGACCGTCCGCTTCCCCGATTTCCTGATCATCGGCGCACAGAAAGCCGGTACCAGCTGGCTGCACCACCAGCTACGGCAACACCCGGCACTGTATCTGCCCGAGGACAAGGATTTCGAATATTTCAGCTTCGCGCCGCATTCCGACACCGATCGATGGTCGGCCCGGTTTGCCGACGCAGGGCCGGAGCAGCACATCGGAGACGCATGCGCCAGCTACTTCTGGACCGCCGATTTCGGCGACGGCAATATCGGGTTCAACCCCGACATTCCCGGCACCGTTCGTGACGTGCTCGGTGCGGATACGCGAATCCTGGTGCTGCTGCGGGACCCGGTCGACCGCGCGATTTCCGCCTATCTGCATCACATCGCGTTCGGCTCACTGGACGCGCAGGTTTCACTGCTGGGCGCGCCCGATGCGCTCGGTCTGATCGCTCTGAGCCGTTACGGAGTGCACCTCGACAACTGGCTCTCGGTGTTTCCCGAAAGCTCGATTCGCGTGCTGCCCTCACCCGCCGAGACCAACCCGCAGGCATTGCTGAAGTCGGCTTTCGAGCATCTCGGCGTGGAGCGCCGGCCGGTCGCCGACGCGAATCAGAAGGTTTTTCCCGGACTGCGGCGAAAGCGCATGAGCGACGGAGTCTGGGCAGAACTGGGACAGTCCGGGCTCGAACGTAGCGAAAGTCCGGTGCGGGAAATGGACGGTCGGATGTGGACGCGTCTGATCGGGTCGGGCGAAATCTCGGCGCTGGTGGATGCGCTGAGCGAAGATACCCACAGGCTGGCCGGGACGCTGTCTCGCATCAAGCAGACACACCCGGCGTTCGAGTCCTGGGCCACCTGGCCGGGGCCGCGCGCCGCGCAATAGCACTCGATCGCCCAGTCGCGAGGCAACGGCCGGAGGCCCGGGGAATCAGCGGGTCGCGGCGACAGCCGGCGCTTCCGGCGGCTCCCCGTATTGCGCCGGGTTGGCTGACCACAGGCCCAGGATATAGGTGCGAAACAGCGGGATCTCCGGCGACGCCGGAAGCGAGTCGAGATCGCTCAGCACTTCACCGGGATGTCGCTCACCGTAAATCACTCGCGCGGCCTCATCGAACAGCTTCCCGAACAGCGGACTGTAGGCAATCCGATGGCGGTGCTCGGCCAGCCGTTCGCGCTCGCGCTCGACGCGCTGGGAATCGAGATCCCGCCCGACGACGAGCTGATTCCAGGGCGAGTCGCGGAACAGCGCCAGCGGTTCGAAGCCGGCGCGCTCAGCGTACAGCCGAAGTTCCTCGGGCACGCAGAACTGGTTGCGCGCAACGTCCTTGCGCTGGTTCTGGTCCGAGCGGTTCCAATGCTCGACTTCGTACATCCACCGTCGCCAGCCGGTCGGGTCGGCGAGGTTCCACGTTTCCAGATACGCCAGGCCGCCCGGCTTGAGGACCCGCGCCAGCTCGCGCAGATACAGGAACAGATCTTCCTTATCCATGTGGCAGAGCACGGCCACGGTATAGGCCTTGTCGACGCTCGCGTCGTCGAGCATGTCCAGCGAAGAGCGCTCCAGCACCTCGAGCCGGACGTGATCGATGTGCGCCAGCCGGCGGCCGGCCACCTGGATCATGTTCGGCGAAATGTCGACCCCGATCCAGTGCGCACAGCGCGGCGCGAGCTCTCGCCCGATCCGCCCGGCACCGCAGCCGAGCTCGAGCACCGTGTTCTCGCGCTCGACGGCCAGCGCATGGTCGAGCTGGTCGGCCGTCCAGGCTCCCGTGGCACGAGCGACGTCTTCGCCGCCGCTGTTGTCGACGGCGTCCAGCGCCGCGTCGTCGTCGCCGCTGCGACCGTCCCAGACCGCGCGGTAATTCGTTGCACTCACGCTTTTGCGCCGTCGCTCTGGCGAGCGCGCTCGATGGCCCGCGTGATTTCACCCCGGGCGTCGTCGGGTCCGTGCCAGCCGAGTACTTCGACCCACTTGCCGATCTCCAGGTCCTTGTAATGCGTGAAGAAATGCCGGATCTGGCGGCGGCTGAAGGTGGCCAGGTCGTGCACATCCCGAATGTCTTCGTGCAGCGGGCTGATCTTTTCAATGGGCAGTGCGGCGATCTTGCTGTCGCGGCCCGCCTCATCGGTCATTTCCAGGTAGCCGATCGGCCGGCATCGAATCACCGATCCGGGCATCAGCCCCGGGCGAATCAGCACCATCACGTCGAGCGGATCGCCGTCCTCGGCCAGCGTGTTCGGAATGAATCCGTAGTTGCAGGGATAACGCATGGACGTGGCGAGCAGGCGGTTGACCATGATCGCCCCGGTGTCCTTGTCGACTTCGTACTTGACCGGTACGCCGTCGGTGGGAATTTCGATCACGACGTTGAAATCATCCGGCGGATCGACGCCGGGGCTGATCTGGTTGACATCCATGCGCGGAGTCCGGGAATAGTGGAGCCGGCATTATAGCGCTGGGGGGCCTGGCCCGCCGCCCGGCCGATCCCATCCTCAACCCGGTTTGCGGCATCCGGCTTCGGGCTGGTGAGGATGCCACCAGGGTCGATGCCGCACCTCCGAGAAGCAGCCGCGACCTTGCGCCACGTGCGGCGATCTTCGGGCAAAGTCGCCGATCTCCGTCGAAATTCAAGCTAAAGTGCGCAGATTGCACAACCGCAGCATCTGCGCACGAACCGTTCCGAGCGCGGCGGTGCGCTTCGATCGCTGGCGCGACTTTGCGGTACGCTCCACGTCTGTACCGCCGATGAGCAAGAGCATGCAGCGAAACGCAACCGCATGGATCCGCTCGATTTCCATCCTTGCGACGATCTGCACGACGCTGGTCGCTGACCCAGCGCAGTCGGTTACCTGGCCGCTCGTCGAGGGGGAGGGCGTCGTCGGCGAGCTGATCAGCGACCGCCTTCGACAGGAAGACACGTTGATCGACATGGCCCGAATGCACAACATCGGCCACTTCGAAATGGTCCACGCAAACCCCGGTATCGATCCGTGGCTACCGAACCCGGGCGCCGAAGTGACGATCCCGCAGCTCCACGTGCTACCCGACGGCCCGCGCACCGGCATCGTCGTCAATCTGGCCGAACGCCGACTGTATTTCTTTGCGCCCGACTGGCCGGACCGCGACGGCGCGGTCGTCAGCACGCACCCGGTGGGGATCGGGCTGGACCGCCGCGCCACTCCGCTTACCAGCGCCAGAGTCACGGCGAAAGTCGACAATCCCGCCTGGTATCCCACCCCCGAGGTACGCGAGTGGTATCGCCGGGAGAAAAACGAGATCCTGCCCGCCGTCGTTCCGGCCGGTCCCGAAAACCCCCTGGGCCGGCACGCGCTGATCCTCGACGCCGACGGGCTGCTGATTCACGGCACGCATCGACCGGCGGGCGTGGGAATGCGCGTCAGCCAGGGCTGCATCCGTTTGTACCCGGAAAGCATTGCCGGCCTGATCGGCCAGGTGCCGATCGGCGCCGAAGTGCGTGTGGTCGACCAGCCGGTGCGGCTGGGGGTGCGCGGCACGGCGCTCTACCTAGAGGTGGATCCGCCGGGCGACGACCCCGCCCTCGAACACGGAAAGTCGGCCTGGACCCAGCTTCAGCAGGAGCTGGCGCGCTACACGCCGGCCGCCGGGTGGACGCTCGATCCGACCGAGGTCCGAGCGGCGTTCGAGCGGGCCGACGGAATTCCGGTCTTGATCGGAAGAGGAGATCAACCGTTGCCAGACAGCGATGCCGCAATTCGGTCGGTTCGGGGGAACACCCGCTGACCGCCGGGCGCGACGCCGCCACGGTCTAATTCGAGAAAAAGGGCGGAGGCAAGTTCGAGAAAGGGGGAGGCAGGCACGCCCCATGAAACGAGCGGTGTGAGTGCAACACCGCGCTCAGCACCCGGGGTGCTCTTGCTCCGGCCGCACCGAGGACCGGCGCAGCCACAATCATGTCAAGGCGTCGGCCCGGCGCGCCGAGGGGCGCGCCGGAGCGTCGAATCACTTCTCCTGCATTTCCTGCAGCGCGCGATCGAGCTTGCGCTCGAGATCGTTGCAGCAGTTCTGAGAAGCATCCGCGGCGGCTTGCGCAGCGCGCGCCTGCTCGAGCGCATCCTCAACCATGCCGCGCACGTTGGCGACCATGCTCTGGGCTTCGGAAGCCATCTGACGTGCGGCCTCGGCTTCGGCGCGGACTTCTTCCAGCTGTTTTGTCGAGGCGCAACCGGCTGCCAGCGCGAGGACGCCGCCGGCAATCAGGCACTTCAGAGCGATTTTTGATGTTCTAGCGTTCATCGGGGTCTCCAGATCAATCAAAAGTGGGCTTTATTCCTGACCATCGGATCGACTGACGGTCTCCGCTGTCTATGATGAACCAAGCGTGCCGACGATACAAGCCAGGGCGCTCGCCGAACTTGTCGGAATATTTTGTTCCGACGTGAAACTTTTTCACGGAAAGCAGGGTCACATCATCTACCCTGCAGGGTATGGGGTCGCTTTCCTCCCTGAGCGATCCCTGTGGATTCGGTTTCGTCCCCAAACCGGATCCGATCCATGGAGGCCCCGGGTTCCTCCCTCTCCCGGGGCCTCTTTTTATTTCCGGCGGGGCCTCGTGAACGGCCCGCGTGCTCGGACACCCGCGCGATCTCGAACCACCCAGTCCAGACAAACGAAACGCGCCGAAGCGCAGCAGGAGCCTTGCTATGGCTGGTGCGGCCGAGCCAGATACTCGCGCGACTGCATCTCCACCAATCGAGACACCGTCCGCCCGAACTTATCCGCCAGCCGCTTTCCGGCGTACAGCGACTCGATCGCGGCGTCGCTGGAAGCGATCAGCTTGACCGAGCGGTCGTAGCACTCATCGACCAGGTGCATGAAGCGCCGGGCCGCATTATTGCTGTCGTCGTCCATGACCGGTATACCGCTGACGATCAGCGTCGAGAAGCGTCGCGTGAGATCGATGTAGTCGGCGGCCGAGCGCGGTCCCTCGCACAGCTTGGAAAAGTCCGCCCAGACCAGCGAGCCGGAGCGGCAGCGAATCGTCAGTTGGCGTCCGCGCAGCGTCAGCGGTTCGCGGCCAACCGGCTGGTCCGGGCTGAGCGCGTCGAACTCCTCGGCCAGCAGGCGCTCGGATTCGGCATCTGCCGGGACGTACCAGGTCGGATGGCGCTCGAGCTCGCGAAGCCGGAAATCCTGCCTGGCCCGAAGCTCGACGACGCGGCAGTGTCGTTTCAGGTTTTCGATGGCAGGCTCGAATCGCTGACGCTGAAGGCCGTCGGCGTAGAGCTGATCCGGGGCCTGGTTGCTGGTTGCGATCAACGTCATTCCGCGCTTGAACCAGCCGTTGGACAGCTCGCCGAGCAGCATCGCATCGGCAATGTCCTCGACGTGGAACTCGTCGAAGCACAGCACCCGGAACTGCTTGCGCTGATCGGCTGCGATCCGGTCGAGCGGCGAAGCGACGCGACGGAGCTCGCGAAGTTTCGCGTGCACGTCGTCCATGAACCGATGGAAATGCGCGCGCTCGACCGCGACGCCGGTGTCTTGCAGGGACTGAACGAACAGGTCCATCAGCAGCGTCTTGCCGCGGCCCACATCGCCGTGGATGTACACGCCGGGGACTGCCGCCGGGCGGCGGAACCAGCGGCCGTTGCCGTCGATCAAGGCATCGCGGCAGGCCTGCAATATTTCGACAACGTGCTGCTGGGCCGGGTCGTAGTGCAATTTTCCGGCATCGACCAGCGCGTGGTAGCGAGCACTGGGGCCGGTCTGCTCGGCGCCTGCGGTTCGGCCGGCAGTCATCGCATCGGGCTCGGAACTTGCGGCGCGTCGAATGCCCACCGTTCAGCCCTCGAAACCGCATTCAGACCGAGGTCAGGGACGGTGGGGCTGCACCGCATTCTTGATCAGGCCGCGCAGGTCCATCAGTCGCCGATGAAAGAAGTGGCCGCTGCCGTTCATGACCACCAGCTTGGGCTTGCGGTCCAGTCCGTCGACCCACTCCAGCACCGCTTTGGGAGAAACCACGTCGTCCTCGTCCCCCTGCACGACCAGCCAGGGGCAGTTCGGCGGCACCAGATCGGCAAACCCGTATCGCTCCACCGGCGGCGCGATGCTGATCAACATTCGCACCGGCAGATCCTGAGCGGCCCGAAGCGAAATCCAGGCGCCGAACGAAAAACCACCCAGCCAGAGATCGTCGTCGGGGCGGGTATTGCGCACCCACTCGACCACGGTGAGCAGGTCGGCCAATTCGCCGCTGCCGTCGTCGAAAGCGCCCTCGCTGTCTCCGGCACCGCGAAAATTGAATCGAACCGTACGCAGCCCGGATTCCCGCAAGCTGCGATCCATGATCGTCACGACCTTGTTTCGCATCGTGCCGCCGTGCTGTGGATGGGGATGGCAAAGCACGGCAGTGGCCGAAACCGCGTCGTCGGGCTCCGGCACGTCGGCGATGCACTCGATCCTGCCGGCGGTACCCGTCAGCAGCAGCTCTGTCTGCTGATCCGGAAACGTCGGCGGATCGATCGGTTTGCTGTCGTTCATTGCAAGGGGCCGCGGCGGTCGACAGCGGCTCGTTCGATGGACCCGTCATGATAACCGAATAGGCTGGCCCCCGATTCCATTACCCTTGGCAGCCGAGAGAACGCGGCGAACACGAACCGGTATGAACCACCTTGCCCACGCCCTGCTGGCCGGCGCGCATCCCGACCACCGTCTGGGCGCATTCCTGGGCGATCACGTCAAGGGCCGGCTCGCGCTCGAATCGTGGCCGTCCGAGGTCGCTGCCGGCATCCGGCTTCATCGAAAAATCGACGGCTGGTCCGATCGTCACCCCGCGGTTCACGCACTGAAGACGGCCGTCCCGAAATACTGGCGCCGTCACTGCGGAATCGTGTTCGACGTCCTTTTCGATACCATGCTGGTGCGGCACTGGAACCGGTTCAGCGTCCAGCCGCTCCATCGCTTCGGCAACGGACTCGATGCATTGCTGCTGGAGCGCGACCATCAACTGCCCGGGCGATTGCGCAAATTCGGCGCGTGGGCGCGCTATAAGCGGCTGTGGACCCGCCTCGACGATCGCCAACTGCTGTCGGAAATCCTCCAGTTGCTGGCGAGGCGACATGCGCGCCCCAGCCCGCTCGCCGACGGACTCGAACTGCTGGATGGTATGGACGCTGAAATCGAGCGCGCCTTTCTGCGGATGTTTCCGGATTTGCTCGAATATTCCGGCGCGTTTCTCGATCTCGAAGCCGAAGAGCGGCGCGTCAGCGGACCTGGCTGACCATGTATTCGACCGAGGCTCGAATCTGCTCGTCGCTCAGATCCATCCGCCCGCCCTTGGCCGGCATCACGCCGATCCCGTTGATGGCGTGGTCGACCAACGTATCCATCCCCTGATCCAGACGCTCGCCCCACTGTTCGGCGACCAGCTGCGGCGCGCCGGCTGCACCGGACATGTGGCAGGCCTGGCAGGCTTCGGCGTAGATCTGGGCCCCGTCGATGTCCGCGGCTGCAACGGCTTCTGAGCCGGCGCTTGAAGTCGACTCTGCGCCCGACGCCTGATCTGCAGCGGCA
>JGI12109J20283_10532765_pt1 | contig 10460 bp, 8 predicted proteins | sample ElkSlonscriptome_12_FD_20283 | JGI IMG/M metagenome (IMG submission 20283) | reverse complement strand
TCGAATCCCGCCGTGACGACCCCGTGGCTCGTGCCCGGGGTCGTTCGCGTCCTGGACTTGTCCACCGACGGGGTGCGCGCTAAGGTGCCGCCGCCGGACGCACTTCCACCCGCAGGGATTTGGGCCTGATGACCGACGATCGCCTCTTCGACGATTCCGACGACAGCATCCCGCGTCAGCTGCCGCTGCTGCCGCTGCGCGACGTCGTGCTTGTCCCGGGTGCCGTGATCCCCCTGCTGGTGGGGCGGGAGCGCAGCATCCGCAGCCTGGACGTCGCGTCCGAGCACGCCAAGTTGCTGGCGGTCACGACCCAGCGACGCAGCGAGACGAGCGATCCTTCGGCTGCCGACCTCTACGAGGTGGGAACCCTGGCGCGCGTGCACCAGATGCTCCGTCTTCCGGACGGCACGACGAAGATCCTGGTCGAAGGCCTGCAGCGTGTCCGGATCGAGGAGATCCTCGACGTCGACGATCATCTCGAGGCTCGCCTGGTCGTCTTCCCGACTGGGAGCATCGGGGCCGACGACACCCAGGTCGTCGCGCTCGGCCGGCAACTCATCGAGGCCTTCGACGAGTACGCGCGTCTGCACCCGCGCCTACCCGACGAGGTCGCGCGCACGGTGAGCCAGACCGAGGACCTCGCGCGCCGCGCCGACGCTGCCGCCGCCTACGTCCTGGTCTCACCCGAGGAGAAGCAGTCGCTGCTCGTCGAGTCCGATCCGGTGGTTCGTCTGCGCGCGATCCTCGAGCTTCTGCGACGCGAGATCGAGATCCTGCGCGTCGAGGAGCGGATCGAAGAAGAGGTCAAGGACACGCTCGACGAGGGCCGCAAAGAGGTCTACCTGAACGAGCGCATGCGCGCGATCAAGAAGGAACTCGGCTACGACGCCGACGATGACGACGAGGTCGAGGAGTACCTCGAGAAGATCGAAACCGCGGACATGAGCGACGAGGCGCGCGAGGTCGCCCACAAGGAGATCTCGCGTCTGGCGAAGATGGCGCCCATGTCCCCCGAGTCGACGGTCATCCGGCACTACCTCGACGTGCTCGTGGGCCTGCCCTGGAACGCGCGCAGCAAGGATCACCTCGACACGCGCCGCGTGAAGAAGGTCCTCGACGCCGATCACCATGGCCTGGAGAAGGTCAAGGAGCGCATCCTCGAGTTCCTCAGCGTGATCAAGCTGAGCGGCAACGTACAAGGCTCGATCCTGTGCCTGACCGGACCTCCCGGAGTGGGCAAGACCAGCCTGGGCCGAAGCATTGCCGACGCGATGGGCCGCGACTTCGTGCGCGTCTCGCTCGGCGGCATGCGCGACGAGGCCGAGATCCGCGGGCACCGCCGCACCTACATCGGTTCGCGTCCTGGACGCATCCTCGACGGATTGCGTCGCGCCGGATCGCGCAACTGCGTGTTCCTGCTCGACGAGATCGACAAGCTCGGCAGCGACTTCCGTGGCGATCCGTCGAGTGCGTTGCTCGAGGTCCTCGATCCCGAGCAGAACAAGAACTACAGCGACCACTTCCTCGAGGTGCCCTTCGACCTGAGCGAAGTCTTCTTCATCTGCACCGCGAACGATCTGCACCAGATCCCGCCCGCGCTGGAGGATCGCATGGAGATCCTGCGCCTGCCGGGTTACCTGGAACACGAGAAGGTCGCGATCGCGCGGGATTTCCTGCTGCCGCGGCTGCGCGAGAACCACGGCCTGGGTCGCACGCGCTTCGAGGTGAAGGAAGCCGCGATCCGCGACGTGATCGGGCTGTATACCCGCGAAGCCGGCGTGCGTTCGCTCGAGCGACAGCTCGCGACCATCTGCCGCAAGGTGGCCCGTCGCAAGGCAGAGCGCCGACCGATCCCGCGCGAGATCCAGCAGGCGAACCTGCACAAATTCCTGGGCCCGCCGCAGTACCTGCGGCGCATGGTCGACCGCGATCCCGAAGTGGGCGTGGTCACCGGTCTGGCCTGGACCAGCACCGGCGGCGAGATCCTCGAGATCGAGGTCAGCATGTTGCCCGGCACGGGCAAGCTCATCGTCACCGGCAATGTGCGGAAGGTGATGGAGGAGAGCGCGCGAACCGCGTTGAGCTACGCGCGGTCGAGGGTCCCGGCGAGCGCCGACGTCGTGAAGAAGCACGACATCCACATCCACGTGCCCGAGGGTGCGGTGCCCAAGGACGGTCCCAGTGCCGGGATCGCGATGGCGACCGCGTTGATGAGCATTCTGACCGGCCGCAAGGTGCGCCGCGACGTTGCCATGACCGGTGAGAGCACGCTGCGCGGCAAGGTGCTGCCGATCGGTGGACTGCCCGAGAAGGCGGTCGCTGCCCAGCGCGCCGGATGCACACACATCCTGATCCCGGACGAGAACGAGAAAGACTATCGCGAGTTGCCCGAGGACGTGCAGAAGGGTCTCGAGTGGCATCTCGTGCGACGCATGGACGAAGTGCTCGAGTTGGCCCTGGTGCCGGGTGAGGACACTCGTGCCGGCGAGGACGACGCGAGCGGGCGTCGCGGTCGTCGCAAACAGACCCAGGGTGACGGTCCGGCGGCGCCGGGCCCGACCCACTGAAGTTCCTCGGTCGGAGGTCTCGCCGTGGCGCGTCGCGTACGGAACGTCCAGCTCACCGACTTCTGTGCGACGCTCGAGGAATGCCCGAAGCGTCCCATGCCGGAAGTCGCGCTCTCCGGACGCAGCAACGTCGGCAAGTCGTCGCTGGTGAATCTCCTCACCGGTGGTCGCAAGGCGATCGCCTACACGAGCAAGCAGCCCGGAAAGACGCGCGTCTTCACCTACTACGAGGTCGACGAGACCTGGAACCTCGTGGACATGCCCGGGTACGGCTACGCGAAGGTCGGTGCGAACGAGCGGGCCCGGTGGGCCGAACAGGCTCGCCGTTTCTTCACCCAGCGTGAGCAGCTCGCCGGCGTCGTCCAGCTGATCGACACGCGCGTCGGACCGACGAAGGACGACAAGGAACGCATCGCCACGCTGGTCGACCGAGGGCACGCCCTTTGCCTGGCCATGACCAAGGCCGACAAGGTGCCCAAGACCCGGCGCGAGGCGGCGGTGGCCGAGCACCTGCGCGGGCTGGGTGTCGCGCTGCCCCCCGACACGGGCCTCGTCGTGACTTCGGCGGCCGATCGCTTCGGCCACGAGGAGCTGCTGGCCTGGATCGAGGACCGGATCGCGCAGCGGCCGAATTGACGCCGCCGGGCGCGAAGCCTACTCTCGTAGGGGAGTGTGGATCGTGAACAGACTCTACAGCAGCCTCGGGTTGGCGCTCGGGTTCGTCCTCCTGGCCGGTGTGGCCGAGGCGACGGAAGAGGCGTCCGCCAAGATCCCTCCCAATATCTACGGGTGCACGGCCTGCCACGCGGGCGCCGGGGCGGACGTCGACGTCGTTCCCGCGTCCACGGCCGCCGAACTCTCGAACTTCGGGAACGATTGGTTGCAACTTGCAACCGACGAGTCCGCTCGGCTCTGGGCCGACATGGCCATCCTGAACTCGGACAATGACGGCTGCTCGAACGGGTGCGAACTCGATGATCCCCGGGGCGGATTCCTCCCCGACCAGCCCTTCACGCCCGAGAATTGCGCTCCGGGCGATCCGCGGGACTCCGACTGTGCCCTGCCGATCAACGAGCAGAGCTGGTCCACGCTGAAATCCCTCTTCGGCGACAACTGATCCGGGACCCTCCGGCGGACTGGACGCGCCTACCCTTCGCGTTTACCCTTTTCGGCTGTGCCCGCCGCCTGGCCGTCCCTGCGCTCGGCGGCGTTCTCATGCCGAGGAGTCGCCATGAAGTCGACCACCGTCATCCTGGGTTGCCAGTGGGGCGACGAAGGCAAGGGCAAGGTCGTCGACCGCCTCGCCGAGACCGTCGATCTGGTGGTGCGTTTCCAGGGCGGTGCGAACGCGGGCCACACCGTGTACGTGGGCGAGGAGAAGTTCGTCCTTCACCTCCTGCCCAGTGGTGCGCTGCGTGAGGGTGTGAAGTGCCTTCTCGGTCCCGGCATGGTCGTCGATCCGTGGACGCTCCTCGAGGAGCTCGACGAGCTCGAGCGGCGCGGCCTCGACGTCGCCTCGCGCGTGCACGTCGCGGGCTCGGCCCAGCTCGTGATGCCCTACCACAAGCGCTTCGACGAGCTGCGCGAGCAGTCGCTGGCGAGCAAGAGCATCGGCACGACCGGTCGCGGCATCGGCCCGGCCTATGAAGACAAAATGGCCCGTCTGGGCCTCCGCGTCGCCGACCTCACGCGACCGGACAAGAATCTGCGCCGTCTCGTCATCGAGAAGGTCCTGCGAGCCAACCGTCTGCTGGCCGAACGCCACGAGGCGCCGGCCATGGCCAGCGAAGCGATGGCGGACGAGGTGCTCGAGCACGCCCAGCGCCTGCGCCCGATGATCGTGAGCGCCTACCAGTTCCTGCAGCCCGTCCGTCGCGGCGAATGGAGCGTCATGCTCGAGGGTGCCCAGGGCGCCCTGCTCGACGTCGACCACGGCACATTCCCCTACGTCACCGCGAGCAGTTGCACGGTCGGCGGTGCGATCACTGGAACCGGGCTGAGCCCACGTCTGCTGACCGACGTCGTCGGTGTCTTCAAGGGCTACAGCACGCGCGTCGGCAATGGTCCCTTCGTGACTGAACTGCACGGCGAGGAGGCCGACGACCTGCGCTCGCGAGGCAGCGAGTTCGGTGCGACCACCGGGCGTCCGCGACGCTGCGGTTGGTTCGACGCGGTCGCAGGTCGGTACGCGGCCGACGTGAACGGTCTCGACCGTGTGATCGTGACGAAGCTCGACGTGCTGAGTGGCATCGAAACCCTGAAGATCTGCACGGCCTACGAGTACGAGGGCGAAACGCGGGAGGACTTCCCCAACTGGATCGAGGTCCTCGAGAAGTCCAAGCCCGTCTACGAAGAGCTGCCCGGTTGGAGCGAGGACATCAGCGAGGTCTCGACGTGGAGCGAGCTTCCCGAGAACTGCCGCAAGTACGTCGAGCGGCTCGCGGAGGTGCTCGGCGTTCCCGTGACGGTCGTCAGTAACGGACCCGCCCGCGATGATTGGATCGACGTCGAGAAATGATGCAAATGCACTAGTGCGCACGTACTCGTGCCGGGGGCATTTCGTGCGAGAATTGCAGGGATGCGTTCCGTCCCTTTCTCCGCGGAGGACTCCATGAATCGCGTCGTCTCCTTCCTTCTCCTGTCGGTCGTTCTGATCTCGGTGCGTCCGGCCGTCGCCGCCGAAGTGCACACGGGTGCTCAGTTCGGAGCCGTCGGTGGTCTCGGTGGCGATCTCTATCTCGAGGTCGCGGACTTCGCGCAAGACCTACCCGTGGATCTGCGCATCGGATTCGAATACCAGGCGCGCGACGCCGGCGACCCGATGGCCGCGCGCCGCGTCTTCATCAACAACAACACCAACGGCACGCCCGAGAGCAGCGCCTCGGCCTGGGGCGCACGTCTCGACCTGGTGTGGCCGCTGGACATCGTGCCGAACGTCTACGCCTTCGGCGGTCCGCGCTGGGCGTCGTTCACCAGTTCCTTCGAATACATCGGCGGGAACGAGAACTTCGACGTCGTGAGTTCGCACTGGGGATGGGGCGGGGGCCTCGAAGGTCGCTATCCGATCTCGCCGTCGGCGAGCTTCGTCCTGGGTGGTGGTCTGGACTGGTTCCTGGGCTCGGAACTCGACGGGCACGACACCATCTACTCGCCCGACCTCGATCCGGTGAACGGCCGCGAGGACTACGAGTACTCCGATGCCGACGACGCGGTGAACCAACCGCGCTTCGAGTGGCGCTTGTTGCTCGGTTTCCAGTACCGGCTGGGGAGCTGATCTCCGGCGGCGCGCGCGGCACGGCGCGGGGCACGGCGCCGGACGAGGCGCGCGTGGCCGCGGCATTTCTGCGCGCTCGGTGTGCGATTTTCTATACGCGGCCACGTTGAATCGGGCGCAGTTCAACGTCCTCGTGTTGAATCGCAGGTCTTGTCAACGCGTGCGCGTACAGAAAATCGCACATCCAGACGGAACTGAATGAACGTGACACGTTCCTCGGCAATCTGCACAACGTGCGGGCGCCGCGGGCTCCACGAAGGACCTGCGAGATACCGCATCACAGGAAAGGGCCTGGTCGTCCGAGCGCCAAAGCCCCACGGTGCGCAGCCACGCAAACGAGCCTCCCGGAAAACGGAATCCCATGAGGCATCGCGCACACCGTTTCCTCCTGGTGGGGGCGGCACGCGACGACACCCACGCCGACCGCGTGTTCGCCTTCGTCGACGCCGCGAACCGACAAGACGGCTGGTGGTCCACACCGCTGCGGAATCACGGTTCGCCGCCGGTCCTCGTCGGCTGGATGACCAAGCCGGAGTACGCGTTCGATCTCGTCGCCGACCTGCACCTCGAGCTCGGGCCGGCGCGCTTCCACTTCGTCCTGCGCGGTGCCGTCGAACTGCCGGCCGGCATGGCGGCGCGCGCGTCACGCCGAGCTCCGGGAGATCGAAGCGGCGCTGCGCGCCTGGATCGCCCTGACCGTCCACGACATGATCCACGCGAGGCCGGCCCGAAGGCGAATCCTGTGCTGAGCGCCGAACACTTGACCGAGTCCCTACGGGGTGTCTGTTGGCGAACTGCATTCTCGAAGGCGGCCGTCCAGGGTACGCAGGTCGCGGGCGCCCACGACGCCGGAACCGGTGCTCTGGAGGCGAACGTCCGCGCGATGATGGCCTGAGGTCCTCCGTGGGACGGGCCGGGAGGACGTGATAGACTGTTCTCCCGGTTCGCCGCCGGGATCTCGCTTTCGTCCCAGCCCGGAACCCAGACCCCGCATGACGCTTCCCGCCAGCGATCACGAGCGCGTACGCAGCGCCTTCGTCCGCGCGTTGGACCTTCCACGGTCCCAGCGGCCTGGCTTCGTGCGCCACGTCCTCGCCGATCGTCCGGATCTCGCCGAGCACGCGGAGTCGATGCTCGCCGACGCCGACGATCCCACGATGGAGCCGGCGGGCGATGGCGCAACCCAGGTCTGGGAAGAGCCCCTTCTCGCGAAGGATCAGTTGGGGGACTACCGGATCCTCGGCCTGATCGGACGCGGTGGGATGGCCGTCGTTCTCCACGCCGAGCACGCGTCGACCGGCCGCGAGGTCGCGCTCAAATTGCTGCCACTGGGGACCGCCTCCAAAGAGCTCCGCGAGCGTCTCGTGCGCGAGAGCGACGTGCTGCGCACGCTGCGCCACGCGAACATCGCGCGGTGGCGCGACGGGGGCGAGTTGATGACGCCCGAGGGCCCGCGCCCCTTCATGGCGATGGACTACGTCCACGGGCGGTCGATCCTCGAATGGGTGCGGACCCAGCGTCCCGACACGAAGCGGCGTCTTCACGTGCTCGAGCAGGTTGCGCGTGCGGTCCACTTCGCGCACGAGCACGACGTCGTGCACCGTGACCTCAAGCCCTCCAACATCCTCGTGGACGCGCACGATCGGGCCTGCGTTCTCGACTTCGGTGTCGCCAAGATCCTCGGCGCGATCGATACGGCCGACGCTTCGCTGACGCAGGCGGGTCAGATCGTCGGCACGCTGCGCTTCATGAGTCCCGAGCAGGCGGCGGGTCAGATCGATGCAATGGGTCCGGCGACCGACGTCCACGCTCTCGGTCTGATGATCCACGAGGTCATGACCGGGACGCCGCCTTATCCGGTTCCGTCCAATGTCGCCGAGGCGTTGCCGGCGATCGTCCACGCCGAGAGAACGCGACCCCAGGTCGACGACCCGAGGCTCGGCCAGGCACTCGAGAAGATCCTCGATGCCGCGCTCGCACGGGAACCGTCGCAGCGGCTCCAGGACGCGAGCCTCCTCGCCGACGATCTCGCGGCGGCACGCGAAGGTCGCGCGGTCCCGCGGCGTCGCGGACGGATCGGACGCTACGCGCGTCGGGCGCGTCGTCCGGTGCAGGTCGCCGTCTTCGTCGCGCTTCTGCTGACCGTGGTCGGCTTGCTGTCGCGCGACGCGGTGATGCTCGGCCTGGACACCCACCGCGGTTCCTTCCAGGACGTGCTCACCACGCTGAGCGACACTGGATTTCTGCTCGACTCCGCGACCCAGGACACGACCGCCTACGTCGCGGCCCTCGACGATCTCGTGGTCGCCGCGGCGACCCTGCGTGCGAACGAGACCTGGCCCGGTGTGGAGGAGTGGCGCCGTCTGGTGGCCTGGCGCGAGGGCGAGATCTGCCATGTGCTGGGCATGATCGCGTCGAGTCCCGCGCGAATCGAGCAAGCGCAACTCGCGTGGGAGAGTGCGGTGAGGATCGACCCCGAGCGCACCGGGCTCGACACGGTCCTGGCGCTCGACGTCACCGCGCGCGACACCGTGATCGTTCGCGAGGTGAAGAACCTCGAGCCCTCGATGATGATGCGCCAGATCGCGACCGTTCACTCGATCCTCGCGCGGCGGCACGGGGACGCGTCGAGTCACGGCGAGCATGCGAGGGAATGGCATCAGCGCGCGCTCAGCGAGATCGCGCGCGAGCGCCTGGGCCCGGGTGTCGACTGGCGGGACCTCCAGCCGAGCCACGGTGACGCGGAACAAGGACACCTGCGATCCGAACTCGCGGCGGACCTCGTCCACCTCGCGGCCCTGCAGGGACGGGTCGACTGCGCGCAGGAAGCGATCGCGCACCTGCGGAACATCGAGGACTTCGCGATGCTCGAATCCGACTCCCTCGCCCGCGCCGCCGCCCGCTATCTGCGCGGACGCGCACGCCTGATCGAGGCCGTCATCGACACCTCGGCCGCGCCTCTCGATCGGGCCGAGCACTGGTTCCGCCGCTCCCTCGAGGATCGCCCCTTCGCCGACAGACCACGAGCGCATGTGCGGAGCCAGATCGCCCTCGTGCAGGTCGACCGGATGCGCACCCGTTTCTCGAGCACACCGGACTCCGCGGCGATTTGGTTCGAGTCCGTGCTCCAGCGTGCGGCGACACTCCAGGATTCCCTGGGCGCCACCGCAGACCGTGCGGTGTGGGGGCGTTTGGCGTCGGCGACCGGCGGTGCGGCCGTCGAGGCCATGCTCGCCGGAAGGCGCGAAGCCCAGCCGATCGCTCGCACCTGGCTCGACCGCGCGCGCGAAGCACTCGTTCCCGAGCAGTCACCCGTCGAGGCCGCATGGCTGGACATCGACGAGGCCCGCTACCAGCGCGCGTGCATGAACTTCTGCGACGAACCCGTCGACGTGCACTTCGAACGCGCCCTACTCCACCTGGGCGCTGCGGCCGGATCCTATCGGCGCGCGCAGTACGAACGGCTGCACGTTGCGATCGACCGCGAACGTCATTCGTGGGCACGCGCCGTCGCTCTCGGAGCCCGAAAGTAGGGCGACGCGCGTCAGGACGTCGCCGTCTCGACCAGCTCGGACTTCAGCCACGCACGGGCGAAGGCCCAGTGCTTGCGCACCCAACGCGGGGAGCGGCCCATCTCCTCCGCGATCTCGAGCTCCGTCATGGCGGCGAAGAAGCGCATCTGGACGATCATCGCCGCGTCGTCGTCGACCTCGGCCAACTTCCGCAGCAGATCGTCGAGCGTGAGAACCCGGTCGAGATCCTCGACGGCCAGCACGAGCGACTCGTCGAAATCGACCCGCGACCAGCCGCCGCCGCGCTTGGCCCGGCTGCGTGCGCGTGCGTGGTCGACCAGGATGTGTCGCATCGCCGCCGCCGCGACCGCGAGGAAGTGCGGGCGGCCGAGGAAGGTCCCGTTGCCCTCGGGCCCCAGGCGCAGGTAGAGCTCGTGGACGAGAGCGGTCGGACCCAACGTGTGGTCGATGCGCTCGCCAGCGAGCGCACGACGGGCGCGTTCCTTCAGCTGCTCGTAGAGAGCCGGGAATCCGTCATCGTGGCTGTGATCGAGCGGTGGATTCAAGGGGCACCGTGACGAAAGGGACCAGGAATGATCCCAAGGTACCGGTTCAGACGATCCCGCCACAAGCCACGACTTGTCCTGTGTGACGTATTTTTTCCTACAGTTGATTAAGATTGTGTAAAGACGTGCCGGTTTTGGCCTCAGATGTCGCCCTTCATGATGAGCGATGCCCACAGCGTCCGGTGCCGGGACCCCTCGGGTCGCCGCTTCCGGGGGTGACGTTCGACGTCGATTCGGTTCCGAGGGGCGGAGAGTCCACGGGTTGCGACGACGTACAGCGCAGCACAGTCGAGACAGCGCTCGCCATCTGCACAGTCGCGTGACAAGGCGCGACAGGGAAAAACCCCACCCCTTGCTCGTACCGTCGGTCGGGAGCCGGATGGTCATTGGGCGAGGGGTGGGGCTCTCTGTCTTCCCTCACGGGTCGAATGCGATGGGTTCGGGAGTTCCGGTGCGGAACTCCTTTTTTCGTGCCCGTCGTTTCGCGGCGGATCGGCGTCGGACGCGGCCTCGAAGGCTCGTTTAGGTCGCGACCTGGGGG
>JGI12109J20283_10522456_pt1 | contig 10460 bp, 9 predicted proteins | sample ElkSlonscriptome_12_FD_20283 | JGI IMG/M metagenome (IMG submission 20283) | reverse complement strand
TGTGAACTAAGCATCACACAAACTGACCTCATAAACACCCAAAACAGTGGCATTATGTCACTGTTTTGTATTATATCTTTATGTATTGCCCTTACATTTTACCGCTACAATGAGATTGATTAGGCTAGCTACCATAACTACATCTGACGTTAAGGTCATTAATCAATGAATGAAAACTTCCTAGAGCACCTCTTAGAAATTAGCAAAAGCATGGCGGAAACACGTGTAGTGGGGCCACTCCTTAAATATGCTATCGGTATTGCTATTGAACTCGTCAATGCTGAACGCGGTTATCTGGTCTTACAAAACGAGGACGGCTCACTTGAATTCCGGGTTAAGCAAGACCGGGATGGTAATGAATTGGAAAGCCCAGAAAATCAAATCAGCCATTCCATGCTGGATAAGGTCATGCAAACGATGCAGCCCCTCATCGTCACCGATGCTATGGTTGACCCTTCATTCCAAAATGCCCAGAGTGTTCATACCTTACAACTACGCTCGGTAATGTGCGTTCCCCTCATTTCCAGAGGCGTTTCAATTGGCGTTATCTATGTAGAAAACCGTTCTAACGCCAATATTTTTGAGCAAAGTGATGCCAAGCCACTCACCTTTTTTGCTAACCATGCTGCCGTTGCCATTGAAAATGCCATTCTCAACGATAATCTTGAGATGCTTGTACAGGCACGCACAGCAGAACTAGAGCAGGCCAAATCCCAAATGGAACAAAGCTTCACAAAGATTGTAGAAGCCAACCGCATACGGACTATGTTCCTGGGTAATGTCGCGCATGATATTCGCTCTCCGCTTACGATGCTGGTCGGTGCATTATCTCTGATGGGTGAAGAAGAATTTGGCCCTATTACTGATGAACAGGCTGAGTGGATCAACAAATCATTGCAATCAGCAGAGCACATCATCAAATTAACCGATGACTTTTTTGACCTCACAAAACTGGAAATGGGCCATCTGGTTATATATAAGCAATCTGTTGACTTGAGCAAATATATCCATTCACTCTATGAAATCGGTGAAAGCCTGACCTGGGAAGACGAAGTAAAATTCAAAATAGACATCAGTGATGATCTACCCAAAACATGGCTTGATAGAACCCGCATTCATCAGGTCGTATTAAACTTATTGACGAATGCCAGCAAGTTCACCAAGAATGGCACTGTCACACTCTACGCCCGTGCGGATGACCAGTTTGCAACGATTGGCGTCCACGACACCGGTAAGGGTATTCCCGAAGATAAGCTCGAAACGATCTTTGAACGCTTTCAACAGGTCGCTGATGACGATGAGGAAGCCAAACGAGGAACGGGTCTAGGATTAGCCATTTGCAAAGAGCTGGTCAACCTGCATGGGGGTAAAATCTGGGTAGAGAGTGAATTGGGTAAAGGATCGAAGTTTCAATTTACGCTGCCACTACACGTAGAAGCTACAGACTAATCATCGTCTGTAGCTTGTGGGGACAACATACCCGCATAGATACCTGGAGTAGACCCGGCAATAACTGTGGCATTAACTGCACGCTGGTAAAATTCCACAGGGCCAACACCACCAATAATGGCGTAACCATATCCCTGTGCCAACATATCATGAAGGCAGGCCAATAGCAGCACCTTACCAATGCCGTAACCACGCTTACTCTGACCAACCCCTGTTGGGCCAAAAAATCCACGGGCCGTCACATCGTAACATGCAAACCCACACAATTGACCTTCATCGACAGCGATAAAACAACTCAGTGGTTTCTGTGAGAATGCGACATCAACCTCACTCACCCAATAGGCACTAAAATGCTTACTGATCCAATCCAATACGACGTGTTTTTCGGGTGCGAGGGCACGCCGCACCACAACTGGATGTACCGCACTTAGATCAATCTGGGGCAATTCATAGAGCTTGACTAGCATATCTGTCATCAGTGATCTCCAATGATGGCCCGGAGATTACCCTGCGCATCAGCCAACAAAGACCGTGCAATCTCCATATTCACCTGGCGATGGTGCATAATAGCAGCAACTTTGACGTTGTTTTCACTTGCTTGTAATAGCTCGAAAGCCACTTCAGGGTCCAGACCTGTCAGTTGGCTCACCAGGTTTGTAGCCCGTTGCTGCAATTTGGCATTGGTGACCTGAACATCAACCATCAAGTTGCCGTAAACCTTGCCTAATTTCACCATCGTCGCTGTACTGAGCATATTCAGCACCAGTTTCTGCGCAGTGCCCGCTTTCAACCGGGTTGACCCCGTAATCACCTCTGGACCTACGGCTACACCTATGGGCACATCAACGGCATCCAACAACGCTGAGGGCACATTGCAGGCGATGCCAACAGTTTTACAGCCAATCTCGGTGGCATAGTGCATTGCCCCTAATACATAGGGTGTGCGCCCACTGGCGGCAATGCCAACAACTGTATCTCGCTCTGATAACTTATGCTGCGCCATATCATCTCTGGCGGTGTGTGTATCATCTTCCGCACCTTCAACCGCTCTAGTCAACGCTTGTTCACCCCCGGCGATCATCCCCACCACCAGATCTGGCGGTGTGCCGAACGTCGGCACACACTCTACAGCATCCAGTACTCCCAGGCGGCCACTCGTACCTGCACCGACATAGATTAACCGCCCTCCCTGCCGCAATCGCTCAGTAAGGAGATCAACCGCCAACGCAACAGCAGGTAAAGCACGTTCCACAGCTAAGGCAACCTGCTGATCTTCCTGATTGATAACTTGAAGGATCTCTAACGTAGATAGACGATCAATATTGGTGCTATTAGGGTTCGGTTGCTCCGTTAACATATCCTTCCTCCTGTATTTTCATACGAGCCAGCAACGCCGCGCCGACAACCGGCGAATAAACAGGACATGGGAACTTCGGCAGACCCAGGCTATTTTGCAACGTGGTACTAAGCAAGTTCGGTTGTTCCAACAGGCCGCCGGAAAATGCAATCTCCGGTTCATCTACCCCTAGACGTTCGATAACGGCCTCCACCATCAAAAACAGTTCGTGTGCAGCCTCATTAACAATACGGCGGGCCAGATGATCATCAGCATCAGCCAGTTCGATAACCAACGGTGCCAGCAATGCAACATCACGGGTGCGTGGTAATGCAGGGTCATATAGCCACAAGATTAGATCGCGTGCAGTCTTTAGATTCAGCACACGCAAAACAGCATTGGTCAGTTCAGTCTGGTCAATACGCCCATCCACCGATTGAGTAATGAGTTGCAAGGCACGCCTACCAATCCAGTAAGCACTCCCCTCATCACCGATCAAATACCCCCAACCACCGACCTGCACCTGCTTGCCATACTGATTTACCCCGTAAGCAACACTACCCGTACCTGCAAGGATCAACACACCACGTCGCTGTCCATGCGCACCGACCAGTGCAATTTCATTATCGCTACTGGGCACAACATACGTCGTTGGCAAGGCGGAAGCAACAGTATCAATCAACCAGCCTTTAGCATAATCTACAGATGCACCAGCAACCCCAATCCCGACCGCTGTAATATCAGCGGGCTGTAAGCTAGTATGCGATAATGCTTCCCGTACAGTTGATTGAATCATCAACGCAGACTTATTTCGCCCCACAATGCTTGGGTTAGCCGTTAGGCGGTATGCTTGCGAGATCACATTGAGATCTGCATCTGTGATGACGACCCTCAGATTACTGCCGCCACCATCAATTCCAATAAAGTACGTCATAGCTTGCCCCGAAAATCAGTTACATGGTGTATCATCAGTTTAGAGTGCATCAACCGCTCGTACAATCACATCATGGACGGCACGCCGAAACGCATGAATGCCGACCCGTTCTCGACCAGGGTATACCCGATTAGTCAAACATGCGACTACAAGTGACCGTTGCGTATCAATCCACAATGATGTCCCTGTGAAGCCCAGATGTCCATATGCATTTTCGTTAAACAGGTCACCAGCCGCCGAATTTTGACGCGCCTTGATACTCCACCCTAAACCACGGCGGGTACCCTGGTCATCAACCTGTTCCTGAACCGCTTGTCGTGCTAAGTCGGGTAGAATCTCAAAAGTGGTCTGTGGAGACTGTAACCAGCCTTGCCCAAACCGCGCTACGTCCATCGCTGTAGCAAATAAACCGGCATGACCTGCAATACCACCGATCCCGCAGGCATTCTCATCATGGACCTCACCCCAAACACGGCGTTTTCGCCAATCAGGATCATCTTCAGTTGGCACAATTTGTTCCAGGGAATAGCCGTGGTCAGTTGGGTTATACATGACTGTCGATAAACCCAATGGTTGCGTGATGAGCGACGCAATTACATCGGCCAAATTCTCCGCCCCAGCATGCAGCCTTACCGCAGCCTCTCCTAGCAGCATCAAACCCAGGTCACTATAATGCACGGCCTGCCCCGGTTGATCAATAAATGGATACCCACAAATTGCCTTGAACCCCTTCGCCCAACGCATCTGATGAGACAAACCCTCAACCTGACCAGGTGGTGCTGGGGATGGGCCAGCGGCGAGATAGACCTGTCGCCACGGTGCCATGCCGGAGGTATGCGTCAGTAGCTGGCGAAATGTAACCAGCGTTGGGTCAACTTCTAGCCCTTGATAAGCATCTGGCGTCGGCAACATCGCTTTGGAGTGTGGATCTTGCCCTCCACGAATAGGGCGTGGACCACCAGCACCAAACTCAGGAATAACTTCTACCAATGGCGTATCTAAATGATAGCTACTCTGACTCAGCAACGAGAGAAATGCCGTTGTCGTAAAGAGTTTGGAAACAGATGCGAGATCAAACAATGTGGCTGGCGTCACAGATATTTGCCGTGTGTCAGGGTCCACAAATCCCCAACTTTCATTAAGCAACCAGCGGCCTTTATGAATAACCGCTATGGTGCATGCCGGAAACACATCATCTATGTATTCTGTAATGATGTCATTGAGGCTGGCTTGCCAACCAGCCGGTAGATCGTTAATCGGGGTCCGTCCTTCAGAACTGATCATAATCATTCTCACACATCATAGAACAGAAAAAGTTGCCGGGCCTGCGCAAAATCTTGTGTGGATTGTGCCCAACCCATCATGATCTCATCTAATGGATGGCCGGCGATAATGGCCTCGCGTACAGATTTAGACCCAATCAGACGATCAAAGTGAACTAACCCGTTTGGCCGTACCGGGGGCAACCACACAAACTCATCAGGGTACACGGTATATATCTGCTGAATCAGGCTGAGCCAAACCCGTAACGGCTGAAATTGTATGTCATCAGTAATGTGGACCTGAACACCCTGGCAAAGCTCACCAGCAAATTTACTGGCAGTGGGCCGAAATTGATGTGATCTGAAATACACCCCGTCTAAACCCAGGTGATTAAGTTGCGCCGATAATTGGTCAGCATCTAACCACGGCGCACCAACAACTTCAAATGGCAAGGTGGTCCCCCTACCCTCGGATAAATTGGTCCCCTCAATCAGGCATGCCCCTGCATACTGCCACAATGCTGATAAGTGCGCCATGTTTGGGGACGGTGGCACCCAGGCCAATCCCGTATCCAACCAGGTATGACTACGCTGCCACCCCTCACATAAGATCACCTGTAACTCCGCAGGATGATCTAACCAGGTTTGGTTAATCATAGTAAGAATTTCACCAAGGCTCATACCATGACACACGGGTACCGGGAACCGCCCCACCAATGATGTTTGATCCGGCTCTAACAAAGGCCCACTGACCGCGATACCCCCCAATGGGTTAGGTCGATCTAAGATCATGATTGTAACCTGAGCTGCGGCAGCGGCTTCGAGCAGATGGCTGATGGTCCAGAGATAAGTATAGTAACGGATACCAATGTCCTGAATATCACAGACGATGACATCAAATTGTCGCATGATCTCAAGGCTTGGCCGCAAATTATCGCCATACAGACTGTAAACTGGTAACCCGGTAAGTGGGTCCGTGCCGGATTGCACCTGTTCAGCAGCAGGTTGTGCGTTATACATGCCATGTTCAGGGGCCAATAACCCCACCAGATTGACCGCTGATGTGTGCTGTAAAATAGTATACGTTGGCAGCAGATGCCGATTAACACCACTCGCATTAGTCAGCAAACCGATACGCTTGTGCTTCAGGGGGGCAAAGCCCTGAGCCTCTAAGCGTTCTATGCCAAGCTGAATGTTCAAGACGCAACCACATTCACATGAATGGGCAATTGACCCGATGGCGAAAATTTACCCAGCAATGCATCAACCGCTGCTATCATTGATGGCGTAGAATCTCCCAGAGTACACACCATCACATCTGCATCGGGTATCACATCAACATCATACGGGTTGCGTAGACATACCAGGATCAACTTATTAGCATGAGGGCGGAGCCGTTTTACCAGAGCTTGTTCACCCTGATACAAGTGTAAGCTACGGGTCACCAAAATTGTTACATCGGCACTATCCATTAAGGCGATAGCGTCATCAACGCGGGGATCATCTGGATTTTCAGATCGCAAGGAGAGATGAGAGATTTCAGGCAGTTCTGCTGCGAGTAGATTAGCAAAACCAGTGCGTCCAGTTTGCTCAATGACTTCTGAATCCAAATAAGAAGGAAATTCAATGAGTGCTGGGCGAGCATCCGAAGCAAGGCGTGTGAGCGGAAAAATTGACGGATCTTCACGCAGTAACACCGTGCCTGCACGGGCTGCCGTCTGCGCTACCGTCAGGTGCGCTTGAGAACGAATTACACTTAAATCACTGGAATAGGGCACCGCATAACGGGCTTTCATCGCCGCAATACGCTTAACAGCCGGGTCGATTACCTGTTCCTCTGATATACGCCCGGACTCAACCGCTTTCAAAACAGCCTCGTAAGCCTCTTCTTGATACGCCCTGGTATGAGAGAACATGATCGTATCCACACCAGCTAGCGCGGCCAATATAGCGGATTCACCCGGCCCGTAGTGATCGGCAATCGCTTTCATTTCCAGGCAATCAGTCGATACGACGCCCGTATAGTTTAATTCCTGACGTAGTAATGTGTTCAATACGCTGGGTGATAATGTCGCCGGGTATTGATCATCCAACTGCGTAAACAGAGTATGTGTCGTCATCACGCTGGCGACACTGGCATCTACTGCCACACGGAACGGAACCAGATCATTGTCACGGATGTAATCGACACTATCATCAATATGTGCTAATGCCAGATGCGTATCAATTGCAGATTTACCCAGCCCAGGGAAATGCTTGGCTGTGGCAGCCACATGCTTTTGAAAGCCTTCTATCTGCGCGACTGCAAAACGTGCAACCCGGTCCTTATCTATTCCAGCGGAACGCGTACTCACAGATGGGTTGTTAATATCATGGACAATATCAACCACAGGCGCAAAGACCCAATTGATGCCAAGCACGTGCATTTCCTGTGCCAATACTTCAGACATCTGCCGCGCCAATGCCACATCATCCGATGCAGCCAACGTCATTAGACCTGGGCTTTCCGTAAACCCCTCACCTGCTCTCAGCCGAGCGACCAGCCCGCCCTCTTGATCAATACCAACCAGAATAGGGGACGGTGCAGCCGCATGGCAGGCTTGTACCAAATCCGCGACTTGCTGCGGCGAGGCAACATTACGTGCAAATAAATACACACCGCCAATACGCCCAGCAGCCAACCACTCCAGAATATACGCTGGTGGTTCTAAGCCATCAAAGCCAACGTACATCATCTGGCCGACTTTTTGTTCCAAAGATAACATCATTCGTTTCCGTTTCTTGCTTGCATGTGGGTTAACGTTTACGCAGGCGCGGATCTAGCAAGTCACGCAGGCCCTCACCAAGCAGGTTAAAACCCAGGGTGAACAACATAATGGCTATGCCAGGGAAGATTGATAAATAGGCATGTTCACGGATATGATCCTGTGCATCTGCCAGCATGCGGCCCCAGGTGGGCACATCCGGTTCAAGGCCAATACCCAGGAAGCTTAATCCAGCCTCGGTCATGATGGCACCTGCCGTGCCAATCGTCATCACAACAAGAATAGGACCAACTGCATTTGGCAAAATATGGCGGAACATAATCCGTGGCGTGCGCACGCCGATGCTACGGGCCGCTTCTACATACTGCTGCTCTTTGATTGCCATAAAACTGCCTCGAACCAAACGCGCATATAGCGGCCAACTCGAAATCGCAATGGCAAGCACTAACCTATCCAACCCGGAACCTAACACCGCAACCATACCAATCGTGAGCACTAGCCCTGGTATAGCCAGGAATGTATCAATCAAACGAGAGACAAGCACATCAACCCAACCGCCAAAATAACCCGCTATCGCCCCCATAAACGTCCCGATAGCCGCAGATAGCATTACAGCCGCTAACCCCACCTGCAAGGATACCCGTCCGCCATATAGCATACGCGTAAACACATCACGCCCAAGACGGTCCGTACCGAAGATATGCTCGGCATTCGGTTCAATAAACTGATTAATTCTGATAGGTACGACAGGTGCTTTAGGATCACGGTCTGTGATTAGCGGTGCGGCGACAGTCAGGATCACCATCATAACGACGATAAGCCCACCAACCACCGCTTGTGGGTTACGCACGAAGCGATACAAAAAACTTGGAGATTTTTTGATTTCCGCTGAAAGATGAATGGGCAACTGTGCGACTTGCGCATCGGTTGAAGCCATAATGTTATTCAGTCCTCAATCGCGGGTCAATATAGACATACAGAATATCTACAAGCAGGTTCATCAACACAATAGACAATGCAACCACCAATACAGTCGCCTGGGTAACCGGAAAATCACGGCCACTAATGGAGTCTACGAGCATGTCACCAATACCTTGTATGCCAAATACGCGCTCAATGATCACTGATCCACTGACCAGATACCCAAGCTGCACACCTGCAACCGTGATAATAGGGATCAATGCGTTGCGCAACCCATGCCGGTAGATCACCTGACGGTTGCGTAGCCCCTTAGAATAAGCAGTGCGTAGATAGTCCTGATTAAGCACGTCCAGCATGGTGCCACGCACAAAGCGTGCCATAAACGATATACGTGGAATAGCGATGGTCAATGCTGGCAAAATAAGATACTCGATACCATCACCGCCGACGGCTAACGCCGGCAACCACTCCAGGCGCACGGCAAAAAACAAAATCAGCAAGATGCCTAGCCAAAACGATGGGATAGAAACACCGATCATCGCAATAATCTGAATGCCATAATCAATGCCACTGTTTTTGCGCAGAGCGATAAACACCCCTACTGGAATTGCAATTACATAAGATAGGATGAACGCAGTTATTGTCAGTTCAAGGGTTGCCGGCAATTTTTCGCGCATCATCTGTGTAACAGACCGATTCTGTACAATTGACTCGCCAAAATCCAATATAAGCACATCTGTCAGATAGTCTACATATTGGATATGCACCGGACGGTCCAACCCTAAATCACGGCGCAGAGCCTCTGCTTCTTCAATGCGTTCTGGGCGCGGGTCACCAGCGAAAATTAAATCTATCGGATCACCCGAAATCCGCATCAAAAAGAAAACGACCGTCATCACGGCCCACATCGTCAATAATCCCTGGAACAAACGTGATATGATCCGTCGACTCACCCAGATCACCCTTTCCCATATAGCACTTATAGGCTAAAGGGGCAGGCCGAAGCCCACCCCATGACAAAACGATCACACAAGTGTGATTAGATCTATTCCACAATATCCGCAGAACGCAGCCAGTAGAATACGTCAGTCGGGCGAGGCATCAGTTCGATACCTGTCAGACGGTCAGTACGATAGGCACGCAGATACGCAGAGCTATACAGGAACACCGCAACCGTATCCTGGTCCACGATGATTTCCTGAGCTTCAGTGTACAGATCGGAACGCTGTGTTATATCCGCAACCTGCTGGCCGGAAAGCAGCAGCTCGTCAACTGTGAGGTTCTCATAGCTGAAGATGCGACCACCGAGAATGGTTGAGGTAAACACCCAGTACATGTGATCGGGGTCTACGATGTTACCGAAGCTGTACAAGGCCAGTTCGGACTCACCCGCACGGACTTCGCTGTAGTAGGAGGCAGCATCAACTTCTTGCACATCGACATCAATGCCAACATCTTCCAGGTAGAACTCGACCAACAGGGCCTCATCCAACAAGTCGGAGACGGTCTTCAATTGCAATGTAGCACTACCATCCCAACCCGCTTCACTGAGGAGCGCACGCGCTGCATCCGGGTCATATTCAAAGCAATTCACGCTTTCGTTGTAGAAACCGGAGTTTACACTCAGTGGACCGCAGGTACGAGTTGCCAGGTCACCATACAACGCAGCAATCTCGTTCTGGTCAATCGCATAGGCAATTGCCTGACGCACACGCACATCACTCAGGGCTTCTACACTCTGGTTCATGGTGAGCATCTGATAACCCAGGCCAGGGCTAACCAATACATCAACA
>JGI12109J20283_10359076_pt1 | contig 10460 bp, 7 predicted proteins | sample ElkSlonscriptome_12_FD_20283 | JGI IMG/M metagenome (IMG submission 20283) | reverse complement strand
CCGCAGAACCCGCGGGCCGCGTCGTCGCTGATCCCTCATGCGAACCGATCGCTCTGTCATCGTGTTGGTTTACTGCCTGTAAGGTGACAACGAATTCGAAACGGTTCACTCGCCGTGACGGATCCTTCCCTCTAGACAGACCCGCGATGGTTACGGTGGTATGGATCGGCAGAAACGATGCAACCCAATCGATCACACTTTGAACCGGATCAGGTTTGTTGCAGCTCTCGGCACAGTGGCGTCGGTCAGGTAAGCTGTACGGATGCTTCAAGGGTTTCGCTTTCAAACGTTGACGGATGACGGTTCCGATCATCCGCAGGCCACTTCGACGGCGTGGTTGATGGCTGGGTTTGCCGATCGCAATGCCAGTCTGTTCCGTCGTATCGGGCTTCCGCTGGGAGATCCGGCTGCTTGGATTCGCCTGCCCGACGAGTCGACGATCGCGATCGTTCGTGACCTGGAAATGGATCGGGTTCGCGATCAGCGGACGGTCGATCGGGTTCACTGTCCGGCCGACTTTCCGGCCGACGGCGTCCCCTTTTCTTCCGATCGCGAAACGGCGGTCGCGCAAAGTACAATCGAATGCCTGCGTCGGGCTGCGATTACAGCGGTACGTGTCGATCGAACGTTGCCGGCGAGCTTCTTGGCCGCACTCGCGAGGGCCGGCATGGCGGTTTGGTACGACGACCAATTGGGCGTCGCCGATCGACGATCCAAAACGCCCGATGAACAGAAATCGTTGCGGCAAGCTCAGGCAATCACCGAAGAGGTCATGCGGCTGGTTTGTTGCCGGATCGCTCGTGCCGAAGCCGACAGCGATGGAGTGTTGTCGCAGGAGGGCGAAATCCTCACGAGCGAAGGCCTGCGAAGTTTAGCGGCAACGCTCTTCATGCAGCGCGGCTATTCGATGTCGCATGGTGCCATCGTGTCTGCTCCACCCGCGGCAGGCGATTGCCATCACGCAGGAACGGGGCCGCTACGCACCGGTACGCCGGTGATCGTCGACCTTTTTCCCCGAAACGAGCGGACGCGGTTTCACGGTGACTGCACACGCACGGTCGTCCACGGCGTTGCGACTGATGAAGTCGCTCAAATGCATTCCGCTGTATTAAAGGCAAAGGCAGCCGCCGAGGGAAAGCTGACCGTCGGCCACACCGCCCATCAGGTTCACCGAGCCGCGACCGACTGTTTACTTCGAAACGGTTACGTCGAAAGTCGCGGAAAAATTACCGATCAGCCGTCGATCCAGCACGGAACCGGCCATGGCATCGGTCTGGAGGTTCACGAGCCGATCCTTTTGGATGATGACGGCGAGGCGTTACTGGACGGTGAAGTCTTTACCGTCGAACCTGGCCTTTATGGTCGACGCTCGGGTGGAGTGCGCGTCGAAGACATGTTGGTCGTCGGGCTATCGGAGCCGACAAACCTGAATCGATTGCCGATGGGACTCGACTGGACCGACGTCCCGGAGTTGCCGCCGTTGACTTTTGATTGAAACCTCCCGGTGTTCGTTTGGAACCGCACGCAAAGACGACCGGGACCTTAAAACTGAAAATAAACAAACGGGCGAAAGCCCCGGGGTGCAAAGAGCAACAACGCCCAAATGGCGAAGACGGTCACCACGGGCGAATACCAGGCGTCGATCGGCAACCGCATCGTACGACGCAAACGGGTCCGCCACAAAAGGTGATCCAAAAGCATCAGCGCAAGGGCGAGGAGCGTCAGTGGAGGCCACCACTGAATGCCGGAGCGATGGTAACCGAGCAAGCCTGCGAATACCTGACCGGCAACTGCCAGCGAAGGGCTTCGGAAAAGCACCCATCCCGCCATCACGACGGTAATGGTCAGGCACCAACCGACAGCCGGAAACTGAAAGCCAGTCCTGCCACCGGAAGTCGTGCCTCGAGCGAACGTCCACGCAGACGCGAAACGTTGAACGACTAATGCAGCACCGTGCCAGACACCCCATAACACAAATGTCATGGCGGCCCCGTGCCATAGTCCGCCCAGCGTCATCGTGATCATCAGATTCGCGGCGACGCGTGGGCGACTGCCTCGTGACCCGCCTAAGGGGATGTAAAGATAATCCCTTAACCAAGTCGACAGCGTGATATGCCATCTTCGCCAAAACTGTTGGATCGATGTGGCCAAGTACGGGTGCCGAAAGTTGACCGGAAACCGGTAACCCAATAATTTGGCGACGCCGATCGCCATATCGGTGTAGCCGGAAAAGTCATAGTAAATCTGGCCCGTATAAGCGACCACGGCTAACCAGACCGACGGCGTCGAATAAAGTTCCGGACTCGCAAACACGACATCGACCGTCTCTGCCAAACGATCCGCGATCAGGACTTTTTTGACTGCTCCGCGGAGCAACTGCTGAAACCCGCCGTAAAAGCGTCGACGACTGAAGGCGGGAATTTCGGAAAGTTGAGGCAGTAGATGAGCCGCACGCACAATCGGGCCAGCCACCAATTGTGGAAAGAACGCGACGTAAAGGGCAAAGTCGAGCGGGCGATGACTGGCGGAAATTTTTCGCCGGTAAACATCGGCGGTGTAGCTAAGCGTTTGAAACGTAAAAAAAGAGATCCCGACCGGTAACACAATGGTCCAGACGTCGCGTTCGGCACCGGGTGTGGCGACCCCCAACTGCTCGAGAATCGGTCGTGCCGTATCGATGAAGAAGTGAAAGTATTTGAACAGTCCCAGCACGCCCAAATTCGTGCAGATGCTAACGACCAACCATAACCGACGATGCCTCGGATCGTCTGATCCGTCGATCCGCCTCGCGGCGAAATAATCGACGGAGGTCGACAAGATCAAAAGCGCACAAAACCGAATGTCCCAGTAGGCATAAAAGTAGTAGCTGGCTAACAGCAACCAACGGTTCCGCCAGACAACCTGCCGCGGTATCCAGGCGACGGTCACGACGACGACCAAGAAGATCAGGAACTCGATCTGCGTGAAATTCACCGGTCCGCCTGCTGTACCAGTCGATACCGAGAGTCTTCCTGCAACCGCTTGCAGACTTGCTCGGCGATCAAATGATAGCCCAACGTGTTGAGGTGTCCGTTGCCGATTTGTCCGTTATGAAACCCGTGAGGAAAGCGACCCGTTCGACCCGCTTTCACAAAAATCTCATAGCAGTCGACCCAGCCGATATGTTGCTCGGCAAGAAGATCGATGCCGACCGGATCAATCGTTTCTGGACGCTTCCAAAGAACACGCCCGTCGACGATCAGGGGCCGAAGCGGGGCGTAAATCAGCAGGATCGGCCGATCGCTCTGCTCTCGCAATCTTTTCGCGATCGCACCCCACAACTTGTTCGACTTACCACTGGAACGAATGCTAAAGATGGGGTCACCCAACTTCCATCGCGTCTCGGCATCTTTCTCTGTTGCGGCTTCTTTTCGAGGCGAATCCTCAATCAGCGGGCCGGGCCGAAATCGCAGTCGCCGAAGCTGCCGTGTTCGTGGGTCCAACAACAAACCTCTGGCTGCATGAACTACAAAATCCGGAGTCCAACGAAGCCACTCCCGACGTGTTCCGCCTTCTGTGGACTGCGGCGAGACGGATTCGGGAATAGGCTCCGCCAGGACCCGCAGGTCCGACAATTCCGCGATCAGGATCAGGTGCCCCTGGACATCCCATGCTCGCTCGACGCGAGGGATCTGTTCGTACCAATCCCACCCGTCGTCTCCGCTGGCGGCGAAGGGGAGCACATGGACTTGGCCAGAAGGCGAAGCTTTTTGATCCTGCGTTTTGGTCGCCGCGGCATGCGAGCGAGCCCATTGCTGTTCGATCGCGGCCCAGAGTTTCTGGTCGTCTGAAACACAGACACCCTCCGCTTGAGAATCACCCCAAAACGCCCATCGAGTGCCCGGTCGCGTCGATGAGGCGGACGGACGCCAATCGGGGCGTCCCATCATTCCGTGTGGCCCGACCGTCGTTGTCGCATAGCCCTCCGATCGCCAACGATAAGCCGCCGACTCTGGGTACACCCAGCGGCCTCGGACATCATCCCAAACCTGCGGCAAGTAGCTTCGCACAGTCCACGGTGACACAGCGGCAATGAGCAGCGTGCCGACGATACCGCCGATCGTCCATGAAACCAGTCGCTGCCCGATCGTCCTGGTTGGTCGGGACGACGAGGCGTTAGCGGCGAGTCGCGGTTTCATCCGTATCGGTGGAGCGGTGGAGATTGCCGGGTGGCGAGGCGGTTTGGTCGGACGCACCGACGGTAGAGCGGTCCGCCGATCGGCCGTCGGAAGAGCCGGCGACGTTGCCTTCCTCTTCATCGATCGAATTCGCGTCGGGACTACCCCAAAGCGTTCGGATCGGCGAACCGAACGCGAAGTAACAGAACATCAGCGGCAACGCGACGCTGTGAAGAAGAAAAACGCCGACCAAGGCAAACAGGGCTTGGCCGATCTGATTGGGCGCTTTTCGGCCGCGAACGAGTTGTGCGACGATGTGAGGGTAACGGAACCGCGAGACCATCAAGTACGCCAAAATCAACGCAAGCACCGGAATAAAGTAATGCGAAGCCCATAGTGACCAGGATCCGATCACATGAATCCATTCCGGATAAGCTTCCCCGGTGGCAAAATCGGCGAGGTCTGGGATGGCGATGGCAAACGCCGCCAACGTTCCCGCCGCGGCCGGGCTAGGCAAACCTTCAAACCCCTCGTGGTCATCGTCCTCATCGGTTTCCACGTTGAACCGAGCCAACCGCATCAGCACGCAAAGGGCAAACAAAACACCGATCGCCCAAGTCAAACGCTGAGGCAACGAATCGCTGATCCGCCAAACAATGACCGCCGGGGCGACGCCGAAGGTGACCGCGTCGCAAAGCGAATCCAATTCGGCCCCGAAACGGCTGGCTTGACCGGTCAAGCGGGCCGCCGAACCGTCGAGGGCGTCGAAAAGCATGCCTCCGAAAATCAAGACGCCGGCGGCGAACAACTTGGATTCCGGCGTCCAATCGAGCGAGTCGGAACTCATCGCCACGGCGATCGCAGCCAATCCGCACACCCCGTTACCGAGTGTCAGCAAGGTGGGTAAAACGGCGAGCGTCAACCGCCGCCGGCGACGACGCGGCCGGCGGAGTCCCATCCGCCCGACACGGCCACGACCGTTCCAACGCCGGCCGGCGTGCTCATGCCGCTCATATCGGGCTTCCTCCCGATGATCGAATGGGCGGGAATCCTCGTGATCGAGCTCCTCTTCATCCCAGTCGGACGGATCGAGCCTCGGTCTCAGTTCGCTCATCGATCGAATCCTTGGTTCAAACCGGGCCGGTGGGGCGGTCGACGCCTGACTGTGCGGCGGAACCGGACCGTTCCGACGCGGCGTAGCGCGCCAACACCGTGCTGCCCGCGTGGATCGCCTGACCGATCTCGGCAATCACCTGCAACGAACTGTCCTGAGGCACCAAAAGTTCGGTCCGCGACCCCAGTTTAATCATTCCGTACATTTCGCCGCGTTGAAAGACGTCGCCTACGCGGGCCCAACAAACGATGCGCCGCGCAAATTGACCGGTGATTTGGCGGATGCGAATCATTCGGCCGCCGAGTTCTTCGCATACGAAGTCGACATCCAAGTTTTCGTTTTCGCGAGCCGACTCGGGACGCAACGCGTTCAAAAACTTCCCCGGCCGATACTTCACCTTGACGACCCGACCGGGAAGCGAGACCCGGTTGGCATGGACATTGAAAATGGACAGAAAAATACCGAACCGCAGGCAGGGGCCGAGGACCGGATCGTCGACCGGTTCGATTTCGACCAGACGCCCGTCCGCGGGAGAAACCAGCGTCCCCGTCGCGTCGGGAACAACCCGTTTCGGATCGCGAAAGAACCAGACGATCAGACCGGCGATGACGGCGAAGGGCAGCGACAGGGGCCACCAGATTAAACCGAACAGGACGGCCAACAACACCGCGCCGCCTCCGAGCAGCATCAGCTCGGCCAGTCCGACCCGCACGAACGGAAGCGAGTCACGCCACAGGAAAGCGTCATCCGCATCGGCCCACCAGTAACTGTCCTGGTTGCGGTAATACTTCATGTCGCGCGAATCGACCGGGTCGAACGGCAGGGTGCCGCGATGTCCGTGGCGCCGGTCCTGCATCTTTCGGACATACCCCGGTCGGATGCGTCGCAGTATTTGACGTCGCACGCGTCCCCACGCCAATTCCAGCGACATCACCACTCCGCCACCCGGCTGAATGGTTTGCAGGGTGGGATCCATGGCAGGTTCCGATCCCGAGCTCGGGTCAGCCCCCGAATCGGGCGCTACTGTCTGGGAAAGATTGCCGGCCGCTTCCGAGCTTGCGGCACCGGACGTGCCCGATTCGGCGAAAGGCTGACGATCCGGCGGCGACGCGCCCGGCGGACTCTCGGCGGACGTCCTCGAAGCGACGTCGTCAACTTGGCCCGCGTCTCCGTGCTCCGGCAACATGTTTTTGGCGCCAGCCGTCTGGTGATGCGTCAGGTCGTCCAAAACGAATGCTTTTCAAAGAGAACAGAAAAGGGCGGAAGAGACAGGGTGCTCATGAAAGCCCAAGGTAGCGGTTACAATAACTGATTGTCGAGAACGGAGCGTCGGACGCGGGGTTCGGAAACAGCCCCCCCTGAGAAGTCAGGCCTCGCACGGAGGACGGCTGACCAGCAGCACGGTTTGTCGCATGACGGCTTGGGCCGCAACCGGTGAACAACGGTGTCGGCCGGCGGCACATCTCGTACCGACACCGCCATGGAAAGGTGGTCCTGATATCTGTCGGCCGACGCTGACATGACCGTGCCCATCGTTGGGGACGGGGTTTTTGTTTGATTTGTGTGAATCGTTTGCCATGTTAACTCCTCGCTATTTACTACCGTTCGATTCGCGACGAGCACTCCACCGGTTTACCGACATTTTAATCATCGGTGGAGGATTGGCCGGATTAAGGGCTGCCAATGCGGTCCAGCCGAACCTTTCGGTGCTGGTCGTCACGAAGGACCAGCTGAAGGAATCCAACAGTGCTTACGCACAAGGTGGCATCGCAGGGGTGCTCGACCCGGCAGATTGCTTCGAGGATCACATTCGCGACACACTGGCAGCCGGTGGAAATTTATGCGATCCCGACGTCGTCGAATGGGTCGTACGGGAGGGTCCTCGTCGTATTGAAGAGTTGATCCGTTGGGGGACCCAATTCGATGCCGACGGCGAGTTGCTGCGTTTAGGGCGAGAAGGAGGGCATAGCCGAGAGCGGATCGTCCACGCGATGGGAGACGCCACCGGGCGTGAAGTAATGCGAGCGGTGATCCAGCGGAGTCGCGAGGCGAGTCATATCGATATTTGGGAGAACGCCTTTACCGTCGACCTGCTGACGCTGGAGGGCCGGTGCCGCGGGGCGGTGATCATGGGTCCCGACGGGCGGCCGACGATGGTGTGGGCAAAAGAGACGATTCTTTGCTCCGGCGGCGTGGGACAGGTGTTTCGGGAATCGACCAATCCCGCCGTCGCGACCGGCGATGGCACGTCATTAGCCTATCGAGCCGGCGTCGAACTCCGCGACATGGAGTTCATCCAGTTTCATCCGACGGTGTTGTACATCGCCGGATCGTCGCGTTCGCTGATCACCGAAGCCGTGCGCGGCGAAGGTGCCTTCCTAGTCGATGCACAGGGGGAACGGTTCATGCCCGAGTACGACGAGCGTGCCGAGTTAGCCCCTCGCGATATCGTCAGCCAATCGATCGTCAAACAGATGCAGGTCACCTCTCATCCTTGCGTGTACCTGGACTTGTCCCATTTGGACGCGCAGCGGGTCCGCGATCGGTTTCCCGGCATCGCCGACGTGTGCGCAAAGTTTGGCTTGGACATTACCACCGACCGAATCCCGGTTCGTCCCGGTGCCCATTACATGATCGGTGGCGTGACCGTCGACCGACAGGGGCGAACCAGTTTGCCGGGGCTGTGGGCCGCCGGGGAGGTGACCAGCTCCGGACTTCATGGCGCGAACCGTTTGGCCAGCAACAGTTTGCTGGAGGGTTTGGTCTACGGCGCGTATGCGGGGGAAGCGGCCAGCTATTCGGCGGCCGAGGGTCCTCACAAAATGGTCGCTCACCGGATCCAACACGCTTCGCATGTGCCGCAAGATTCGTTTGACCTTGCCGACGTACGGGTATCCTTAAAAAGTTTGATGGGTCGATGGGTCAGCGTCCAACGTGACGCGGAGGGTCTCCGCCAAGCCAAAGATCAAATCGCCTCGCTGGCGGCCTACGTGATGCGTCACCAGTTCGGCACGATGGAAGGTTGGGAGATACAAAATCTCCTGTTGACCGCTCACTGCATGTGCTCGGCCGCTCTGGCAAGGACCGAATCTCGCGGCGTTCATTTTCGTAGTGACTACCCAGCCGTCGACGACGAAAACTGGCGTTGCCATCTGACACAACAGGTCGACGTCGATGGCGGGGTGCCTCGACGAACCCCCATGACCAGCGGCGCCTACGGATAACCCGCGATGACCGAATCGCTGATTCACGACCTGTTGCTGATCTTGGCGGCCGGACTGGTCGCCGGATTGGTATGCCGATGGTTACGCGCGTCGGTCCTGATCGGCTATCTGGTGGTCGGGGCACTGCTGGGCCACGGCATGTTGGATTGGGTGTCCGATGAAGAGCATCAGTTAGAACATTTTGCCGAAGCCGGCGTTTTCTTGCTGTTGTTTTCGATCGGTTTGGAGTTCTCTCTGGATGACTTGAAACGTCTGGGCCGCCATCTGTTCGTCGGCGGAACGATTCAGATGTCACTGGTGGGCGTGCCGATCGCTTTCTTTTTATCGACCTGGGACTTGCCGTGGCAGGCGGCATTGTTGATCGCATCGGCCGTCGCTTTCAGCTCGACGGTGCTCGTATTCAAGGCCTTGTCGGAGTGGGGCCAATCGCAGCAGCCGCATGGCCGACGCGCGATCGCGATTTTGCTGTTCCAAGATGCGGCCTTGGTACCACTGTTACTTTTGGTACCGCTGCTGACCGGGAGCGGTGAGGCGGCCGGACCGGCGGATTATCTGAAGCTGGCCGCCACGTCCCTGCTGTTCGTCGTCGCGGTGGTCGGATTGCGAAAGTTGCTGGCCGATTGGTTGATCCCCTGGTTCGCAGGCTTCCGCAGCCCTGAATTGGTGATCCTTTTTACGATCGTTTCGTTAGGCGGCGTGACGCACGCAGCCCATGCCGTCGGACTGCCACCCGCCGTCGGCGCTTTTGCCGCCGGGCTGATCTTCAACGGGAACCGCTGGACCAAGCAGATCGACGCGTTGGTGTTGCCGTTTCGCGAAACCTTTGCGGCGGTGTTCTTCGTCGGGCTGGGGCTCATTTTTGATCCCAGATTGTTTTATCGCGAACCGACGGTGATGCTGCCCGCTTTGATGGGAATCATCGTGATCAAGACGTTTGCGGCCGCCGTTGCACTTCGTTTGACCGGTCTTCCCAATCGCCAAGCTTTCGGGATGGGACTCGGTCTGGCTCATGTCGGCGAATTTGCCTTCGTCCTGGTGCTGCTCGGGGTGGAATCGGAAGTGATCGCCGAGCCGATTTATCAGCGCGTCGTTGCCATCGCCGTCGGATCGTTGGTGTTGACACCGTTGCTGATGAAATTGGGGCTACGCTGGATGCGAGCCGAGGACTCGCCCGAACAACCCGAGCCACATGTACGGGCGGCGATCGGGCCGAACCAGCGGGCGACGATCATCGGTGCCGGGTTGATCGGTCGACGGATCGCGACGCAATTGGAGACGACCGGCAAAGACGTTTGCTTGATCGACCTAAGCCCGATCAATTTGCATCCGTTCGCCCAAGAGGGCTTCCGCACGGTCACAGGCGATGCCGGCGATCCAAAAATTTTGACTACGGCGGGAATCGAAGAGTCCCGCCTCACTGTCGTATGCATCCCGGATGATGAAATGGCAGTGCGGGTCGTTCGTTCCGTGCGTCAGCTCAATAGTGCGGATCCTCTGATCGTTCGTTGTCGCTATCACGCCAACGCCGAACGCCTCCGCCGTGCCGGTGCCAACCTGGTCGTAACGGAGGAAGCAGAAGCCTCGTCGGCGTTGCTGCGGGCGCTGACAACGATCGCGACTGAAACCGGTCAGCTTTCACCAGGGCAAACGAATCGACAAAGAGACATGCCGGAAGGTCGGCCGAGACCGATCAAGCGTGCTTCCCGGCAATGAACTAAACGAATCCTGGCTTCCAACCAGCAAGTCAGCTCACGCGCCTCACACCTCACACCGTCGTAAACAAAGCTTACTCCTTTGTTTTTTTGTCACCCGCCGCCTTGCCGTAGACCGTTTCGGGATCGACGAGGCGTTCTTCGTCGACGCTGACGGAGCCGTCGGGGTTCAGACGCCGATAAAAGCAACTAGCGTAACCCTCGTGACAGGCGGCCCCGGTTTGCTGCACGTGTATCAGGATCGCGTCCGCGT
>JGI12109J20283_11315018_pt1 | contig 10478 bp, 12 predicted proteins | sample ElkSlonscriptome_12_FD_20283 | JGI IMG/M metagenome (IMG submission 20283) | reverse complement strand
CTATCAATTCCCAAAGGAGTGATAATGGTGGGACCTCCGGGTACAGGAAAAAGCTATGGGGCGAGGCGTTGCGCTCAACGGATGGGTGTGCCTTTAATTTTGGCAGATTGGGGGGCGTTGATTGGTATTACCCCGGCTGAAAGTGAAGCCAATCTCAGGCGGTTACTAATGCTGGCTGAAAGCTGCGCTCCGGTGGTTTTGTACTTTGATGATATGGATAAAGGGTTAGCGGGGTTTGACTCGAATGCGGATGGGGGTGTGGCTCGTCGATTAACTGGAAAGCTGTTAACGTGGATGAATGATAGAACGGCGCCTGTATTGGTTTTGGCGAGTGTTAATAGGTTAAACTATTTACCGCCTGAGTTGACGAGAGCCGGACGGTTTGATTATTTATATTTTGTGGATTTGCCCAATGCTGGAGAGCGGAAAGATGTATTTGTCAAGCATTTAGCTAAGTACGATTCCCGGTTTGTCGCCGGAGATGCTTATAGTTTTGAGCAGTGGATGAGTATTTTGAAACGAACCCACAAATGCTCGAATTCAGAAGTTGCCACTATTGTTTCCAAGGCAGCAACTAAGGCATATTGTGAGGGTCATCCTGGTCGGATTGATGTGGCAGATTTGTTGTCCGAGCGGTCTACAATTAACCCATTGGCGTTACGGGATGCGGAGCGGATTACGGCGATGCGTCGCAACGCGCAACGGGTATCGTTACCTGCGTCTTCGCCGGATACTTCGGTCTATGCTCAACCTCAAGTGGATGATATTTATTAGTAAACTACCTACACCTAGTCGGAGTACCGACTAGGGTGTAGGCTTTCAGTAGCCCTGCACCAAAACCTTATAAACTTGAATCCAGTATCGATAATAAAATCGATAGAAAAATCGGGTTGTGTCGGTAAACGAAAAATTACTGGCACTATCGCTTTGCTGTCAATCAATCTCCCGTAAATCATTTGACAGTACGCTCAATCGCCCCCCCAAAGCTGACAGCAACATCATAACCAATCCGCATCGTAAATAACCTGGCATTTGGTTTTTTCTGCTTGAACTTTAAGGCTGTTTCTACGCCAGTTTTATCAATGCCGTATTCGCCCGTTTCCGCATCAATCACAATCATCCTGCCAATGTTATCATCACACTCAACCTGTTGACGAATGCCATTTTCGTAAAACTGTTTAGCTCTGTGGGCAACTTCTTCTACAGTCCAAAAAATAGCCTGCATGATAATTACACCTGCTTTGTGCTTTTTAATTATTTTAGCTGAGTCGGTAGAGCGTCGGTCAAGTATTCCTAGAAACCGGGGAAAGGAGTGAGGATGACAACGCCATATCAACCGTTCACCCTGCTGGAAGTCAGTTTCTGGGAAAAAGCGATCTATCATCCATTCTAAACATCACTGCTTAACCGGCAAGCGAATCGTAAAAATCGTACCTTTACCCACAACAGATTGGCAACCAATCTGCCCAGAATGAGCATTAACAATAAGTTGAGTTAAATACAATCCCAACCCACTACCCGAACGAGGATTCATACCCGCAGAGGGCAGAGAATCAATTCTATGTTGCCCACTCCGAAACCGCCGGAATAATTCCCGTTGCTTTACCGGAGGAATACCACACCCCGTATCTTGGATAACAATAACTATCCCATCAATCGACCGCGATTTGCGGTATCGTATCTTTATAAACCCCTTGCTAGTAAACTTAATCGCATTACGCACCAAATTAGTAAAAACTCGGTGCAATTCCACGCGGTCGCCCTCAATCCAGACATCTCCCTGAAATTCACGACTCGCTTCCAGTGATAGACTCACCCCTTTAGCCACCAGAAACTGGAGTTGTTCCACTACATCCTTGAGCAACTTCTGTAAATTCACCGGGGATAAATTCAACTTTTTATCGCCGGCTTCAAACTTAGAAACCGCTAAAAACTTCTGCACCAAATCTTGCAGCCCTTGGTTACTTTCCTGCATCAACCGCAGCACTTTTATCGCTTCCGCCGATAATTCTCCACATCCCCCCTCGCACAAAAAGTTCAACATCCCCTGATTAGCAACCAACGGCGTATTTAAATCATGGGTTAAACACGCCATCAACTCATCTCTCGCTTCCAGGCTTTTTTTCAACCGCAGTAATGACCTCACTCGCGCTAGCATTTCCGCCTCAGCAATGGGACGATGAATAAAATCCTCAGCCCCCGCGTCCAACCCCTGAACAACCAGCGAGTGAGGTGAATCCTCTTCCACCTGACTCGTCATCAACAAAATTGGCAGGTTGCGTAAGTGAGGATTACGGCGAATTCGCCGAGTGACCTCAATCCCATCTATCCCCGGCAAACGCACATCCATTAAAATCAAATCGGGGTAAAAACCTTTGAGCCGTTGCAAACATTCCTCACCCGAACTCGCTTTCTTTACAGAATAGCCTTGCCGCTTGAGAATGAGTTTAATCAACTCAACATTAACCGGTGTATCATCCACCACTAAAATACGGATACGGTGATGGGCAAGCGCTCTCAAGATAGTATCCCTTCCCGTAACGCTTGGACAGCAATTTGCGTGCGGCGTTCGCAAGCCAACTTTCTAAACAGATTCCGCACATATACCTTGACAGATGCCACACTCAGGTACAGTTGCTGGGCAATTTCTGAATTATTATAGCCATTGACAATCAATTCCAAAACCTCGTACTCTCTGGGACTTAAATTATAATCCCCATTAGCATTTTTTTGCTCACCTTGATGAGAACTTGCGCGTGATTCCCCTTGAGTAGACTGATAACTTTGGCAATAACTTAGCACCACACTAGCAATAGCTGGGTCGATAAAATTCTCACCAAGCGCCGTAGCCTTCACTGCTGGGTAAAGTAGAGATGGGTCTAACGTTTTCCGGCAATAAGAATCCGCTCCCGCCTCGAACGCGGCTAAAACAACCTCCTCACTATTCCAAGACGTGAGAATAAGAACCTTAGGAATCCCATAGTCACTCTTTCCCTGACAATCGCCAGTCTTCAACGCTTTAGTTAATTGAATGCCGTTCATATCGGGCAACCCAATATCTACAATAATTATATCCGGTTGAACCGAGCGATTTAATTGCAGGCATTGAGCGGCTGTCCCGCATTCCCCCACCAGCTCAAGATTAATATTAGCATTATAACTTTTCGCTTTTTCTTTTTTCAAGACTAGCCCGATACCCATGCGAGTAAACTCATGGTCTTCGACAATCAAAACCTTATAATTTTTCGTCAATTCCATACCTTCTCCAGCTTTTGATTCAGAAAATAAACGCTCCTCAAAATCAGGTTGATAGAATTTCATTGTTTTAAGGATGAATTATAAAATAGGAATAATTTATTGCTTCTGCCAACGCGCATCCACCCCACGTCCCTGACAAGTCAAACGTCCAGCATCCCGCTCCCGACGCAAGATACGACGAATCAAATCAATCCCCACCGTTGGACATCGCTCCTGCAACTCTCGAATCGAAAATTCCCTAGGCAAATTGTTAATCACATCCAACACCATTGCCGTTTTCGTTCCCCTCGTAGACGTAACCACCCCTACCCTTGTCTCAAACTCCCGATACGCCGACAGCACCATCACTCCCAAAAAATATTCCCACCATGGTAATAAGTTATGCTCTCCTTCATGCCAACCTTGGGAAGACTGGTAAAGCGTATCATAGTAACTTTCCTTAGTTCTCTCGACAATCCGCTCCAAACTAATAAACCGCCCCACCTCATAACCCGCTTTATAAAGTAGCAATAAGGTAATCAACCTTGCCATTCGCCCATTCCCATCTAAAAACGGGTGAATACATAAAAAATCCAGAACATAGGTCGGAATAAGCAATAACGGCTCGATCTCACTCGACTGCCAAAGGCGATTAAACTGGTCATGCAAACGTTCCATTGCCACAGGCGTCGCATAAGCGGGAGTCGGTCGAAACCTGACCACCTTAGTCCCATCCGGATAGGTGGCACTAATTTCATTATCCACCGTTTTCCAGCGCCCCCCTGTATTAACAGCAAACTGGTAAAGGTCACGATGAAGTTGTAAAATGATATTCGGCGTAAACGGAATATGGGCATAGCTAGTGTGAATCGTTGTCAGGACATCCCGATACCCAGCAATTTCCTGTTCCGAGCGATCGCGTGGTGTTGTTTTTTCCGTAACCAGCTTCTTAATCCGCTCCAACGGTACCGTAATTCCTTCAATCCGGTTAGAAGACTCCGTACTCTGAATCACCGCCGCTTGGCGCAACGTTTCCAGAACTTGGGGCGCTTGTTCCTTAAACAACTCCTGCTTTCCCTTATACTCTCCAATCAAGCGAATCGTTTGCAGCAGTCTTTGATTAATCGGTTGCTGTTCAATGAACCCTTGTTCAAATGATTTCATGTTAATGTTGCCTCATAACCTCTTAACCCTTCTTCACTCTCCAATAACATCGGTACAGTAATCAGATTCAACTGACAAATTAATTCTCTTGAGCTTTATTATTATTTATAGAGCGAAGCCCTTCTCGCCGAGTATTTTGGATTGTGAATGGCTCTACCTATCAACATAAACTGCTCAACATCTGCAGCAGTGAGTCGAGATTGCTCCACCTGCGTCCATTGTCCGGTTTCTAACCCTGGCTTTGACTCATACTTAGCTTTCATCAACCGCTCCCCGTCAGCATTGCGCTCTAACACCAGCACCCGTGTTTCCTCCTGCGTTTGCCAATAGGCGGTATAAATATCTCCCCGATGTTGGAGGGTGGACAGCGAATAGAGCATCTGAGCGACAATTGGAGCAACAGTCTGAGTAAACTGCTGTTGAACAGAGTCGGGTTGCCCTGCTATCGATTCAGAATTAGCATAGGAGATTGGGGATAGAGCCACTACGTCCCGTTTGGCATCCCACTCCACTCCCCGATAGTTTTGCAGTCCCGGTAAAGAATAGGCATTCCCCAGCTTATAACCGGGAAAATTGATACCATTGAGTCCAAAACTAATGCCCACAACCTCACCCTCAGGGGTCATCGCCGGACGCACCGTGACATCAGATTGCTGGAGTCTAGATACTAGCTGCGTCAGGGTGGGACAGTCCCGAGTATTGTCATCAATGAGCCGTTGTAGCTGTCGGATAACAGGTAACTCTGGGGGTTGGTAGCGCTTACCATTGGCATAGTTAACCTGTTCTTTCCGGTATCGCCGCATTTGTCCTGTCGTCGGAGCGCGGCGTTCTCGGTCTGGTCTTGTCGGTGTTAGCCTATATTCAACTTCAATTTGAGACAGTACCTGCTGAGTGCGCTTATAGTCCCAAGAATCCTGAACACAAGTGCCATCAAGCCTAACCCGACTGGCAACGATATGGACGTGGTCGTGTGTCGTGTCGGTATGCCGTGCCACGATATATTGGTTGCGGGTAAACCCCATGGCTTGGAGGTAACGTCCGGCAATTTCACACCAGGTTCGGTCATCCAGATGGTCGCGCTGGGGTAGCGACAGCGATATATGACAAACGGGTTTAGTCACTCGCTGGTTGAGAAAGTGGCAGATGCTGAATTCTCCACTTAATTCACTAGGGTTCTCTCCAGCCATATTCCCACCAATGAGCGTTGCCCCCTGTTTATTGAGAACATAATTGAGGCATTTTGTAAAGTTATTCCCCTTGACCAATTTGCCAATCATTTTAACATTCAAAACACTAAAGATTTGCCCCAGTAATTTCCAGACGCACTTGCTTAATCAGTTGTTTAAGTTGCTCAAGTAAATCGGGTTCATCCGTCGCCGTGGCTAACTGGTCGAGTTTCTTACCAATGCGACCAAGTTCCTCATAGGTGAGCAAAGCCACCTCACTAATCCGCCGGGGAGTATGGCGATTGAGTCCCTGATGTCGCAGGTAAGCCGAGATTCTCAGATTGTGGCTGGCGGCTCGTTGTTGAATTAGCACTTTCTCTTCACTGGTCAGACGAATTTTTACGAGTTCTGTGCGACGTGATTTGGGTGACATTGTTTCTTTAAGTCTCACAAAAGCCATCGTTTTCACTTTACAAGTTTCTGGACGGTTTTGCCCATTAGCCTAAAGGCTAATTCAGTTTAGCCACTTGGTCGATGTGCCTTGTCTAAAGGCTTGGCTAGGGTGAGAACAGCGTTGATGCAAGAATGTTCCATCCTTAAAAGTTATGGCTAAAGCAACAACAACTCCAAAAACTGTTATGCCCCAGGTGGTGATTTCAATCGACTTTGGCGGGTCAGATACGAAGGTAATTGCGGAGAAAGTACCTGTTGAAAATGCCAAGGATGTTCTCTGCAAATCCCACAGCTTCTCCTTTGCCATGTCTCCAGAAGTTTCTGTGGTTTCGGCAGAGTCTTTACGAGACTATACAAACTCAAGGATTGGCAATGCCCCCCCGGAGTATTCGGCATGGGTAGGCAGTCACGATACCTATACCGCCGTGGGACATCTAGCCAAGCATCGCTTTCACGGCAATCCAGGACTCGGTGAACTCAAATACGAAAGAGCGATCGCCAAAACCTTAGCCGCCGTTTGGGTGGTTCAGCAACGTTTGGCACTACCCAACAAATTCAATATCGCGCTGTCGGCATTACTTCCATACAGTGAATATGCCGATAAACAGCGGTTCGAGCCGTTGTTAACCCAAGCCCTGCGTCACTTTGAGACACCCACAGGACGCTGCCGGGTCAAGCTGTTGACGTTTCAGTGCCGACCGGAAGGAGCGGGTATCTATCTTGTCCATTCTCGCATCAGAGGAGAGTCTTTGCTGAATAAGTCCATAGCCGTGGTCATGGTTGGCTATCGCAATGCCTCGATTCTGTCTGCCCAATATGGGGAAGTGGGCAAGGGCGTCACCTGTGACTTGGGCTTTGTCAAGATGGTGGAATCGGTCAAAGACTCTACCTCTGGACAAAATGCCGAGCGTCTAACGCCCGCCATTGTCGCCGCTGCTGATCCGGTGAACCCCGAGGCTTTGGCTCACTTGGCTCGCAGTAGCGAACCCAGTCACCGCGCCGCTGATGTGGAGAATCTGGTTAAGGCGATTAAACTCTGTCGCGGCGACTATGTCACAGCTTTAACCAATTGGATCGATAATCAACTCGCGGATGGGGTTAGTGAGATCGTCTTTTGCGGAGGTACAGCCGCTTATCTGAAATCCCAACTTACTGATTACTACAGTACCAAGGGAATTGAGCTGTACTGGAATGCCAACATGGTCATTCCCAAACGCCTGTTGTGCGATCGCCTAACTCCTGATCGCTTGTCTGATGTTTACGGAGTCTTTCTGTTTTTCCGAGACAAGGTAATGAACGAGGTTATGGGTTGGCTTTCGATGCAGCAACCAGAAACCTCACCCACGGAGTCATCCTCCTCTGAACCCGTCACACTCCATATCCTCAGCGCTTCTTGAATTGGGGTTTGGCTAAACAAGGGGGTTTCGGTGCTTTTTGATTACAGCTTATCACCCTTGCGATCGCAGGTTTAAGCAGCAAACTGTGTCCCCAAAACCATATCTTGCTCTACCGAGAAACTGGGGGTGGAAAGTCACGGTAGGAGAGAGACTCAAGGAACTGGCAGCAACAGGGACATCCTGAGGACTTACCAGGGACTTACTAGACAATAACTGAGGACTGACTGAGGATTCATACCCTTAGCCTATTCCCCAATGGATCGCATTTTATCTCAAAATACCCCTCAACCGTTGATTAACTGGAGACTTACACAGGACTTACCGGGGACTAACCCAGAACTGACTGAGGATTAACTGGGGAATTTTTTCACCTTCAACAAGGCAATTTTGAACTCAATCGCAGGAGTAAGGGGTCGTGGATACAACAACAGCAAATACAAAGAAACCATCGAAAACCAGGCAAAAGAAAAAAGCAGTAGCCAAAGCCGAAGTTCAAGTTACCTATCGCGCTTTCACCGACTATGACGCCATGGTAATCAAATACTGCAAAAAAGATGGCATTCCCGAACTGCGCGAACGAATGCGACAAGCATTCAGTTACCTTTACAGTCCCTTCGCGGCGGCTGAAGCGGATTTACCCGTCAACCAAGTGCGGCAAATTGCGGATCAGGCGGCGAGAAGACTCATCGATTACGCGATGATGCTCAATTCCGAGTTTGGACTTTCCCTATCTCCCGTTATTTGGGGGGGTACGCCCCAATCCTCTGGGGTCGGTCAATTTCAATCAGCTTCCCCAAAACAGCCACCTGCTTCTGCTAATACCGCACCAGCCGTGTCAGTCAGGGATGAATTGGAGGATGGGGATGAAGCAGATGAAAAAGAACCAGAACGAGACCAACGGATACAAGAAATGTTGGACGAAGCGAGGCTGGCTAATCCCGAAACTGCTTTTTTAGGAAAAGGGAAATGGCACGACCCATTCAATTAGAGCGTCCCTTTTTCTCATTATCAGCCCCCAATCATTAACAACTAACCAGGAGAAAACCGATGCGAGTACATCTAGTCGATGGAGAGAAAGGAGGGACAGGCAAGTCCTTCTTGTGCAGAACCATGGTGGAATATTGTTTAGGGCAGAAACTCCCCTTTGTTCTCATTGACACCGACCGAACTAATCCCGATGTCTTAGAGGTTTATGCAGACAAATGCCCAGCTTATAAATGCTTCTTTTCCGAGAATGAGGAGAATGTAGACTCCGCCGACCCTATTTTATACCGGGCGATGGAAGGAAATCATGTCATTGTCAATCTCCCGTCTCAAATCTATACCTTTGTCAGTGAATGGTTTGAGCGGACGGGAATTCTCTCCGAAGAATTTGCCAGCGCCTTGTTAGCCAGTACCGAAGTTGAATCTGAATTGACCTCAGAAGCCGCCACCTGTGAAACATCGGCGGCAGAATCCGAGTCACCAGCGCAATCAGAAATGGAGGTTTTGGGAGAGGTCGAACAATCACCAGGGAAGTCGGATATTGAGGATGATTCTCATGATGCGGAGTGGGGAGAGGTGAACCCAACCCAATTTGATGGCAAGGTTGAGTTTTACAAGTGGTTTGTTTGTACGGGACAGCCGGATTCGGTGGATTTATTCGTTCAATCTTTAGCCGATTGGGGAGATAAGATTCCCCATATCTTAGTCAAAAACGAGTATTGGACAAAGGACTTCTCCGTTCTCGAAACTCCGAGTGTCAAGGAATTAATTGAAGAGTACGAGGTTGAGGAAATTACCTTACCCAAAATGATTCTCTCTGAAAAAGAGCGTCAATTCTTTTCTACCCATAAAATGAGCTTCTCCGATGCCATTGCGGGCAAAAAATGGCAAAAAGAATGGCGGATTCTCTCCCGACAGCGAGTTGCCACCTACTTCAAACAAGCTAAAAGCACCCTGTCGCAGTTGGGGTTGCTCAATAACCCCGCGATTTCCGAATTTTAGCAGCTAGGGCAAGCCCTTCTCAAAGAGTAGTTTGAATGCAAGAATTTTGAATTATGGTGGGTCAGCCAGATATCTCACAAGCCGGGGGAATCCATAAAGGTGCAACAGTTCCAGATATTATCTTTGAGGGCAAGCCAGAGTCAGTCAAGGCGCGAGTGTTGGAAATTGCCTATCAATCGGGCATTGAGCCAGAAGACCCGCTGTTTGTGCTGTTGGCGGCAACGGGTTCTCTAGAGGTACTATTGGATGAGTCTCCCAAAGCGATTAAGGAATTGTTCGAGACCAAACTCCAGGCGTTGCACGAAGAGTTTTTGGCAGTAGCTGAAGCGCTGAAGAATTATGAAGAGTCGATGATGGCAGTGCAGCGGCGGGCGTTTGTGAAATCGGTTGAAGATGCGCTCAAGCAAATCGAAAAGCAGAAATCCCGCCAATTTTGGGCAACATTGTCGGATAATTGGCTCTTTGTGGTGGTTGGTGGGGCGGCGGTGCTGGGTTGTTTGCTGTTGGGGGGATGGGGTGGTTTCCAATTGGCTTCGCCACCAGAATTAGATCCAACCGGTCCAAGGCAGTTGTCTTTGGAAGAAGCCAAGGCATTGGACTGGGCGCTTTCGACTGAGGGGAGGGAAGCCAAGAAATTATGGGAGTGGAATCGGGGAGCGATCGCGGTGTGTAAGGCTAACTCGAAGGAACTTAAAGGGCGTTGTGCTATTTGGATTAAGCCACCAACGAAGTCTTCTTTTTAGCCAACTTGGTGGAATCCCTCTGTTGAACTCGGCTATGGGTGTGGTCAAAACCCGTTGGTAGATGAGATCGCAATAACCGTCCCCTTGGCTCACCTCATTTACCTAACTCTTAGGAGTCAGGGGTGAGAATTATAATCAAACCTATTGTTTCTCTTAGACAAAAGGTTACCGGATTTTGAAGTTTGTTAAGAGCGCAAGCATTTGTTGTTCTACATAGGAAAGAGCGAGGAGGGCGATATTTTCTACTTCTCGCATCTATTTATCCAAAAAGTTACAGGAACTCATTTTGATATTAATGTAGGTTTTAAACAAATTAATCGGTCTAAAACCTA
>JGI12109J20283_10235516_pt1 | contig 10483 bp, 8 predicted proteins | sample ElkSlonscriptome_12_FD_20283 | JGI IMG/M metagenome (IMG submission 20283) | reverse complement strand
GGCCGGAGGAGAAGCGCCCAGTCAACTCGCCAACACGCCCATGCCAGCCGAGGTTCAAAAAGCGCTGGGAGAGCTTGCGAAAGCGCAGGCCAAGGCGCTGGAGAAAAGCACATGGGTGGGCACCGATTTCGCGAAGCAATCGCGTGAAATGCATTACGGCGAACGCGATGAAACGCCCATTCACGGGCAGGCCAGCCTCGAAGAAGCCAAGGCACTGGTGGATGAGGGCGTGAGTGTTGCCCCGCTGCCGTTTCCGGTGGCTCCGCCCGAAAAGCTCAATTGAATGTCAGATTTCGGCTGCTATTAAGCAATTCGGGACCCCGTAGCTCAGCCGGATAGAGCATCAGATTCCTAATCTGAGGGCCGCGCGTTCGAATCGCGCCGGGGTCACCAATCTCGCTTTGATCGATCAAGCAGGGTGCGCGCGCGGCGCAGAGGTATGCGCGCCCCAGATGCTCCAGCACAGCGCGCTGAGAGCGGTAAGCGTGACGCACGAAGCCGTGATCGCAATCGCCACACCGTTCCAGCCAAACGCATCGTAAAGCGCGGTGCCGGCATAGCTCCCGATCCCGCCTCCCACGAACATCAGAACGATGTAGATCGTGGTCAAGCGTGTGCGCAGTTCCGGCTCGGCGGAAAGGAACGTCATCCGGCTTGATACGTCGATGGCAGGGCCAACCGTGCTGGTGATGATAAGCGGGATCATCAGCAGATAGAGATCGCCGCCAAAGGGATAGAACAAGGCTGCGCCGCCCAGTTGCACGCACCCATACACAAAGCGCGCCCGCCGCGCGCCGATCCGGTCTGCGATGCGGCCAAGGCGCGGAGTGGTCAGCACGCTCAAGGCGGCAAAGCCTGCGAGATAACCGACCACATCGGTGCCATATCCCATGGCGGGAGAGGTGAGGTGCAGCGCGAGCGCCAGCCACATCGCGATGAACTGGCCAAAACCGATCCCCTGAATGGCGCCCGATATGAGGATTTCCGGATGCGAGCGCATCAGCGGAAAGACTGAGGCAACCAGAGCAAAATAGCCGCCACTGTCCTTTGGTTCATCGCCTGCTGGCTTCACATTGGCAGGCACCACTTTGGGCAGAGCCAGTGTCATCGCAATCATCGCGGCGCTGGCGCACCAATAGACCGCGTGCCAATCATACAGATCAGCAATCACGCCCGCTCCCACCCGCGCCACCAATATGCCGCCCAGAACGCCTGCGGTAAGGATCGCGGTCACATGGCCCAGCCGATGCGGCGCGACGCGTTTGGAGGCGTAAGCGGGCAGCAGGTAGGGCGCGATGGTGAAAAAGCCGAGCAACGTCGATCCGGTCGCAAAGGTCACGAAATCGGGCGCGAGGGTCATCATTATGAGGCCAGCACATTGCAAGCTGCAAAATATGATGGTGAGCGTGCGGTTGGAATACCGGTCCCCCAGCGGAAGCAGCAGCAAGATGCCCACCGCAAGCGCGATCTGGTTGGCAGCCGGCACCAGCCCGATGCGCGCATCGCTCACGCCGAAATGCTCGGCAACCTCGCCGATGATCGGGTGGATGTAATAGGCGTTCGCCGTGACAACCGCCACTGCGAGCGCGAGCAACACTTCCTGCCTGCCCGATAGATACAGGTTGGGTGTCACCCCTTGATTTGCGACTTGCGTCAAGGTCTCTCGCTTATGATAGGAATTTGGCGGCCTTCGCCATATCGATCACCCCTTGAGCAAGCTCGACGGGGCGGTCCTCCTGGCAAAAATGCCCGCAAGTGGAGAGTGTTCCATGCGGCTGCCCTTTGGCCCCGGCTATCCGTCCGGCCAGAGTGGGGCCAAGGCTGCCTGCAACCGGATCATCCTCGCCAAACAGGGTCAGGAACGGCTTTTGAAAAGCCGAAAGCCCCTGCCATGCCGCTTGATTCTGGGCGATCCCGTCCATCCCGTCTTCCACCGGCACCAGCGAAGGGAAAGCGCGCGCGCCCGCTTTGCTCGGCTCGTCGGAGAAGGGCGCATCATAAGCGGCGATGTCCGCTGCCGAAAGCTCGGTCGCTGTCGCGCGCTGAAGAAGTTCACCGATCTGGAATTCAGGCGAAGACCTCGCAAATTCGCGCCATGCGAGGAAAGCGGGCGAGGGGGTGCCGCCGATTGGCAGAAAGGTGTTGCTCGCCACTACGAAAGCGAAGCGTTCAGGTTCTTCGCCCACCATGCGCAGGCCCAGAAGGCCGCCCCAGTCCTGGCAGAACAGCCCCGCCGTTTGCGGCACAACTGCCTCGCGCCATTGTTTGAGCCAATTGATGTGGCGATCGTAGGTGTAGAACGCGATATCATCAGGCGTATCGCTTTTGCCAAATCCGATGAGATCGGGCGCAAGGCAGCGAAATCCGGCATTGACCAGGATCGGGATCATTTTGCGGTAGAGAAAACTCCACGAAGGCTCACCGTGAAATAGCAGCACAGGCGGCGCGTCTTTTGGCCCTTCATCAAGGTAATGCATCTGCCCGCGAAACCCGTCGCCCAGATCAATTTCCAGCCAGTTCTCCGCGAACGGATATTCCGGAAGATCGGCAAAACGGGCCGGATCTGCTTTCAGGATTTGCATCGCATCTCTCTCCTCTTGTCAGGACCGGGAAAGAGGCCGCCCAATACGGCTTCAGCTCTCTCCCACCACCGGCTCTGCCAGTGGCACCTGTTCTTTGAACGTGTGAGTGACATAGGGGAAGGGAATTTCGATCTCTGCATTATCAAGCGCGCGTTTGATAGCCTTGACCACTTCGGGCTTTGTCAGCGGCACGCTCGGCCCGCTTGATTGAGACCACCAGCGCACAACGAAATCGACAGAGCTTGAATTGAAGGTATCAGCCAGGATCTGCACCGGCTTTTCCCGATCGACCGTCTCGCACCCCTCGACCGCTTTATGCAGGACCGTTTCCGCCTTTTCGAGATCGGTATCGTAGGAAACCCCGATCACCACTTCGAAACGGCGCAAGGGCGCATCGGTGTAAATCTCGACCGCGTTTTGAAACAGCATGGAATTGGGCATGATCGTTAGCTCGCCCGAGAAGGAGCGGATATGCGTCTCACGAAGGGAAATATATTCGACCGTGCCCACGATCCCGTCGACTTCGATCGCATCACCGATGCTCATTTTTTCGCGCAGCATGATCAGCACACCGGCGAAGAAGTTTTCAAAAATGTCCTTGAAGGCAAAGCCGATCGCGACCGTACCGATGCCAAGGCCTGCGATCATGCTGGCGGGGGTGAAATCGGGGAAGACCACAATGGCCGCGATCATCAGGCCCACAATCCAGATCGCCAGCTTCACCGCCTTTTGCAAAAGGTTGCGCAGGGAAGGGCGCAATTCGCTGCTGCCGATGATGCGGCGCGAGATCGCTCCTGCACCCTTCGCAATCAGCCCGGTAAACAGCACGATACCGATTGCGATCACGAGTGAGGGCAGGGAAGCGAGCGTTTGCTCGTAGAATGCATTGATTTGGTTTGTTACAACGTCGGGCATGATTGTGTCTCGGATTGTGGTTTGAATTGCGTGTGCTGCGTCAATGGTCTGCGCTGCAATTGCGTTCCGAGAAAGCGGTGCAGACTGGCGTGCCGCGCATGCATTGCTTGCGGTGGACAGCCGCGCCGCAACTGGGCACACACGGGCCGGACAACCGAGGATTTGTAAACCAAGATGACCAATGAGAGCGAAGAGCTGGCCGAGATCCGCCGGTCTGTGCGGGCGCTGTGCGATGATTTTCCCGGCGAATACTGGCGCGCCAAGGATGCGGCCCGTGAATATCCGGGGGAATTTGTCGATGCGCTGACAAAAGCGGGGTTTCTTGCCGCGCTGATCCCGTCTGAATATGGCGGCAGCGGCCTCAGCCTGGATGCAGCCTGTGTGATCATGGAGGAGATTCAGGCGGCGGGTTGCAATGGGTCTTCCGCTCACGCGCAGATGTACATCATGAACACGCTGCTGCGCTATGGCAGCGATGCTCAAAAGAGCCATTACCTCCCGCGCATCGCCAGCGGAGAACTGCGTCTGCAGGCCTTTGGCGTATCCGAGCCTGCGAGCGGCACAGACACGCTGAGCCTTAAAACGCGCGCTGTGCGCGAGGGCGACGAATACGTTATCAACGGTCAGAAAATCTGGACAAGCCGCGCTGAACATTCCGATCTGATGCTTCTTCTGGCGCGCACCACGCCTCGCGAGGAAGTGGAGAAAAAGACCGAAGGGCTCTCGATGTTCCTTGTCGACATGGATGCCGCGCGCGGGGCGGGCATGGAAATCAAGCCCATCCGCACCATGATGAACCATTCATCGTGTGAGGTGTTTTTCGATGATCTGCGCATCCCCGCCAGCGCGCTTGTGGGCGAAGAGGGCAAGGGCTTTCGCTACATTCTTTCGGGCATGAATGCAGAGCGCGTGCTGATTGCGGCGGAATGCATCGGCGATGCCAAGTGGTTTATCGAGCGTGCCAGCGCCTATGCCAGCGATCGCAACGTGTTCGCCCGGCCCATCGGGCAAAACCAGGGCGTGCAGTTTCCCATCGCCCGCTGCTATGCCCAGATGCGCGCGGCCGAATTGATGGTGCACCACGCAGCGCGGGCTTTTGACGAGGGCGGCAATGCGGGCGAAGAAGCCAATATGGCCAAGCTGCTCGCATCAGAGGCCAGCTGGGCCGCCGCCGATATGTGCGTGCAAACCCATGGCGGCTTTGGCTTTGCCGAGGAATATGACGTTGAGCGCAAGTTTCGCGAAGCTCGGCTTTACACCGTAGCACCGATTTCGACCAACCTCATTCTGTCCTACCTTGCCGAGCATGTTCTGGGTCTGCCCCGCTCTTATTAGATTGGTCTGTGTCAATGGGGCGATCAGGTGCCAGTGACCGGGAATTTTACCTGCTTTGCCGCTTTGGGCTTGAACGCTCGTGCCAAGTGTGATTCTGTGCCCTCGTGATAGACGGGACCAACAACTCATATGCACTTGCAGTGCGTCCGCAGGTGGCTCTAGCGGGCAATCCCTTGCATTTCTGGGGCGCGTTGCTTGTTCTGCTTGTGCTTGGCGGACTCGCAATCGGTGGACCCTTGGGTTTTCTTTCATGGTATGAACACGAAGGTCGGCTGAAGGATCGCGAACAGCGGATTGCGGTGCTGCAAGAAGAGATCGCCGCGCTAGAAAACCGGGTTGATCTGCTTGATCCGGACCGTGTGGATTCAGACCTTGCCGGGGAATTGGCGCGGCGCAATCTGGGTGTGCTGCACCCTGATGAAGTTGTGATTACGCTGCCTGATCGCTGACCGGTCCATCGCTGTGCGGCGCGCTCTCGCCGCGCGTTGATCCTTGCAAAATCGTCACTGTCAAATCGCGGCTTTGCGTTGCGTCTGCGGCGCGCATGGTCCAAAGACCGCAGCAAAGAGGGAACGCTGAGTGAGAGAGGGCGCAAGGTCTGTCGCGCTCGGCCCTTGAAGGGATACAATCATGGCCAAGCCATCCAAATCAGCCACCAGCAAACCTGCGAGCGGGAAAAAGTCCGCAAGCGCGACAACCGCTGCACCACAAGCGCAATCGCCTCCACCTGCGGATGACCCGGACTTCGCCCTGAGCTCGCTTCAGGAAGAGTTCGAAAAAGCCAAGCGCTTCGATGCCAATGAAGAGCAGATGCTCGAATTTTACGAACAAATGCTGCTGATCCGGCGCTTTGAGGAAAAAGCGGGCCAGCTTTACGGCCTTGGCCTGATCGGCGGCTTTTGCCACCTTTATATTGGTCAGGAAGCGGTCGCCATCGGTCTCCAATCGGCGCTTGATGGCGATAAGGACAGTGTGATCACCGGCTACCGCGATCACGGCCACATGCTCGCCTATGGCCTTGATCCCAATGTCATTATGGCTGAACTGACAGGGCGCCAGGCCGGGATATCGAAGGGCAAGGGCGGCTCGATGCACATGTTCTCGACCGAGAAGAAGTTCTATGGCGGGCATGGCATAGTCGGCGCGCAGGTTGCGCTGGGCGGTGGGCTTGCATTGGCGCACCAGTATAACGAGGACGGCGGCATCTGCCTCGCCTATTTCGGCGATGGCGCAGCCAATCAGGGGCAGGTCTACGAGACGTTCAACATGGCGGCCTTGTGGAATTTGCCCATCGTCTTTGTGGTGGAGGACAACCAATACGCCATGGGCACCGCCACCAAGCGCAGCTCTGCCGAAACGCGCTTTTACAGGCGCGGCACGGCGTTCCGCATTCCGGGCATGGAGGTGAACGGCATGGATGTGCTCGAAGTGCGCGCCGCTGCCGAAATCGCCTTTAATCACGTGCGCGAGGGCAAGGGTCCGGTGCTGATGGAGTGCAACACCTATCGCTATCGCGGCCACTCCATGTCTGACCCTGCCAAATATCGCACGCGTGATGAAGTGCAGGAACAGCGCGATCACCACGATCCCATCGAACGGCTCAAGAAAGAGCTGATCGAAAGCGGCAAGACCGAGGAAGACCTCAAAAGCATTGACAAGGCGATCCGGGCACGCGTTGCGCAAGCGGCGGATTTTGCCGAAAACTCGCCCGAGCCCGAAGCGCCTGAGCTCTACACCGATGTGCTGGTGGGGGAGTATTGATCGATGGCTATCGAAATCAAGATGCCAGCCTTGTCCCCGACAATGGAAGAAGGCACGCTTGCCAAGTGGCTCAAGGGGGAAGGCGATACGATCGAGCCAGGCGATGTCATCGCCGAAATTGAGACCGACAAGGCGACGATGGAATTCGAAGCCATCGATGAAGGCGTGCTTTCGAAAATTCTCGTAAGCGAGGGCACGGAGAATGTCGCGGTTGGCACTGTGATCGCTCACATGGAAGGCGAGGACGAGAATGAAGGCGGGGGCGAGAGCGCGGATGAGAGCGCGGACAGCGCTGAAGCCGCCGCATCCGATCCGGCCCCTTCACCCGAACCAGCGCCATCGCCATCGCCTGCTTCGGCTCCGGCGGCAGATAAAACATCCGCCACGTCTGCCCCCGCCACTGATCCCGAAATCCCCGCGGGTACCAGCTTCACCAGCACATCGGTGCGCGAGGCGCTGCGTGATGCCATGGCGGAGGAAATGCGCAGCGATAAGCGCGTCTTCGTGATGGGCGAGGAAGTGGCTGAATACGAAGGCGCCTACAAGGTAACGCAAGGCCTGCTTGATGAATTCGGCCCAAGGCGCGTGATCGATACGCCGATCACCGAATACGGGTTTGCCGGGATCGGCACAGGCGCTGCGATGGGCGGCCTTCGTCCGATTGTCGAATTCATGACCTTCAACTTCGCGATGCAGGCGATCGATCACATCGTGAACTCGGCAGCGAAGACGAATTACATGTCCGGCGGCCAGATGCGCTGCCCGGTGGTGTTTCGTGGTCCCAATGGCGCGGCCAGCCGCGTTGGCGCGCAGCACTCGCAGAATTACGGGCCGTGGTATGCCAGCGTGCCGGGCCTGATTGTCATTGCGCCGTATGACAGCTCGGATGCCAAGGGCCTGATGAAAGCCGCCATCCGGTGCGAGGATCCGGTTGTTTTCCTCGAAAACGAACTGGTCTATGGCCGCAGCTTCGATGTGCCCGATCTTGAAGATCACGTTCTTCCCATTGGCAAAGCACGGATCATGCGTGAGGGAAGCGATGTGACGATCGTTTCCTACTCGATCGGCGTTGGCCTCGCGCTTGAAGCGGCCGAAACCCTGAGCGAGGAGGAAGGCATCGATGCAGAAGTCATTGATCTTCGCACTCTGCGCCCGCTTGATCGGCAGGCGATCCTCACCAGCCTTGCCAAGACAAACCGCCTGGTGATCGCCGAGGAAGGCTGGCCCACCTGCTCGATCGCAAGCGAGGTAATCGCGGTGTGCATGGAAGAGGGCTTTGACGATCTCGATGCGCCGGTTTTGCGGGTGTGCAACGAAGATGTGCCGCTGCCTTACGCGGCCAATCTGGAAAAGCTCGCGCTGATCGATACGCCCCGGATCATCGAGGCAGTCAAAAAGGTGTGTTACGCTGTGTGATGCAGGTTTGCTCTGCATAGTTATCTTGCCGGTAACCCATACTGGCAAGGCTAACTGTTTAGAAATTAGAAAGGTCAACGCCGTAGTCCACGGATGAAGTTTTCATTCGGGGTGGTGTATGACCAAGAAACAATCGCAGGGTAATGGGCCAGGGCAGGTCGCACGCTTTGTGCGAAAGCTGTTTGGCGACACACGCGCCAGCACTTTGCCGATCATGGCCGCAGCGATCATCCCAACCATGGCGATGATCGGGGGCGGCATCGATTTCGGCCGCGCATATCTGGCGCAGTCCAAATTGCAGGGCGCTGTCGATGCGGGCGCGCTGGCCGCTGTGCGCGCCAAACAATCGACCAGCAATACCAACTCGTTCGCCTCGCAAATCGGCAAAGATTACATAAAGGCCAACTTCCCGGCGGGATATCTGGGAGCGCAAATGGCAGAAGAGAAGGTTGAGGTCACTGATGTGAACAACCTTGTCAAAGCCGAGGTTACAGCCGCGGGTTCGGTCAGAACGACGCTTTTGAGCATTGTCGGGATCGACAGTCTGCCATTTTCTGCGCAAGCGACCGCCGAGGCGTCTGACACACTGCCGACTTCGGTTGAAGCGCTTTTGGTGCTGGATAACACCGGCTCAATGCGCGGCAGCCGGATGCGCAACCTCAAAACTGCGGCCAAGAACTTCGTCGACGTGATTTACGGCGACAACAACCAGCGCGACGGTTTTGGCGTTGGTATCCTGCCGTACAACACCATGGTGAATGTCGGGCGCCTTGTGCGCAGCCATAACAGCAGCATGGTGAAGGAATACAGGCACTACACAGATGTGAATCCGAACACCGATCCACTGGGATGGAAAGGGTGCCTGTTCGCCGATCCAACGGTGAGAAATATCTCGACCGACCCCTACACCGTCGATACCGGCGCCTATGACATTGACGATACGATGCCGGGCGAAAACGGCATGCCCCCGCACGAGCCTTTCATCTATCCGCCGATTTTCGTCGATTCCTTTCAGGACGTGAACAACCGTTACAAGGTTCCGTTCAATCGCCGCCGGATCTTCGAGATTCCAACGGTGAAAGAAGCAATGGTGCGCCGCTTCGGGCCTGACATTTGCACCAACCGTAACGGTAATGGCAAACGTGACTGTACGCAGGACGAGAGCTCCTATGTCGATATCGAGAGGCTGCCCGAAGAAGAAGAAGATCGGTTCGAAGACCCGAAATACTACAATCATTATTCTGGCGAAAGCCAGAGCGCGAGCCCGAACAACATCTGGGGTGCCTCGCCCAACTATCAGTGCCCGTCAGAAGCGCTGCCGATTTCCTACGGCAACACACGCGACAGTTTGAAAGCATATGTTGATGAAGAAAACTACGCGCTGAGACCCGGCACCGGAACCTTCCACAATATCGCGATGACCTGGGCCTATCGCATGATGTCACGCAATGACGTTTTCCCACGCGATCGGCCGAGCAACATCCCGGTCAAGCGGGTGGTGATCTTCATGAGCGATGGTAATTTTGACAGCCGCGATGATGGCCGCACACCCAGTGGCGGCGGCAGCAAGGTTCCCGACACCGCCTACACCGCGTACAAAACCTATGAAGATCGCATCATGATCAGCGGCACGAGCCGCAATGACACTATCGACAATCTCATTCCGCGCTTTGCCAAAACGTGCGAAGCAATGAAGGAAGACGGTATCGAGATTTACACGATCGCCTTCGAGATCAGCAATAATAGTCAAGGGGATCGCACCCGCGAGATGTTCCGCAACTGCGCAACGGATCGCAACACGCACTTCTTTGCTGCGACCAACGGCGCATCGCTGAACGAGGCGTTCGTCACGATTGCGTCTGAACTGGTTAATCTGAGGCTGACGCGGTGATCGGTCTGCTTCGACGTCTGCGCGAAAGGGATGACGGTGTCACCATCGTCGAATTCGCCTTTGTTGCGCCTGTGGCGATCTTTCTGATCGCGGGTCTCATTGAGTTTGGCTACGTCCTTTTTGCGCGTTCAACTCTGGAGAGCGCGGTGCTCGCCGCTGCGCGAACCTCGCGGGTGGCCGATTGCCCGAACGAAAACGCCAAGGCGATCGAGGAATTCATTCAGGGACGCATGGACGCCGTGGCGAGCGCTGATGGGCAAAAAGCTCAGGTGACGGTGGAATCCTACGGTCAGAACTTCGGCAATGTCGGTAATCCCGAACCGTATGACGATATAGACGGCAATGGCCAACGCGACGAAGGCGAATCCTACACCGATATCAATGGCAACGGCGAGTGGGACGAGGACATGGGCGAGGATGGCGATTTCGGTTCATTTGGCGAAGTGGTGCGGTTCACCGCTACATACAATGTCCGGTCGCTGATGCCGTTCATCTCCAAGGAATACGCCTCCAATGGCAAGGGTTTCTATTCGATCAGATCAGTCACCGTTGTTCGCAATGAACCTTTCACGGATACAACATG
>JGI12109J20283_10289804_pt1 | contig 10489 bp, 6 predicted proteins | sample ElkSlonscriptome_12_FD_20283 | JGI IMG/M metagenome (IMG submission 20283) | reverse complement strand
GGGACCTCGGCAGCACGCCATCCCGGGCGAGCGCCTGAAGCACGCGAGGCGCGCCGAGAATACTGCCCACCGCGGACGAGAGCGTGGCGCCCCACACGCCGAGCAGGATCGCATCGCCCCAGACGGCGATCCGCCGCATCACGAGCGGGTCGGCGACGAGGGCGTCGGCCGGCGCCTTCAGCACCAGCAGCACGGGCAGCGCCATGTAGATCACGAAGCCGACCGCGATGGCCGCGAGCGTACCACGCGGGAGGGACTCGCCTGCATCCTCGAGGTCCCCACTCATCCCGACCCCCGCCATGATGCCCGTCACGGCGGGGAAGAACACCGCGAACACACTCCAGAAGGGAACCGCATCCGGGACGGGCGCGCCGGTCGGTCCCATCGGCGTGCCCTCGAGCGGCGCCCCTGCCGCGAGCGAGACGAGCGAGACCACGATCGCGGCCATGATGAAGTACTGCGCCCGGATCGCGGCCCGCGCCGATACGAGCGCGATTCCCGCCACCGCGAGCGTGGTGACGATTCCGGTCCAGCGGGCGTCCAGCGAGGGGAAGACGCGCACCAGGGACTCCGCGAACCCGACCGTGTAGAGCGCGACCGACAGTCCCTGTGCAAGGAAGAGGGGGATCCCGACCGCACCCCCCGTCTCGAGCCCGAGCGACCGGCTGATCATGTAGTAGGCGCCGCCGACCCGGACACGCTGGTCGGTGGCGATCGCCGCGACCGACAGGCCGGTCAGGAAGGTGATCGAGGTCGCGATCAGGACCACGAGGAGCGTCCCACCGAGCCCGACATTCCCGACGACCCAGCCGAGCCGCAGGTACATGATGACCCCGAGGATCGTCAGAATCGACGGGGTGAATACGCCACCGAAGGTGCCGAGTCCCGGGGGACGCCCGGAGGCGCCGTCCGAGGGTCGGTCCCTGGATCGGTCACTCGATCGGTCGGAGGACCGGTCGGACGGGGCAGAAGCCGACGAAGTGGGGGAAGTCACGGCCGGAGAGGATGACCGGGACGCCGCCCGGAGGCAAGGTGTGACGTCGCGACGGGCTCGGATACCGGAGGAGGTCATCGGCGAGCACATCCCCATGCAGGCCGCGTGCCGCTCGACGGCGTGGCCGAGCCCACCGGGAGCGGAGTCCCGGGACGTTCGGGGCTAGTCCCCCGCGACCGCCTCCGGCGTCCCGCGATTCATCGACCCGCCCTCCGGTCGACGCAGGACCAGCGCGCCGAGGCGGTCGGTGATGCCGTGAAGGATCAGGTAGGCACTGGGAACCACGAACAGCGTGAGCACGGTCGAGACGGAGAGGCCGCCCACGACCGCGATCGCCAGCGGCTGCATGAGCGACGATCCCTCACCGATCCCGAGGGCGAGCGGCAACATGCCCGCTCCGGTGGTGAGCGACGTCATCAGGATGGGGCGCAGGCGCACCGCACCCGCCTCGATCACCGCCTCCTCCCTCGTGTGCCCCTCGCTCCGGAACTGCTCGATGTACTCCACGAGCAGGATGGCGTTGTTCACCACGATCCCCGCGAGCAGGATCACGCCCAGCAGGACGGGAGCGCTCAGCGACGACCCCGTCACGACCAGAGCCCCCGCCACGCCGATCAGCGAGAGCGGGACGGAGAAGAGGATCGCGAGCGGATTCACCAGGCTCTCGTACTGGACCGCCATCACAACGAACACGAGGAAGATCGCGACGAGGATGACCAGGGCCAGCTGCCGGCTGTTCTCCTCGATGGCGTCGGCCTCTCCCCCGAGGATGACGGCGTAGCCGTCGGGGAAGTCCATCTGCGCGAGGCGGGCCGCGACGGCGTCGCTGACCTCCCCGACGCTGGCCTCGGAGGTGATGACGTCACCCGTGAGACGCAGCACGCGGTTCTGGTTCTCGCGCACGATGGAGCCCGGACCGACCCGCGTGTAGACCTCGGCGACGTCCCTGAGGTAGATCGGCGCCCCGCCGCCCCGCGAGGGGAAGAGCGCGATGGATCCCACGGAGGACGGATCCTGAAAGCGCTCCTCCGGGAACTGCACGCGGACGGCGAATTCACGGTTCCCCTCGGTGTACTGCGTGGCGATCGTGCCGTCCACCGCGGTACGAAGCGTGCGCCCGACCGTCTCCACGTCCAGCCCGAGTTGAACGGCGCGCTCGCGATCGAGCTCGATGGCGAGCTCGCGCGAGCCCTCCTCCGTGGAGATCTCGATGTTCTCCAGACCCGGCACGTCCGCGAGCGCCGCCGTGATCTCGCGCCCCACCTCCTGCTGGACATCGAGATCCTCACCCAGGATCGAGATCGCGACCGGCGACCCGCTGCGATTCGTGCGGAGTCCGCTGATGCTGGGAGGCCGGAAGAAGGCGCGAACCCCGGGGAAGCCCCGCTCCGCGACCTTCGCCTGAATCTCCTGTACCCACGCGTCGGCGCTCATGGACCGCTGGGAGAGGGGCACCAGCCGCACGGTGATCGACCCGCGGTTGGCGAGCTCGATGGTGGACGACCCGAAGATGAATCCGCCTGCGGTGGCGAAGGTCGTCTCTACATCCGGCATCCCCGTGATCATCTCTTCCAGCTCCAGGATGACCTCGTTGGCCTCGTCCGGCGACGCGCCGGGGGGAAGACTCACGAAGGAGCCGATGTTGCCGTTGTCGACCTGTGGCAGGAATTCGGTGCCCAGGCCCCGGGTGAGCGCCCACGCCCCTCCGAGGGTCGCGAAACCGAGGATCACGATCGCCCACCGCGCCCGGATCATGCCAGGTCCCACGGAGCGGTAGAGGTCTCGGCCCCATTGGACCCCCCGATCGACCGCAGCGAGGCCCGGGAGCGATTTCACGTTGGAGCGCTGCTTCACCTTCGAGAGCTGGGCGGCCACCGACGGGACGACCGTCAGCGCCACGAACAGCGAGGCGAGGATCGCGAAGGAGATCGTGAGGATCAGCTCGCGGAAGATGAGCGCCGTGAGCCCCGTGATCAGCAGGAAGGGCACGACCGCGGCCAGGTTGGTGGCCGTCGCCGCCACCACCGCGCTGGTCACCTCCGAAGAGCCGACATGGGCCGCGGTGAGCGGGTCGTCGTGCAACTCCTCGGTATGCCGGAAGATGTTCTCGAGCATCACGATCGAGTTGTCGATCAGCAGCCCGATGCCGAGCGCGAGCCCGCCCAGCGAGATGATGTTCAGCGTGAGCCCGCCGGCGCCCATCATCACGAAGGTCGCGAGGATCGCGAAGGGGATCGCGAGCCCGACCACGAAGGTCTTCCGGAGCGACCCGAGGAAGGCGAACACGACCAGCATCGCCAGGAGGCCACCGCCCAGCGCGGCGTTCCGGACGGAGTTCACGGAGGCGCGGACGAAGTTGGCCTGGTTCTCCAGAAGGCGGAAATCGACGTCCGCGGGCACGAACCCGGTCGACTGCAGGTTGTCGATGCGCGCCTGCACCTCGGTGGCCACACGCACCGTATTGGCCTCCGGCTGCTTGCGGACCGACAGCTTGACCGCCGGCTGGCCGTTGAGGCGCGCCCACAGTCGCTGTTCGACGTTGGTGTCGCGCACGTCGGCCAGATCGGACAGGCGAACGCGCTGACCGCTGGGGGTGGAGATCAGGACCGACCGCAGCTCGTCCACCGACTGGAACTTGCCCGCCGTCTTCCCGACCAGCTCCTGCGATCCGCCGGAGAAGCGACCCGCCGCCACATCCTGGTTCTCGGCACGCAGCGCCGCCGTGATCTGCGCCACCGACACCCCGAACGCCTGCAGCCGCTCCTGGTTGAGCTCGACCACGATCTCCCGCTCGAGGCCGCCCGCCACGTCCACGGACGCAACCCCCTCGATGGTGAGCAGCTGGGGGCGCAGCCGGTTGTCGACCCAGTCTCGCAGCGAGATCAGGTCCCGCGTGTCCGAGCTCAGCGCCGCCTCGTAGATGGCGGACTGGGCGGGGTCGTACTTGAAGATGGTGGGAGGGTCGGCCTCCTCGGGCAGCCTGGAGCGGACGCGGTCCAGATTCTTGGAGGCGTCCTGCAGCGCGAAGTCGATGTCCGTGTCGTAGGAGAACTCGAGCGTCATCGAGACCCGTCCCTCCTGGATCTCCGTATCGAGACGGACCAGATCCTCGGTGGTCGCGAGCGCGTTCTCGAGCGGCTTCGCGATCGTCTCCTCGAGCACCGCCGGATCGACCCCGCTGTTGTTCACGTTCACGCGAACCGAGGGGTAGACGATGGGCGGCAGCAGATCGAGCGGGAGCCGGTTCACGAAGAAGATCCCCAGGACCACCACGACCGACGCCAGCGTAAGCGTCCCGATGGGGCGCCGGATCGACCAGCTGGCGATCCCACGATGCTCGGGCGCGTCGGACGTGCCGGACGCGCGCGGGGCGGTGCCCGACTGATCGGGGCCAGCGTGGTCCGTGGCGGGCTGATCGGGGCCCGGGTGGTCCGCGCCCGGCCCTTCCGGGTCCGGCAGCCCGCTCCCCCGCCGATCCGTCACTGGGCCTCTCCGCCGTCGGTCGCGGGACCGCCACGCTCCGACGCGGAGCCTCCGGCCGCACGCTCCAGCGTCATGTCCCGGATCAGCCCGCCGTCGCGCACCGTATTCGAGCCGGCGACCACGACCCGGTCGCCGACCGCGAGCCCCTCCAGCACCTCGACCCGACCGTCTGCCGAAAGGCCGGGCGTGACGCTGCGGAGCACGACCGTCGAATCGGCGACCAGGAACACGCCTTCCCCTCCGCCCCGCGTGACGATCGCCCCGGCGGGAACCAGGACCGCGTCGTCCCGCGGCGACAGCTCGAACGTCACCCGCGCGAGGAACCCGGGGCGGACAGCCTCGGCGTCGATCGTCTCCAGCATGACCTCGACCGGGACGAGCCTCGTCGCGGGATCGGCGGCGGGAAATACCCGGCGAACGCGCGCGTTGATCTCGCGGTCGGGAAGCGCATCGAGGCGCACGTCGACGGAGTCCCCCTCCGAGATCTCGACGACGTCCAGCTCCGAGATGGAGACCCGCACGACCATGGTGTCGACCTCGGCCACCTCCATCAGGCGACTCTGATTCCCGAGGATGTCACCGGACTGGACCTGACGAGAGGTCACGACCCCTCCCAGCGGTGAACGGATCACGGTGTAGGTGAGCCGGGTCTCGAGCTGGTCGAACTGGGCTCGCGCCGCCTCGTAGCCGGTCCGTTCGACCTCGAACTCCGACTGTGTGATGATGCCGAGCTCGAGCAGCCGCTCCGCCCGTGCGTACGACGCCTGCGCGACCTCGAGCGACGCCTCGGCGGCACGCATCTGAGCGCGAAGCTCGCGGTCGTCGAGCCGAGCCAGCACCTCTCCCCGCTCCACCCGATCCCCCTCCTCCACGTTCAGCTGAAGCAGTGCGCCGGATACCTGAGCGTTCACGCCGATGGTGCGGATCGCCTCGACCGTCCCCGGAATCGTGATGGCCCGCGCGATCCGTCCCTGGATCACGGTATCGGTCTCGACGGGGACCGCGAACGATCCACGCCCACCGAAGCCGGCAGCCGGCGCCTCGCCTCCGCACGCCCCGGACCCGACGAGGATCCCCGCGAGAGCGAACGACGTTACGATGCGTCGCGGACGGTGTCGTGAGCGGTTCATGGGTTCCGGTTGGGAGGCGTGTACATGCAACTGGACGCGGCCCGCACGCCGAGTGTTGAGCGGCGGTGTCGACCGGCATGTCGAGTTTCGACGGTGTTGCCCATGCTCACGTACCCCCTGTGCAGCGCAAATGGTGCCGCAGGGACCGGGGGGCTCACCCGCCCGGTCGCAGGGGCTGGTCACGCGGCTCGCGGTTCGGAGCACCGGGCTCGGAGCACGCGGCTCGGAGCACGTGACCCGGTCGTGGCGACGAGACTATCGGTCTCCCAGCAGCTCCCGCTCCTCCTCGGCGCTCAGCCCGATGTCGTCGACGTCCACCCCCGCGCCGATCTCGTCGACCTCGCCCGCCATGCGCGCGAGGGCCAGCGTACCCGATGCGGACAACGCCCCCGCGATCGGGAAGACCACGAGCGTCGCGACGAGCGGTGCCACGACGCCCTCGTACAGCCACACCGCTCCACCGAACAGCCCTGCGAGCACCGTACCCCCGAGGGCGCCCCAGAGCGCGAACCGCGGCATCGACATCCGACGGAACCCCCGCCTCCGCTCGGCCAGCATGAGCACGCCGGAGAAGGTGGTGCCCGCCAGGAAGCCGAACATGCCGAACGCCAGTGGAAAGGGTACGTCGGCGCGAGCGCCGGCGAAGAAGATGGCCATGCCGGCAGAGAACCAGGCGGCGCCCCAGGCGACGCCGATCCCGAGCGCGGCCTTGAGACGACGGAAGAGGCGATTCACGGGGATGGCCGGACGCTGGAGAGGTACGTGGCGGAGTCGGCCACAGCCGACGTCACTTTGTCACGCAAAGTAGGTGCCGCGAGCCTGCCCGGGTAGGGTTCGGAGCTGTATCTCCTACGCGGATCGATCCCACTCCGGTTCGTCCAGCACACCCAGCCGGCGACCTCGGTTCGGAACCTCGTGGTCGACCCGATAGCTCTCGAGCCAGGGCACCCTCGCCCCCGAATACAGATCGCGCGAGATGGGCGCATGGGGGACGGACTGTCCGCTCACCTCACGCCACCGCTGGGCCTGCACCAACCGCACGACGCAGGTCTGCGTGTGGCGTTCGTCCCAGTCGTCCAGGCCGTACGGATCGGAGAGCCCGGTCGCCCGCCGTCCCCGCCGCCATCGATCCGCCGCGAGCGGTGTGACCGCGATGTGGAGGCTCCGGATCGCCGCCGCATCGAAGACGGGCCCGCGGGAGGTGTCGGCTTCGTGGAGCGGACGGGCCACGATCTGCTTCGGCCGGCCGTCCATGCCGGGCACCCTGTCGAGGTGATTCCGGCACGGCACCATGATGTAGTTCGGAGGGCGTCGGACGAGCTCCGGCTGCCACGGGCGCCCGGTGAGAGCGTTGCGGGCGTCGGCCAGCACCTTCACGGCCCACGGGTAGCCGAGGGGGCTGTCGAGGAGAACGCGCACCGCCTCGCTCTGGTACACGGGCAGGACGATCCCCTGGGCCCGCTCCCAGTCGTCGGGCATCGTGCCGCGGAGATCGCGCACCCGAGCCATGGGGAGTCGATCGAGGCCAGCCGGTACGGTGCCGGCGCATCCGTCGTCGGGAACACGGAGGGTGCGGGTGAACGACACCCCGATCCGAGCGTCGGCGTGCACGTGGTGGAAGTCGGGCTCGAGCCGGGCGGAGAGTTCGAGGCCATCCGCGTCGAAGGGGGGGCTCATGAGCGAAGGGGGCTGGGTCGAACATTCGCGACGTCGAGGTACATCCGCCGCGATCTCCGCCCCCAACCTCGCCGGACGGCGTGACAGAGGCGTCAAACCATTGCGGGTATATGCCGACCCCGCCTTGACGTCCGATCGCCGACGCGGCGTAACCCGCGCGGCACCTCGCATTCCGGTCCATCGAGACACACATTGGAATCGCGTGGGAGATTTCCCGATCCGGAGACCTGTCCTGGACTTCCCTGTGGACCACCGCCTCACCGTCGTGCTCGACACCAACGTCTTCGTGGGGGGCGGCTTCAACCCCGGCAGCGGATCCGCCGACATGATCGCGGCGGTCCGAGACGGTCGACTCCGCATGGCGTGGAGTGACGCGACCCGGGCCGAGACCCGCCGCATCCTCGACAGGATCCCGCCGCTCGCGTGGGCTCCCGTCGAGGGCCTGTTCCGGATGGAGGACCGCGTGGAGGTCGAGGTCGACGAAGCCCGCTGGGCGGGCGTGCCGGACCCGGAGGACCGGAAGTTCGCAGCACTCGCGATGGCGGCGGACGCGGTGCTCGTCTCGAGTGACCGCCACCTGCTCGACCATGTCCCGGAGCTGGAGGTCCGACCTCCCGGGCGGTGGTGGCGCGACGTGGACCCGGCGTCGGGTTAGTCCTCGCCTCCGCCCGCGGCGAACCCGATCCCCTTCGTAGCCACTCGGTCGGCAAGGTCGCATAGACCCGTCGGGAGCTGTCCGAAGCTCTCGAGCCGCATGTCGCCCTCGCCGATCTCGCCCGCGATCCACGCGCACCGGTCGGCCGCCTCCCGCACGACGTCGCCCCCGCCGAGGACGCGCACGCCGACGGGGTCCGCCGCCGTCACCAGCCACACGCCGATCGCGTCGTCCGTCCCGGTTTCATCGATTGGTCGAACGCGCAGCCGCCCGAGTACGGCAGGTGTGCCCTCGACGGCGAGCAGCTCGAAGCCGTCGATGTCCGCGCCGCGTTCGATCGATGCGCCGACGGTGCACAGCCGGACGGTCGTCCCGCCGAGCGCCGGCAGGTCGGTGGCATCGTACGCGATGCCCAGCGTCGAGCCGTCCGAGCGGACGAGCGCGAGCTCGGGGAACGGATCGGCCCCCGAAACCTGAAGCACGCCCTCGCTGCATCCGGCTTCCTGCACGGATCCGTCCCCGGCGCCCTGCCCCGTCGCACAGGCGAGGGGCACGAAGGCGAGCAGGAGGATCGCTGCGGGGTGGAGGCCGAGATGAAGACGGCCGGGATGGACGCGGCCGGGATGGAGGCGGTCGGGATGGACGCGGCCGGGAATCACGACCTCTCCCCTACCGGACTCGGAGAACCCACACGGACACCGTACCCGGGGTCGACGACCCGGAGGGACCGGTCACACGGACGCTGGTCGGCGCGACGGCACCATCCGGCGTCCAGTAGAGGTAGTAGTTGGAGCCCCCCCGGACCGACGCGGTCGTGTCCACACCCGCCGAGGTGGCGCGGTCGGGTCGGAGTCGGGCCTCGGGGACGAGCTCGGAGAAGACGTCGAACAGGTCCCACGTCGTAAGCATCGGCAGATCTCCGATCAGCCCGTCGCCCCAGAGGGTGATGTAGAACTCGGCGAGGTCCTCCTCGATCGGGCGCCCGGTCACGTCGCCGATCGCATCCCAGCCGCGAAAGGGGGACAGCGTGAGACGCTTCATCATCGCGGCCTCGCCACCCGGGTAGGTGGGGCCGAACCGGTCGAGCAGGGCGCGGAAGAAGAACGACGGCACATCGTAGGGCGCGCGGACCTTGGCGACGCACGGCCCGGTGTTGCCCTGATCCTCGTTTCCGAGCCAGGTGCACTGCTCGGGGGCACCCTCCACCTGGGCATTCTCCTGCCCCTGGAAGCCGAAGTGGAAGGCGAGTCCGTTCGCCCACTCGATGTACCACTGGACTCCGGCGGACCACTCCTCGAATCCGAGTTCGTCGCCCTGGGCGTTCCCGAACAGCGGCAGCGCCACGATCTGCTCGGAGAAGGTCGCGCCCCCCTCCGTCTCCCAGATCGTCTTGCTGCCGGCGGTGCCGAAGACCCGCTCGCCGAGCTGCACCACGTGCGTGATCTCGTGCGTCATCAGCTCCGGGTACAGCTCCAGCACCTCCTGCCGACTGCGGGCATTCCCGACCGACCCGGCGGAGTCTGGCACGATTCCGTAGAAGATCTCCGCCACATTGCTCGACCCGCAGGACGACTGCGGAAAGAAGTCGCCGCTCCAGACGTATCCGAGCACCCCCCGCTCGTTGACCTTGGGGGACATCAGAACGAGAACGCGGCCATTCCCGTCCACGTCCGAGAGGGTGCCGAAGTAGGCGTCGTGCACGGTCTGCACGTTGTCGGTATAGAAGGCGTCGAGGATCGCGAACTCCTGGGCGGTGAAGGTGCCTTCGGGGCTGGCGACATCCTCGAGCCAGACCGCGTTGTCGCCGACGTAGCGTGCCACGGCCCGAACGGAGGGCCGTGTGGTGCAGCTGCCGCCCTCCTCCGGGAAAATCGACAGTTCGAGCGTGTCGCCGACGACCGCGACGGCCGCGGGGCTGCCGGCGGGACCGCCCGCCCGGGCCGGGTGGTCCGGACGACCGAGCCGGTCGATCAACCGCTCCGAGGCCTCGAGCATTCGGATGTGAGCTCGGCTGTCCCGGTCGCGCCGGTCGACCATGTCCGGGCCCGTAGCCGCGGCGACTCGGTCGGGCGAGACGGAGCCTCGGAATGCGGCGTCGCGCAGACCGTATTCGGCCGATCGGAGGGGCGTGTCGGTGAGCCTCACCACCCGTCGCCCGGCGGGGTCCGGGGCGAGGGGGCCCGAGGTCGCCGGCGGCGTCGAGGTGAAGACGTCCACGTCGCCCGGTGTGACGCGTACCCGAATCGGCGTCACCGACGCCGGCGACTCGGACACCGACGTGACCCCGATCATGTACTCGGCGCCGGCCACGTCCTGCGGCAGCTGGATGCAGCCGTCGCCCGCCAGGGTATATGTGTAGAAGCCGGCGGCGAGATCGGCAGCGCCTGCCCGATACGGAGACACGTCCACCTCGACATCCGTCGCCAGACCACCGACCACGAGCTGCAGGCGCTCCGCCCGCGGCGGGAGGCACTCGAAGGCGGGAACGACGATGTCGAGAGACGTCTCGGTGGCGGCGGTGATCGTGACGGGTCGTCCTGCGATCCGCAG
>JGI12109J20283_10122233_pt1 | contig 10490 bp, 10 predicted proteins | sample ElkSlonscriptome_12_FD_20283 | JGI IMG/M metagenome (IMG submission 20283) | reverse complement strand
TGGGAAGACTATCGGCATCGATCTTGAGAAGCGCCACATCGGTGCGCGAGTCGGCCCCCACCACCTGGGCGTCGTACTCCATGCGATCCTGCAAGCGCACGGTGACCTCCTCGGCGCCGTCCACCACGTGGGCGTTGGTGAGCACATAGCCGTCATCGGAGATGAGAAAGCCGGAGCCGGCGGCGGGCACCTGGCGGGGCATGGGACCGCGGCCCTGGGGGCTGTCGAAGAAGCGCCGGAAGGGCTCGGGCAGGGACTCCGGATCGGGCATGCCGCGCATGGCCACCGGGCTGGTGCGATCGGCCCGCACGTTCACCACGGCCGGCCCGTTCTCCTTGATGAGGCCCCGGAAATCGGGTAACTGCTGGGCCATGACGGGTACCGCCACGGCCACCGCCACTAGCGCCAAGCCGAGGCTACGGGCGGCCCGGACGGGCGTACTTTGCTGCAATACTTGTCCTAGCATGAATGTCAATCTCCTGGAAACACTGTCAGGAATGGGACTCTGAGCGTCTTGATGCACTAGTTTACGCTCGCCACCTTAACGGGAACTTGCCGGCACCTTACCGATTGGTAAGGTGCTGACAGAACAGGACAAACTCATGGGGGATCCGCATGAAATTGCTGGTTGTGGAGGATGACCGCGAGGCCGCCGCGTATCTGGTGAAGGGGCTTGGCGAGAGCGGTCATGTGGTGGACCAGGCCGCTGACGGCGACAGCGGCCTGGAGATGGCGCTGTCCGGCAGCTACGACGCCCTGATCGTGGACCGGATGCTACCCCGGCGCGACGGCCTGAGCCTGATCCAGGCGCTACGCACCGCCGATCAACGCACCCCGGTGTTGATCCTCAGCGCGCTGGGCGAGGTGGACGACCGGGTGGAGGGGCTCACTGCCGGGGGCGACGATTACCTCACCAAGCCCTACGCCTTCAGTGAACTGCTGGCACGCTTGCAGGCGCTGGTGCGCCGCGCCCGCCCGGAACAGCAGCAGACCCAGTTGCGGGTGGCGGACCTGGAAATGGATTGCCTGAAGCGTAAAGTGATCCGCGCCGGCCAGTCCATCCAGCTCCAGCCCCGGGAGTTTCGCCTGCTGGAGTATTTCATGCGCCACGCCGGCGAGGTGGTGACCCGCACCATGTTGCTGGAGAACGTCTGGGATTACCATTTCGATCCCCAGACCAATGTCATCGATGTGCATATCAGCCGGCTGCGCGCCAAGATCGACAAGGATTTCCAGCCGCCGCTGTTGCAGACCATTCGCGGCGCCGGCTATTGCCTGAGTGACGGGGCCTCGTGACCCGGTTTCGGCTGCTGCGCACCACGGCGTTTCGCACCTCCATGCTCTATGCCGTGCTCTACAGCCTGCTGGCGGCGGGCGGGCTCGGCTTCATCTACTGGTCCACCGGCAGTTATATCGGCGAGCAGATCGACGCCCGCCTGCGCCTGGAAATGGAGGTACTGCTGAAACTCCACCGGGACCGGGCCATGCCGGCGCTCACCGAGGCCATCCGCCAGCGTAGCCGGGAGGAGGGCGATCGCCAGCAGATCTTCTTCTACCGCATCGTCAGCCCCCGGGTGAGCCTGTCGCCGGACTGGCCCGAGTCCCTGGGGGAGGGACGCGGCTACGCCACCTTGCGGTTGAACGAGGTGTTTCCCCTGGACGACGCCCGCGACGATCCGGTGCGGGTGCTGATGGCGCGCCTGCCGGACGGCTACCGGCTGCTGGTGGGCCGGGATCTCAACGACGAGCGCGAACTGCTGGCCCACACCCTCAACGCGGTGCTACTGGTGACCCTGATCATCCTGCTGCTGGCGCTGTCCGGGGGCATCATCCTGGGGCTCAGCACCCTGCGGCGAATCGACACCATCAATGCCACCGCCGGTCAGGTGATCGCCGGGGATCTGTCCCGGCGGGTGCCGGTGCGGGACCGCGACGACGAGTTCGACCAGCTGGGGCGCAAGCTGAACGCCATGCTGAACCGCATCGAGGCGCTGATGGCGGCCATGCGCGAGGTCACCGACAACGTCGCCCACGACCTGCGAAGTCCCCTCAACCGGTTGCGCAACCGCCTGGACGTGACCCTGCTGGAGACCCGCTCGGCGGCCGAGTACCGGGCGGTGCTGGCCGATTCCATCGACGACGTGGACGGCTTGCTGCGCACCTTCAACGCGCTGCTCGGCATCGCCCAGGCCGAGGCCGGCATCGCCCCCAACGAGTGGGGGCCGGTGGATCTGGGCCTGCTGGCCGAGGATCTGGCCGATCTCTACAGCCCGCTGGCGGAGGATCGGCAACTGGGCCTGCACTGTCAGGTGAGGCCGGCCACGGTGGCCGGCAACCGGCAACTGCTCACCCAGGCGGTGGGCAATCTGCTGGACAACGCCGTGAAGTACACGCCGCCGGGCGGCGAGATCAGCCTGGCGGTGGCGCCCACCGACCACGGGGCGCGGCTCAGCGTGGGCGATACCGGCCCCGGTATCCCTGCCCCCCAGCGGGAGCGGGTGCTGGAGCGTTTTGTGCGCCTGGACAGTGCCCGCAGCCTCCCCGGCAACGGTCTGGGCCTGAGCCTGGTGCGGGCGGTGGTGGGATTGCACGGGGCCTGTCTGGTGCTGTCGGACAATCACCCGGGGCTGCGGGCGTGTCTGGATTTTCCGCCCGCCCGGGGCCGCGCCGATGCCACAGCGGCGGGAGTGGACAGGGTCGCGGACAAGCTGGCAAGCTAGACCCTGAGCAATCCAGACACTCAGGAATTCGAAAGCAATGATGCTGCTGCCAGCGGGGTTCGACCCCGGCATCTGTGCGCCGGAACCGCCCGGGACCCCGGCCTACTGGTTCGGCACGGTGGGTAATCGGGTGCTGGTGCAGGCCGGGGATCGACTGCCGCGGGGGCACGCCTCGCCGTTTCCGGCGGGCGGCGACGGCGAGCCCCTCTATCTGGGCAGTCTGGCGGGCAGCGCCTGCTTCGCGGTGGCCATGGCGCAGGCGCCGCCGGGTTACACCGCGCTGGGCCTGCGCGAGGCCTTCGGGCGGCTGCCCGATGAGCTCTGCGCGGTGGCCGGGGTGGCGCTGCAACTGCTGGACTGGGTGCGCACCCACCGCTACTGCGGGGTCTGCGCCGCTCCCATGGAGCGCGCCCCCGAGGACCGCGCCATGCGCTGTCCGGCCTGTGGCCACGGTTGCTACCCCCGGGTGGCGCCCGCGGTGATGGTGCGGGTGCTGCGGGGTTCGGAGATCCTGCTGGCCCGCTCGCCACACTTCCCCGAGGGCATGTACAGCGTGCTGGCCGGGTTCGTGGAGCCGGGGGAGACCCTGGAGCAGACCATCCACCGGGAGGTGTTGGAAGAGGTGGGCGTGGAGGTGGACAATCTGCGTTATCTCGCCAGCCAGTCCTGGCCCTTTCCCCATTCCCTGATGATCGCCTTCGATGCCGAATACCGCCGGGGCGAGATCCGGGTGGACGGGCAGGAGATCCAGGACGCTGGCTGGTTCACGCCCCAGCGGCTGCCGCGGTTGCCGGGCCGGATCTCCATCGCCCGGTATCTGATCGACGATTATCTGACCCGGTTCACGGAATAGCCCCCATGCAGCGGATCGTGGTCGTGCTCCGGGAAGTCGCCACCGAGGCACTGATCCGGGCCCATTACCGGCAGGCCATGGCCCGCGCCGAACTGCATTTCGGCTTCCTCCACGGCCCTGCCGAGGTCCACCTCCGGCTGGAGCGCGAGCCGGCCGATGTGGTGCTGGTGGATATCGCTCCGGGCGCCGACGAGGACGGTTTGCGGCTGCTGGAAACCCTGCTGTTGGCCGAGCCCCTGAGGCCCACCATCGCGTTGGCGCCCGATGGGGACATGGCCCGGGTGCGACGCGCCATGAATCACGGCGCCTTCGATTTTCTCCTGCACCCCCTGGATGTGACGGATCTCGCCACCACTCTGATGCGAGCCCTGCGCCAGGCCCGGCTGCTGGCCGCCCAGGCGGAGGTACGCCGCCAGAAACTGGCCGCCGAGCAGGCCAGCCACACCAAGGACGTGTTTCTCACCAACATGAGCCATGAGCTGCGCACTCCGCTGAACGCCATCATCGGCTACAGCGAGATGCTCATGGAAGAACTGGAGGAACCGGACGGTCTGTCCCTGCCCCGGGTGGCCAGTGATCTGGAGCGTATCAACAGTGCCGGTCGACATCTACTGAAGCTGGTGGACGAGATTCTCGATCTGTCGCGGATCCAGGCCGGGGAACTGGACCTGGAGGTGGGGTCGGTGGCCATCGATACCCTGGTGCAGGAGACCACCGCGCTGGTGCTGCCCGATTTGCGGCGCCAGCACTGCGAATTACGGGTGAACTGTCCAGACAATCCCGGTCGGATCGTCACCGATCCCACCAAGCTGCGCCAGAGCCTTTGCAACCTGTTGAACTTCCAGGCCCTGGAGGCGAGCCGGCGGGGGGTGGAGTTGACCGTCTCCAGCGAGCGGGCCAGCGGCCTGGAGTGGATTCTGTTCGCGGTGCGGGCCAGCCGCGGTGAGCAGGATGTGGAGACCCTGGAGCGATTGTTCCAGCCCTTCATGCAGCCGGGCTCGGCGATCCAGACGCACCCGGAGGGCGGGGTGTTGCGCCTGTCCATTACCCGTCAGTTATGCCGCCAGATGGGGGGCGATCTGCTGGTGCGGGAGATCCCCGGGGAGGGTGCCAGCCTGGTGATCCGCCTGCCCCGCCGGGACCGGCGGCGGCGCGACCAGGATCGGCGCCGGAGCGGTCCGGGTCAGCTCTGAAATCCACCGTCAGGAAGGTTGCTCCAGCTTCAGCCGGTCCAGTATCAGGCCGTAGAAATGGCTGTCCGCGTCGTCGAAGCGCCAGCCCAGGTGCCAGCGACAGCCCTGGCAGATCACGATTCGCCAGTGGTAGCCCGCGAACCAGCTGAAGTAGCTGGACGGCTCGCCTTCCTCCACCACCCCCGGGGCGCTGTCGAAGCAACCGATGTGGAACGTGAAACCATGGGGATTGGTCACGGTGTGTTCGTGTCGATCGCCAATGGGAATGCGCGCCTCGTTGTCGGTGATCCGTTGCCCACAGGAGCGACACAGCAGCCAGGGCGGTCGCTTGTCGGTCTCATGGATGCGCGCCAGCAGCTGTTCCAGCTGCGGGCTCGCGCCGCTACGGTCCAGGAACACCAGGGGCAAAGACATATCTTCAGGCGTTATCCAGAAATTGCCGGTAATCCTCCAGCACATCCATCACCGCCGCCGTCACCAGTCGCTCGCCATGGGCCGGCGAGGCCAGCGAGGGGTCGGAGCCGATGCGCCCGTCGGGGTAGCGGCGCCGGTAGTCCTGGCAGTCGAAGATGCCGCTGGAGGCGGGTGCCTTGCCCTGGAAGGTCACCGGCTTGATGCTGCCGGGATGGGCGTACTGGGTGATGGCCACTTCGCTGGCGGTGCCGTGGCTACCCTCGGCGTCACCGAACAGTTCCCCACTCAGGGCCTTCACCCGCGGTCCCTCGTACCAGTTGCGCAGCCGGCACTGCACCGCCCGCGCGTTATCCAGGCTCACCCCGGCGTAGACCTCGCTGAAGGCGGCGGTGACGGTGGCCACGTTGCCGCCGTGACCGTTCAGGAAATACACCTTGCGAAACCCGTGGTGGGCCAGCGACTGCACCAGATCCCGCACCACCGCCAGCAGGGTGCTGGGCCTGAGGGTCATGGTGCCGGTGAAGGCCAGATGGTGCTGGGCGTTGCCGAAGGCCACGGTGGGCGCCACCAGCGTCTCCAGTTCCTCGCCCACCCGTCGGGCCACCACCTCCGGGCAGATGGCGTCGGTGCCGATCAGGCCGTTGGGGCCGTGTTGCTCGGTGGAGCCGATGGGCACGATGATGCCGTGGTGGGTGGCGAGATAGGCTTCGACTTCCTGCCAGCTACTATGGGCCAGTTGCATGGGCGGTTCCTTCTAACAGGGTTTGCAGTCGCCGGGCGAGCACGCTGTCCGGGCTCTCCAGTTGACTGACGATGGAGAAATGATGGTCGGGGCTGATCAATACTTCTACCCGGGCGTGAGCCGACCAGGCGTTGGCCAGATCCCGGCTCTGCCGGAGGTACTCCTCGCCTTCCCGGTCGCCCACGGCGAGTAGCGCCGTGGTGCCCGGCGCGGGCGGATGATGCAGGGGGCTGTGGGCGGCCACCGCCCGGGCATCCAGCTGCAATTCGGTATTGAGAAAACAACGGCGAATGGGCTCCAGATCGTAGAGTCCGCTGATGCCGAGGATGGCTCTGACCGGGGTGGCGGGCAGGTCCGGCCAGTCGCTGGCCAGCATCAACGCCGCCAGATGACCACCCGCGGAGTGGCCCGAGACCACGATCCGCGCGGGATCGCCGCCGAATTCCCGGACATGCCGGTGGACCCACGCCAGGCCTCGCCGACAGGCCGCTACCAGTTCGTGCATATCCATGGTGGGAATCAGCGGATATTCCAGCACCATGGTGATTGCCGCTGGCGCGGCCATGGCGGTGAAATCGAAAAGATCCTTGTCCAGGGATTTCCAGTAGCCGCCGTGGATGAACACATGCACCGGGGCGGGATCGGCGCCGGGCGCCAGCGGCGTGAACAGGTTCAGCCGGTGGGCCGGGTGGGGGCCGTAGGCCAGTTCCCGGCGCTGCCCGTGGCGCTGGCGCAGACTGTCGCTGGCCTGCCGGTAACGCGCGAGGTAGTCGGCGAAATCGGCCACCTTGGCGCGGTTGTCGTACTCCCGGTCCAGGGCCGCCTGGTCAAAATGGCGAAATACCGTGCTCATCAGTCCAGGTTACCCAGGTAGATATCCTTGTGGCTGGTGTACACCGAGGCCATGGCCACCGGGGCCACCACCAACAGTCCCAATCCCAGCGGGATCATGCCGATGATGAACAACACCATCAGGATCAAGCCATAGAGCAGAAAGCCCAGCCAGTTGCGCAGACAGCCCACGAAGCTGAGCTTGATGGAGTCGAACACCCCCACATCGTGTACCGCCACCAGCAGGGGCGCGAACCAGAAGGCCATGGCGATGGGTACCGCCAGCGCCATGCCCAGCAGCAACGGAATGGCGATCATGGCGATGAGTCCGGTGGGTGGGGCGTCCGGGCCGAACTGACCGCCCAGCAGCGCCGCCGAACTGGCGCCGAGGAAAAAGAACAGCAATCCCACCACGATGCCGACCCCCAGGAACGCCAGCAGTTGCAGACCGCCCAGGGCCGCCAGCCGCCCGCCGAGGCCCTGAAAGGCAGCGAACAGGTGACCCACCTGCAAGGGTTCGCCCTCGTCCAGATCCCGGCAGCCGAGCATCAGGCCGCCGATCAGGATGGGGGTGATGAAGTTCACCGCCAGCGACAGCACCGGGATCATGGACAGCACCACCAGAATCACGAACCACAGCACCATCACCGCGATCCAGACCCCCGGATTGAGCTTGAACATCTCGAACCCGGCGCTCACCCAGCGCACCGCCCGACCCGCTAGCACCCGCCGGGGGTCGCCCAGTTCCATGACCCCGGGGATGAATTCATCGGTGAGCGTGGCGCCCGGCGGTGCGTAGAAGTCCTGGTTCTGATGGACGGCGAGATCGGCGTCCATGGCGGGGCGCTCGCGATCGGCGATCCTGTCCCGCCCGCCGGGGGAGGGCGGTGGTGGCGGTGGCGGGGTGGTGACCTTCTCCAGCGACGGCGCCACGGCCCCGCTGCTCGCGGCGGCCGGCACCAGATGGCAGCGGGCCCCGGTACTCTGCACCGCTGCCTGGTACTTCAGCGCCGTGGAGCGGTCCACGTCCTTCTTGAGCTTGACGGTGTGGCCCTGGAACATCCGCTCGACGGTGGCCACCGGGACCTTGAACAGGCCGGCCAGCTGTTCCTTCACGGTGCCGGCCTCATGACCGTCGGCGATCTCGCCTCGGAAGACTACATGGTAGCGTTCTGCGGACATCGGGGTTTCTCCTGTCACTGGATCCGGGCCATGGATGGCAATGCACCAGAATTATAGGGATGGGTGGTCATGACGCACACAATTGGTGCATGAATCCAGCGATTCCGGATCGAGCGTGGTGACGCGCTGGTTGGTGCATTGCAATAATAATAAAAACTAGTTTTTAACGTTTGAATTTATTGATGAAAAAAATCCACATGGAAAAATTCTGGCGATTGGTGCTGTTTTTGCAGCATGAGCAGCGACATCGGTAACGATGTCACTCCTCCAAACTCCTCCTTTGGTGGTTGTTGGCCGATGCACCGCATCGGCCTTTTTTTTTGGCTACACTTGCCCGGTGAGCCGCAGTGCGGCCAAGGCATAAATATCACACAACGCCGGGTTTTTCGAAGGAGGAGTGATCATGTATCCAACCCAACGCGCGCGTCGTCTGCTGGCGATCCTGCTGCTGGCCCTGCTGACCCTGACCGGAGCGGCCCAGGCCCAGTATCCGGAGCGGCCCATCACCATCATCGTGCCCTGGGGCGCGGGCGGCGGTACCGACGCCACCGGACGGATCCTGGCCAGCATGCTCCAGGAAGAACTCGGGGTGCCGGTGAACGTGGTGAACCGCACCGGCGGCAGCGGCGTGGTGGGGCACTCGGCCATCGCCAACGCCGAGCCCGACGGTTACACCCTGGGCGTGGTCACCGTGGAGATCGGCATGATGCACTGGCAGGGGCTCACCGACCTCACCCATGAGGACTACACCCCGCTGGCGCTCTACAACGCCGACCCGGCGGGCCTTCAGGTGCGGGTCGATTCCGAGTTCGACTCCGCCGAGGCGGTGCTGGCGGCGGTGCGCGCCAATCCCGGCCAGATGAGCGCCTCCGGCACCGGCCAGGGCGGCATCTGGCATCTGGCCCTGGCGGGCATGTTGCAGGCCGCCGAACTCGCCCCCGATACGGTGAAGTGGGTGCCCAGCCAGGGCGCGGCGCCGGGCTTGCAGGATCTGGTGGCCGGCGGCGTGGACATGGTCACCTGCTCGGTGCCCGAGGCACGGGCGCTCATCGATGCCGGCGAGGTGAAGAGCCTGGCGGTGATGGCCGAGGCGCGTAACCCCGTGTTCCCCGAGGTGCCGACCCTTCAGGAGGCCACCGGGCTGGACTGGACCCTATCGGCCTGGCGCGGTATCGCCGCCCCCGAGGGGGTGCCCCAGGAGGTGGTGGATACTCTGGTACCGGTGCTAAAGAGGATCCACGATAGCGAGGCGTTCCGCGAGTTCATGGCCAACCGCGGCTTCGGCGTGGTGTGGCGGGATCCGGAGGAATTTCGCGCCTTCATGGCCGACAGCAACGACAGTCTCGGCACGGTGATGAAGGCCGTGGGCATCGCGAAGTAAGCGATTCCCCGGTTCTACCCGTGCATTTCAGCGACAGCCTGTTCGGGCTGGTGTTGCTGGGCGCGGCGGTGGCCATCGTCTGGCACGCCCAGAGCTTTCCCGCCATGCCCGGCCAGGACTACGGCCCGGCGCTGTTCCCGGTGCTGATCGGGGTGGGTTTCGGCCTGTGCGGCGCGGCGCTGCTGGTGGGCGGCCTGCGCCGCCGCCAGCCCTGGGTGCAGTGGGACGACTGGGTCCATTCCCACCGCCATCTGGCGAATTTCCTCGCGGTGCCGGTGGCGCTGGGGTTCTATATCCTGGCCAGCGACTGGCTGGGGTTCCTGCCCACCTCGGTGCTGCTGCTCACGGGGCTGTTCGTGAAACTGCGGGGCCGGCCGCTGTCGTCGCTGGTGGTGGCGGTGGCCGTCACCCTGCTGATCCACACGGTGTTCTCGCGCTATCTCCTGGTCCCCCTGCCCTGGGGGTTGTTGACGCCGCTGGCCTGGTGATCCCATGCAGGTACTGGAAGCCGCCTTCTGGCTGGTGATGGACCCCCATGTGCTGACGGTGATCGTGCTGGCGGGGCTGTTCGGGCTGTTCGTGGGCTCGCTGCCCGGGCTCACCGCCACCATGGCCACCGCGTTGCTGGTGCCCATCACTTTTTTCATGGACCCGGTGCCGGCCATCGCCGCCATCGTCACCACCACCACCATGGCCATCTTCGCGGGGGATTTGCCGGGGGCGCTGCTACGGATTCCCGGCACCCCGGCGTCGGCGGCCTATGTGGACGATGCCTATCTGCTCACCCAGCGCGGGCAGGCGGAGACGGCGCTGGGAGTGGGGCTGGTATGCGCGGTGATCGGCGGGCTGTTCGGCGCGCTGGTGCTGTCCTTCTCGGCGCCGTGGCTGGCCCGGGCGGCGCTGCGCTTCAGTTCCTTCGAGTACTTCTGGCTGGCCTGTCTGGGGCTGTCCTGCGCGGTGTTCATCTCCACCGATGCACCGGTGAAGGGGGTGGTGTCGCTGCTACTGGGGCTGTGGATCGCCACCGTGGGCATCGACCCCACCGCCGGCTTTCCCCGCTTCACCTTCGGCGAGGTGGAACTGATGGGGGGGGTGAGCTTCATCCCGGCGATGATCGGCATGTTCGCGGTGGCCGAGGTGCTGCGGGGGGTGGTGGCGCTGCGTCCGCCGCCGC
>JGI12109J20283_10774807_pt1 | contig 10494 bp, 8 predicted proteins | sample ElkSlonscriptome_12_FD_20283 | JGI IMG/M metagenome (IMG submission 20283) | reverse complement strand
TCAAGGTCGCCAATCTGGCCTACGGCAACGGCGTGGAGATCGACGAGGCCCGCGGTCAGATCTATTTCGCCGAGACGATGGCCGACCGGATCGTCGGCTACGCGGTCGACTTCGAATCCGGCACCCTGTCGGAGGGCCGCATCGTGGCCGAGCTGACGACGCCGGACAATATCGAACTCGACGCCGCAGGCCGCCTGTGGGTGGCCTCGCCGATCACCAATTCGCTGCTGGTTGTCGATCCGGATTCGGGCCACTGGTCCACGGCATTTCATTCTTCCACCGATGCGCACAGGAAAACGGTGATCGAGTGGCGGCGGCGCGCCGAGAGCGGCGCGCCGCGGCTGGAGTTGTTGACGCCGAACCTGTGGGCGCCGTTGCCCGGGCTGTTCACCGGTCTCATCCTGGCGCCGGACGGGGAGACCGTTTACCTGACCGGGCTTGGGGATACCCTGGTGAAGCTCGAGCGTCGATAAAGAAGCGGCGAGAGGCGGATGGCCAAGCGGTCCGGTGGATTCGAATTTCTGGAGAAACAAGTATGAATCTGGAACTGGAAGGCAAGGTCGCGCTGGTCACCGGTGCGAGCCGAGGCATCGGTCGAGCGATCGCCGAGGGGCTGGCCGCTGAAGGCGCTCGGCTGGTCATCGCCGCGCGCGGCGTCGAAGCGCTGGAGAAAGCCCGGCTCGCGCTGGAAGCGACCGGCGCCGAGGTACTGGCCGTGCCGACCGACGTCGGAGAAGACGCCGACGTCGAGTCCCTGGTGAAGCAGGCTCACGAGCGCTTCGGGCGGATCGACATCCTGATCAGCAACGCCTCGGCGCTGGCCGTGCACGGCGACCGCGCCAGTTGGGAGGCGAGCCTCAACGTGGACGTGATGGGCGCGGTCCGGCTGGTCGAGGCCGTGCTGCCGATCATGCGCGAGAAAGGGGACGGCTCGATCCTGCTGGTGTCGTCGGTCTCGGCAATCGAGGCCGCACCGATGGAGGACTTCGGCTACACCGCCGCCAAGGCGGCGCTGAATGCGTTCGCCAAAAAGCTGGCCGTGAACGAGGGATCGAAGGGAATTCGGGCCAACGCGCTGCTTCCCGGCTCGACCGAGTTTCCCGGCGGCGGCTGGGAAACAATGCGCGACGCGCAACCCGAGATATACGAAATGGTGCGAGCTAGCATACCGTCCGGGCGACTCGGGACACCGGAGGAAGTCTCCGACGCCGCGGTCTGGCTGGTTTCGCCGCGGGCCGGTTGGGTCAACGGCGCGGCACTGATCGTCGATGGCGGCCAGTCAAAAGCCATCCCGTGACCGCCGGGTGCAGGCACCTGAACGGCGCCGTCGCGACCTACGTCGACCTGCGCATTGATCGATCGTTCAGGCTGGCGCTGTAGTCTTTCGACGTTTTCGGACCGTTGCCGGGCCGCGTCATACCGGTACAGAAAAGCATGTGCCGGTAGTCGCACGTTTCGCGCCACAACGACCCGGTTTCATCCGCTCGGATGCCGCCGGCCCTTTTTTTAAAACCGCAGGATGTTTTCGTGACAGACCTTTCCGATTATCTCGATTATTCCGGCTCGCCGGACCAGCTGACCGGCGGCGTCCGCCGCATACCGATCGAAACCGCCAAGGGCGAGTATTCGGTCTGGGTCAAGCGCGTCGGCAACAACCCGCGAATCCGCGTCCTGCTGTTGCACGGCGGCCCCGGCGCCACGCACGAGCTCTACGAGTGCTTCGACGGGCACCTGCCGGCCGACGGCATCGAATACATCTACTACGACCAGCTCGATTCCCACTACAGCGACCAGCCCAACGACCCCGATCTGTGGACGATCGAGCACTTCGTCGACGAGGTCGAGCAGGTGCGAAAGGCGCTGGATCTGGGGCCGGAAAACTTCTTCCTGTTCGGCCAGTCGTGGGGCGGCATGCTCGCGCTGGAATATGCTTTCGCCCACCAGCGCCAGCTCAAGGGGCTGATCGTCTCGAACATGGTTTCAGACGTGCACGCCTACAATCGATATGCGCGTGAGGTCCTCGGGCCGCAGATGGACCCCGATGTGTACGCCGAAATCCTGAACCTCGAAGACGCCGGCGACTACGAGAATCCGCGTTACGAAGAACTGCTGATGCAGCACCACTACACCGAGCACGTCCTGCGCATGCCGTTGGAAGAATGGCCGGACTCGATCATGCGCACGTTCCGACACCTGAACCAGAAAATCTACGTGCACATGCAGGGCCACAGCGAATTCGGAATGACTCCGAACGCGACGCTTGGCGACTGGAACCGGTCTGCCGATCTTCCGAAGATCAAGGTGCCGACGCTCAGCGTGGGCGCCACACACGACACGATGGACCCGGAACACATGGCATGGATGGCCACACAGGTCCAGCGCGGGCGCTACCTGCACTGCCCCGACGGCAGCCACTTGTGCCAGTACGACGATCCCGGCCATTTCTTTCCGGGACTGGTGCGCTTCCTTCGGGACGTCGATGAAGAGGAGTTCTGAATCGATCCGGGTACGCGACCGGCACGCCAGAACGGCAATTGCCCCGCAGCTGCCTGATCCGGCTGCTCGCGCTTCCTCCGCGGCCCGACAAAGCCGGCGAATCGCCGCCGAGCGCGCACGGTAGAATCGGGCGACATCCGGCATCGATCGCTACGATGCACCCCTGGAACATTTCACGGAGAAAAAGATGACCCCTGCCCGACTGTTCGTCCTGTCTGCCTGTACCTGCTGGTTTTTCGCATCTGCCGCCGCGATCAGCCAGCCGGGACCCGGAGAGGGACCCGACGAGTCGCTGGAAGCCATCGAGCCGAGCCAGGAGCCCCTCGACGTCGGGCTGGCCGGCGAAGTGCCGGCGGACATCGCCCGCTATCTTCTGGTGCAGGGAATCAACGCCGCGCAGATGTCGCCGACCGGAGATCACCTTGCGATCTCGCGCTCGATCACCGGCGAGCCGCAGCTCTGGCTGCTTCCGACCACCGGAGGCCAGGCGCGCCAGCTTACCTTCGGCAACGGCATCACTTTCTTCGACTGGGCGCCGGACGGCCAGAGCCTGATCTACGGTGCCGACAACGCGGGCAACGAACAGGAGGCCTACTTCCGCATTGCGTTGGACGGCAAGTCGGAAGCCGAAATCCTTCCGGCGCAGGCCGGCGCCTTCCGGGTGTTCGGCGGCGTGCTGCCGGACAATCAGCGCATCGTTTTCGCTTCCACCGAGCGTAACGGGCTGGATTTCGATATCTACGTCCGTGAGATCGAAACCGGCGAACAGCGCATGGTGTTCGAAGGCAAATACGCGTTCTGGCCTCGATCGATCTCTCCGGACGGCCGCTACCTGCTGATGACCCAGAGCGTCGGTGAGGACTCCAACAACCTGTTCCTCGTCAACCTCGAGTCCGGCGAAACCACAACGCTTTCGGAGCCCGAGCGCCGCGCCAACACCGCCGACGGCGGCTTTGCGTGGTCATCGGACGGCAAAAACGTATTCCACACGTCCAACGAAGACCGGGAGTTCCGCGCACTGATCCGTCGCAATATTGCCGACAACACCGTCGAGACAGTGGTCGAAGCGGATCACGACATCGACAACGTCGAGTTGTGCGGGCGCGAAGATCGCTATCTTCTGTGGACAACCAACGAAGACGGTTTCTTCAAGCTGCACGGTCGAGATCGTCGCGACGGTTCATCGCTGGATATCCCGGACCTGCCGGACGGCGTATACAACCTTTCCTGCCGGCGCGATGTCAGCACGGCCGCGGTGGCCGTCAACGGCTACAACACGCCCGGCGAAATGTATCTTTGGGACCTGGCCGAAGGTACGGCCAGCGTTCGCTTCGAAACCAACCTGGCCGGACTGGACGCCGATCGCATGGTACGACCGGAGAGCGTGCGCATGAAAGCGCGCGACGGCGTTACTTTGCAGGGCCTGCTCTATCTGCCGCGCGACGATGCTCGCCGCGGCGACGGCCCGCCGCCGGTGGTTTTCAACGTCCACGGCGGTCCGACCGCGCAGTCGTTGTCCGGCTTCAGCGGCTCGACCCAGTATCTGCTCAACCGCGGCATTGCCGTGTTCAGCCCGAATATTCGCGGCTCGACCGGGTTCGGCCATACCTACGTCACGCTGGATGATCGCGAGAAACGCCTCGACAGCATCCGCGACCTGGTCGACATGCTCGCGTTCTTCCGCGAGGACGGCCGCGTCGACGCCGACCGTGCCATTGTCCGGGGCGGTTCCTACGGCGGATACGCGGTCAACGCGGTGCTCGCAAATCATCCCGATTCGTTCATGGCCGGCGTCTCTCTGTTCGGCGTAGCCGACTGGGTAACCGGGCTGGAAGTCGCTTCCCCGGCGCTCAAGGCTTCCGACATCATCGAGTACGGCGATATCCAGGAGGAGCGCTGGCAGGAGTTCTACGGAAAGTATTCGCCGATCCGCCAGGCCGACAACATCAAGGTTCCGGTCCTGTATTCGCACGGCGTCAACGATCGCCGGGTCGAGATCTACGAAACCGAAGTCATGGTGCGCACCCTGCGCGGCAACGGCATCGACGCACCGTATATCCGATTCCGAGACGAAGGCCACGGTTGGCGCAAGCTGGACAACCGCCTGTTCTACGGCCGGCGTGAAGCCGAGTTCCTCGAGCAGCAGTTCGGCATCGGCTCGGGCGGCAACGGCAATTCAGACGAGAGCTGAGTCCGAACCGGGCCGGAATCGCTTCGATGCGTTCGCTGGCCTTCTGGTCGCTGTTCGGTCTGCTGTTGCCTCAGGCGCTGTGGGTCAAGCGCAGTGCGCGCCGCTTCAGCCCGCCTTCGGGGCCGCGTTCCGGGTGCGCAGGTAGCGGCCCGGTCAAGCGACTGGTCGGGCTGGGCGACTCGGTAATCGACGGCGTCGGCTGTTCCTCGCTGTCCACTGCGCTGATCGGCCGCGCCGCCGAAGCGATCGCTCAGCGCTTTCGCTGCAGCGTGGAATGGAGCGTGTCGGCGCGCACCGGCGCGCGCACTCGTTCGATCCGTCGCCGACTGCTGCCCGATTCGGCGATCGATCAGGCCGATTTCATTGTCGTGTCCACGGGCGTTAACGATGTGACCGGCCTGACCCGGCTCGACGATTTCCGTGTTGAATTCGAGCAACTACTGGCCGATATCCGAAAGCGTTCGCCGACTGCGATCATCGCCGTCAATGGAATTCCACCGATGCATCGATTCCCGGCGCTGCCGCAACCGTTGCGCTTCACGCTGGGGCTGCGCGCCCGTCAACTTGACGGGATCGTGAACGAAATCGCCAATCGCACCGAACGGGTGCGTCGCGTGGCCATCGAATTCGGTGCCGAGAGCGAGGGCGTCGCAGATCGTTTCGCGCCCGACGGTTACCATCCGTCGGAGACCAGCTGCAGCGAACTGGCCGAGGCCATCGCCGAATCGATGATCGATGTACAGGAACACTGACGGTCGGAAGAACGTAGAGCGCATACCGACCTCCACGCTGGTTCTGTTCGGCCTGGTCAACCTGCCGCTGTCGATGCTGCTTTCGCCAACCGCGGCAATCCTTCCGAACTTCTACCTCGAATACACCGGTATCACCGTAGCCGGGTTGGCAACGGCCACGCTGGTCGCTCGCTTGTTCGATGGATTCACCGATCCGCTGATCGGACTGCTTTCGGACCGCGCCGGTACGCGCAAGCCGTGGATGGTCGCCGGCGCATGCATCGTCAGCTCGGGTGCCTGGTTTCTCTACAATCCTCCGTCCGACGCCGGCCTGATGCATCTGCTGATCTGGTACATGATCGTGACGCTGGGCTGGACCCTGATCGAGATCCCGCATACCGCAATGGCCGCAGAGCTTTCGGTGGGCTACCACGAAAGAACGCGGATCGTGTTCTGGCGGCAGTTTCTGGGATTCATTGGCGGCATCGGTTTCATGGCCGCCCCGATTCTGCTGCTGACCGGAGGTACTTCGTTCACGCCCGAAGTGATGCGCGGAATCGCGTTGTTCGTGATCGTGTCCCTGCCGCTTGTCGTACTGATCGTCCGCCGCAGGATTCCCGAACCTCGCCAGCACCTGAAGTCGCGCGAGATTCGCCCCGTGGACCTCTGGCGCGCCTTGAAAAGCAACCCGCCGCTGGTCTATTTCCTTGTCACACAGATCCTGTTCGGCCTGGCCACCGGCGCAGTATCGACGTTGTTCGTCATCTATGCCAGCCAGTATCTCGGCCTCTCGGACAAGATCCCCCAGATTGCGCTCCCGATGACCATCGCGATGGCCGCCGGAATGCCTTTGTGGGTCTGGGTGATGAAGCGCGTCGACAAGCACCGAGTCTGGGCGGCCGGCGCGGTCGGCATGATCGGCACGCTGGGCAGCGTACTGCTGGTTGAGCCCGGACAGCTAGTACCGATGATTGCGATCATGACCAGTCTCGGCCTGTTCATCGGCTTGTCGTCGATCGCCCTGCCGTCGCTACTGGCCGATATCGTCGACTACGACCTGTGGAAGAACCGCAAGGATCGGGCTGCGATCTTCTTCTCGTTTCAAGCGCTGGTGACCAAACTCAACCAGGGGATCGGCGGTTCCGCGGCGTTGGCGATCGCCGGGGCATTCGGCTTTTCCGGCAAGCAGGATGCCGTCGGCACGGCGGCAATCGGTCTGCAGCTTGCCTTCGTGGGCTGGCCGATCGCTCTGCTCGTTCCGATGATCGTGATGGCATGGCGCTATCCCCTGAACCGGCGCGCCCAGTCGATCCTTCGCCGCAGGCTGGACAGTCGTTCGAAAATGCGGTGAAGCCCCCGTTATCGAGAATCGAACAGCCGAACCCGGTCCTGTACAGCGACTCTATAATGGATCCGGGATGCCCGCTACAAGGTGGCCGGAGATGAAGACTTTCGAATGGAACGACAACTTCCAGACCGATCTCCCCTCTGTCGATGAACAACACCATCACCTCGTAGACCTGATCAACAAGCTTGGCGATCAGCTGAATGACGGAGACAACAACCACGTCGAGATCGACAAGCTGTTTCAGGAGCTGCTCCGATATGCCGGGTATCATTTCTTTGAAGAAGAGTCCTTGATGCAAACGGTCGGTCTCGACGACCGCCACATTACCGCGCACAAGAAGAAACACCGCGACTTCATCGACCGGCTGGTTCTGCTGAGGGATGGCGCCAAAGGGAATCTCGACAGTATCGCCGCAGAACTGCTGGAATACCTTATCCATTGGCTGACTTACCATATTCTGGGCCAGGACCAGAACATGGCCCGACAGATCGAGGCCGTCCGCGGAGGGAGCGATCGCGGCTCGGCTTTCCAAGACCAGGAACGGCCTGAGGATCAAGCCATGGATCCGCTATTGAGCGCGGTCACCGGTCTGCTGGGCCGACTGTCGGCGCAGAATGAAGCGTTGAGGGAACTGAACCAATCGCTCGAACAACGGGTTGCCGATCGAACGCTCAAGCTGGCCGAAGCGAACAGAAAATTGAGCCTGCTTTCTCTGACCGACGACCTGACCGGCTTGCCGAATCGTCGCCACGCGATCCAGCAGCTCGACTCGATTTGGAAGGAATCGGCCGGAGCACCGATTACTGCGTTGATGGTCGATGCCGACCATTTCAAGGAAATCAATGACCAGCACGGTCACGATGCAGGCGATACGGTCCTGATCGAGCTCGCTCGGGCGCTCGGGAGCTCGGTGCGGACCGACGACCGCGTCTATCGCCTCGGCGGAGACGAGTTTTTCGTGCTTTGCCCAGAAACCGGCCAGAAAGGCGCGCTCAAGGTTGCCGAGCAATTGAACGAGCGCGTCAGCAACCTTGATGTCAAGGCCGGACAGGGTCGCTGGAAGGGCAGCGTCAGTATCGGCGTCGCAACAGCCGATCCGGTCTCCAGCAGCTACGCGGATTTGATGAAAGCAGCCGACGACGCGCTCTACCGGGCCAAGAAAGCCGGCCGGAGTTGCATTCGCGTCGCCGAATCAGTCAACCCGGTTGGCGTTTGAACGCCAATGGGAGGCAGGCGCGGAGCTGTCCGGCCGAGGATCGCAAGGCGGCCTGCCAGAGCGAACCCGGTACTCCAGTCACGTCAACCCGATGCGGCGCAACACCTGAGGAACCTCTGAACAACTCTGCGCGGACGCGACGGCGCCTCTTCGGGAGGCTCCGGCTCGGCTTGGCTTGGGCAAGCGTCGTTTGGCCATTCCACATCCGCGAGCCGAAACGAGGCGGGGCCCCGAAGAGGTCTGTCCCGTAAGGGTTTCCTGGGGTTCCGGAGTCTATTTCGGGCGATATTCCCCGCTAAACCACCGGCGCCATTCGCCGCTTTCCGGATCCTGCTGCCAGAACTCCTGCAGAACGGTACCTTCTTCGCCGGGCGTCCAGCGGCCCCGGAACGGCTGTGACGTTCCACGGGCGTTGTAATGGATCATTCCCTCCAGGACCATCCGACCCGCTTCATCAAGGCCACCCCTGTAGTCGATGAACCCGGCAGCGCTCTGCCAGACCTGGCGCCACGCGTTTTGCAGGGGGTCATGGAAATTCATGCTCATCCCGGTCCCGCCGCCGGCCGAAGTCCAGCGTTCGACGATCAGGCATCCGTCCTCGCTTAGCGTCACCTCGTTGTCGCCGAGCTTTTGACCGGTTTCCGGATCGAACACCTCCCAACTGCCGATCCAGAAGTCGAAATCCCGATAAGGCGCAGTATCGGTCGTGCACGGCGGTACGGGCGGCTGAGCCGATTCGTCGGGGCCGGAATCGGTGGACTCCTGGTTGGCTGCAAGCGGCGCCGTGCCGAAGACCAGCCCCCCGATGAGGAGTGCCGCAACAAGCCTACGCATCTGATTACACATGTGCCTTTTCCTGGAATCGTTCACTCCAGAATACTCTTCATAAGGCAGCCGGAGAAAGCGCATGACCTCACGCCGAGCGGCTCGCTCCGGTAAGGTGAGCGGCTGGATTTTCAACGGAAAACGATATGACCGAGCAACGCGAATTCGACGTCGTCGTGATGGGAGCGACCGGCTTTACCGGCAGATTGGTCGCCGAATATCTCCTCGCCCGACACGGAGCCGAAGGCGAGCTTCGCTGGGCGCTGGCCGGACGCAGCCAGGAAAAGGTCGACCGGATTCGCAGCGAGCTCGGCGAAAAAGCCCAAGCGCTGCCCGGAATCCTCGCCGATAGTCACGACCGCGCTTCGCTGGACGCGCTGGTACAGAAAACGCGCGTGATCTGCACGACGGTAGGACCGTACGCACTCCATGGCTCCGAGCTGGTTGCGGCCTGCGCTGCCCACGGTACCGACTACTGCGATCTTTCCGGCGAGGTGCCTTGGATGCGCCGGATGCTGGATGCGCACCTGGCCGCCGCCGAACAAAGCGGTGCGCGCATCGTTCACTGCTGCGGGTTCGACTCCATCCCGTCCGATCTGGGCGTGTGGTTCTTGCAGCAGGAGGCCCAGAAGAGATTCGGCCAGGCATTGGAGCGAGTCCGGCTGCGCGTCAAGGCAGCCAAAGGCGGGCTGAGCGGCGGCACGTTCGCGAGCATGCTCAATATCGTGGAAGAATCGCGCCGCGACGAGGCGACCGCGAAGGTGCTCAAGAACCCCTACGCGCTTTGCCCGGAGGACGCGCGCAAAGGGCCGCGTCAGCCCTATGTGAGCGGTCCCAAGTATGACCGCGCCATCGGCGCCTGGGCCGCGCCGTTCATCATGGCGGCGATCAACACGCGCGTGGTTCATCGATCCAATGCGCTTCTGAACCATGCCTACGGGAAGGAATTCCGGTACGACGAAGCCGTGTTGACCGGAACGGGCTTTGGTGGACGGCTGAAAGCGATGACGGTCTCGGCCGGTATGGGTGGATTCGCCGTCGGCGCGGCAATCGGGCCGACACGTGCACTACTCAAGAAGCTGGTTCTGCCGAAACCCGGCGAGGGTCCGTCGCCCGAGCAGCGGGAAGCCGGCTTCTTCAACATCATCATCGAAGGAAACACGGCCGACGGCCAGACCCTTCGCGCACGCGTCCGCGGCGATCGCGATCCGGGCTACGGGTCGACATCGAAGATGATCGGCGAAGCGGCGGTCTGCCTGGCACGCGACATTGGCGACGACGTTCCCGGCGGCTTCTGGACGCCGGCCGCAGCGCTCGACGGGAAACTGGTCGAGCGGCTGCAGCAGCATGCCGGAGTGACATTTGAGATTGAAGATGAAGATTGACGATTGAAACTTGGGAGTTGACTTCGATTTTCTCGGTTCAAGATCGCGTGCCGCGGCGGAGTCGCTTCAATGGCCAGCGAATTCACAATCTAAAAAATCAAATGCGGTTTCGCCACGCGGGATGCGATGTGGTTCTGCTCTAGGACCAAAGTCAACTGCAGTTTCGCCACGCGGGATGCGATGTGGTTTTTCTCTAAGATCAAAATCAACTTCGATTTCGCCACGCGGGCTGCGCCCGCTTTCTGGCGAGGTACTTTTGACAATCACCTCAAAAGTACCCAAAAGCGCTTTTTCAAGCAGGC
>JGI12109J20283_10476569_pt1 | contig 10510 bp, 6 predicted proteins | sample ElkSlonscriptome_12_FD_20283 | JGI IMG/M metagenome (IMG submission 20283) | reverse complement strand
TGAAGGCTGCCATCGACGACCTGCGGGCCATCGAGGACCTGGTGCGAGACTCGGGCTCGCGCTTGGCCAGCGCAGCAGGCAAGAACGTCGCGGGTGGAGCCAGCGACCTTTCTCAGCACGCTCAGCGCGTGTTCGAGGCCATCCGCCCGGCGGTCGAGGGGGCGCTGCAAGAGGCGATGCGACACCCCGTGGGCGCCGCTGCAGACGTGGCGGCAACCGGCATCGATGCCGCCCGGCTGGGCGTGGGCGCGCTGTTCGACGCGGCCGGAGGGCTCCTCAGCAGTACGGGCAGTGCAATCAGCGGCAAGAAGAAGGACGGCGATCGATAGTCGTCATGTCTATGTGCCCAGGCGTTTGCCCGTGACCAGACGAATGATGCCCAGCACACCGCCGAAGCCAATCGCCACGAAACCCGCCCAGAACAGCAGTCCTTCGGGCGCATCGACGGCTCCGCGAGACGCCGCCGCGCGATCGGCCAGCATCATGATCGAGCCGCCAACGAGCAACGCGGCGATGATGAGCGCGTAGCTGATGTTCCGGCTTGCCCGCTCGACCTCGTCGGTGACCTCTTTGAGCCCCTGCAAGCGAAGCTGGATGCCCAGTTCCTCATTGCGGAGCATGTGCAGCAGGCCGGCGACCTCGCGCGGGCCACGCTCGGCCAGCTCGGCGTACCCAAGCACGGCGCCCTGCACGCGGCGACGTGCGGCGCGAAAGCCGTAGCGGCGACGCAGTAGGCCCTCCACGTGCGGGCGCACATGGCCGACCAGATCGAACTCGGGGCACACGTGCTCGCCCACGCCCTCGATGGTCGTGATCGCCTTGATGAGGTACACGATGTCGCCCGGCACGCGGAGCTGATGCTTGCGGATCTTGGCGAAGAACTCGCTGAGCAGCGCGCCCATGCGTAGATCGGCCAGGCTGGCATCCTGGAACCGACTGATGAACTCCCAGGCATCGGCACGAAACGCGCGGTCGTGCGCCTTCATCGGGCTCACGCCGGTCAGGTCGATCACGACATCGATCACGCGATCGAGATCGCCGCCGATCGTGCCCTGCACGAGGTCGGCCAGCAGCTCGGCCGTCCGAGGGTCGATGTTGCCCGTCATGCCGTAGTCGATGAAGCACAGGCGCAGCATCGGGCCATCGCGCGTGGCCAGTTCGGCGGCCTGCTTCGCGGCCTGCTCGTCGTCGGTGGCGCCAGGCCCTTCCAGCGGCACGCCGCGGATCACGAAGATGTTGCCCGGATGCGGGTCGGCGTGGAAGAAGCCGATCTCGAAGCACTGACGGAAGACCACATCGCTGCCGATGGCCACGATCTGGCGGCGCTCCTCGTCGGTGAAGCCCTCCTTCTCGAACCGGCTCAGCAGCATGCCCTCCACCCGTTCCATGCACAGGATGTCGCGTGTGGAGTGCTCGGGATACACCTTGGGAAAGATCACGCGCGGGTCTTCGTCGAAGCCCTTGGCCATGCGGGCCACGCTGCGGCGTTCGAGCTCGAGGTCGATCTCGCGGCGGACCTGCCGGCGGAACTGCTCGACGACCTCGATCGGGCTGTAGCCCAGGTCGCTGAAGCGCTCCTCGATGAACTCGGCCAGGGTGACCATGATCTCAAGATCGGCCTCGATCACGCGCTCGATGTCCGGCCGCAGCACCTTGAGCACCACCGGCGTGCCGTCCTGGAGCGTCGCCTGGTGGGCCTGGGCGATCGAGCCGGCGGCCATCGCCTCGTACGACACGCTGGCGAAGCGCGACCCGACGCCTTCGCCGCCGGGCATCTGCTCGATCAGGGCGTCGATGTGCGGCTTCATCTCCTCGGCCGGCACGGCCCGCACGTCGCTCTGCAGCCGCCCGAACTCCTCGGCCCACTCGGCGGGGATCAGGTCGGGCCGCGTGCTCAAGACCTGGGCGAGCTTGACGAACGTGGGCCCCAGCTCCTCCATGGCCTCGCGCAGGCGCACGGCCGTGGGCGTGCGCTGCACGCGGGCGTCGGGCTTGCTGAGGCCGACCATCCGGCGGCCGCGCATGACCAGGCGGTCCAGGTCGAGATCCTTGACGGCCTCCTCGAAGCCGAAGCTGGCCAGCACGGCGATGATCTCGCGGGCCCGCTTGATGTTGCGGATGGTGCGCCCGATGGTGGCGATGTTGGACGGCACGCTGGTGAAGAGGCTGTTTGGCACGCGCAGAGCATAGGAACGAGCCGCGACGATCCCCGGCACGGCGATCCCCGCCGCGACACGCCCGTGCCGCACCCTCACCGGACCGAACGCGGTTCGCTACGGGCAGCCGGCGTCGAAGGCGTTCTGGAAGGTCAGGAAGTCGAACAGCGTAAGGTCACCGTCGCCGTCAAAATCGGCGATGGGATCATCGTCATCGAACAGGTTCTGGAAGGCCAGGAAGTCGAGGATGGTGAGGTCGCCGTCCCCATCGAGGTCGGCGGGACAGGGGAACGCTCGACCATAGACGATGTAGACCCGCCCGGAGCCAGGCGGGTCATCCGCCCCGGACGCCGAGATGATGATGTCCGGCACACCATCGCCGTTGACATCGCCGCTGCCAACGCTGCTCCCAGTGCGATCACTCTGCTCGACGCCCTCGAATCGAACGGTCCCGGCAATCTCGTCCACGGGCGTGCTCGCCGGCGATCCACCGCGCTGGCCGTAGATCAGGTACGTCGCCCCGACGTCGCGAACGCCGCGTGCGTCGTAGCCTCGCGCGCTCACCAACATGTCATCGATGCCATCGCCGTTGAGATCACCCGCGGCGGCAATGGTCGAGCCGAACAGCCCCAGAGTTTGCTTGCCGGTGATCGCAAAGCCGATCTCTCCGTCGATCGCATCCGGTCCCAGGGGAAAGGGCAGGGGCGGATCGTCCGGCGTGCGACCGTACACAACGTACACCGCGCCAACGACGGGATCGCCATAGAACGAGTCGCTGAACGCCCAGTCATCCAAGCCGTCACCGTTGACATCACCGACACTTGCGTATGGCACCGACCCGCCGGGCCAACCATCCTGTTCGAGCAGCAGGCCTTCGTCGGGCGTAAGACTGTTGACGAGCACCGGACCCGTAGCCCCGCCATAGATGACGTATGCGCGCGAGCTCACCGGGTGGTCGGGTTCGTTCACCACGACGTCCTCTAGCCCGTCGCCGTTCACGTCGCCGACAAAGCTGGCACGCGCGCCAAGGAGCGTGTCGGTCGCGGTGGGCTCGATGTCAACCAATACCTGGACAAATGGCGATGGACCACCGCGAAAAATGCTGACGTACGCCGGGCGAAAGCCTGCCGAGCCAGAGGGGTGCGGCGCGGCCACGATGATGTCATCGATCCCGTCGCCGTCGAAGTCACCCATGTCCACGGCGGCGCCGACCTCGGCATACTCGTCGCAGCCGGGGTTAATCCTCGGCTGGGTCTCGATGGGCAGCCGATCAGGCCACGCTGAACGCTCACGGCCGAAGACGGCGAACGCGTCACCGCTGGCTTGGCAGTAGACGATGGGCTCGAACGCGGTTCCACTGGCACCAACGACAAGATCTTCGAATCCATCGCCATTCAAGTCGCCCTTCGACAGCGCGTTCCCGAGCCAAAGGGTGCCCGGACGAGATCGAAAGAACGCCACCCGATCGGACGGTCCCGGCAGCTGGACATCACGCGTGGCCGCCCTGAACCCGTCGATCCCAAACACGACGTAGACCGTTCCGCCCGAAAAGTCGCCGATGGATCCGGCAATCACGTCGTCGATCCCGTCGCCATCCACGTCGGCAGCATCCACCGACACGCCGAGGCCGACCCTTGATCGCGAGCTCACGAGAACGAAGCCCTGCAATCCGTTACCGCCCGCCGAGGGCAGCAGACTGCCGAGTTCGAACACCGGCGGGAAGGGTTCGGCCAGCGGGTCGCTCTGGGCTACTGCCAGGGACGTGGCCAGGCCAGTGGTGGCAAGCATGGCGGTGATCCGGAAGGCGGTGGTCCCGGCGGTGCGTGTGCGTGGGATGGCTGGTCTCCTTCATTCAACAGCTGAACCGATCGCGCTCCGGCGTGCAAGTCTATTCTTGATCGCCGCTCGCACGCCCGCGCTCGGGGGTGTCTTCCATCGATCGAGCAGGTTCTTAAGGGGCACGGACACCGCGAAGGTGCGCATACCCGAGCCTATCCGCTGCTGCCGCTGTGCGGCAGGCCCGTCACGCCCGGCCCTGGTCGCCCGATGCTCGACCACGGGCGACTCGTGCTCGGGCATCGGGCGTCGAAGCTCGATCACGAGCCTCCGCGGCGTGCGCCTTGCGCGGCCGTGGTTGTGCCTCGCCGCGCCATGCTCGGTCACGAGCCGCCCGTGACCGAGCATGGATCGCTCGTGCGCAAGCCTGGATCGCGTGTGCGCCGTGGCCACGCGTCCCAGAAGCCCGCGACGCCACCCCGAGATGGGTGGTGCCGAGAAGACTTCTCCTGGTCATAGATCGCGCCGCAACCTTCCGATTTTTGGCCTAACTGGCCCATTTCTTTCTATCGCCGTTGCACCGCCGCGGCCCGGCCGCGAGAAAACTCCGGTCCACGACGCCACGCCAAGTAAAGTTGCGCCCCGGTCAGGTCGACATCACGTGCGGGCCCGATACTCCCGTCCGCGGCATGGCCGAGGACGGGGCGGGCCCAGCAGAACACGGGCGAACGCCCGGCCGCGTGGCCGGACGAACGAACACGCCCGATCTCGACGCCGCACGCGCGGGGGCGTCGAGACCAGACCGGTCCCGCGCGAGCATTGGAGGCGCCATCATGGGCACCAACATGCCCTTCGATAGGGCACGAGCACTCGAGTGGGTCGAGCAGCGCGTCGAACCCTGGACCGACAACCAGGCCGCCATCGACCTGTCACCCGAACAGATCGCCGCCATCACGCTCCTCGCGCAGAGCGCCCGGGAAAAGCTCACCCAGGCCGGCCAGGCCAGACAGGCCGCCAAGAGCGCGACCCTGGAGTGGTACGCGGCCGCCGACCAGATGAGGCGGCTGGCCAGCGATCTTATTATCGACATCAAGGCTTATGCCCGCGGCGCGGGCGGCGAGGAGGTATACGGCCTCGCGCAGATCAACCCGCGCAGCCCCGCGGGCGAGGCCCCGCCCCCGGCGGTGCCCTTCGACATGCGGACCAGTCTTACGAACGACGGCGCGGTCAATATTACATGGAAGGGCAAGGGCCCCACCGGCACGCGCTACCACGTGCTGCGACAGCTCGACGGCGAAAACAACTTTATCTTCCTGGGCGACACCAGCGACAAGGTGTTCACCGACTCGACGGTGCCCGCGGGCACGCCGCGCGTGGACTACCAGATCGTCGCCGTGCACACCGACAACCGCGTGCCCGGCGAGCCGTTCTTCGTGCGCTTCGGGGCGGGCAACCAGGCCGGCCAGGGCGGGCAGCAGGACGCGGCGTGAAGCTTTGTTAGGATCGCGCGGCGGAGGCCGCGTGGTGTTCGGGTTGTGCGCGCGGAGCGCTCTTGGTATGCGACGCACGGGCGGAGTGGAAGACCACTGCGCCCGTGCTGGTATCATGAGGGTGTTCTGTGGCGCTCGCGTTGCTCGCTTGCGGCCTAACGGCCGGACGGCTCAGCCGTCGCGCCGCAGCATGCGCGCCGCTCGAAGACTCGCTCCGCGGATGCTGCGGCGGGGGGAGGGGCGCCTTCGCAACGCCTACTGCGCCCCGGCCTTGGCCTCTTCCATCGCACGAACGAACGCCTCGAACAAGTACTCGCTCTCGTGCGGGCCCGGGCTGGCCTCGGGGTGGTGCTGCACGGCGAACACGGGGCGGTCCTTGAGCTTGAAGCCCGCCACGGTGCCGTCGTTCAGGTGGGTGTGGGTCACCTCGCCGCCCGCGGCCGCGAGCGACTGGGCGGTGACGGCGAAGCCGTGGTTCTGGCTGGTGATCTCGACCACGCCGGTGGCGGCGTGCAGCACGGGCTGGTTGGCGCCGCGGTGGCCGAACTTGAGCTTGTAGGTTTCGGCCCCGGCGGCCAGCGCGAGGAGCTGATTGCCCAGGCAGATGCCGAAGGTCGGCAGGGCGTGGCGTTGGTCGAGCACGGCCTTCAGCGACGCGATCGCCGCGTCGACGGCGGCGGGGTCGCCCGGGCCATTACTTATAAACAGACCATCGGCGTTCTCCTCTTCGAGGATGCGCAGCAGGTCCTGCGGCGAGGTATCGAACGGCACGGCCACGACCGCGCAGCCGCGGGCGAGCAGGTGGTCGTAGATCGCGCGCTTCGCCCCGCAGTCCAGCGCGACGACGGTGTGCGTGGCGCCGCTGCCCCCGATGGGATTCAAACGCCAGAGTCGATGGCCCGCGGGGATGCGCGTGGGCTCGCGCAGGCTGACCTGGCCCGCCAAGTTGCGCCCGGCCATCGAACCCACGCCGCGGGCCAAGGCGACCAATTCGGCGTCGGGGATGGACTCGTCGGCGGTCATCGCCCCGCCCATCGCACCCGCCTCGCGGATGCGCCGCGTCAGGGCCCGGGTATCGACGCCGGTGATGCCCAGGACGTGGTGCTCTTCGAGGAAGTCGCCCAGCGTCTTGGTCGCCCGGTAGTTGCTGTGCAGGGCCGCAAGCTCACGCACCACCATCCCGGCAGCCTGGACGCGCGAGCTCTCCATGTCGACCGCGTTGGCGCCGGTGTTGCCCACCAGCGGGAAGGTCTGCACGAGGATCTGCCCGCGATAGCTCGGGTCGGTCAGGCTCTCCTGATAGCCGGCCATGGCGGTGTTGAAGACGACCTCGCCCGTGGTCACGCCGCCGGAGACATCGCCAAAGCCTTGCCCGGCGAACACCGCGCCATCGGCCAAGGCGAGGCGGGCGTGAGGCGAGCGTGTGCTGGACGCATGGGTGTTGGTGTCGTGTGCGAGTGGCATGTGCACGAATAGTAGGTACGGCGTGGTGGGCCCCGTATGCTGTGGCATGCTCGAGCGCGTGTTCGGCCAAGTTATGGAATCGCCGACGCTGTGGCACCAAGGGCCCGCTCGTCTCGCCCTCGCCGTGCTGCTGGGGGCCATCGCGGGCATGGAGCGCGAGACCAACGGCCACTTCGCCGGTCTGCGTACGCACGCCATGGTCGCCCTGGGGGCGGCAGCCTTCGCACTCATCTCCACCGAGTTGTTCGAGTATCTGCTGAAGAACGCCGAGTCGACCGCAGGCCACGCGACGAGGATCGTCTCGGCGATCGTCGGCGGCGTGGGCTTCCTCGGTGCGGGGGCCATCATCCACTCGGGTGGCAAGGTCAAGGGCCTGACCACGGCCGCGGGCATGTGGGCCATGGCCGCCTCAGGAGCCGCGGCCGGCTTGGGGCTCGTGGGCATTGCCGCGACGGTGGCCGTGCTGTGCGTGCTCATCCTGCTGGCCGGCGAGGTGCAGCGCGCCGTCTCGTCGAGTTCGGGGCCGTCGCTCGACGACCCACCCGCGAACAAGACCAAGACGGACAACTCGCCCAACGACGAAGCCGTGTGATCTCGACATAAGCATGAAAGCGAGTCGGCACATTCGTGCTGGACGCTTCGGGGCAGAGCATCCTGCATTCGTCGGGGGGAAACTCGACGACGCGTCCACTACTTCTGGTATTCTTCGCGTGCTCGAACGACGGTGATCCGTCGGCGGGCCGCACACCACTCCAGTCCGGATACGCGTCAAGCCAACAACGGCGTGGACGACAGCCTCGATCTTGACATTGGTGTACGCCAAAACGCCAAAACGGCATTGCCGACGACCCGGACAGCATGGGCAGCAGCCCGGACCACAACCGACGTGTCGCCAGCCCGTACCCGCGACGGCACCCCGGCTTCTATGCTCCGGCGTGCTCCAAGGCCTCTTCCACGACGAAACGCCCGCCCCGATCGGCCCATTCCTGGCCGTCGCGCTCGAGCGTTCGATCGACGGCAAGACCCTGGCTTATGCGCCGCCTCATGACGTGGACGAGCCCGCCGAAGCGCTCGTCGGCCGCGCGTGCATGGCCCCGCTGGGGCGCGGGCCCAAGGGCGGCGCCCCCACGCGCGGCGTCATCGTCGCCGCGGGCAGCCAAGATCTTCTGGCGGGCTTCGACCCCGCGCGCGTCAAGCGGCTGCTGGCCATCGGCGACGCGCGGCTGCCTGCGGGCGTGCTCGAGCTTGGCCGGTGGATCAGCGACTACTACGCCTGCCCGCTAGGCATGACGCTGGCGGCGATGCTGCCCGCAGCGGTGAAGAAGGGCGTGGGCAAGAAGGCGCGCGTCGCCCTCAAGCCGACGAACTCGGCGTTGAACGAGAAGCTCCCACCGGCAACCAAGAAGGCCTTCGAATCGCTCGACGCCCTCGACGCCGACGCCTGGCCCATCGCCGAGCGCGACCTGGTGCACCGCCTGGGGCTCAAGAACGCCGCGCCCATCCGCCGCTTGGTGTCGCTGGGCCTGCTCGAGGAGGTCACCCTCACCGACGTCGTCGCGCGCCGCGACGACGCCACCCCGCTCACGCCCGAGGCCGACTCCACCCCGGCACCAACCGACGAGCAGCAACGCGTCATCGATGGCGTGCCGCTTGAGGGCTTCAGCACCCATCTGCTCTTCGGCGTCACCGGCTCGGGCAAGACCGAGGTGTACCTGCGCCTGCTCGAGCGCGTGCTTGAGAAGGGCAAGGCCGGCATCGTGCTCGTGCCCGAGATCGCCCTGACGCCCCAGCTCTCGTCCAGGTTCATCGCGCGCTTCGCCCCGGTGGTGGGCGAACGCGGCGTGGCGGTGCTGCACTCGGGCCAGAGCGCCGGCCAGCGACACCGCGCGTGGGACGCGGTGGCGCGCGGACTCGCCCGCGTGGTCGTCGGTCCACGCTCGGCCCTCTTTGCGCCGCTGAGCAATGTCGGGCTCATCGTCGTCGACGAGGAGCACGCGGGCGACTACAAGCAAGACCAGGCCCCCCGCTACCACGGACGCGACGCCGCCATCAAGCGGGCCCAGATCGAGGGCTGCCCCGTCATATTGGGTTCGGCCACGCCCAGCTTGGAGAGCTGGCGCAACGCGAAGCTCGGCCGATCAACACTCTGGAAGCTCACCAAGCGCGCCCCCGGCTCGGCGGGGATGCCCGCCGTCGAGGTGGTCGACCTGGCCGAGCAACGCAAGCTGGCCCGCACCCACGGACGGCGCATGGAGCTGCTGGGCCCGACCCTCGAAGACGCCCTGCGCGAAACATTAGATGCCGGTGGCCAGGCCGTCATGCTGCTCAACCGACGCGGCTTTGCTCGCGTGGTCGCCTGCCCGGACGCGATGTGCGGCTGGTCGCTGACGTGCGACTCGTGCTCGGCGGCCATGGTGTTCCACCGCAAGGGCGTGCTGAGCACTCGGGGCCTGCTGCGCTGCCATCACTGCCTGGCCGAGCAGGCGCGCCCGAAGCAGTGTCCGGCGTGCGGCAAGACGCTCATCCTGCTCGGCCGCGGTACGCAGAGATTAGAAGACGAGCTCATCTCCACGATCGGCCTGCGCGAGGACGAGTTGGCCCGCATGGATGCCGACACCATGCACCGCGCCGCCGACTATCAGGGCGTGCTCTCGCGCGTGGCCCACGGGTCCATCAGGGTGCTGCTGGGCACGCAGATGATCGCCAAGGGACTCGATTTTCCGAATATTCGATTGGTCGGCGTGGTCGACGCCGACACCGCCCTGGGCATCGCCGACTGGCGCTGCCAGGAACGCACGTTCCAATTGGTCTCGCAGGTCGCCGGCCGGGCCGGCCGGGGCGTGGCCGCCGGCCGCGTCATCGTCCAGACACTCAGCCCCGACCTGCCCAGCATCCAGGCCGCCGCCGCCCACGACTACGAGCGCTTCGTCGCCGAGGAGATCGAGATCCGCCGGCAAGCCCACCTGCCACCATTCACGCGCTGCGCCTGGATCGTGATCCGCGACCGCCGGTACGACAAGGCCGAGGCCCGGGCCAACGAGATCGCCGCCCGGCTGGGCGAGGCCTTCGGCGACAGGGCCGCCATCGAAGGCCCCGCACCCGCGCCGCTCGAGCGCACGCACGACGAGTACCGCGTGGGGATCGAGGTCTACGCCGACAGCGCCGCCGTGCTCCGCGACGGGCTCTTGAGGATTCGGGCCGAGCACGGCCTGGTCAGTGACGCGTCGGTGGCGGTGGACGTGGACCCGGTGGGGATCTGGTAGCTTCGGGTTTAGCCCCCATTGCTCGCTACGGTCGAAGTCTGGTTTGCCCGGGCCCAACGCGTCGATACTCTGACTCGTGATCGTCTACCTCAACGGCCAATACCTGCCCGCCGCCGACGCCCATGTTGGCGTCTTCGATCGCGGCTTCCTCTTCGGCGACGGCGTCTACGAGGGCGTCCGCGTCTTCGAGCACACCGTGATGTGTCCGGGCCGCCACGTGGCCCGCATGGCCGGGGGGCTGGCCGAGGCCCGCATTCCCTGGGATCCGCGAGCGCTGCCCGAGATCGGCCTGGAGCTGTGCCGGCAGAACGGTCTGGACGACGCGTTCATGTACGTGCAGGTGACCCGTGGCGCGCCCCCG